>Ga0154020_10010789_pt1 | contig 10426 bp, 8 predicted proteins | sample Klosneuvirus_201_FD_109709 | JGI IMG/M metagenome (GOLD analysis project Ga0154020, IMG submission 109709) | Active sludge microbial communities from wastewater, Klosterneuburg, Austria - Klosneuvirus_20160825_MG | ecosystem: Engineered > WWTP > Aerobic digester > Activated sludge | place... | reverse complement strand
GTAGTCGAACTCGACGACGTTCCGTACGCCGTAGGCGGTGCTGACGCCGGCGCCGGCGTAGTGATTCGTTCGAATCGCGCTGGCGTAGTGAATCAGGCCGATGGCGATCTGGAATTCGTTGGTCTTGCCCGGCGTGTTGCCGAGGCGGATGTCGCTGAGCCGGACTTCAAAGCTGACGCTGAAATTGTCGGACTTGCCGAGGATGGTCCCGAGGGGCAGGTGGAGAAAACTGTTCGTGCGGGAGGAATCCCAAGTCACGTCGAGATTCTGATTCGATGCGTTCCAGCGGAACAACGAGCTGTCGCCGAAGACGCGCCAGCCGCGCGCGAGAGGGTCGGTGGCAAAGTCTTCCTCGATGACCGCCGCCCCGACGGGCAGGGCGGCGGTCAACAGAAGGGCAATGCAGAAGCGGGAGAGCATTGCGGGCGTTTGCAAGGTGGTCGCGAGGTTGATGCGAGTTACTTCTTTCCCTTCCGCCAATGCGGCGTGCGGGCGACGGCGGAGAATGCGTCGATCTCGGCTTTGCCACTGATCACGTCGATGCGGATGTAGCGAACCATCGGGAGCCAGACGCGTCGGCCACGGGCATCGACGGCCCAGGAGATGTCGTAGCTGGCGCCACCACCAGAGCCGTCGTAGAGGTCACGAATGTCTTCCAAAGTCGCTCCGGCAAAGTTTTCGACGGAGAGCTTGGGATCGACCGGGATGCGGAAATCGCCCGCGGCATCCGTCGGCGGGAAGCTGTCGACAGTCGGGTTGTAGGCGGGGTTGAGCGTGTAGAAATGCTTTCCGTTGAAGCTCACAGAGACGCGCGTTTCGCCGGTGCTTTCGCCGAAGAGCGAGCTGTCGGTCGCTGGAATGCCGATCCATTCATAGGTGGTCAGGTCGAACTCGTTGGTGATGATGAAGCCGGAGTTGCCGAAGATGGTGAAATCCAGCCCGTCGATGTTGCGCGGGTGATTGAGAATCGGCTTTTGCAACCGGACCACCAGGGAGCCGCCTGCGCCAATGGAGAGCACCTGATTGGTGCCGTAGGCTGGGTTGAACGGGTCGGTGGCTTCGCCGAAGGGATTCACCCGGGACGGTTCGCCGAGCACGACTCTCGGGTGAGTGAAGTTCGGAGTGTAGCCGACGCCGGGGTCGTAGCTGACGACCCGGTCGCCGGGCGCTGCGTGGGTGGTGGAGGTGGAAGCAAGGCTGGCAATGGCCAGCAGCAGGAGACAGGACTTTTTCATGGCACTGATCTTTCGGTTTCCCGCCCATACGGACGGGTTTGGTTTCGAGGACCAGTGCCGGGGTGAAAATGAAAACCCTTCACCCCCGACAAAACGGAGAATGAAGGCATTCGACGAATCCCGCCGAAAACAGATCAGCGGGCTCTGGCCTCATCCTTCTCTTTGACGGAGAAGTCGGGCGGGTCATGACGACACACCCTGACGAGCGCAGTTCAACCGGTATCCTGACTCCGGGCTTAAGCCTTGTTCCTGCCTTCCCGATGGTTTAGCATCAGTGGCGTTTCCCAATGGCAGCCGCTTCCAAAGCGGCCTGCCGCGGGTGAAACTTGTATCCCGTTACAGTGGCGCAACCGTCCCCGATTTCCACGGGGTTCCCTGACGTTGAGCTGCATCTTTGCCGGACACGCATTCGCATCCGGTCGTTTTCAAAGAACGGGACTGTGTTAGATTCGTGCTCAGTAAATGCCAAGCAAATTGTCGGTAAAATATTTTCAGATGCGCTGGGTGGCGATTTGCCTCGGCTTGATCGGTGTTTTGTCCGATGCCGTGGCGCAGTCGCCCCGCATCGTCCGGCTCAAGGATGGTCCAGCTCACCGTGAGGATCGCATTCTCATCGTTCCGAAGCAGGGTCGCAGTGCCATGGTCAATACGCTTCATGCCCGGCACAAGGCGCGACTGAAGAAGTCTTTTCCTGGCATGGGAAACATTCAGGTGATCGAACTGCCACCGGGCGTTTCGGCTGCGGAAATGGTGGCCCGATACCGTCAAAGCGGCGAGGTGGAGTCGGCCGACTTGGATGTGGTGCTGACGGCGTGCGCGCAGCCGAATGACCCGCGCGTGGCCAACGGCGACCAGTGGCATTTGAACAATTTCGGCCAGAGCGGCGGTGTGTTCGACGCCGACATGGATGCGTTGGAGGCTTGGAGCAATCTCAATTCAGCAAGCAACGTCATTGTCGCGGTCGTCGATTCCGGGTTGCGCGTCACGCATCAGGACATCGCGGCCAACCTCTGGGTGAATCCGGGGGAGATTCGTGGCAATGGCATCGATGATGATGGGAATGGCGCCATTGATGACGTCCACGGACTGAACTCCACGGGTCCGACGCCCTCCGGAAATCTCACGGACTATTTCGGCCACGGCACGCACGTGGCGGGTATTTTGGGAGCCGTGGGGAATAACGCGCTCGGGGTCAGTGGCGTGGCGTGGAGCACCCGTCTCATGACCTGCCGGTTTCTCGACGACTTCGGTAACGGTTACGCTTCCGATTTGATCGAGTGTTTGAACTACGCACGCACCAACGGCGCGAAGGTGGTGAATTGCAGCTTCGAAACTCCGGGGCCGATCAATACCGCGCTGTCGAATGCATTCTGGAACTTGCGAGAGGCGGGTGTGGTGGTGGTGGCGGCAGCAGGTAATACTGGATTGGATACCGACCTCGCGCCGCGTTACCCCGCCTGTTTCGCGATTGATAACATCATTTCGGTGATGGCTTCGAGCCGCAGCGATACCTATCTCGGCTACAATTACGGTGCTACGACCATCGATCTCGCTGCGCCAGGATTCGATATCTTGTCCACCTATTACCGCTCGGACTCGGATTACTATTTGATGAGCGGCACGTCGATGGCCACGCCGTGTGTCGCTGGTGCGGCGGCTTTGATTCTCGCGAAGTTTCCCCATTTGACCGCGCAGCAGGTGGTGAATCGTATTCTTGGGACGGTCGACAAAGTTCCCGATTTCTCGGGGAAGTGCGTCACTGGCGGGAGGTTGAATCTCGCCCGCGCATTGTCCGGTGGCTTCACGATTTTCCCCGGCACGTATGCCTGGATCCCTACCAATGGCATGACCAGTCTGACGCTGACGGACAATGGAGTGAGTGGGGCGCGGCCGTTGGGTTTTTCGTTCGGATACACCGGGAAGGAGTACACGAATTTGTACGTGGGGGCGAACGGTCTGGTGGGTTTCCTCAACCTGAGTCTTTCGGCCAGTTCGAACACAAACTTGCCGTTGAGTACGATCCCAAACGCAATTCTCTGTCCCTTTTGGGATGATTTGAATCCGGCGGGCGGCGGACAGGTGTGGTTTGGAACCATGGGCACGGCTCCCAATCGCTACGCGGTCGTCTCATGGGTGGAAGTGCCACACAAGTTGTCGGCGAGCACGAAGTTCACGTTTCAAATCATCCTTTATGAAAACGAGAATGTTCGTTTCCAATACGCGAAGGTGAATAGCGGCAATTCTCAATATGCCCAAGGCGTCAGCGCGACGATTGGGTTGGAGGATTTCATGGGAGGCGTTGGGACAAAGTATTCCTTCATGGGATCGCCGTCGGTGGTCACGAATGGTCAGGCGATTCTCTTCATCCCCAATGGAAATCCTGGCGTGGAGCCTTCCATAGAATATGTCTCGCCGGTGGGGAGTGGCGGGAGCCACTTGCGAGTCAATGGCGTGCCCGGCGAACGATGTGTCGTTCAAGTATCGCCCGATCTGGTGACGTGGAGCGATGTGGCGACCAACTTGATCCCGGATGATGGCGTTCTGCCAATCTCAGATCTCGCGACCGCAGGACCGCCGAACCGCTTCTACCGGGCGGTGATTCGGCCGTGACGACTACGGTTTAAGGATGTGATTGAACTGGTTCGGATCCCCGGTCTGCCCGAGGTGCCTTCGCAAGCCGCTCATCGAAAGTTGCTGCACACTGCTGTCGCCCATCAGCATATTCCCCGCGTCATTGTGGATGTTCCCCTGCCAGCGCGCGGTGAGCGGATCGAGTAGCGTAGCGAATCCGACAATCTGGGCGGAATCGCAGTTCTGACCGTCGGTCCCCGTGATGTTGCGATCTCCTGCCACCTGCACTCCCGGATGATTCTCGTCCGAGTCGGTTCCGATGAAATAGCTCAACGCTGAGTTCTTCATGGCTTCAAAGCCGTTCCCCGGAGTATCCGTCCAGTCGTAAGCGCGATCCCGATCTCCATCACTAGGACAGCGGAACACTCGTGGGGTGGATATTTCATTCCGGATCAGCGTGAAGCTTTTCCAAGCCTCAATCTCACCCTGGCTACCACCGTTGTGGATGGACTGGCGCCAGGGGAATCGACCGTCGTTATCGTCGGCCCACATGCGGAGAGCCAGCCCGGTCTGGCGCAGGTTGTTAATGCACGAAATCCGCAGCGCCTTGCCTTTCGCCTTCGATAGAGCCGGCAGAATCATGCTGGCGAGAATGCCGATGATGGCGATGACGACCAGCAGTTCAATCAGAGTGAATGCCTGGCGGCGATTGGAGTGGCCTGCTCGGAACATGCCTCACCGTAGTGGAGTGAGTTGTGAGGCGCAAGAAAGCCGACGGCCAATCGTGTAAAGCAGTCGCCCCTGAGTCGCGGCGTTTGATCGATTGCGCGCAGGAATCTTTTCGGATTTTAGAACGACTTATTTGCCTCATTCGTTTTTCGGTGTAGACTCATTTCGTGAACAAGTCCAACAAAGGCCGACCACAACCGGGTGGTTCGTCTCAGGGGCAGGAGACGCCTCCAGTGGACCAGTTTCCGCCCCTCGATAACTCCTCCGAACTCTCCACTCTTCAGCTGCTCGATTTGATTTCCCACAAAGTTGCAATGCAGGGGCCGGTGCCTCCCGATTTCCTGCAATTGCGCCGCCGGATCGAGGAGATGGAAGAGCTGCAAGACCAGGCGCGCAACGCCGTGGAAAAACTCAGTGAAGCCGTTGACAAGCTCCGCGCCCCGGCGCTTCGCCTCGGCACCTTGTTGCAGAAGCTCCCGCAAGGCCGGGCATTGGTTTGCGCCAACGGCACCGACTACGTTTGCAATCTCGATCCGGCGATTCCGGAAGCGACCCTGGATACCGGCTCCCGCGTTCTCTTGAACGAAGCGTTCGCCGTCACCGATTCCTTCGGGTTCGATAAGAACGGTCCAGTCGTCAAGGTTGTTGAACTGCTCTCCGACGGTCGGATTCGTGTCGGCAACGAATCGGGCATTTCGGACCTCGTTGTCATTCGCTCGACGCTTCTCTCGAAGGACAAGCTCAAGGCGGGATTGGAGATCCGTCTCGATCCCAACCAACGCGTCGCCGTGGAAGTGATCGGCACCGCGAAACGGTTGGATCGGACACTGACCCGGGTGGAGCCGATCTTGTGGAAAGATATCGGTGGCCAGATGGAAGCCGTGCAGGGCATCCGCGATTCGATTGAGATGCCCTTCCTTCACGCAAAGCTGTTCAAGCGATTCAACCACCCGGTCCCCAAGGGCTTTTTGCTCTACGGCCCGCCGGGTTGTGGAAAGACGCTGCTGGGCAAAGCCACGGCCCACAATTTGCGGCTGCAGATCCGGGAGAAAACCGGTGAGGACCATCCCGAGTTCTTCCTCAGTGTGAAGGGACCGGAGGTGCTCAACATGTGGCTCGGTGAATCGGAACGCCAGGTCCGGGACTTGTTCACGCAATGCCGCGAAAAAGCGGCCGAAGGACATCTGGCGTTCCTCTTCATCGACGAGGCGGAGTCCATTCTGGGCACTCGCCACGCCGGCCGGGTCGGCTCGAACATCCTTTCCACGCTCGTGCCAATGTTCTGCACCGAGATGGACGGGTTGGAAGTGCTCCAGAATGTCGTGATCATCATTGCGTCCAATCGCGCTGACTTGATTGATCCCGCCATCCTTCGTCCCGGGCGCATTGATCGGAAGATTCGCGTGCGACGTCCGGACAAGGAAGCGGCGCGCGAGATTTATCGCATCTATCTCAAGGACGAACTTCCGCTTGCGGAGCCGCGGGACGCGCTTGTCGATTGCGTCGTCGACGCCCACTACGAGAAGACCGATGAGAATCGTTTCCTCGACGTCACCTATCGCAGCGGTCGACACGATTACCTTTACCGCGGCGATCTCTCCAGTGGCGCCATCATCGCGGCGATTGTCGAGCGCGCGAAGGAGTATGCCATCAAACGCTCCATTGAGATTGGCGATGAATCGCCACTCAGCCGCCAGGATTTATTGAAGGCGCTCATGAAAGAGTATCGCGAGAACGATCTCTTCCCGCCGAGCGACATCACTGAAGACTGGTTGAAACTTACCGATTTTGATCCCGGCAATGTCGTGCGTCTATCGCCCTATCGTCCGGCGGAACGCATTCATTCGTCGGGAACGATTTAGTTCCAGCGTTGACGAATACCAATCAACCCTTGGCGGTCGAAGAAACGACCGCATCACCCGCGCCAGCGGTGTAGCTGGATCGGGCGGCACAAACAGACACGGACGCAACTGTTGCAGCTATGGACATCCAGTTCGGCACCGAAACCGAGATCGGGATCACCCGCCAGAATCCCGAAGGCGTGGATGTTGTCTCTGAATCCATTGCCCTCGTGCGCAACGCCACGGCTCCGGGAGTTCGCATGCGCTGGGATTACAGCTGCGAAGATCCGCACTGCGACGCGCGTGGCTTCCGGGTGAAGGAACTGCTTCAGGACACTGACGAGGCGAACTACTTCGCGCAGGACGCACAGCGCGCGTTAACATTCAGCGAGATTAAGAGCGATCTGGTGCTCCGAAATGGAGCGCGCTTCTACAATGACCACGCGCATCCAGAGTATTGCTCGCCGGAATGCAGCCGCCTTGTTGAGATTCTCCAGCAGGACTACGCTGGGGACGCCCTGCTGATGGCGTGCGTTCGCAATCTCAATCAGAACTCCGACAATCCGGTCCTGCTTTACAAGAACAACACCGACTTCCGTGGTCACAGTTATGGCTGCCATGAGAATTACCTCATGCCGCGGAAGCTGCCGTGGGATTTGTTGAGTTCGTCGATGGTCGCCTTCTTCGTCACTCGCCAGATCGTTTGCGGTGCGGGCAAGTATGGATGGGAGGAGGAGGACAAGTTTGTCGGTCCAGGATTTCAAGTCTCGCAACGCAGCGACTTTTTCTCGGAGCTCCAGAGCGTCGATACGATGCAGCGAAGGCCGATTATCAACACTCGCGATGAACCGCATGCGAACAACCAGCTCTACCGGCGGTTTCATGTCATCGTGGGTGATGCGAATCTATCTCTCTATTCCACGTGGTTGAAGATTGGGACAACGGCGCTGGTCTTGCAGGCGCTGTTGAATGGCGCGCCGCCCGATCGCGTGCCTCGCGTGGCGGATCCGATTCAGACCATCAAAACCATCTCGCGAGATTCCAGCTGGAAATGGCTGTGCCGCGACACTCAGGGGTACAAGACCTCCGCGATCGATATTCAACGCGAGTATCTCACTCTCGTGCGGGAGTTTTGTCCCGGGCTCGATGCCGAGTGGAAGGCGGTCGTCGAGGCATGGGACGAAGTACTGAACGATCTGGAACGCGATCCGTTGTCTACATCGGACCGCCTCGATTGGTCCGCCAAGTATCAGCTGATTGAACAGTTCCGGGAGGCGGAAAAGCTGGGGCCAGATGATCCGTGGCTGCGCAGTCTGGATTTATCTTACCACCTTCTGGACCGCGAACAGGGGCTGTTTTACGCATTGATGGACCAGCATGCGTTCCGCGTGCCCTATCCGTTGGAATCACTGAAGAGCCACAGCCTGTGTCCGCCGCCGACGACGCGGGCGGCAGTGCGGGGCCGTTGCATCGAGAAGTTCGGCTCCGCTGTCCACGCAACTCAGTGGGACTATATTTTGCTCAAAGGCGCGGAGAAAAAGATCGAGCTCGATTTGCGCGATCTCTTCGACGCGACTCTCGTGAAAGACAGCCTGAAGATCATCAGCGCGGCGAAGACGGTGGAGGATTTGGCCCAGCTCAAATTTGCAAAGATCGTTTAACCAACCCACAATTGATTATGCCTGACCAAATGCGAAAAACACCTCCGGTTGCTCCGGTCCCCGGTGGCGGAGGAGGCGGTGAAGGGCCGCGCTCCCCGCAAGTCGAGAAACCCAACACGGAGGAGTTGCTCAAGAAAATGCGCAAGGTCGATCCCGATCAAGCCCGGCGCTATCGCCAACGGACCGGCCAATGAACGGCGATTTTCTGGCGCTCCTGCCGAAGACGGTCATCCCGCAGGCAGGTTCCAACGCTCCGTCGGTGCCGCCGCTTCATGCCACGACGGTCTTCGCCTTTCATTGCGCGGACGGCGTGATGATCGCTGGTGATCATCGCGCCACCGCTGGCAACATCGTCTTCTCCGACAAGACCGAGAAGATCCTCGAACTCGATTCCCATTCGCTAATGGCCATCGCTGGATCGCCAGCGACGGCCTTTGAGATGGGACGGATGCTTCAGACTTCCTTCGAGTTTTACCGTCGAAGTCAGCTTCAACCGATGAGCCTCCCCGCGAAGATTCGCGCACTGTCCCAATTGCTCCGCAACAATCTGGCGGGAACGATTCAGGGCTTCGGCGTGGTCGCGCCGATTTTTGCCGGCGTGGAGGCCAACGATCCGTCGGCGAAACCTCAGATCTATTTCTACGATCCGCTAGGCGCGCAGTTCGAGGCCACCAACTACGCCGGCAGCGGCAGCGGCAGTGGCAGCATCAAGAGCGTGCTGAGCTTCCTGGAGCGCTGGGGCCAGCCCAAGCCGGCCGAGATGTCCGTCAGCCAGGCCACGGTTCTCGCCAATCGCCTTTTGATGACGGCGGCGGAGTTCGATACCGCCACCGGCGGCGTGCATCCCGAGAAGAAACTCTTTGCGACGATCAAACTCGTAGCCCCCGCCGGCATCCGATCCATCTCGGTGGCTGAACAGGAGCAGTTCTGGAAGGAGTCAATGCAATGACTGAAGAACCGTATCGTTGGCTCGAGGCGATCGGGAATCGTCGCGAATACATCTCCGAACAGATGAAGGGTGCCACGCCGGTGTTCGCGGTGTCCCGCCCCGAGGGAATACTCATGCTGGGAGTTGGAATCGGTCATTCCAAGGTCTTCGAGGTTTACGATCGCCATGGGTTTGCCGCGCTCGGGCATCCGGTCGATATCGAGAAGCTGCGCCAGGCTGCGATCGAAGCGGCGCATGTCGAAGGATTCAACCGGTCGTCGAAGGACGTCACGCTTCGGCGCCTCATCAGCTTTGCATTGAGCACGACACTCAAGAGCAGTTTTGAGCAGATTTTCTCTCCGCCGTTCATCGTCGAGGCGATCTTTACGGAACTCGGCGAGACGCCAGCTCAGGACAGCCTCGGGCGTCTTCACTACGACGGGCACCACCACTACGAAACCTCGGGTGTTCTCATCGCCGCCCCCGATCGGAAGGTCGAGGCGGAGGCGAGTGCGTGGCTGCGGGACAAGTTGAAACCGGAGGATTCGCTCGCGCGGGTGGCGGGCCTGTGCCTCGCGCTCTGGCAGGCGATGGTCGATGGACGAACTCTGGGAGAGTTCCGGGTGCCGGACAATCTGCCGACGACTGTTTCCGGCAAAACTGTCGAGACGGCATTGATTGATCGAAGACTTCCAGGCCCGGTGCAATATCGTCCGCTGGAGATCAAGTAATGCTCCGTCCGGTGTCGTCGTCGCGTTGCCGGTTTGTCACGCCTTGTGTCTTGTCTTTCGTGCTGAAGAATGGGCATGCTGCCGCACAGGTCACCCAATCTCATGTCGAGACGCATCACAGGCTTGGAAACGGAATACGGTTGCCTCGTCGATCCCCCACTTCAGCTTCACGAAGTTCTTCCGCGCGTTCGCGACTGGCTCTTCGAGAATCACCGCTACGGTTTGATCGATCAGCACGATCGCGACTGGGATGAACCGGCCGGCAATGGAGGATTCCTCTTCAATGGCGGTCGCGTCTACATAGACATGCAGCATCTCGAATACTGCACGCCGGAGTGCGTCTCCGCGCTCGACGTGGTCCGGTATGATCGCGCCGGCGATCTTCTCCTGCTCGAAGCGGTCCGTGCGCTCGGGCTTGAGGGCCAAGTTCATTTCATCCGCAACAACATCGACCACTACACCGGCGCGACGTTCGGTTGCCACGAGAATTACTCCCTCGACCGCTGCGCGCCTTTGCACGAGAAGAACGTGCTTTCACTGCTGGCGTTTCTGACCCTGCGCGTGCTCTACACGGGTGCGGGAAGGGTCGGCAGCATGAAGCCGACGAGGGGACGCATCGACGTCGCCCCTCGCGATGAACCCGTCCCGTTTCAAATCAGCCAGCGCGCGGACTACATCCAGAACGATTTCTGTGAGTGGGTTCAGCACAACCGCGCCATCATCAACACGC
>Ga0154020_10010788_pt1 | contig 10427 bp, 9 predicted proteins | sample Klosneuvirus_201_FD_109709 | JGI IMG/M metagenome (GOLD analysis project Ga0154020, IMG submission 109709) | Active sludge microbial communities from wastewater, Klosterneuburg, Austria - Klosneuvirus_20160825_MG | ecosystem: Engineered > WWTP > Aerobic digester > Activated sludge | place... | reverse complement strand
TGGCAGCCGATCACGATCGGCCCCGAAGTTTCCCCGATCGTCCGCAGTACCTGGGCGATGTTCGCAACGGCAACGTCCAGCATGCGACAGTAGTGATCGCCGAAGGTGGCACTCCCGTCAATCAAGCGGTCGAGAGCTTGGGCTTCTTGGCCGGCCTGAACATCCAGTTCCATGAAGGGGGCATGCACATGCTGCCACGTCGTTGGCAAGTGTTCCCGACTTTCCTGCTCAAGCTCGCCGCGGGTGCGCAGATCGAGCCATGTCAGCTCATCTGGACACTGTGCGAGTTCAGCGCGGGTGGCATGGCTGAGCGCCGCAGCGCGATACAACCCGTTGTTGGGAGAGACATGCGGGCCGAGAAGAGGAAGTGGTCGCCAGTTCGGCGGGGCAAGAGCGGTCATGTGATCCATCATGCATAAGTGGCACATATGCCAGTTTGCGTGAGGGTGAACAAGGGATGAACATGCCCCATGGCGGCCATAATGGAGGCGATGACGAACCAAACCGGAGCGCGTGCGCGACACAAGACCACTACGCGCCGCGCGATCCAGACAGCGGCGATTGAGCTGTATGAAGAACGCGGGTACGACGAAACGAAGGTCGAAGACATCGTTGAACGCGCAGGAGTATCTCAGCGAAGCTTTTTCCGCTATTTCCCTTACAAAGAACTCACACTCTTCAGCGACGATCACACAGAGCATCTCGCTGAGCTTGTACTTACAGCGCCTTCACACTTCAACGCGATCGAGACGCTTGACTGGGCGACTGCGCAACTCTTCTTGATCCCGACGACCGAACTGGACAGGCGACGACAGGCGATTCGCAATCAGCTTGGCGACGATGCGCGCGTTCAGCGCCAACTCGCCTACCTCCATGAGTCACTTAGCATCCGGCTGCGCGATGCCTACGTTCGCCGCCTCGGCATAGACCCCGCCGACACATCTGACTTGCGTCCACAGATTCTCGTGGGGCTTTACCTCTCTCTCGCTACTGAGGTGTCGGGCCGGTCACAATCACCGGAAGAGACGCGCCAGCGGTGGCTTGCGTCGCTTCGCAGTCTGCTTTGAGAGGTCGGCACTGCTATCGACATTTACATGCTTGGTTGCGGAGGTGGGGACTGAGCGTTGCCGACCTTATGTGGTACACTGGAAGCATGCATTTGTATTTCCTGTGACGGTTGAGTAGGCCTACCGCGCTCGTTGAGCAACTCCGAGCTAGCGACGGCCGCTCGTTCTGACCCTGGAAGGGTCCCCGTCATTTGCGTGCCCGCTGGCTGTTTGGCTCGTCGCGGTGCGCCTTGCTGAAGGATTTGAATGCTTACCCCTACTAACCGTCATCCGGCGCGCCATCGCGCGCAACTCACCGCTTCCGACGTCTCCGTAATGCGAGGCGTAACCCCGGTGCTCAACCATGTCGATCTCGTCGTCACTCCCGCGTCCCGTGTGGCGATCGTCGGAGAGAACGGGCGCGGAAAGACCACACTTCTGCACGCGCTCGCGGGCACGCTGGTACCTGATAGTGGAACGATCCAGCGCATCGGCACGCTCGGGCTCGCTGAACAAGAGATGGACTCCACCGACAACCGAACCGTTGGGCAGGCCGTCGCGGAGGCCATCGCCGAACCGCTCGCAGCGCTGGCCACACTCGACGACGCCGCTGCCGCTCTCGCGGAAGGGAGTAGCGAGGCCGCAGAGCAGTACGCTGCGGCCTTGGAAGATGCGGAAGCGCTCGACGCTTGGGATGCCGAGCGCCGGGTACAAATCGCGCTCGAAGCACTCGACGCCGAAACCGACATGACGCGGTTGCTCGCTGATCTGTCGGTGGGGCAGCGATATCGAGTGCGGTTGGCCTGCCTGTTGGGGGCTGAAGATGATTTCTTACTGCTGGACGAGCCCACCAATCACCTCGACCGCAGCGGACTTGATTTCTTGACCATGCAACTCCGCACGCGCAACGGTGGTGTCGTCATCGTCAGCCACGATCGCGCGCTGCTCTCTGACATTGCGGAGACGGTGGTCGACCTCGATCCGACACCTGATGATCGCCCCCGCATCTACGGCAACGGGTACGCGGGATACCGAGAAGGGCGCGTGGCCGAGCGGGAACGCTGGGAGCAGGAGTACGACCGCCAGCAGCAGGAGCAAGCCCGGCTGCAGGACAGTCTCAGCGCTGCACAGAACCGACTCGTATCGGGTTGGCGACCGGAGAAGGGGTCACCGAAGCACGGCCGCGCGACGCGCGCGGGCGGGCTGGTGCAGAGCGTGCACCGACGCCAGGAAGCACTCGAAGCACACGCGGTGACGGTACCTGAACCACCGCAGCTCTTCCAGTTCCCCGACCTGCCCACACGAAAAGGGGCGGTGCTACTAAACGTCGACAACGTGAGCCTTGCCGGGCGGTTAGCGCAGCCAGTGTCGTTCGAACTCTCGCACCGCGGCAGGCTCGTGGTCACCGGCTCGAACGGGGCCGGAAAGTCGACGCTCCTGAGTATCGCGGCGGGCGAACTACTGCCAGATACGGGAACAGTGCGGACATCCCGTGGCACGCGTTTGGGTTTTCTTCGTCAGGAGACGATGCTGCCGCCTGATCGCCGGGCGAACGAGGTATACGCCCGACACCTCGACGAACTCGTCGGTCAAGGAACGCTTCAATCATCTGAGGCGGTCGGTCTCGGTCAACTTGGACTGCTGCGATCGCGCGAGGCAGGCAAACGAGTGGGTGAACTGTCGATGGGTCAACAACGACGCCTCGATCTGGCGCTCGTACTCGCGGCACGCCCGCACGTGCTACTACTAGACGAGCCCACCAACCACCTCTCCATCGCGCTCGTTGACGAACTCACCGAGGCACTCGGGGCTACCCAAGCGGCCGTCGTACTGTCGACCCACGATCGGCAACTCCTGCGCGATGTCGCCCAATGGCCTCATGTACATCTGATGGCGATGGCTGAAGGCGAGGCACTGGTATGAGCAACACCATCAAGCTACGCGCACTCCGCCCATTGGCATCACGTGATTACCGTCTCCTGTTTGCCGCCGTCGGCATCGAGGTATTCGGGACCGGTATGTGGACGATCGTCATGGTCTTCCAAGTACTCGCACTCGATGACAGCCCACTTGCCTTGTCGGCGGTTGCAACCGGAATGAGTCTTGGCCTGTTTGCGTTCTCCGTTCTCGGTGGGGTTGTCGCAGACCGGTTCTCCAAACGGCGGATTCTCATTACAGTGCAGGGCTCAACGGCCGCGATCATGACCGCCGTGGCGGTCCTGTCGCTCACCGGGAATATCGAACTTTGGCACGTCGCCGCAGCCTCGTTCGCGATGGGTGCCGGGAGCGCCTTTTTCTACCCTGCGTACAGCGCTTACCTACCTGTGGTCCTTCCGCCGGAGCAACTCCTGGCCGCGAATGGGCTCGAAGGGGCGCTCCGTCCATCGATGGGGCAAGGGCTGGGCCCGGCCCTCGGTGGAGTCATCGTCGGTATGTTCTTCCCCGCTATCGGAGCGGTCATCGTCGCGGCTTCGTACGCGATTGCTTTCGTCATCACGTTGTTTCTTAGCCGTCGTGACGAACACACTGAGCCCACTCCTCCCGAGGATCGCCCGAGCGTCTGGGGTGACCTTCGTGCGGGGGTTGCCTACGTGGCTCGTACACGCTGGTTGCTTTGGACGCTGATCTTCGGGTCTTCGCTTGCGCTCATTGTCCAAGGCCCGATCGAAGTTCTCCTCCCGTTCCTCACCCGCGACCGATTCGAGGATGCTGAAGCTACTTTCGGGTTCCTTCTGGCCGCCTATGGGATAGGTGGGGCTGTCGGTTCGCTGATCGTGTCGTCGTTGAAGCTTCCTCGTCGGTACTTGACGTTTATGATCCTGTGCTGGGGTGGAGGAACACTACCTCTTGTGGTCATTGGCGTTGCCGACAATTTGATCCTCATGCTCTCCGCGCTCTTTGTCGTCGGTGCACTCACCGGGGCTGGCGTTGTCGTGTGGGGAACATTGCTGCAACGGTTGGTGCCGCTCGACATGATCGGCCGAGTCGCCAGCCTCGACTTCTTCGTTTCGATCGCGTTCATGCCGGTCTCGATCGCCATCGCAGGGCCGCTCTCACTGTTGGTTCCCATCCCCATCATCTTTGTGATTGCGGGAGTCATTCCGCCAGCTCTCGCGTTGATCGCATTGCTGGCCGGGCGCATGCGCCAGACCGAGGACAGTCAACCACTAGACGCAGACTGACCTCGATGGCTCTGGGAATATCCCGGACGTTCGGCTTCGAGCCTTTAGTGGCTCGAAGCCGAACTTTTCGTACCGCTGGCCCGATCTCCGCAGAAGACTGCGCGAGGCTGATCTTCGTGCGTGCCGGATCGGTTCTGTTGCACAACGAGCTGGGTGTGCAACAGGCGAACGTTGGAGACGTCATCACATTGGGGTCAAATGCCATGTTCGGCTATGAACCGGAAGGCTTCGTGACCGTGACAACGATCTGCCTTGATCTCGACTACGTTATCGACCAAGTGTTCTGGCAACATGCCGCCAAGTTCACCGACCGGCTGGAGGCAAGAACCTTTTACGAACTGGAGTATGTCAAGCCTGCTCAACTTCTTCGGATTGGCGAACATCGAACGGAAATGCTCGCGCCTTGGCTGGACAACCTTGTTGCGTTGAGTCTCGACGGGTTGTCGTCAGACCGCTTTCACCGGGCGCAATCGTTGCTTTCCGCAATCCTCGACGTCGTCTTTACTTACCACAACATGGAGACTGAACCTGTCGGCGCCGTCCGGCCTGCGCGTCGCGAAGCCCTACATGTTTCGGGCCTACTCGCCTCTGATCTCTCGCGCCGCTGGTTAGCCTCTGAACTTGCTGAGGCGGTGTACCTCTCAGAATCACAGCTGCGACGGGTGTTTTCAGAAGCCTTTGGGAAACCACCGCTTGCATACTTGACGACACTCCGAACGCTCAGAATGGCGCAGCTGCTGAGAGACACGGCTATGCCGATCGCAGAGATTTCTTTCACGGTGGGGTGGCGTGATCCTGACTTCGCTGCCCGTCAGTTTCGTCGGTATGTTGGGCGTTCACCAAGTGAGTACCGACGATTCGAGCAGAGCCGAAACTCGCAACCGTACCCGGAGTGAACACGCAATCCCGCACGGCGAAACGATCGTACTTACAGAGTGGCTCAGTGGGATCACCGCTTATGCGATAGACCAAGTCTGACCACGTCGGGTTCAGTGATGCACCTGGCGGTCGCACACTTTAATGTCCGTCGTCCGTCTCGATTGCGTTTCCTGAGCTCCTTCGCGCACCTTCTGGTCGCAGAGGTCACCCGTCGTGTGTGGGTGTCTGCGGGAGGAGGATGCAATGACAACGGTCGAGGAGGCGCGGGCGGCGCGGGATGCGAAACTCGACGCCCTGCACGAACAGCTCACTGGCGCGGTGGAGTCGTTGGTATCGGGCGAGGATTGGAAACGAGCGTTGGAGTTCGCGGCTCGGTTCCGTGCCCGGTCGTTCAACAACACGCTGCTGATCTTCGTGCAGCATCAGGCGGCGTTCGAGTCGGGCCGGGTGCCGGAACCGGTGCCGTCATATGCGGCGGGCTTCAAGCAGTGGCAGGCACTTGGCCGGCAAGTCTCAAGGGGCCAGTCGGGGTACATGATCCTCGCCCCTGTGACGGGCCGGTTCGCGTCGTTCACGCCGAAGGTGGCGGAGTCGTGGCGCAGGCTCGGACGGTTCGAGAAACCGAAACCGGGTGAGGCGGTTCGCTCCCGCATGGTCGGCGTCCGCCCCGCCTACGTCTGGGATGTCTCCCAAACTGCCGGCGACCCGATTCCCGCGCCGCCATCACCGCGGCTGCTGGAAGGCGAAGCGCCCGACGGGCTGTGGGAGGGCATCGCACGTCTCGTGGAGGCGGAGGGTTTCAGCGTGTTGCGGGTGCCGCATGAGGGCATGATCCACGGTGCAAACGGTCTCACTGACTTCGGTGCGCGGTCGGTGGCGGTTCGGGAGAACATGCCCGAGGCGGCACAGGTGAAGACTCTCGTGCACGAGCTCGCCCATGTGCTGCTGCACGGGCCGGACAACGTGGATGCGACGGGGCATCGCGGGATTGGTGAGGTGGAGGCGGATTCGGTGGCACTGATGGTCGCCGCAGCGCACGGCATGGACACCAGCGACTACACGGTCCCGTATGTGTCGGGGTGGGCGGCGACAGTGCCGGAGAAGTCTCCGGTCGAAGTCGTCCAGGCCACCGGCGAACGAGTCCGAAAAACCGCAGCTAGCATTCTTGATCAGCTCCCCACCGTGCAGATCGGCAACGGTGACCCTCCTGGCCTCACCCGGGACGCCCCAGCGAACAAACGCTCCGATCCGGTGGTCGAGGCGACTGCTGATCCGTTGGCGGAGGGACCGCGCCGCGCGGTGGCGTCGTCGGTGAGGAGCCTGTGATGGGTGCCGCCGATCTGTTCACCGAAGTCGGCGGGATGCCGCTCTCGGAGGCAGCGGCGCGGTTCGCTGCGGCGGGGGTGCCGGTGTTTCCATGCTTGCCCGGTGAGAAACGCCCTTTGGTGCTCCGCGGGTTTCATGATGCCACCGCTGATCCGGCGCAAGTCGCGGAATGGTGGTCAAGGTGGCCGTCCGCGAACATCGGCATCCCCACCGGTGCCGTGTCCGGGGTGGAGGTTGTCGATGTCGACGTGCATCCGACTGGCACCGGATTTCCTGCTTTCCGCGAAGCGCACCGTCAAGGCCATGCCGCGGGGTGGGCTGCGCTCGTGCGCACCCCCTCCGGTGGCCTCCACGCTTACTACCCGGTGAACCCTGACCGTGCGCAGTCGTCCTGGCAGGCCGCGCGGGCGCATGTTGATTTCCGTGGTGACGGCGGCTACATCATCGCGCCGCCGTCGAAGGTGCTGCGCCCCGGCGGGGTGCGGGCAGCGTACCGGCTCATCGTCGCATCAGGTGATACCCCGGTGCCAGTGGATGCGGTGCGGCTGCGCGAGTTTCTGGACCCGCGCACTCCGATCTCTATCGACCGTGCGCGTGCTGCTCGGTTTGAGCGGCGGGGGTCGGATGCGAAGGTGCTCGCCGGCTGGGTGGCGGGGCGTGGTGAGGGTGAGCGGAACCGGGGCCTGTTCTGGGCCGCGTGCCGACTCGCAGAATCCGGCACCCCACTCGACGCAACCCTCGACGCCCTGGGCCCTGCGGCGGAGCACGCGGGACTGGGGCCGCGGGAGATCATGGCGACGATCCGATCCGCCTACCGCACCACCCACCCCACACCGCATACGTCTGTAGAGCCCGGAGCGGACGAGCGGCGTGTGGTGCGCGGATCACCAGGGCGGGTGATCTCATGAGCACCACTGAGACTGTCTCGCCGCGGGGTCGCCGATTGGCGGTGGTGACGGCGATCACGGGCACGGTGTTCATCGCAGCCGGCGCGTTCTGGCTGTCCTTCACGGCGCTTGCTGATCTGGCGCAGCGGTCTGGGATTGAAGCGGGTCAGGCGTGGGCGTGGCCGTTGATCGTGGACGGCATCATCGTCGTCGCAACTGTCGCCGTCGTCGCCCTCGCCAGCCAGTCCCGCCCGACCTGGTACCCCTGGACGCTTCTCGCCGCCGGCGCCGTCGTGTCGGTCACGGCGAACGCAATCCACGCGATCATCGCAGCCGACACCGACGTACCGGCGGTTCTTGCCGCGTCGGTCGCGGCGATCCCGCCGCTGGTGCTGCTGTCGATCACGCACCTCACCGTCATCCTCACCCGCCCCACCACCACACCGGATGCAGACGTGATCGAGGAGGTTCCGGCAGAGACGGTCGTTCCATCGCAGGCGGTCGCCGCACCGGAGGTTGAGCAGGCGCAGCCAGTGGAGTTGCCGGTGGTGTCGGTGCGTGAGCGGCGGGAGGAAGCGACGCAGTTGCGGGAGGTGGAGGGGTGGTCGAACAAGCAGATCGCCCGGCACCTGGGCGTGCACCCCTCCACCGTCGGCCGCTGGTTCACCCCAGCGATCAATGGAGCGAAGGAGGAGACCTCGTGAACGATCACGCAGAGACGAACAGCATCGAGCCGCCGGATGTGCGGCCCGAGACGGTCGAGGGTGGGGAGGCGGAGCGGTCGGCGTTCGCCGTGCACCGCGACCCCTCACTCACCACCACCGCCGGGGATCGTTCCTCGCGGGTGGGGCGCGGGATCGCGTGGGTGCGGCCGACTGATCTGATCGCGTCGAGCACCGCCCGGATCGCAGGCCGCGGCATCAACTTTCAGACCGAGCTCGCGCACCGTGTCCGCCGCGCGCCAGGCCAGGCATTCCGAGCAACCCGTAACCGTGCCGGTGACATTCGGGATCGCCGTGCGGAACGTTCGGGGTCGTCGGTGTTCGAGTCGTTCGACGTGTTCGAGCCGCAGGATCGGCCGCGCTCGTCGTCGTGGGTGCGGCCGTCCGGGATCGGGCTGGGGTGAACGGCTATGCGCAGAAGACGGTGGCGCGACAGGGTTGGTGGGGAGACGGTGCGCACCTGCTTGTCAGGAGGTGCCACCATGCCACAACGAAATACTCCCCGCCGCGACGGTCGCGGGCGTGGGTTCGAGAACTCAGAACGGCTCCGCGAACTCCTCACCCGCCTCGGCGCTGAGGGGCCTGATGCGTGGCGGAATGACCCGGTCGCCGCCGAGCTCATGCGGTACGCGGCTGACAAGTACGCCGCGCTCGCCCGCAAGCACGGCCTGGACCCGTGGGAGGCGGCGGCTGCCGCGTTCGAGGCGATGCGCACGCCCTCGGTGCGACGGGCGGATGATCCGTGGGCGGTCATCACCCGCGCCGTGCAGATCACCTGCATCGCAGAAAACCGCGCCAATGGTCTGTTGTGCTCTGTGCATCAGGCTCGGCGGCCGAGGTACTCGAGTTTCCATGACGCCGAACGCTTCTCCGACCGCGAAAACCCCCTCACCGACTACCACCCCGCGTTCCGCGCCGACCCGTTCGCACACGATGACGACGACGATGTCAGCGGCGACGAGATGGAAGTACCGGGATCGACGGGGGTGGAATCCGCCGTCGAGGACACGATCGCGTTGCTGTGCTGGTACCGGTGGGAACCAGTGGTCGCCCGTGCGGCGGTCGAGTGCATCTGCGCACGCCTGGCAGAGTCCGTCTCTCGTGCGGGCGCATACGAATCGCTCCGGCGCGACCGGCACGCCCGTGCCTTGCTCGATCTGCCCGCACCGTCCTGGTATCGGCTGCTGCGGATCATCCTCGGCGCCCCCGACCTGCACCTGGCCGGCACGAACGCGGGCCGTGGCGTGTTACTGCGGCTGCTGATCGGTGAGTCCTTGGCGCACCTCATGGATGACACGGACTTGGGTGCCGCGGTCAAAGTCGCCGCACCCGGCGTGATGCGGGGCAGGCCATGAGCGAGGCGGGGCATATCGAGTTGGAGCGCGCGGTCGATTCGATCTGGGCCGGCCGTCGCCACCGCGAGGATTACGGCGACCTCGACTCGTTGGTGGAGTCGATCGCTCGGGATGGGCTGTTGCAGCCGATCACGGTCACCCCGGACGGGATGCTGATCTGCGGCGCCCGCCGTCTGGCCGCGATCCGCCGGCTCGGGTGGAAGACCGTGAACGTGTGGGTGCGCTCCGGCATTTCCACCACCCTCGGGCAGCTCCTCGCTGAACAGGACGACAACCTTCTGCACAAGCCCCTCACCCGCACCGAGGAAGCCACCCTCTACGCCGAACTGAAAGCCCTCATGGTCGAAGATGCGACGGGCCGGCAGGAAGCGTCTCGGTTCACCTCGAAACAAGAAAACCGCAGGTCACACGGTGGGGCCACGGTGGCCCCACCGTCGGCCGGGAGTATCGGGAAGACCCGCGAGCAGGCCGCGCTCATGGTCACCGGCCGCAACGCGTACACCTCGCTTGAACGCATCAACGAGTTGCAGAACCTTGCCGCTGACCCTGCGCAGCCCGACGACGTCCAGCGGCGGGCGCGGGAGGAACTTGACCGGATCGACGCGGGCGGGTCGATCACCGGAGCGCAGCAGCGCATCCGCGCCGCGCAAGCACTCGCCGAACTCGATACCCTCGCGGGCGACCCCGCACAACCGGCAGGCATCCGCGACACCGCAGCCGCAGGAGCCGCGCGTCTCCGGGAACTCGAAGACACGGCACGGCCAGCGGACCTAGAACGTCTCGCGGTACTCGCTGTCGAGCGTGCGAGAACTGCGACGAAGAAGCGCCCCGCCCAACTCGCATCAGCACGCCTCCACGCGGTCGAGGAGCAGCCGCGGGACTTCCTGCCGGTGCGGTCATTCGTCTACCTCTGGGACGAGCTCTCCACCTGGACCGAACGCTACGACCCCGAAACCATCGGCCCGGCCCTGTCAGCTGAGCAGTGGGCGATGTTCGAGAACGCCGTCACCGCGACCATCGCGTTCCTAGA
>Ga0154020_10010787_pt1 | contig 10427 bp, 10 predicted proteins | sample Klosneuvirus_201_FD_109709 | JGI IMG/M metagenome (GOLD analysis project Ga0154020, IMG submission 109709) | Active sludge microbial communities from wastewater, Klosterneuburg, Austria - Klosneuvirus_20160825_MG | ecosystem: Engineered > WWTP > Aerobic digester > Activated sludge | place... | reverse complement strand
GTCCCTACCGCATGGGCTGGTTCTTTCAGCCGCCCGAGCCGACCGTCCAGTCGGTCCTCAAGGCAATGCCCGTCGCCGCCGGCTATTCCGATGCGCTCCTCATCCAGCGCGAAGCCCCCTGGGAACGCCTCCTTGCCGGCGACTCCATGCAAACCATCGCGCAGGAGGACTATGACGGCATCGTCACCTACGCCCGCGCCCTCGGCCTCCACGTCTCGCTCCTCGTCGATCCCCTCGATGGCCTCGACCGTACCCGCGAAGGCAACGAGATGCGCGCCGCCGGCCGCTCCCTCAATGAGCCCGAAATGCGCGCACTCCACGAGCAGTGGGTCGAATTCCTCGCGGCACGCTATCAGCCCGATTACTTCGGCCTCGCCTCCGAAATCAACTCCCTCGCGGCCCGCGGCGACTCGACCCTCTTCCAGAACATCCAGGCGATGTGCAACCGCCTCGCTCCGCGCATCCGCATGCTCTCTCCGAACACCCGCGTCTTCGTCTCATTCCAGGTCGATGAGGCCTGGCGCCGGATCCCTCAACTGCCGTCGAAGATCGACCACTTTGTTCTCACGCGCGCCTTCGATATCGATGTCCTTGGCCTCTCGACCTACCCGTCGTTCTTCTTCGATGACCCTTCGCAGATCCCGCTCGACTACTTCAGCCGGCTCGCCGATGCCAGTGGCAAGCCAGTTCTCATCGCCGAAGGCGGCTGGAGTTCCGATCCCACTGGCCAGGGCGAGACTGCCGCCTCCCGTGCCGGGCAGAAGGCCTTTATGGAGCGCTTCTTCACGCTCCTCGATACAGTCCAGCCCGAACTGGTCATCCTCCTGCTCTTCGCCGATCTGAACCTCGATGCATGGATCCCGGTGGCGCCTTCGAACTCGGACCCCGAGCGCGTGCGCCCGTTCACCCACATGGGATTGGCCAATTCGAACCTGGAGCCCAAGCCCGCCCTCAGCGTTTGGTCCGGCCGTTTCAAACGGCCCTTCTTCCGGGATTGATGGGCCCCCGGGGCCACAGCACCGGACCAGGAAAGAAGGAGCCAGCCCCGCCGGGCTGACTCCCCAGGAACTCCTGGCCGAGTGGAAGCAGCCTTAGCCGCAGCACCCCGCATTCGAGACGTCTCCGCCTGGCCTGGTCGCCACCACTGCCGCCGAGGCGAGGCCTCGCCCTCCCGGGTACTCGGCAGCCTGCGATGTCACTTCCTGGAAGCCCGCCGCGTGGATCTTCGCCAGGTAGTCCGCCTCGGTGATGGCCCCGGCGATGCACCCGGCCCACTTCTCCATGTCGTCCTTCACGTCCTCCGGTACGGTCCGCGTCCAGACGATGTCCGATACCTGGAGCCGCCCGCCCGGCTTGAGCACGCGGTATGCCTCGCGGAACACCTGGTCCTTGTCCGGCGAAAGGTTGATCACGCAGTTGGAGATGATCACGTCAATCGAGCTGTCCGCGATCGGCAGCTGCTCGATCTGCCCGTGGCGGAACTCAACGTTCTTCACGCCGACCTTCTCGGCGTTCTTCTTTGCCAGCGCAATCATCTCCGGCGTCATGTCCACGCCGTAGACCATCCCGGCCTCCCCGACCATCTTCGCCGCCAGGAAGCAATCGATGCCGCCCCCCGAACCGAGGTCCAGCACCGTCTGCCCCGGCTTCAATGCTGCGATCGCCGTTGGATTGCCACACCCGAAGGCAACGTCGGTCACGGTCGCCGGGAGGTCCGAAACGTCGGCATCGGCGTATAGCCGCGCGATGTTCGTGATCTGCACTTCATCCGGCGTCGTATCGCCGCAACAGCTCGATGCGGGCGCGCTGGTGCCGCAACAGTCGCTCCCCTGGAGCAGCGGGATCGACTCCGCCTGTTCGAGCACGCCCTTCACGCGGCTCCCGTACGCCTCCGAAACAGCGGAACGGATTTCATCATCGGTGCGAGTGGGCATGGGTCAAACCTCATCGGAAAGTTACGATGTATCGTAGAATTACGATGAGGCCCTGTCAATACCCGGCTCCAGGGCCGGTCGCCCGTCCCGGCGACCGGCCTCCGCCGTCAGCCTTCCTGGAGGAACAGCTGCACCTGCAGTGTGACGTTATCCTCCACGGTCACCATCCCGGCGATGTCCGGCTTCTGGATGCCGAAGTCCGAGTACTTGAATTCCGTGGTTCCCAACACGCTAAGGATGCTGCCATCCTTTTTCACCTTCAGCTCCCACGTGATTTCCTTCTTCACACCGTGCAGGTCCATCGTCCCTGTCAGCTGCAAGATGGTGTCCGTTGAGCCGAATTCTGCCGGTAGCCCCGTGATCTTCGTCGCGGTGAACGTCGTCGTCGGGTACTTCGTCGTCTCCAGCGCACTCTGCGTCCGTGTGTCGCGGCGCGATTCATCGCTTTGCAGCTTCGTCAGGTCGACGGTGAAACTCGTCGGCTTCGAAGAATCGAGCCCGTTCGCGGTCACGTGAAACTGGCCGCTGACGCCCGTCGTCACGCCCTTCGCCGTCGATGAAGTAGGCAGGCGCGCGATCTTCTCAGGCGCCAGGTACCACGCCGAGGATTGGCCTTCGATGATCCCGTAGCTCTTGCCCGCATAGCTCGATGCTCCGGCCCCGGTGTTCGATGGCGTCTGCGTTGTTCCCGCTGCCTGGGTGCCCGGGGCAGTCGTTCCCGCAGCTTGCGTGGCTGTCTGCGCCGCCTGCTTCACCTCATCGGTGATATCTCCCGCGGTTTCCTGCGCCGAATTCTCCTCGCGGATGAAGAAATACCAGCCTGCCCCCGCAGCCACCACGAGTACCACCGCCGTCGTCAGCAGCTTGCCGATGAGTCCGCCAAACAGGAACTTCAAATCACCCTCCCCGGTCAACTGATGCGACCATAATCCGGGGAACGCGGTAAGCCGCGGTAAACACGCGCGCCGCGGATCGACTATTCTCCCCGCGTGCGCCGCCCTCTCCTCTTGACTCTTGCCGCGTGGGCTGCTGGCGCCGCCATCCTCCGGTCCACCGTCCTCATGCCCCAGTACTGCCCCGCCATCGATTCCCCCGGCGCACTCGCCGCTTCACGTGCATCGGCCGCCTGGATTCAGAACAACCAGTTCGCCGATGGCAGCTACGTCTACGAATACCGCCTGGACGATGAAGCCACCCCCGGGGGCTACAACGTCGTCCGCCATGCCGGCGTCACCATGTCCCTCTACCAGCTCGCCGCCAGCGGTGACGCATCCGTGCTCGATACCGCGGACCGCGGCCTGCGCTGGATGAACCTGAACCTCTATCGAAACAACGGCTGGGCCGGCCTGCGCGATCCCGCCGATGGCAGTGTCCGCCTCGGCGCCAGCGCGCTCATGCTGGCGGGCGTTCTGCAACGCCGCATCGCCTCGGGGGACGAAGGCTACGACGAGCTGGCAAGGAGCCTGGCCTGCGGGCTTCTCGCCCTCCAGCTACCCGATGGAGCGTTCCTCAACCGTTGGGACACCGCCGCCAATGCACCGGTTTCCGGAGAACGCTCGAAATACGCCACCGGCGAAGCCTTCTGGGCCCTCGCGCTCATGCACCGGGCTTTCCCCGGCGAAGGGTGGGACCGGCCGGCGCTGCTCACCGCCGACTACCTCGCGCTCTCCCGCGATGACGTCGAGCAGCAGAAGTACCCGCCCTGGGCCGACCAGTGGGCCGCCTACGGCCTCGCCGAAATGGCGGATTGGCCACTCCAGGATCACCACATCGCCTACGCCCGCAGCCTGGCCGAGCGCTTTGGCCTGCTCGTCCGCGTCGAATCCCAGCGCCGCGACAATCGCGTTTCGAAGCTCATCCACGGCCGCCAGGCGCGCGCTGCCGGCATGGGCACATGGGTCGAAGGGCTCACGTCCCTCCATCGCCTCGCCCTTACCGACCCGCGGATGCGCGACCTCGCACCGAAGATCGCCGAGCGGGCGGCCTGTGGCGCCGGCATGCTGGCCGTGCGGCAGTACTCGCCCGGAGAGGCCGCCGCCTTCGAACAGCCTTCACTCGCTGAAGGCGCCTGGTTCACGGGCGGCGTCACGCGAATGGACGACCAGCAGCACGCGCTCTCCGGCCTGCTCAATTCCGCACCTATCATCCAGGGGGTGAAACCCGAGTGAGTGACTTCCTGCGTATCTTCGCCACGCTCTTCGTCGCCATCAGTCCCGCGGCGGTCGCCGTCGCGACTGCCCGCCCGGGCCCCGGAATCCCCCCTCGCGCTGTCGCGATTGCGGCGTGCCTCGCCATGGCTCTCTACGCCATCGCCGGCCTCGGCGCGGGGGATCTGCTTGATGCCATCGATGTCGAGCCCGAGACCTTCCGCGTCTCGGCCGGCCTCGTGATGACGGTCGGTGGTCTGTCTGCAATCTGGTCCGGCAGCTCCGGGTATTCGGGCGAGCTCGATGCCCGCGGAGCGGCGCTGTTCCCCCTGGCGCTGCCCATCCTCGTTTCACCCGCGGGGCTCGCAGCCGTCCTGAGCCACAGTGCCGACGGCGAAACCGGCATGGCCGTCGGCTCGGCGCTCGCTGTCGTACTGCTCGCTGCCATCGCTATTGCTGCCCGGCTCGGGCGCTCCCGGTCCGCCGCCGATGCCGTCGCCCGGCTCAGCGGTGTGCTCCTGATCGCCTTCGCCGGAGCAATGATCGTGGACGGAGTCCGCGCAGTATGACGACGCCACTGCAGAACCGGGTCGACCCTTTCGGCGCGATTCAGGCCGTCTCTGCGCGCGGCACGCTCATGGGCAACCGCGGCGGCTGCATGCACACAAATGACCGGCGGCTTGCCGGGCGCCCCTGGGTGAATCCCCGCTGGATCGCCTGCAGCCTGGACTACAAAGGTTTGCACCGCGAGATGATGCAGCCCGGCCTTTACACCGAACTCTTCTTCCTGGATGAGGCGACGGCGTTCGCGGCTGGCCACCGCCCGTGCATGCTCTGCCGCAGGGCCGATGCACGCCGCTTCGCGGCCGCGTGGGTCGAAGGCAACCGCACGGGCAGGCAACTCGCCAGCATCGATGAGATGGATCGCATCCTGCACGCCGAGCGTGTCGATCCGGAGACGCGGACGCAGCGCACCACCCGCGCCTCGGTGGGTCCGCTGCCTGATGGCGCCATGGTCACCCTCGATAGCGGCCCCGCCGTGCCTTATCTGCACTGGGACCGAGTCCTCTGGCCCTGGAGCTTCCAGGGCTACGGCGACCCCCTGCCACTCGAACGTGACACCCCGGACCGGGAGGTCACGTTGCTCACACCGCCCTCCGTCGTGGAAGCTTTTCGGGCCGGTTACCGGCCGGCGGCGCACCCATCGTGCGCCGCGGCAGCGGAACATTCCTGACACTCGGGCGGGCGGCGGTTTACACTCGGGCTACACCTGAGATTCTTCTCGAACCGGAGATGACCTATGTCCGGCCATTCCAAGTGGGCGACGATCAAGCGCGCAAAAGGCGCGAACGACGCGAAGCGCGGCGCGCTTTTCACCAAGCTCTCACGCGAGATCATCCAGGCCGCAAGGCAGGGTGGTGGCGACCCCGCCATGAACTTCAAGCTGCGCCTTGCGGTTCAGCGGGCCAAGGCATCGAACATGCCCAACGACAACATCGAACGGGCCATCGCCAAAGCAACCGGCGCCGGCGGCGATGAGAACCTGGACGAAATCACCTACGAGGGCTATGGGCCCGGTGGCACCGCATTCCTCGTCGCCACGCTCACCGATAACCGCAATCGCACCGTCTCCGAAATCCGCCACCAGTTCAGCCGTGCCGGAGGCAGCCTCGGCGAAACCGGTTCGGTCGGCTGGCAATTCGAGGCAAAGGGCCTTATCACGGTCCCCGTCAACGCCAACGATCCGGAAGAGCTGGCACTCCAGGCCATCGATGCCGGCGCCGAGGATGTCGAAGTCCAGGGCGATGTCGTCGAAGTCCGTACCGACCCGTCCAGCCTTGAAGCCGTCCGCAAGGCCCTCGAATCCGTCAGCCTCGAAGTCGAAAACGCCGACTTCGCGATGGTTCCAAAAGTCATTGTCGAACTCGAAGAAAAGGCCGCCCACCAGGTCCTTCGCCTCATCGAAGCCCTCGAAGACCTCGAAGATGTCCAGCGTGTCTATTCCAATGCCGACTTCACCGATGAAGTGCTCGCCAGCTACGGCGGCTAGCCGGCAGCTGCTCAGGCGAACTTCATAAGCAGGATGGCCCCATACAGGGTCGCGAACAGGGCGGCGGTGCTGATCGCCTGGCTCACAGGGCAGGACTCCCGGATGTGCTGCTCAAACTAACGGCGGGGAGGTGGCGAAAGTTCCGTGAGGGGGTAATACCGGCGACTCCGCCATTCCCCCCGCCGTCTGGCAACCAGCGTCGCACGCGGCCACACGCGGATCTGTTACGCCCTTCACGCTTCTTCGCACTCCGGGGCCATCGCTGGCGGCAGCGCGGCCCGTTCCAACTCCCATCCCAGGCCCGCGCTCAGCTGCCGGAGAAATCCCCCCGCTGCCTCCGCCAGGGAGACCGCCCGCCCGCACTCGCCTGAAATGCTTGCCATCCGGATATCGCTCATCCCGCACGGGTTTATCAGCTCGAAGTTCCCCAGGTCCGCCGAGACGTTCCAGGCAATCCCATGCATCGTCACCCCCCGGCGGACATTGATACCCACCGAGGCCATTTTCCCGCCACTTGCCCAGACCCCCCGCCCCGCCGGTGAGCGCCCGGCCTCGATTCCCAGGTCGCCCGCGGCCCGGATGACTGCTTCTTCAAGCCCCGCGAGGTAGTCCAGCGCGCCAAGCCCTCGCTCTCGCAACCCGATGATCCCGTACACAATCAGCTGCCCCGGGCCGTGGTAGGTGATGTCGCCGCCCCGTTCGACCTGGATGATCGCGATCCCCGCATCTCCTACCCGCTCCTCGCTAACGCGAAGGCTTGGCTCCGGGTGGCTTCTCCCCAGCGTGATGACCGGCTCGTGCTCCGTGATCAGGAGCGCGTCGCGAATCGCCCCTTCGGCCCGCAGCCGCTGCATCCGCCGCTGGAGCGAAAGTGCCATCCCGTATCGCGTCAGCCCCAACTCGTGGACCAGCACCGCGCCTGCTTCTGGTGCCCGCACCTTGCCTCCCGGTGGCCGGTCAGGCGAACAGCCCGTACGGCTCCTCCATCAGCAGCCGCGCCCGGGCCAGGATTCGTGCCGCGTCCCCGATCCCGATGCGAGAGCTGTCGTACGCGATCGTAACGCCAATCGTGCCCGCCTGGTCCACTCCCCCAACAAACACCGCCAGGGCATGGCCCGCCGTAAGCCGCGGCTGCCCCGATCGGATGCCGAGCACCCGCGCCGATGTGACCGACCAGGCGCAGTTCTCGGCCGCGCAATCTCCGCCGCCCGCCCGCAGCCGCACAGCCTCCCGGAACTCGCGATGCCCCGCCTCAGCCAGCCCAATCGTCTCGTCCGATTCCCCCGTCACCAGCGTGAGAGCCACCGGCCCATCCGTGATGCTCCACTCCTCCAGCGCCCGCGCAAACGCGCGCAACACCAGGTCTTCGATGATCGGGCTCGCTTCGGGGTCCGCCCATTCGCGCCCAAGCACCCGGACTGCCCTGCTCGCCTCGCCCACAGGGATCCCCGTGTCCATCACCAGGACCTCCGCCGATGCCGCCGCTTCCTTGCGGATCGCCTCGAAACGAGTCTCGTTCGATACCGTTCGCAACGGGAACGCATCCGCAAATGGCGGGTTCGGGTCCGGTTCCCAGAGACGCAGCCCCGGGATCGCCGCACCGGCCTCGGTGACGGGCACCACCCACCCCGGCGCTTCGCCCACCCGCAGGCGAAATGGCACAACCGCCGGGGCGGCCGATTCCCGGGGCAGCTCCGGGCTCACTTCGGAGTCACCGGGTTCCACTATCCGAGCGATCACCGCACCCGCGTAGCCGATCGTCCCGGCAGGGTAGTGGTGCCGCAGAATGCCCCCAGCCGGCGATGCGATCTCCAGCAGCCCGCCATCCCCGTCCAGGCGGCAGAGCGCCACGCCTTCTTCAACCATCGCCCCATCCTCGAAATACCACTCCACAAGAACCGGGGTGGAGCTTTCGTCCTCCATGCCGGGCACGGCAATTGGTACCGCCATCAGCCTGCCTCCCCGTTCGCGGGCTATCCCTCTACCCACAGGATCGGCAGGGCGTGCCGCATCCCGAAGGGGGCTAATGGACGAGTTCGAGTCCCGCCGCGACCGCAACGACTTCCTCGCGGGTGAGTCCGTGGGCGGTGATGGTGATGTTCACCTCGCCGCGCCGGGTGGCCAGGGCGTATTCCGGCGAAAGGCCCGGGCCTCCATCTCGCCGGGCGAGGAACGCCTCCGCTCCGCCGGCCTCGATGCGCTCCATCGGTTCATCGCGAACCTGAAGCGGCGCCGAACTCCGCACCTGCTCCACTGCCAGAACGGCGGGCCCGTCAGCATGGTCGAACGTGACAAACACACGCGTGGGCTGGTTGTTCGCGTCGAAGTCGGTCTGGTATTCGCGCGCCTTCATCTCCGGGGGCGTGTAGCCCACCCGGAAGAACCCGGGAGGCGTTGTGTACCAGATCGTGCCCCCTTCAGTGATTGAACCACCTTCGGAATGCCCGGATGGAGCCACGCCGGTCTCGCTCTCCACGAGCGTGGCCCCCGGCGGCGGTTCGAACACGAGCCGGCTGCCGGGCACGGGCGTGTTCCAGTCCAACCGGACCACCTCCGCCCGGGCTCTTACCGAAGTGTCGTCGATTTCATAACGCATCACGACCATCCGCTCCTCGTCGAGCCAAATACGGCCAATGCCGCTCGACGTCTCCGTAGCCGATTGCGGGACCGTTGGGGTCCCGTCCCCTCCCGTAGGCGTAACCCACTGGCTGGTGCTCCCGCGCGAAACCGGGCCGAACTCGATGATCGTGGTCTTGCGCCCCAGGATCGTGGCCCTGCCCGCCTCCCGCATGAAGTCGAAGTCCCCCGTCTCGCCGAACGCCTCGATTAACGCCTGCTTCGATGGTAGGCCGGCAGGCCCGACGAAGGCACTCAGCGCGAGCGGGCGGATCTCCATACCGGCCGGGAGTTCCGGGATGGCCGACTTGCTGTAGGTGTGGGTCGCGCCCGAGTAGACCCACTGCCATGTGCCATCCACAACGACGGCCGTCGGCCCGGTACTCCCGCCGTCCTTCTGGCTCTCGATCTCCCAGCGGACATGGTCGCGGTCCTTCGACCACCAGCGGAGAGTGGAGACGGTGGTCTCGGCCTCCCCCGCCGCCGGCGTCGCGCCGGACACCGTGGCACTATCGCCACCGGAGCGGTCGGCCACATCGATGCGGGCTTCAAGGTAGAACTCCCCGGGAGCAGCGGGTCTATCGTCGCCAGCCCCCAGCAGCCCTACCCCGACGGCGACGGCGGTGGCCGTGGCGACGCCCCCGGCGCCCCACTTCCACACGGCTGTCCCCGCCAGCCCCCGCAGCGATCGCATCACCCGCCGTCCATGATGGTTGCGCCAGCGCCAGTACTCGGCAGCCTCCTCGCGGGTGGCGAGGCCAAGCTTCCCCAGGATCTCGCTGACATTCCATTTCGCACCGTCGAGTGTGATCCCGAGGGTGCTGGCGATCTCGCCGTTCGTCTTGCCCCCCACCAGGAGGTCGAGCACCTCCCGCTGGCGGTCGTTCAGCTCGTGTTCGTGGGCGTCGGCCACCGCGAAATGCCCGGTCTGCGCGCTCGTCATGCGGGTGATAGTCCCACCAGGCGCCAGCCGCGTCACTACCCGATGGGGACTATTGCCCGATATGAATATGGCAGCCCGCCGGGAACGCCTGGTCTCCCGTCAGTCCCCGTCCTTTTGCTGGCGCAGGACGAACGCGGCCAGCGGAAACGCCACGACCACGCCGGCGAGACCAACACCCCCCGCGAGCACCATCTCTCGCTCCCCACTCACCAGCCCCCAGGCGATGAGCAACACGCCCAGGAGTCCCAGCATCCACGGCAACAGGCGGCCCAGCGGCAGCACGGGTTTCGGCATCAGTCCCCGCTCGAGGGAGCCGGCTCCCGCTCCTCGATGGCATCCCAGTCCTCGTCGCGCAGCGGCTGCAACTCACCCCGCCGGTGCGCCTCGTAGATCCGGAAAAGCACGTCCTTGTGCGGCCGGACGCGGCCGATCGGGCAGGCCGCCCAGTCGGCTTCCGTCTCGTCACAGTACCCCAGCCTCAGTTCGCCGCACTTCGGCTGCAGATACCGGCCCATCTCCGGCACTACCTTGTTCACTTCCGAGCGCATCAGTGCCGCCACCTTGCGGAACTCCCACTGCGCCCGCGTGCAGAGCCGCAGGTCGCAGATGTGCAGCAGGCTCTGGAAATTGACCGTGATCTTGAAGTTGGTATTCGTCGCGTTCGGCAACAGGAAGCGCGCGTCCTCGGCCGGGACGCCCGCCGCCACCATTTCCTCGTAAAGCTCCCCGACGCGGTC
>Ga0154020_10010785_pt1 | contig 10429 bp, 4 predicted proteins | sample Klosneuvirus_201_FD_109709 | JGI IMG/M metagenome (GOLD analysis project Ga0154020, IMG submission 109709) | Active sludge microbial communities from wastewater, Klosterneuburg, Austria - Klosneuvirus_20160825_MG | ecosystem: Engineered > WWTP > Aerobic digester > Activated sludge | place... | reverse complement strand
TCTGGAATTCGCGTGCGACTGGGCGTGGGCGTTGTTTGACCGGACGATTTCCGCCCACATGCGTGGCGATGCGGCGCTGGCACTCGCCACCGCTAAAACTCTCGCCGCCGCGCAGCCGAAAATCGAAGCCGAGGCGGCCCGACGCGGGTTCCGGCGCCCGCAATCCTACGAGTCTGGCAGGTCGGCGAAGGAGAAGCCGTATCTTGATTTCGTCGATCAATTGCCTGCGTTGCTCACCGATCTTGAACGGCGCGTGAACGAAGGTTCGCGCGCGTGTGTGCTCGATCGCGGGCTCACCAACTTCTCCCAACCCGCCGAGCGCATTGCTGCATTGGTCCGCGATCTGGAATTCGTGGCGGCGCGGCAATGGGGCCAGCCAGGCGGCGTCAACACCGGCGAAGATCCCATCGTCCGCGCGCTCATCGAGGAAGGCGACGCCGCTGTCGAGCCGCTGCTAGATTGTTTGGAGAAGGACCAGCGGCTGACGCGCTCGGTCGGATTCTGGCGCGACTTTTCCAGGAATCGAACGGTCATCCCTGTTTCAAGCGCGGCGCGAGCGGCCTTGCAGTCCATCTTGCATGCAAACTTCCGCACCGTGGGCGAAATGCGCGCGTATTGGAACAAGTTCAAAGGAATGAAACTGGAGGAGCGCTGGTATGTGACGCTGCAGGACGATTCTGCTGACATGGGTCACTGGCTCGAAGCCGCCGGCAACATCACCCAGCCGGAAAACATCCGGACGTTTCCTGGATCTGGATTCAGTGAGACTCAGCCTGTGAAGACAAATGCGCCCGTCCGGTTGCGCGGCGAAGTGCTGCGCGGCAAATCCAATCCCAGCGTCGCGGAATTGATGACGAAGCGGGCGCTGGAAATCTCCGAGACGAATCCAGCGGCTTACGACATTTCGTCGGCCTGTAACATGGGTCTTCAATTGGTGGCATGGAGTCCCGACGCGGCGGGTTCGGTCGTGAAGACCTTGAGCGGGCGGCTCCGCGCACAACTCGCATACTCCGACGCGCCCCGCGACTGGCCGGGCCAGCTCACGGGCACGCTCATGGCGAAGCTTGCCCTAGCCCGCGCGCAAGCCGGAGACGCAGAAGCGTTTGGTGATTACGTTGTATGGCTGAAGCAGCGGACACCGGAGCAGATTGGAAGTTATCTCAAGGAGAGCATGGAGCCGCTGATGAAATTCCCGAGCAACGAGGTTTTGCGAGCCGCTGCCCAAAGCCTGTTCGGCGATACCAATGGGTCATGGGGCCGGTTGCCGTGGAAAGGCGGCGTGCTGAATAACCCGGTTGAATCTGGTTTGGTCGAGGTGCCCGCGTTTCGCCGGTTGGTGGCCCGCGAACTGGATCGGAAAGATGTTTGCGGCTGGGCCGAGTGGCGCGGGGATGGCAGTGTATCTTACTCCATTTCCAATCTGGTGAGCGGTTCGCGTGGGCTTGCCCCGCTTGGAACCAACGCTCCCGCTCCTGGCTTGAAGAGCGACATGCGCTGGTGCGATTGGATCGCGTGGTCGTTGTCCAACGCGAAGCAAATTCCTGTCTTCAATCTCTTCACCCCGGTTGAGGAGCGGGACAAGGCAATTGCCCGGGCGAAAGATGCGATGGTCGGGAAAGAATGATGGTTCAGAGTCGGAGCGCCAATGCGGAAGATTTACAGCGCGCTAATCATGGGTATCGGAAATCTGGATACGACATTGCGCGTGGGCAAAGATTTACTGAATACGCAATGCCGGCTAAACATCTGGACGATGATGAAAATGCTTTCGACGCGGTCTGCGTGCCTGTTCCTGCTGTTGGCTTTGACGACGACCGCGCTTCACGCGGGCAAAGCGCCAGTTGATTATGCGAACCCGCTGGTTGGCACTGCTTCACTGGACGATCCCAAGTTACGCGGGAATGCCCCACCGCCCGGAGAGGAAGCTTACACGGGCTTCACTTATCCCGGTCCAGCCTTGCCTCATCGCGATATTATTTTGGGACCGATCAACAAAGATCTCACCGAGGCCGCTGGCAATCATGGCATCATATTTCCCTATCTGCATTCGCGCCGGACGATGCTTGGTTTCTCCGCGCCGATGCCCGGGTTGACGCTCATGCCCATCGTCGGCGACTGGAACGTCCCACCGGACCGTTCCTTTGCCTCGCCGTATGACAAAACTTCTGAGAAGGCCTCGCCCGGATACTACTCGGTGTTCTTTCCCGACAGTGGCGTTCGCACGGAACTGACCACCACGGAGCGCACCGGATTCTATCGCATCACTTTCCCGCAAACCGAGCGTGGCACGGTGTTGATGGATCTAGGCGCGGGCGATAACAGCATTGAAATTGTCGGGGATCACACGGTTCAAGGCCGTGGCCAGCGCGGTGGCAGAAGCTTCGTGGCTGAGTTCTCCAAGCCGTTCAAATCTTTCGGCACCTTCCGGCAAAACCAGCCGCGATTGGACGGCGCTCGCGTGCGGCGGGATGACGCGGTGTTCACCGAGTCGCGGTCTGTTTCCGGCAGCTACGCGGGAGCATATCTGGAATTTTCCACTCCGGCCAATGAGCCGATTCTCGTCCGCATCACCGCAGGTCGAAACTTCGAAACGGCGCAGCAACAACTCGACGCGGAGCCCCGTAACTTCGAAGAAGTCCGCCAAGCGGCGCGCAACGCTTGGAGCGAAAAGTTGAACCTGATCGAGGTCAGTGGCGGCTCCGAGAAGCAGCGCGAAATGTTCTACTCCACACTGTATCACTCGCTGCTCACGCCCCGGTTGATCACCAAAAAAGGCGCGCCTATTCGCGGACGCAACCAAGCGGGGCGCATCGCCGAGTATGATCGCTACAGCCCGATTGCCCTATGGGATACGGGGCGCAATCAAATCGTGCTTCTGACGCTCCTCGAGCCCGACGTGAAGACCAATATTCTGCGCACACACTTGGAGATGGCGAAGGAGGAAGGCTGGATGCACACCTCGTTCCACGGCGACAACGCAGTATTCATGTATCTGGGCGACTGGGAGCGCGGCCTGCCTTTCGATTACGCCTCGGTTTACGAATTCCTCCGCAAGAACGCCACCGATCCCGCCGGTCCGCGCGGCAATCTGGCCGAGTATCTCAAAAAGGGCTGGGTTCATGACATCGTCGTGGACCGCCCGAGCCCGCCCTATGCCGACGGCAATGCCGGCGTGGCGAAGACGCTTGAATACAGTTGGAACGATTACGCGCTAGCGCTGTTCGCGAAGAAGCTCGGCAAGGAGGATGACTACAAAATGTTCCTCGCCCGCGCCCACAACTACACCAACGTGTTCGATGCTTCGACCGGCTTCATGCGTGGTCGCAACGCCGACGGTTCCTGGATTTCGCCATTCGACCCGTTTGAGCCTTACTACAACTTCATGATGAAAGAAGCGTCGGGCTGGCAAACATTGTGGCTGGTGCCACACGACGTGGAGGGCCTGATCCGATTGCTGGGCGGGCGGGAGAACTTCGTAAAGCAGCTCGACACGTTTTTCAGCACGCCCTACCAGCCCAAGGGCATCGCCCGCGATGTGACAGGCTTGATTGGTTTGTATTGCCAGGGCAACCAACCCGACCAACAGGCCCCATACTACTACGCTTACGCCGGCCAACCTTGGAAGACACAGGAGTTGGTCCGCCGGATTCTTCGCCTGATGTATGGCAGCGATAGATACGGCCTCGCTTTCCCAGGCATGGACGACCAAGGCGCGACCGCTTCATGGTATGTTTTTAGCGCGCTGGGATTTTACACGGTTGACCCTTCAAGTCCGAACTATGTGATCGGCTCACCCATATTCGACGAGGCCAAAATGCATTTGGGCAACGGCAAGTCTCTGATCATTGAAGCCAAGAACAACTCCGAGAAAAACATCTACATTCAGTCCGCCACACTAAACGGTCAGCCGTGGAACAAACCGTGGTTCGGCCATGGCGACATCGCCAACGGCGGTCGGTTCGTTTTCAAAATGGGGCCGAAGCCCAATCCAAACTGGGGCAGTGCTGCTGATGCCGCTCCGCCGTCCATGAGCCAATGACGAACCTGATGGGTCACGGGTAATTCTGCCGAGAGGGAGGGGATGGGGTGGCCGACGGGATTCGAACCCGCAACAACAAGCTCCACAAGCTTGGACTCTACCATTGAGCTACGACCACCATCCAAGCCGGATACTAGATTTCCAGCGGGGGAGCGTCAAGCCGGGGTGCGGGAGATCTATGGAGCGCGGACGGTCCCTCGTCCGCAGCGAGTGGACAGCTAAGAGCGATTGGGAGCGTTCCCAGCCGTGTTTGACTGGCGACGCGCTGCGAGCGGAGACCGCTCGCGGTCCGGCGCAAATGGAGCGGAAGCTCCAAGCTTTACGTGTCCGCCGTTTCACTTAAAGTAGGCTCATGGTATCGCTCAGCGCCTGCAAACTCTTTGATGGGCTTGGCGCCACGGAGCTGAACACGCTGCGGGGCCTCTGCCGCATCGAGAATTTCCCCGCCGGACGCGAAATCTTTCGCGAAGGCGATCCGGGCGACGCGGTTTATGTCATCCGCGCCGGCTCGGTCGAAATCGCCGCTCAAGTCGGCGCGGACAAGAGGCAGGTCGTCTCCAAGCTCGGCCCCGGAGATTTCTTCGGCGAGATGGCCGTCGTGGAATTCAAGCCCCGTTCGGCCACGGCCATCGCCGCCGAACCCGTCGTGGTTTATCGCATTCCGGCCGGCGAGATGCTCACGTTCGTCCATCAGACGCCCGACATCGCGGTGAACATGATGCGGCAGATCAGCCACCGGCTCCGCGAATTCAACGTCCGCCACGTCAACGAAATCTCCCAGGCGGAACAACTCGCGCTCGTGGGCCGGTTCGCCCGCTCGATCATTCACGACCTGAAGAATCCGCTAAGCATCATCGGCCTCACGGCAGAGATGATAAACTCCGCGAACTCGACCCCCGAATCCCGGCAACAGGCGGTTGAGCGCATCCGCAAGCAGGTCGAGCGCATCAACGGCTTGGTGGGTGAAATTCTTGAGTTCGCCCAAGGCTCCGGACAGGCAGTCGCCCTGGCAAAAGTGAATTATGGCAAGTTCGTCCGGCATGTCATCGAAGAGTTGCGCACTGAACTCGAGCTGAGAGGCATCGCCATCCACCTCGAAAGTGAACCGCCCATGATGCCGGTGAATGTCGACCCGGCGCGGTTGCAGCGAGTTTTTCACAACCTCCTGAACAACGCCGCCGACGCCATGCCAAGCAGCGGCGTCGTGATGTTGCGGTTCACGCTCAAGGAAGGGCGCATCATCACGGAGATCGAGGACACCGGCCCGGGCATAGCGCCGGAGATCGCCAAACGTTTGTTCGAGCCTTTCGCCACGTTCGGCAAGAAGGAGGGCACCGGCCTCGGGCTTTCCATCTGCAAGCGCATCATCGAAGATCACCAAGGACGCATCTGGGCTGAGTCCAAACCGGGGCGCGGGGCGATTTTCATTTTTTCTCTGCCGCGACCGAAATAATTCCGGCGCGCCTTGACGGAATACGCAACACGCAACACGCTTCGGCATGAATCGCATCCGCCTGCTCCCTGACCACGTCGCGAACCAAATCGCGGCGGGTGAAGTCGTGGAGCGCCCGGCCAGCGTGGTGAAGGAGCTCGTCGAGAACGCGCTCGATGCGAAGGCGACGCGCGTCACAGTCGAGATTCAAGCGGGCGGGCGCAGCCTCATCCGCATCACCGACGACGGCATCGGCATGAGCCGTGACGACGCGCTGCTCTCGCTGGAGCGCCATGCCACTAGCAAGATTCAGCGGGCCGAAGATTTGTCGGCCATCGCCACGATGGGGTTCCGTGGCGAGGCTTTGCCCAGCATCGCAAGCGTCTGCCGTTTCACACTGACCACGCGGGAGCGGGAGTCGGATTCGCCTGAAGGCACGCAGATCATCATCAACGGCGGCAAGATTGCCGAGGTGAAAGCCGCCGGTTGCGCCACGGGCACAACGATTGAGGTGCGGCAGTTGTTCTTCAATCTGCCTGCGCGACGAAAGTTTCTGCGCACGGAGGAAACGGAGTCGGCGCACATCCAGCATTACGTCACGCTCGCGGCGCTGGCATATCCGGAAGTGGCCTTCACGTTCATCAAGGACGCCCGCACGATCTGGCAATTGCCCGGCGTGAAATCAGGCGGCGATTCCGAATCGCAACTCGCTGCACTGCGCGAACGGCTCCGCGCGTTGCTCGGCGGTGAGGACCGTTTTCTGCCGGTGGATTTTACAGGCGCGCTGACGGTCGTGAATGACGCCGAAGAGTCCAGCGAGGAAGCCACACTGCAAGCACCTATTGCCAACAGCCAGTCAAAAATGCGTGTGTGGGGATTTGTAGGTGCGCCGGGCGTGTCGCGGGCGAATCGCGATGACCAGCATGTTTTCGTGAACCGGCGGCCGGTTGAGAATCGCGGGCTGAATTACGCGCTCGTCGAGGGCTATCACACGTCGCTGATGAAGGGACGCTATCCGTTGTGCTGCCTGTTTGTGGAAATCGATCCGGCGCTGGTGGACGTGAACATCCATCCGTCGAAGCGCGAGGTGAAGTTTCATCGCGAGTTCGAGGTGCGTCGTGTGGTGATGAATGCCGTGCGGCAGACGTTGCTAAAGTTTCACGCGCCGCCGGAGCAGCCGGCAGGAGTAGTCAGTGGTCAGTTGTCAGTGATCAGTAGCAATCAGCCATCGGCGGTTCCGCCAGCGCAGCCCACACTCGGACTTGCGCCGACGGCACCGAAAACAGCGCCTGTGCCGCAGCAAGTGGAGCAACGTTCGCTGGCGATGGGATTCAAGCCAGCAACCACTCCCGGGCAACCCACCCCTGACCCCTCCCAGGAGGGGAAACCGATTTCACCTGCGCCGATCAAGCATCACGCATCACGCATCACGGCAGCAGAACCGCCAGTCGCCGCCGTGCCCGCGCCATCCGTCACCTACCAATTTCCAGCTTCGCAATCCGGCGCGCCCGTGCCGCTGTTGCGCGTGCCGCTGCGGTTGGTCGGCGTCATCGGCAAGCTTTACGTCGTGCTCGAATCAGATCGTGGGCTGGTATTGCTAGACCAGCATGCGGCGCATGAGCGGATTCTGTTCGAACAGATGCTGACGCGGGTGGAGCAGGGTGGGCAGGCGCCGTCGCAGCGGTTGTTGTTGCCGGAGACGTTGGAGTTGTCCGTGCGCGACGCGGCGTTTTTGCGGCAGCAATTGCCAGTGCTGACGCGGCTGGGCGTGGGCTTGAGCGAGTTCGGCGAGCGCACGTTCCTGCTGGATGCGCTGCCGCCGTTCGTGAAGGTCAGTGATGCCCGGAAGTTTGCCCTGGAACTGGTGGATGAATTGGAGGCAGCGGGGGAAGGCGTGAATTCGGCTCGGCTCGGTGAACATGTCGTGGCCAAGACGGTGTGTCGTCATGCGGTGAAGGCGAACGATCCGCTGGTGGGGCGCGAGCTGGAAAACTTGGTGGAGGATTTGCGCCGGTGTGCGATGCCTTACACGTGTCCGCATGGCCGGCCCACGCTCATCGAAATGGGCTGGCGCGAACTGGAGCGGAAGTTTGGAAGGGCGCAGTAAAGACCAATTTCTTATAATGACGGCTGACGCAATTGATTTCTTGCGCGACGACATTGGCGAGTGGCTTCTCTTCGTAATAATACCGTTCCTGGCACTTTCCGGATTAAAGGCGAAGGAATTGAAACAATCTGGATGGAGAACGACTACACGGGCGGTTGCGACGCGCTTGCTGATCGGCTGTTTGATTGCGACTCCCATCACTGGATTTTTGATGGTTTGGCAACGCTGGCCCCCGCAATACTTCATCAAGCTGCGCCTTGAGTCTGACCGAGTGATTCTGGGCTATCGTTGGCCGGAGCCAGAGCTGGCCATTCCATTTGGCGACGTGCGTAATGTGCAAATCATCAAATCTGGAACACGGCGACGTCCATGCAGCAGGGTTCGTGTTCAAACGACGGCTGAAACATACCGAAGCTATGGGTTCGGACAATTGAACGAAGGAGAGATCGCTGTGATGGATAAGTTGCGCGAGCGAGTCGGGACAAATTCAGTCGACCCAAAGAAATGAAAAACGCCGCCGGAGTTCCGGCGGCGTTTGCATTGAGAGTCAATCGACCCGCGCTCAGGCTTGAGCCGGAGCCGGATTTAGGGAACCGGCGGGGACTTCCTCGATGGTCGCGTTCTTCTGAAGGAATTCCACGACCTTTTCGCTGGCGAGCTGGTCGTAGATTTCGATCAGGCCGTTGCGCTTCTGGAGGTCCTGCAAAAACTTCTTCGGCTCGACCTGATAGACGCCGGCGAGCGTTTGCACGCGGCGCAGGACTTCTTCGTTGCCGACCTTGATGTCCTCCTTCTCGGCGATCTTGCGGAACAGGAATGCGCGCTTGACGCGGTCCTTGGCGTTCTGCGCGGCCGCCGCGTAAATCTGGTCCTTCTCCTTCTCGATGATCTCGCGTCCGACGCCGCGCTTCTGGTTCTCGCGGACGATGTCATAGACGACGTTCTTCGTCTCCGCCTCGACCGCCGTCGCGGGCAGGTCGAACGTGACCTTGTCCATCAACGCGCGGACGACCTGGTTGCGCACGCTGGAGTCGAGTTTGTAGGTCAGCTCGTTATCGAGATCCTTGCGGACGCCTTCGCGAAGCTTCTCCAGGCTTTCGGCACCGAAGGACTTGGCGAATTCCTCGTTCAGCTCGGGGAGAACCTTCTCCTTCACCTCGACGAGTTCGACTTCATAGACGCCCTTTTTGCCCTGCAACTCCTGCGTGACGAATTCAGCGGGGAAATCAATGTTCACGGTGCGCTTGTCGCCAGCTTTTGCGCCGAGGATTTGCGCGGCGAATCCGGGGATGAATTGCGTGCCGTCGGCGGGAACCCAGTAACCCTTCTGCTCGGAAATGCCCTTCGCGGTGGGCGCGATCTCGGTGATCGGCTTGCCGTCGCAGGTGCCGGTGTAATTCACCACGGCGATGTCCGTGCTGGCGAGCGGGCGCTCGACGGTCTTGTAATCCAAGCGCTGTTCGCGGAGGACGTTGAGGGCTTTCTCCACGTCGCCGTCGGTGACGGTCTGGGTTTCGCGCTTGGCGGGGAGGCCCTTGTATTCGGGGAGCTGGAAGTCGGGCGCGGTTTCGACAGTGGCGTCGAACTTGAGAGCCTGGCCGCGGCCGAACTGGACTTCCTTCACATCGGGATAGCCGATGGTGTCGAGCTTCTGCTCGTCCATGGCTTTGCGGTAGTTCTCGGAGATGAGCTTGCGCTTCACCTCCTCGGTGATGTCGGCCTCGTATTTCTTGAGGACCATGGGCACCGGCGCCTTGCCGGGGCGGAAGCCGGGCACGGAGGCCTGCTTCTGAAATTCCTTGGTGATGGACGCGAACATCGCATCCACGGCTTGGGCGTCCACTTCGATGCGGACAACTTTGCGGCACGAGGCCAGATTTTCTACGGTGACGTTCACAGCGGACCTTTCAATTCGTGTGGCGGCCAACGACACGTTGCCCGCCCGGTAACGAGCCGCGCAGAGTAGGAGATGCGGGGCGCTTGCGCAAGCGCGGCAACGGGGTGTTTTGGGAGTGACGGGTGATGAGTGACAAGTGACGAGATTCGCGTCACACGTCACTTGTCACTCGTCACTTCTGGTGATTTCTGCCTATAACTGCGCCGCCAGAATGACCTAAATGCCCGCCCAAGCCAACAAGCCGCTCAAGATTTTGCTGCTGAACCAGACGTTTTACCCGGATGTCGTGGCGACGGCGCAATACCTGACAGACGTGGCGTTGCAACTCAAGGAGCGGGGGCACGAAGTCACGGTGATTACCGGGCGGCGCGCGTATGACGAGTCGGAGAAGGAGTTCGCGGCGCGCGAAGAGTGGCGCGGCATCCGCATCCGGCGCGTGTGGGCGTCGCGGTTTGGAAAGCTGGCGAAGTGGCGGCGGGCGGCGGATTTTGCGACGTTCATCCTGAGCTGCTGCTGGCGGCTACTCTGGCTGCCGCGGCAGGATGTAACGGTGGCGCTGACCTCGCCTCCCTTGATTTCGTGGATTGCGGCGTGGTTCACGCGGTTGCGCGGCGGACGGTTCTGCTACTGGGTGATGGACATGAACCCCGACGAGGCGGTGGCTGCGGGTTGGTTGCGCGAAGAGTCGCTGGTGGCGCGCGTGCTGGAATCGTTCTCCCGCTTCAGCCTGCGCACCGCGTCGCGCGTCGTGGCGCTGGATCGTTTCATGCAGGAGCGCGTGTTGCGCAAAGGCATCAGCGCGGAAAGGATTTCCGTAATCTCACCCTGGTCTCTGGACGAAAAGGTGCGCTTCGACACGGCAGGGCGCGAATCGTTCCGGAATGAACACGGCTTCGGCGGGCGTTTCGCAGTGATCCACGCGGGCAACCATAGCCCGTGTCATCCGCTCGACAC
>Ga0154020_10010784_pt1 | contig 10429 bp, 22 predicted proteins | sample Klosneuvirus_201_FD_109709 | JGI IMG/M metagenome (GOLD analysis project Ga0154020, IMG submission 109709) | Active sludge microbial communities from wastewater, Klosterneuburg, Austria - Klosneuvirus_20160825_MG | ecosystem: Engineered > WWTP > Aerobic digester > Activated sludge | place... | reverse complement strand
GCTGATGATAGTAACTAATCCGACCTGCGTAGCAAGGGCGTTGGGGCATTGTAGCGTGACACATAAGTCACGCGTAGTAAGGTCGCGACTGAAAGGAGCATCCTTTGTGTGATGGCGTGCGATGGCGTGCGTAGGCTGGAGCAAAAAAAAACCAAGACTTTCGTCTTGGTTTTTGTTGCGCCTACTCGACATCATCAGCAGATGGCACATCTGCAGGTGATGGCTGAGTAGCCGGTTCATCTTGGTGGTTCTTACCACCGAAGATGGACTGCGCGGCCTGTCTGGCAAGCTCTTGGCCAAAGTTGCCACCGTATTGCGCAGCAATACTGGCAGCTTGGTCAAAGCTTGACATGTCAGGCACGACATTGCCGTTTGTCGTGATAATCAGTTTTCCTGATTGTCCGACACAACGCGTCGTGAACCACAACGGTGAGCCATTGTCGTCTTCACGATAATACTCACCTTGTGCTTCGCGGAACGCAGCAAGGTCGGTACCGCTAGCTTTAACGGAATACACGAAAGTAGGATTACCGTTTTTGCTACGGTACGAGCGAATTAATGAAATTTTCATGGTAATGGAAATTTAGTTAATAAAAGAGATTCATTCTCTTTTCGCTCAAGAAGGGGTTGTCGTATTGCGCGTAGGATACGTGCGGTAGCCGAGCCGAAGGCGAGTGGGTAGCCTGCGCATAAGAGGAGTGTGCCCCAGCCAGGTGGGTTGCATTGTGTGCGTGTTATGTGCAGGCGAGGGTTGTTGTTTTGTAGCACGACACATAAGTCGTGCGTTACCAGGTCGCGAACGTAGTGAGCATCCGATAAAAAAATAACAGTAGCCAATCAAGGCTACTGTTATTCACTTATTATCTACCACGATTAATATCGTTGAGCCATTCATAATCAGGCTCAGAGTCTACCTTAGTTAATAGGATAAACTCAAGTTCAAATTTAACGCAAGCAGCTTTAACTTGTTTGGAAGTTAATGCTGCTTCGTTAATGTATCGTTTAGCAATTGCGAGGAATGTTTTCATAAGATAAAAGATTAAAGTTAATAAAATATAGGGTAGCTATTGCAGCTACCCTATGTATTTTAGGCAAGCCCTAACACGTTGTTTAAGTGTTGGCTTTCCTTGCTAAATACTAAATTTAGCAGTAAAGAAGTATTAGAAGCCTTCATCGGCTTTGCAATACTTGTTTTCTGCGACGCAATCATATCGCGTTTAGCCTGCAGAGCAGCTTTGTTTCTGTTTGCCATGGTAGATGGATTTAGAAGTGAATACTATTTCCTTACTTGAAAGGGTTGTCGTGGCCTGTGCGATGGAAAAAAAACACAAAGGTTAATAGACCTTTGTGTTGTTCAATAGGCGCGAGTACTTTCAAGCGTCTTGTCGCATTAAATTGAACGTTCTTACCGCAGATACATGAAGTGGTTGCCGTGTGCGAAAAAAAGAAAGAGTCCTAAGACTCTTTCTTTTCAATTAGTTTGGCGGATTCTTCCGTGAACATCACGGTAGAATTCTCTTGGCCAAACAGAGCAAGGCCCGAATACATCTACTGTTTCTAATATGTGCCAGAAGTATTGTTGATTACGATTCTTTTCAACGTAATCAACAGCTTCTTTGCGTGTTGAGAAAACAGTAGATGAATGATGCTGAAATTCTATTTTAGCATCAGCATTAATTCCGATAACAGTAAACATGGTATAAAGATTTAAGTGAATAATACTTTAGGCACATGAAAGGGTTGTCGTGAAAAAAAAGAAAGAAGCTATTGAGCTTCTTTCAGTAGTGCAATATTGAATATGACAATAGCACCGCTAACGTGCATTTCATATTTAATAAGCAAACCAGTGGTTATCCATTGGTTTATTTTCTTTTGCATCTCACGCAGCTGTGCTGTGTCAGATGCAGCAATTGGTTCGATAAGAACTCTGCTATTTGGTGAACATGCTTTCATAGTGGTAAAGTTTAAGTGAATACTATTGCATGTAAGAAAGGGTTGTCGTCTTTATTGCGCTTACTGTCTATATTCTTTTTTCTTGTTGCATCTCACATAGATGTGATGCACGATGTTCGTTTCCTACTACCTTATACATTATACACTATACTAATAAGGTAATAAAGAAGATACCATCATACATACCAACAATATCTCTTCAAAAAGAATTCTTTTTCAGCCAGCTCTGCTGTGTATGAAACGTGCCTGGAGCGAAAGCCGGGGGGAGCCCCAAGTGCGCGGGATGGGCGGGGGGCATTTATTAGATAGTACCCATCCTCCAACACACACAATTTTTAAATTTACCCTAGCATGTGTCACATATGTGCAATAGGTAATGGTGGTATTGAGCATCTCTTTACTCCCTTAGTAAATTGTTATAGGATGTTTTTTGTTATTATGTTATTTTGTTAGAATAGTTTTTGTATATTTGCCGCATGTTATTGAAAGGAAGACATATGATGATAATGATTCTGGTATCGGTTGCGATACTAGGACCGGTTATTGCCATGTGTGTTTGGCTTCCTGAAGTTACTAATGATAATTGCTATATTACACAGGATAACCGTCCGTTAGCGAATAAGCAGTTAGTGTTTACTAGAAGTAAAGGTTTACTGGTGGGTTAATGTAGCCGAACCCTAAATGACAGGTATAGATCGCAGCCAGATAAAAATACATAAGGTACATGAAATAAAAAGTCTCTCATAGTTTGTAAGAAAACCCGAGAGACTTTTTTTATTTTCGTTTAGGTGTTCCGCCTCTACCGTTTCGCTTACGATTAGCTGATTGATTTTCGTTGACTAACTTACCAGATTTGGTATGAGATTTATCTTCGGATTTACCGTTGGGATTTGAACGATTAGCTGCGTTTAGTTCTGCACGATATTTTTTTCGTTCGGTTGATTGGTGATATTCTTTGTTATATTCATTTTTCTTTTCTCTTGCTTCTGGATTTGAAGCAAAATATTTAGCGCTTCTGCTGGTGCCTGTGGACTTACCCGCTAGTGAATTACGCTTCTTTGGATTTTTTCCTGATGCTGCCATAAGTCAAAGATAATAATTTTTTACATAATTTTTGTTTAACTAAATAATATTTACTATTTTTACTTCATGGATTTAAAAAATGTAGATAATCAAATTGAAACAGGTACTAAAATCTTTGATAGAATTTGGGACTTTATAGCAACACGTTGGTGGAAAATAATAGTACTATTGTTTTTGTCGGGTATTGGTTATTTTATTTATCTAGTTGTTTCTGATGATGCGGTTGTAGAAGAGCCGTACATTATAGAAACTTATGAAGATATAAATGCCAATGGGGAAACTGTTCTTATCGATGTATGGAGCGATGGTGTAGAAACAGAACAATAGCGTAAATTATTAAACCAACATATATGAATGAAGTAGTATTATTAACAGGTATCCATCTTAAAGAGAATCGGGTACTAGTCAAAAAATTTGACAAACTTACCAAAACAGCATCTGGTATTATTTTACCGGAAGAAGATCATAAAGCACCTGATGGTGGTTATATTGTAGCAAAAGGACCTGCGGCTAGTGCATGCGAATTAGGTGAAAAGGTGAGATATCTTGAACATGGAAAGATTGTGTTAATTGATAATCAAGAATATTATTTGATTAGAGATACTGACATTTGGACTACTATTGATTAATTATATAAAAACTAAACCAAATAATATTATGAAAAAAAATGATAATGTTGAATTTATAGGACATCTGCCTAAAAAAATCAGCAACTTGGAAAAACCGGTATATGGTACTATTGTAAATACAATCGGAAAAGACAAAGCTATTGTAAAACCACGTTATAAAAGGTATACTGTTGTGGTAAAGTTGAGCGAATTAAATAAAATCCCATACGATGTATTCAATAAAAAGCAGCAAGTTACAAAGAAAGCATCTAAGTCGGTACCTTCTATTGCTGCGCATAAAAAATCTTTTTTCGAAGAACAAACAGAAAGAGAACTTTTCTGTAAACAAATCGAAGTAAAAGAACAGCCAGTGGCTCCAGTAGAAACGATTAATGTAAATGTAGATGTTGATCATATACGATTTGAAAAAGAACAACCAGCTGATGCTGACTTTAAAGGTATAAAGTTTGATTTCGATGAGATATCGCATGACGAAGCCGACGTATACTTTCCTAACACAGAATCTATTATTGAAGAAGAACTTAAAAATGAACCAGCTACTGAGATAGAAATAGAAGATGAGTATGAAGAAAGCATTAAATTGTGGATGGTCGTAGTAGGTGGTGTCATAGCATTAGTAGTAGGATTAATGTTCTTGTTTAATGGCTAAGAAGTTAGGAAGCAGTTGGGGATTATTTCAAACATACCCAACTGAATGGCATATACATCCGGTTGATGAACCAGATCATGTACATTGTGTTTTAGATTGTTCATGCAATCCGAAACTAACTTTAAAGAAAGGAATTAATATTATAATACATAATTCTTTTGATGGAAGAGAAGCTGTAGAAATGGCTTACGAAATTTTAAATAATAAAAATTAAACCAATAAAAATATGATGAATAATAATTATATGGATAAAATGGAACATGACGATCCCAAAGTACGAAATACTTCAAGAAATGTAGAAGTAACAATTGCTAATATAATACAAAATAATGATATGCTTTCGGAACGAATTGACGTTTTAACAACAATAATCGATAAACTAATAGGTATAGAAAGTGAACTTAGTTCTCCTCCTAATCCTAATTCCAATTTGACCAAAGATGTTGAACAATACGTCATTATGGATAGTTTAAATAAAGCTGTTAATAAAAATGCAATGCTAGGTATTCGATTAGAAAAACAAGTAACTAGATTAATTTCATTAGTAAATCTTTAATACATTAATATCATGGCCAAGAAAAACAAAAACGAAAGTGCTGAAAAAAAAGCACCAGTGAAAACTACTGAAAAATCTACAACTAACACAATAGCTGTTAATGTGGATAATGAAATCAAAGCGGAACCTGTAGTAAAGGAACAACCACAAACTAATACTGCTAATCCATTACCAGCAATGATGAAAAATTATATAGGTACTAAAACTATTAAAGCACTTGCTATGACGCGCGGTGCTTATAATAAATATCGTGGTTGGGAAATTCCTGCTGATGAAGATGCAAGCGAAGCTGTTTATCTTGTTGAATATCCTGCTGATCCATTATCAAAACCTAATCATGCTAATCATGCTGGTTATATATCAATGAGTCCTAAATATGTATTTGATAAAGCGTATGCATTATCCGAAACATTTTTAGATAGATTGCATATCGAGAAAGATGATTTGGATCTTAAAATAGCTAAACTAAAAGCTGGATTATCTAGCGGTAAAGTACCTAAAACAGAAGTAGCTATTCTAAACCTTCAGTTAAATACTATGCAACACTATAGTAAGATTTTAGAAACTAGAATCAATAGCGCTAAATAGTAATGACCGAACTTCAAAAGAAGATACGTTATATAGAAGCGTATATTCATTATAGAAAAAATAAGTCGATTAAAATAAGTGTACCGCAAAATGAAAGAGAGATGCACTTAACGAATCATTGCTTTACTATGGCAAAAAATTATATGAATAGTATAGGAAAAGATTTGCGTGTTTAAAAAATAACGCTATCTTTGTAGTTCCATTTATACTTCATAATTTTTTTTGTTTACGAAAAAAACCTTAAGATGAATTTCTTAAGGTTTTTTTATTTGTATATGAGAAACATTTTGCTTATATTATAGTAATAGTATAATCATTAATATAGGAATTATGTCTAAAGGCGATTTAAATACGTATGGTAATAAGAAAAATAATTTTCCATATCAGCAAAGTGTACTTTTATTATTAGATAATCTCATTAAATCGAGTGCGTCTGCAGGATTAGCTCAAGAGTCGACTTTACTATCGGTTCTTAATGCAATCATAACTACACCACAAGATATAGAGATTCTACTTGTTAGAGATACTGGTAATGGAAATGTTGTCCTACAACAGATAACTGATTATTCAGGCGGCAATCCACCAGTAGTTACATATAAAGATGTAAATGGTAATGTTGTTGTACCCGTAGGTCCATTGGAATATTTGGATCCAGCAGCAGTATTAAACTTAATTTTAGCAGAATTACAAACTTTAAATACAGTAGATTTTGCAACAGAAACAACATCTAGTGCTATAAATACAAATACATCCGCAGGAGTAAGAACACCAAATATTATTAGACCAACAGCAGGTGGAACAGTAGCTCCGATAACTTATTCTTTAAGTGTAAGTAATGTTGGAGCAGCCAATGGTACTTTCTTAGGTGCTGCTCTTAAACCAGGTGAAACATTAAATTTTGATTCAGGAGGTATTAAAAATACTTTTGCTGCAAACACATTTACTTATGATGCTACAGGTACAGAATTTGTAATAATTTATAATTCTTAATAGCTTATGACTACTATAACAACTCAACCAGCATTATATAATCCTTTTCCTTATGGAAATTTTGGTATTGATGCTGGTGCAAGTTACAGTTTAACATTAACTGGTATAGACAATACATATCCTGTATCAGAAATAGGTGGTATTATTGTTAATGATTTAGAAGATGCTTTTTTTAAATTTATAGATTTACTATAATTATGGGAAATAGAATAGACATAAAAGCAGAAATTAAAACTATTAATGCTATACAATATACGGCTAATGATAGCTATATCCCACCAAACAATTTAGCTTATGCAGAAGTATTCTGTATAGGTGCTGGTGGTGATGCACAAGGACTACGCGTAATTATTAAATATTTATTTTAGAAAGACATGGGATTTACAAGTATAGCACAGTATTTAAAGAGAGCAATCTATGATGCTTTAACAGGGGCAAATAATCCATCATCTGCAAATGTATTTGCTACTATTAATGATATTAAAAATATAACGGTTGTGTCAAGCACTACACCATCTAGCCATACAGGAGATATTAACGAAACAGTAAAATTTACTGAATCAATACCAGCTGGTACATATACCACTCATGACAAAATTATACAAGAAGTATTATTGTCTGCCATTGGTCTAGGCGGTGTAAAAACAATAAAAACGTATATAAACACAACTGCTGATTTAGCAGGTACACCTGTTTTAATTTCAACGTACTCGACAAATAATTTAGGGTATTCATTATTAAGTTCCTTTTTTGTTGATTCAAATTCTTCAATGAAATCATATAAACCAGGTAATTCAAACTCGGCTACTTATTGGGGGTCAAGTAATGGTTCTTTAGGTACATTTTCAATAGATTGGACAGTTCAGCAATATCTAGTGTTGTCTGTGCAATTAGCAAATGCTGCTGATTTAATTAAATTAGAAGGAATATTTTTAAATAGAAGTAGAAAATGATAACACTACCACACATAGGAGGTATAGCCCAAGAAACAGAAAGTTTAAAAGTTCCTGATGTATATGTATCAAGTCATTCAAATGCTACGGATATTATTTATTTTGAAACGATTGAGGAGTATGAACAATATAAGTTAGACAACTTTCCACAAGTTAATGAACCTGATTAAATGGAATTTAATATAATATGAGCACAGGAATAGAAAGTTTAGAACAATTATTTGATATATTTATAAGTTTAAAATAATGAGAGAAAAATATGTTTTATTATTAGGAGAAATAATCGCTTTTTTGTGTATATTCTTTATGGACATACAAGAAGCTATGTTTGCCATAGGTTTTTTAATATTCACAGATACCTTTACTGGTATATGGGCGGCTTGGTATGATGGTAGAAATAAAGAAGGTTCTTGGTGGAAAGGTAGAAAATATATTGAGTCTCGTAAGATGGAGCGGATCATAACTAAATTGATTCTCTACCCCCTTAGTTTGATTACAGCCAAAGTAGCTGAACAATACTTAACACCAATAATACCTTGGATAGATATAACAGCAGGTATATTAGCTATGATCGAAATAAGAAGTATCTTTGAGAATATAGGTAAGATATTGGGTTATGATTTGTGGAATAAAATGAAAGAAAAAATTGTTAAACGCGTTGATTAATAAAAAACTAAAGATATGTCAAAATTAAATTTTTATGAAACAGGAAAGTTAGCACCAGCTAATATAGTCAGAGAATTTGGATCAATCTACATTCATCAAACTACAAAAGGTGCTATTACATATAGACAAGGTAAATTTCCTAACGGTAATGCTTGGTCATTGGTTGATCAAGCAAAGCCAGTTCCTCCAGGTGGTGGTGAAACCTTAGCTGAAACATTAGCGCTTGGAAACACTACCGATGGAAGCGACATTAAAATATCAACAGCGTCAGGTGATTCAATCGTATTTGTAAATGCAGCTCAAACTAGGTCAATATCCTTGGTTGCTAATCCTAGTGTAGGTAATTTTACTCAAACATTTCAAAATAAAAGCGGAACCATTGCTTTAACAAGCGATATACCTGATACTTTATATACTGGCTCCGGTGTATTGTCAGGTCCTACTGTAGTAGATGGAACTATATCTACACATAATCTAACATTTACTAATATAGGAGAATGGGGAGTAGCTGCTGAAGAAATTGTTTTAGGAAGTAATAATTATATATTGCTAAACGGTACTATTGGTATAGGGGTTGCAACACCTACTTCTAAAGTAGAGATAAAAGGAGCAGGAACAACAAGCGGTACTTCTGCTTTATTAATTCAAAATAGCTCAAATATAGAAACATTTAGGGTATTAGATGATGGTACTATAAAGACAAATGGAGGAAATGGTTTAAATGGTTTTGAGATACACCAAAAAACATTCACCGACCCACATGTAATGAGTGTATATAACTCCGATTACTCTAAGCAGATATTTCTTGCTTACGATACAGGAGTATCAGGATATGTTAGGCTAGATAAATACACCCAAGATATCTACGCAGGAACCCATGCTTTTACAGGTGGGACATCTATTAAGGCTACGTCAGCAGGAGATATTTTTCATGTTGCTCCAGTTGTGGGTAATGGCGGATTTTATGTTTCAGCGGCAGTTGATAATAACCCGTATATGTATTTACAAGATGCTGCTGGTACAACAACCAATGTTATAATTAAATCTAGCGGCGATTCATATATAAATAATGGTGGTAATTTTGGTATAGGTACCGCCACACCAGGATCAAAACTTAGTATAGTTGGTGATGGTACAACGGCTTCTACATATGCAATAAGAACATTAAACTCGGCAGCAGCAGAAACATTTAGTGTACTAGATAATGGTGTTACTACAATAACAAAGGATACTTACAATCTAATATTGAATCCTAATGGTACTTCTACATTAACAGAAATACAAACAACAAATATAGGGTATCAAGTTAAATCAGCTGATGGTTACTTTAGGTTAGGCAGAACTGGTGGTGCAGGTCCAGCGTTGATATATACTGGGGATTCCGCAGATTCATTACAATTATCAGGAACAACGTCAGGAACACCACACATACACATAAACTCGGCAGGTCAAGTAGGAATTGGTATAACGAGTATAAATTCTAGTGCTTTATTAGAACTTTCTAGTACAACACAAGGATTCCTTCCCCCAACTATGACGGGTGCTCAAGCAGAGGCAATTGCTTCTCCAGCAAATGGATTAATTGTGTATGCTTCAAGTGCTGGAGTTGGTGATATAACGACTGCTGGATGGTGGGGATGGAGAGGTGCTAATTGGTATCAACTAGGATAAAATAATATTTAACATTTATAAACAAATCGTATGAAAACAATAGTAAACAAAACAACAACAATCGCTACTGCACCAGAACAATTTCTAACAACTGCTGATTTAATCAAACAATCTTTAAATGTAGTACCTCAAGGTGGATTTACAAGAGAAGATTTTAAAGTAAGAGATAGGATTGAAGCTTATCTTTCTGATCAAGCTAGAGACTTTGAGTTAGAGGATGCAGATGTCAATGCTCTAAAAAAAATAGTATCAGAAGTAAGATGGACATTTAGGCATCCTGACTTGACTGATTTTTTAAATGAAATTGAAGCATTATAGTTATGGAAACTTGCTGTTCTAATTGTGGTACTTTAATTATGGATACATCATCTATATATTGTATTAACTGCGGACAAACGAACTGATATGAAGTACGAACCATATATAAACTGGACATTAACTGATTTTAACGCACACTTAAAGAATTTAGCTAATAAATTCGGATTAGGTATTCCAATTAAAATTTTAATTGAAGAAGCTTTGATTGATAATAGGTGGAATCCGTTAGTGCATTATGATGGTTGTTCTTTAGTTCAAGATATGTATCATCCGTGTTTAAGTTGTTTTGTTCATGACTATCTGTGGAAAACAGGGCAAGGTGGTAAAGAAGCTGATAGATTATTCTTATGGCTTATGATAAAAGAAGGAATGC
>Ga0154020_10010783_pt1 | contig 10429 bp, 5 predicted proteins | sample Klosneuvirus_201_FD_109709 | JGI IMG/M metagenome (GOLD analysis project Ga0154020, IMG submission 109709) | Active sludge microbial communities from wastewater, Klosterneuburg, Austria - Klosneuvirus_20160825_MG | ecosystem: Engineered > WWTP > Aerobic digester > Activated sludge | place... | reverse complement strand
GTTCCACACTTTGACAAGCCAGAAGGGGAATCCGATCTCCCGTTCCGCGCGGTCGGGCACCACCACCAGGTGGCGTTTGATCGTGGCTAAGGGTTGTACGGATTTGTAAATCAGAGTGGTCGTATTGCAGCGGGTCAGGATGCCTTCAGTCAGGTTGCCGAGGAAGGAGTCTGTGATGCCGTTATATTGGTGCAGGCCAAGGATCAAGTCGGTGATTTTATGCTCTTTCACCACATTGACGATACCGTTGACGGTGTTCAGGTCGTAGCGCAGCAGTTCGTGCAGGTAGTTGTCTGTAGCGGCAGCGACCACGCTGGCCGAGTCGAGCAGTTTTTTGGCTTTTTTTTCTGCTGCGCCGTCGGCATTGTCGTTGTCAAGCACATTCAGGACGAAAAGGCCGTTTTTGTTCCGTCTGGATTTTACGGTGATGCTCAGGTTGATGATCTCGGCGGCGGTTTCGGTATTGTTGATCGGGATGAGTATTTTTTCTTCGCTTTCTTCGTCATCGCCGGCGGTCTCGGATGCTTCGAGCAGCGCAATGTTCTGTCCGCCTTTTTGCGCCACAAACGTGGCGATGGTGCAGGTCACGAGGATCATCAAAAGCGTGCCGTTCAGTACGCTGTCGTTGAGCAGCCGGATGGGTTCCCCGGCTTCGGTTTCCCCCAGAATGATGTTGTACCCTACAAGCACGACCGCCAGAGCGGCGGCCACGCGGGCATTGCTCAAGCCAAAAATGAGCCTGCGCTCGTCGGCGGAAAATTTGTACGTTTTTTGGGTCACCCATGCCGCTATGAACTTGGAAACCGTGGCAATAAGCGTCATGGCAATAGCGACCTTAATGGTATCAAAATCCTTGATAAAAGCCCGATAGTCCACCATCATGCCCACGCCAATCAGGAAAAAAGGGATGAACAGCGCGTTGCCGACAAACTCAATGCGGTTCATCAGCGGCGAGGTGTGCGGGATGAGGCGGTTGAGTGCCAGGCCGGCCAAAAATGCGCCGATGATAGCCTCCACGCCGGCCGCTTCGGCCAAAAACGCCGCGAGGAAAACCATGCCGAGCACGAAAATGTACTGGGAAACGCTGTCGTCGTAGCGCTTGAAAAACCACCGTCCGATGAACGGAAATCCGAACAGTACGATCAAGCCGAATGCCACAACTGAAATACTGAGCGTGATCCAGAACTCATTGGAAATGTTGCCGGTTGCCATTCCGGTGATCACAGCGAGCATCAACAATGCAGCCGTATCGGCAATGAGCGTGCCCCCTACAGCCACCGCCACGGCCCGGTTTTTTGTAATACCCAATTTGCTCACAATCGGATAAGCGATCAGCGTGTGCGACGCAAACATACTGGCCAAAAGCAACGACGACGGCATCGAATAATGCAGCAAGTACAACCCGGCAGTAGTGCCCATCACCATAGGAATGATGAAGGTGTACAGTCCGAACACCACGCTCTTGCCGCTGTTTTTTTTGAAAATCGCCAGATCAATCTCCAGTCCGGCCATGAACATGATGTACAGCAGGCCCACCGTACCGAACAGGATGATGCTGCTGTCGCGCAGCATCAAATTCAGCCCGTGCGGCCCGATGATGGCCCCGGCAATGATCAGCCCGATCAGGTGCGGGATTTTCAACTTGTTCAGCAGCAGGGGCGCGAACAGGATGATGAACAGGATCAGGGAAAAAATCAGTACCGGGTTTTTGAGCGGTAGTGTCAGGTCGAAGGCGTAAAGGAGCATGGGCGATGGTATTTTGCTGAACGCCAAAGTTAACAAACGCGGGCTGCTTCGGAATAAAAAACCTTGAAAAATGTCGGCAAATGCTTGCCGGACAGGCAATTGGGCTTATATGCAATTTTAAAAAATGTTTCCGGCCCTTGCGGGCGATTGGGGGAAAAGGGCATCTTTGGGTACACAAACCGGTTGACAACTTTTTGCAAACACCCACACCGCCATGTCCCTCCACCACCGCCACCACCGGATCGAATGCTTAGATCAACTCATCCGCCAACGCCGTAGCGGCTCCGCCCGCCAAATAGCCGAACACCTCGGTATCGGCGAACGCAGCGTGTTCGACCTGCTGGACGCCATGCGCGGCATGGGCGCCGACATCCGCTGGTGCCCCCGCCGGCGCAGTTACTACTACGCCAGCCCCGGTCGCTTCCGCTTCGGGTGGATCGCCACCGAGGAGGTTTCTGCCCCCCCCCCCCGAAAACGGAACCTGAAAAAAATCTGGAGGACTGCAATTTTTTCGCAGGGGTAGAGGGGGAGGTTTGTGGCGAGGACGAGTTGTAGCCGTTTTCGAACATCGTTCGGCAGCAGCGTCCGAAAACACAGATTGGATATGCCATCGAAACCGGTCGTTTTATTCGCGTTCATGCTCTCCCTGTTTGCAGGCCGGCAGGCTGTTGCGCAAGGCTTGAATTTCCAGTTGGCTCGGGTGGATTTTTGGCGGCCGGCCACGCTCGCCGATCATTGGATCGTCATCAAGGAAGACGGGATCGCCGGTACGCCCATATCCGGCGAGTTGAAAACATCCGCCTGGAAGAACCTGCAAGCCGGCGGCGTGATGAAAAAACCGGTTGCGTATGTCAGCGGTTGCCATGCCCGGATCGGGGCGTGCTTTACCCAATCCGGGGAGGCGGACAACTGTCCGGAACCGAACCCGGATGGGGCCCCTTCCGGCAATCCGGCCGGATATTATGTGCGCGGCGAAGTCGTGGATCAAGCAGATCAGCCGATTGGAATATCCTTGCCGGTAAAGGCGTTGTACAAAACGGGATTGGGCGATGTCTACGAGTATCCGGCGACGGCAGTTTCGGCTCCGTTCGAGGCAAATCGGATTCAGTACTTCGAGAAATTCCGAATCCGCTGGGAGTGGTCCACAGCAGACGACCCGAACGGAACCTGGGCTGCGTGCGGTGTGAGCGAAAATCCGCTTTATGTCACCCAGGCGAAACCCGTAGAGGAAAACCCCGGAGTCGGCTACCGGCATTTTCATACGCTGCTGTACATCGGATGCAAGTATGCAAACGGAGCGACGGAGGATGTGGCGATGATTCAGGGAGTTTGGGGGCATTTTGAGGGAAGAGCCGTGAAAATGGTGGATGGTGTGCCGATGAAGTATTATGGAGACTGGACTGGAAACTTGGCAGACCGTACGGATGAATTATTAGAAAAAAAAGATGGAAGATGCCAATCATGGGCAAAAATATTGTTGGACGTATTGAAAGTGCAAGGCTTTGTTGAATTAAACAACTATATAGTTGTCAAAGCCAATATAAGTAGTGAGTTTTTTGTAAAAACATGGACGGACTATGGAGGAAGTGGCACATCTGGAAACCCAGATTACCCATTTAGAAATGTCAGGATGAATAATTTGCATGAAAACAATTCATATAAATGGGCCTATTCGGAAGTTAATTATTCTGTTCCTTCAATAGCGCAGAACAATGATAATACACCCGCTGATTTTGGTTTTCATGTCATTGTAAAAATAAAAGGCATGCTATATGACCCCTCCTATGGACTAAAGTATGGAACTCCGATTAAAAATTCTGACAATATAGAAGTCGTCAACATGATGGACGAAGACTATATAAGCGCTTATGCATTAAGATACCCACCGGTAGATTACGAAATTCAAATTAATGATTCAGTTGTGAGTGATTACATTAGAATTGTTGAACCTATCATTCTTAATCAAAATAATTACTAAAAATAAATTGTATGATAAATAAATTTATATACGTTTTTTTATTTTTTATTAATTTTTTTTTGAATGCTTCTGCTCAGGTTGGCGATCTGAATAAGTATGTAATTTTGGAAAAAGGCAATCATGAGGTTTGTAATATTTATGATAGTAAATTTAGAGTTACTAAATCAAACAATGTTTTTAAATCGGTTGATACATTGACTTTGATTGAAAACATGAAAAGCGATATACTTGATGAGGGGATAATATATTGGGATGCCTTTGATACAATTTTGGTCCAAGTTAGGCTACTTGTTGATGCGACTGGAATGACACACACACCTATAGAAATTTTCAATGTAAATAATTATTCAAAAATGCGACACTCACAATACACACGTCCATACAAAAGTATAGAAAATGGTGTGTGGCCAATTGATGGCGAGACGATGAGAGTTCATTTTAAATTTGACGGTGACACCCTTACTCATGGGCCAATATTCTTTGATTTTTTCGCCAACAGAGATACGTTTGTGGTTTTCGTATACTGCGCCGATAAAAGTAAAATTGATATATGGAACTTTACCAAATACCCAATTCGAATTGGCAAATCCCTCCTAATTGAGGAGAAAGAGGCTATTGGGAGAAAAAAGTCCTGGGAACTCATAGCAACCATCCCAATCGAACATCCCTTTACCGGCCCCTTTAGGGTCATCCACACAAAAGGCCGGAACTATTTGGTGACACGAGAAGGCGAAATATACCACTTCGGAACAAGCAACCTTAAATTCGTTGACAAACTCCCCGACGGCCCCGAACGAACTCTGGTAATTGACAAAGATCGGGACGAGGTGTACCACATCGAACGCGCCTTGCTGCTACGTGACGACGACAAATCACTCCGCGACAAACTCCGCGAATCGGCCATACAAATAATGAATGACCACTAACCGCGCACCATACCATGAATTGGCGTACACAAATCCTGCTTGCCGCATTCGTACTGGCCGGGGCTTGGAACCCGGCCCATGCCAAAGGCAATGCGCTGGAACTCCTCCGGGTGGAGTTCTGGGCGCCCAAGGACAAAGCCGAGCATTGGGTACGGATCAACAAAGACGGGCTGTCCGGCGAAGAACTGTCCGGGCAATACAAGACAGGCGCCTGGGTCGTAGGCCCAACCGGGAGTGTCGCCAAAAAACCGGTGGCGTACGCGAGCGGAGCCACGCCCCGTGTAGGCGCTTGCTTTCGAATTTCGGGATCGGGCAAATTTTGCCCGCCTGCGTCCGACCCCGGTGGCTCCGCCCCCACCGATCCGGCGCCGTACTTCGTGCGCGGTGTCGTCGTGGATGCATCGGGGCAGCCTACGGGCATGGTATTCCCAACAAAACAATTGACCAAAACCGGCACCAAAAAAGTGTTCGAGTACCGCGCCGAGCCGGCCAATGCCGCTTTCCCCGATCATCAGGTACAGTTCCTGGAACAATTCCGGATTCGGTGGGAATGGTCGCCGTCCGGCGACGAGAACGGCGCCTGGACGCAGGCGGGCATAAGCGACAACAGGTTGTATGTCACGCACCGGAAGCCGCTCGAACGCACACCGTTTTTTTATACCTGCCTGCACTTAGGCTGCACGGAAGCGAACAACGAAACGAGCGAAACGGCGATCGTGGCCGCCGTACAGGCCAAATTTGCCTCCCGGTGCATCACCCGCGTGGACGATGCCCAGAACAACTGCCTCAAATACTGGGGGGACCCGTTTCGTACCCGCCAAAACAGGGGGCTTGACTGCCTGCTCGAAAACGCATCCGGTGCCGATTACGAAGACGGGCGATGCCAGGAATGGACCGAATTTTTTGAAGAAACGCTGGCGGTACAAGGCATATCGGGAAACCGGGTAACGGCCCTGGCGTACAATCCTGCCGGCGCAGTAGGCGTGTTCGACAATACCCTGGAGGGCGCCTATCTCGCTCGTGTGGAACAGTTTTTCGGCAACGACCTGTTCCCGACGCCCAACCATCCGACGGACCCAACCAATGTGCTTCTGGATAATGGCGACCCTGTTTTCAATTTGCCCGGATCGGGCACGCGTATCATTTTGCACGGCACAAAAGCCACGCCGGTAGGAGGCGGACCGCAGGAGTTGGTCGTCATCTCGCAGTTTTTTGTCAAGAACTGGAATTTTAGTGCAGGCGAAGATCAATTCTACGCCGTACTCCCGGCAGGGCAACCACTGACCATTAGGGATCAAAATGGACAGGATGTAGCTACCGTGTACGGCGCCGATGAGTCCGGTGCCGACGCTCAGGGCAACAGCAATCCCACAGCACACTTTGATGACCACGTTCTGTTCCGGTACAACAACCAATACTACGATCCCTCATACGGAACAGGCCCATCCCCAGATAAGGATAGTTGGGCGGTAGGAAGTCTTTCGGGGTATGGCACGCTAATTAGTTACTTTGATGAAGACAATATTTTGCTTAGGCTGCTCTGGATTCACCAAAAAACTAACCAAAGCAATACTCATATCATAAAACTGAAGTAATGAATAAAATTGTTATTGTTTTCTATTTATTAATATGCCAAATGTGTTTATTATTTGGGCAAGATACTGTATTTCATAAAATAGAAAGGAGATATGAATCAATCGTAATAAGAGATGGGTATCATTTGATCTGCTACCTAAAACAAGGCAATAAAATTGATTCAGTATTTCAATATCAATATGGCGCTTATATGAAGACTCACATAGTTGATATTGTCGTCCACGACAACAACCATATTTTTTTGTATGATAGCGGTGATGCCTTAGCATATTCTATACATCATTTTGATAATGGTAGATGGAGTCCCCTCATGGGCAATGTGTTGGTCTTCTTCACTCGCACTCGGAAAAAGGTTGATGCTTCAATCGTAAAAGGAAAAAGGTTCCGCCTGGTAGAAGAAGACGGGCGGGAGACAATACTCAAGATCAATTTTGTGAACAAAACGCTTGAGCCTTATGACAAATAAACGAATATCGGTTTTGCTGTCGCTTTGCCTGTTCGGCGGAGCCGTCGCGTGGGCGCAGTGCCCGACCATTCCATTCTGCAAGTTTTCGTACACGTTAGGGTCGGACGGGTACTCCGTACATTTTGAAGGGGAGACCAGTTGCGAAGGCAACCTCGTCCTGTCCTGGGATTTTGGCGACGGGGCTACGGATGTCAGCAGCGGCGCCAACCTCAATTTGGAGCCGGCACATATCTATGCATCGGAGGGCAAGTATGTGGTGAGGATGACCGTGTCGCTGCCGGCTCCGAATTCTGCCTGTAAACACACGCATACGGAAGTAATTGAAATCGAAGGCGGAAGCCCGGACTATCTAACCGCCACCCTCGACGGACCAACTCTGGCTGCCGAATGCCAGCAGGTCATCTTCTCCACTTACGCAGTGGGGGGCGTACCTCCTTATACGTATTCTTGGGATTTGGGGCCCGACTACTGCTCTCCGGGCTGTCCGAACCCGCTCGGTTGTACCGATCCCCGCGAGCGAACGGATGCGGCTTCCATATCGGCCACATACGCCCCGGGCCACAACGGTTCTACAAACAATATTTATGTAACGGTGACCGATGCCACAAACGCCACAGCTACCTGTTCGCTTGAACTGACGGTAAAGCCGTTTTTCCACCTGCCCGAGATTTTTGTGGAGGGCGAGATGAACTGCAATAACGCCTACGGGATAGGCTCGCAGATCATGTTTATCCCCGACATTGTGCCGCTTTCCGCCTTTGAGTATCCCACCAATTACTTTTGGGACTTTGGCGACGGCAACACCTATCTGGACAATTTCGACGGCGGCGGCTTTGCCATACACACGTACACCTTGCAAGCGGGCGCCTCTTATCCCAGACCCTACACGGTTAAACTGACGATTTCCGACCCCTACGGCTCCATGCAGGCAACGACAACCATCATGGTGTGCGACCCGAATAATCCGAACGGAGGGGGCGGCGGAAACGACGATGACTGGACACTGGCCAACGACGCAAATATTCCTACCAAGGTGATCGCGCTGCCTGGAAACGGACTACCCAACTGGGCCAACATCCGATTGCAGAATGACCATCCCTGGGATTGCAAAATCATTAATACTACACGTTGGGCTTTATCCTTTGTGGATGTTAACGTTGACTATACCCCTGAGGTAATCCTGAATACCTTTCCAGGGGCCAATCAGGTTTTATTGAGTTGCGGCGGGCAGTATATTCCCCCACATGAATACTACAACCCCATGGCGCTGACCCTAAACGAGAACGGATTTGGTGTATGCTTTGGAGCAGACCCAGGGGAAATAGATGGCAAATACTGGGGGTGCCTGTCCGTCACTGCCGCTGATTATGAAACGAATGCAAACAATCCCCCAAACAATGTAGGAAACCTTTGTCATAGTGAGATCAACCCTTGCCTGGTCTACATCAAACCAAGCGAAATGACGGTCGAAGTCGAAACATCCGGCACTTGCAGGGACTATTCCGTTTCTGCAAAAGTGGAAGGTGGCGGCTGGAAAAAGACGGTGATCAACGGCACGACGAAGTACGTGTACAAAGAATACGTCTGGAAAGCCATAGACATTAACAACTATGCGCAGGAAGTAGACATCCTGGAACCCGTGCCCGGCGATCCGAGCAAGATGCAAATCAATCTCGACCATCCTTATTTCGAGCAGTTCGGGCCGGATCAGTATGCGGAATTCTACGTCAAACTGATCGTCAGTGATCATGCCAACCAGTCCGTGGAGACCACCCAGATGATTATGTTCAACCCGTTTCGTTTGCACGTGGCCCCGGAACAAACACGCTGCCCGGGTGTGGAAAGCCAATTTAGCAATGAACCAATAGCAACCGGGGGCAGCGGCGACCCGTACACCTTCACCTGGTCCGACCCCAACCTCCTTGGCGACAACCCCAGCTTCATCGCCCCCCAACAGGGCAGCGCCACGTATCAGGTGACCGTATCGGACGGGACCTCGTGCAGCCTGAGCCGGAGCATCACCGTGACCGCATCGGCCCTTGATGTCAGCGGACTAATTGGGTGGTTCACCTGCGAAGGCGGGAGCAACAAGTTTCTCGCCCTGGACGATTTTGGCGGTTCCGGGCAATACGCGTATCAGTGGTCGGCAGCCGACCCTGTGCATCTCGGCTACCTGAGCGCCACGAACACCCTCAACCCCGTCGTTCAGGGCTTCGCTGCCGGGCAAACGATCACCTACACCATCACGGTGGAAGACGTATTGGGTGGTTGCACGGCAAGTCGGGATGTCACCGTGCAGTCCTGGGCCAATGACTTAGCCGTGACCCTTACCGGCCCCGACAACGTGTGCGCCCGCGACGAATCGGAACTGACCGCTTCGGGCACCCCCGTGGTATACGGCTTAGGCGCCGGCCTGATGCAGTACCACTGGAGTACCAACAACCGAAAGCACGACCTCTCGGGCCTTGCCACCAACACTAAAGTGGTGCCCATAACGGAGGTCGTCAGCAGCTACCCCGGCACCTACAACTACAAGGTGCGCTACACCAACATCATCAGCGGCTGCTATGCCGAAGCCGAGCGGAATGTAACCATCCGACAGTCTTGGCAGCACACGGGTTTCGTGCCGGCGGTGCGTTCGGCGGTGGCCGGCGATGCCAAACCGCTGTGGGACGGCAACGACAACTATTTCACCGCCGGCCCGACCGGCGCAATGACCATAACGTGGGCGCCTGCAACGCCCACGATAACCGAGTGGCACAACGGCGTGCCCAAAAAGGGAACTTTCGTGCCCACACCCGAAGTTCCGTACCTCACGATGACCGTGACGGAAAACGCCACCGGGTGCTCCAAATCGTTCAAAACCAACCGGTATTTCATCAGCGAAGCGGAGGCGGAACTTTCGATACTTTCAGAAAAAGCCGCCACATGCGTTGGCGACGAAATATGTTTCGATGTTATTTTCGACGCCATGCTGGCTGGGTACCACACCTCGCTGTTGCCGCTGTCCGTGGAGCTGCTGTACTATTTTCAGGATGCCGATCCATACCCGATTGGCAGCCCTGCCAGAACATCCGCCTCAAAAATACTTTCCATGCCGTTGCAAAATTCATCCGGTCTTTACTCGGCAAGGATTTGCGAAAACGACTTCTTCGAAGTACCGCCAGGTAATCCGTCCAACGGCGAGTACAAACTGCATGTTGAGTTCGCGCCGGAGTCGAAACCGGTCTGGAACATTACGCAATTCAACGACATCGTGGAGGAATATCGGGTGGATGTGTACGACCATCCGGTGGCAGGTTCACAGTCATTGTCCAGATGTCTACCATGGGCGGCTGAAACGGCTATACAAATGAATTTGGGTATACCTCCCTGTCCTGATGGAATCAAAGTGGACAACCAACCACTGACAACAGCAGCCAGGGACTATATTGTCATACACCCCGATGCCGGAGTGGAATTTGTTCCAACAACCACCAACGCAAGCAACGCGGGGCGCCGATTTCTTATCAACCCGTGTCTCGTACCGCCGCCTGCCATACAGCAACCCAACCCGGATACCAGTACTGCGGTGTCGGTTACACGCCAAACCGAGGGCGTTGACATGGTTCAACTCTCAGCAAATGGGCTTTCTCTGGAAGCCTTCCCCAACCCCTTCACGCAGCACATAAACATCCGCTACGCCTTTCAGTCCGGCGAACCGGCGAGCAGCGTCAC
>Ga0154020_10010781_pt1 | contig 10431 bp, 9 predicted proteins | sample Klosneuvirus_201_FD_109709 | JGI IMG/M metagenome (GOLD analysis project Ga0154020, IMG submission 109709) | Active sludge microbial communities from wastewater, Klosterneuburg, Austria - Klosneuvirus_20160825_MG | ecosystem: Engineered > WWTP > Aerobic digester > Activated sludge | place... | reverse complement strand
TTGCCGGCCACGCCGACCAGCTTCGGCGTGTTGATGGTGCGCGGCTTGACGCGGCCGCCCTGGGCCTTGAGCCAGGTCTCGACCAGGTCCCACACCGGCTTGTTGCCCGCCTTGGCGGCCTCCTCGGCCACCGGCGCCCAGCCGGCCACCTTGTAGGTCTTGCCGGCCTCGATGGCCCTGCCCTTCAGGCGCATGTCGCTGATGCGGCTGCCCATCTTCTCGCCCGGGGTCATCGTGTAGGCGAGCCCACCGACGCGCACCATGTCGCCGCCCTGCTGGTAGTAGGGGTCGGGGTTGAAGAGGTTGTCCGCCACGTCCTCCAGCACCGTCTTGATGGTCTCGCCGCTCATCTCGGTGAGGGTGGCGTAGGGGTAGGTGATGGCCAGCTGGTCCATCATCAGCTCACGGGTGATGACGTCGCCCGGCAGCAGGCTGGTGCCCCAGCGGAAGCCGGGCGAGAAAGCCAGATCGGCCCCCTGCACGTCCATCAACGCGTCGCAGATCAGCTGGTCCCAGCTGCCGTTGAAGTTGCCACGGCGGTAGAGCAGGCCGTCGGTGACCGCCAGCTTCTCATTGAGCTTGGCCTCGTAGGGCTTGCGGACTTTGGTGATCAACGCCTGCATCTCTGCATCGGCCTGGAGCTGGTTGGCAAACACCGGCAGCAGGCGGTAGCGGAAGTCCACCACCTTGCCACCCTTGACGTCGAAGTCCATCACGCCCAGGAACTTGCTGTTGCTGCCGGCGTTGGTGACCAGGGTCTTGCCGCCGGGGTTGGTGACGGGGATGGCCACCGGCACGCCGTCGTGGGTGTGGCCGCCGAAGATGGCGTCGATGCCGCGCACCCGGCTGGCCATCTTCAGGTCCACGTCCATGCCGTTGTGGCTGATGACGACCACCACCTGCGCACCCTTGCCGCGGGCCTCGTCGACCATCTTCTGCATGTTGTCGTCCTGGATGCCGAAGCCCCAGTCGGCCACCATGTAGCGCGGGTTGGCGATCGGCGTGTACGGGAACGCCTGGCCGATGATGGCGCAGGGCACGCCGTTGATCTCGCGGATCACGTAGGGCGCGAACACCGGGTCGCCAAAGTCGTTGGTCTTGACGTTCTGGGCGACGAAATCGACCTTGCCCTTGAAGTCCTTTTCGACGATCTCCTTGACCCGCTCCATGCCGTAGGTGAACTCCCAGTGCCCGGTCATCACGTCCACGGTGAGCAGCTTGCAGGCGTCCACCATGTCCTGGGCATTGGTCCACAGCGAGGTGGCGCTGCCCTGCCAGGTGTCGCCGCCATCCAGCAGCAGCGCGCCCGGGCGGCTGGCCTTGAGCTGCTTGACCAGGGTGGCCAGGTGGGCGAAGCCGCCGACCTTGCCGTAGCGGCGCGCCGCCTTCTCGAAGTCGAGGTAGGTGTAGGCATGCGCCAGGTCGGTGCCGGGCTTGACCCCGGCGAGCTTCAGCAGGTGGTCACCCACCAGGTGCGGCAGGTTGCCCTGCATGCTGCCGATGCCCAGGTTGACGCTGGGCTCGCGGAAGTGGATCGGCAGGAGCTGCGCATGGCAGTCGGTCATGTGCAGGAAGCTGACGTTGCCGAATCGGGGCAGGTCGTACAGCCTCTTCTGGGCGGTGGCGGCGTCCGCATCGGCCCAGCGGCCCAGGCCCATGCCGGCCACCGAGGCCGCGCCCAGCACCTGCAGGAATTCACGCTTGGAGAGATTCATGAATCAGTAACCAATGATGTGTTGAACCTGAAAAAGCCCGCGCTCGACGCGGGCTTGGCAACCTGCCGACAGGCGTTCAGGCGCCGCCCGAAGTCACTGATTGACGGCGGACTTCGGGTCCAGCAACAGCGCCATCAGGTGCTGCAGCTGCTTCTCGTTGAGCAGGCCCTTGTGGCCGAAACGGGGCATGTTCGAGCAGGCGTTGTAGGCCCAGGCGTTGTTCAGCTTGCCCCAGGTGTACTCGACCATGGCCTTGACCGCCGGGCTGGCCGGGTCGGTGACCCCGCGCAGCTTGCCGTAGTTGTACAGGCTGGGGCCGATGGTGCCGAAGGAAATCTCCTGTTTGGAGATCTGGTGGCAGTTGTAGCAGTTGCCGCCGTTGGCGCTGGACTCGGCACTCTTGTCCGTCCAGGTCATGCCGCGACCGTTCTGGGCGAGCTTTTCGCCCTCTTTCCAGTCACCAAGGTACTTGCCGTCCGACGGCGCCTTGACGGTGGTCAGCGACTGGGCCTCGATGCGCCGGGCGGTGGCCTCGTCCGGCGCTGTGCCGGTCGAGCAGGCGGCCTGGCCCTCGTCCTGCTGCAGACGATCCACCTTGGCAATGCCCTGGTCCCGGAACGAGGACTGCATCATGGCCTTGAACTGGGCGTCCAGCTCGGCGGGGCTGGGCCCGCTCAGCGAGGCACAACCGGCCACCAGCAGCGCCACGGCGCCCAGACCGGCCAGCCGGGCGGGGAAAGACTTGTCGAATTTCATGTGCGATCTCCGTGCGGTCGATGGTTCACCGGCGCTCAGCGCTTGATGGCCGGTGCAATCGACGCAGCCCCCTTGGCGTTCACACCCATGTAGACACCCAGTGCGATCGTCACATCGGACGCATAGCCGGGGTACGGAAACCGCTGCTGGCGGTAGCAGTCGTTCAGGCGCCGCTGCATGCTCCACATCTCGCCGCTGGAGACCCGGTAGGCCGGCCAGGCTGCAAAGCCGATGCCGTCACCCGGGTTGCTGCGCAGATCGGGCAGGTCCTGCAGGCGGATGCGCTTGTCCTTCTCGCCATGGCAGGTGGAGCAGGCGAAGTCCATCGGCCCGCCGCGGTAGAAGAAGGCGCGCTGCCCCATCTGGTACATGCGCCGTTCTTCGGCATGCGACTGCGGCAGGTTCATCTTCAGGCCGCGCGACTCGGCCGAGATCCAGGCGGCCAGTGCCTCCATGGCGGCCTGCTCACCCCGGCCGAAAGGGGTCTTGGCGATCTCTGCGGCATTCAGCCCCTGCAGGGTTTCCATGCAGGTCAGCAGGCGAGACTCCAGGTCCTGCACCCGCTTCGTGTCGGCGAACCAGCGCGGCAGCTCGACCCAGGCACCCTTGACCACGCCCGGCCCCTTGCCCAGGTCGCAGAGTTCCAGCGAGGCGTTCTTCGGCCCGCGCTTCTTCTTCCACAGGTCCTCGCCCTTGGCTTCGAAGAGCTCGGCGGGATTGCCGTCTTCCAGCATCTTGCGGTACTCGGCGATGCCGTCGGACGCGGATTTCTGAGCCTGCGCGGTCAGACCGACCGTCGCACAGATCAATGCCAGGGCGATGCGCTTCAAGTTGTCTCCTCGCTGTCGTCGAAAGGCCCGGCGCCCTGAAGCACCGGGTCAGGGAGCGCCGGACCCGGTCCGGCGTTCGATCAGGACACCGTCGCTTCGTCGGTGCGCTTGTCGCCCTTGTTGTCCACCCAGCTCACACTCACCTTGTCGCCGGCCTTGGCGCCCTTGATGTTGAACTGCAGGAAAGGGTTCTTGGATACCGAGGGGCCCCACTGCGCGGTCATCACGACCTTGCCGTTGTGGGAGGCGCTCACCTCCTGGATGAACCAGGCGGGGATCACCTTGCCGGACGCGTCCTTGCGCTGCCCGGTTTCCATCTCGTGACTCATCAGCACGCGCACGGTGGCCTTGTCGCCAGCGGCCTGGGCGCGAATGCGCATCGGATCTGCCATGTTGAACTCCTTGAATCAACCGCCGCAGCCACCGAGGGTGACCTTGACTTCCTTTTGCGAGAAGAACACCTTTCCGTCGTTCATGATGGCGATGGCCATCACGTTGGAGGACTGCCCCATCTTCACGCGGGTATTGAAGCTGGGCTCGATCGCATCGGTGACATCGAACAGGGCGCACAGCATCGAGGGGTTCTTCTCGACGGTGATCAGCAGACGCTTGACGCCCGGCAGCGTGGTCGAGCAGCCCAGCGGCACGACGGCGCCGTTTTCGGCGATGTCCGGCCCGGTGATGGTCACGGCCTTGTTTTCCGCCGGGGCGCTCACGCCCAGCGACTTGACCAGGTCGGCCATGGTCTTGGCATCAAAAGCCGCCTGGGCGTAGTTCGCCTGAGCTGCGGTGGGCAACAGGCCCAGGCCGCCGAGCAGGGTCGCCACACCCGCGCTGCGGCGGATCATTTCGCGACGAGTTTGCATGGGAACACTCCTTTGTTCAGTGTCTTGCAGTTCGGGTGATCGGGGAATTCTGTGGATTTGCAGCCGTCGGACGCAGAGGGGGGACCCTGATCGAACCCCGCCCTGTCGGGCTACCCGCTCGGGTGGGTCGGCCGACCGAGCGGCTGCGTCACCGGTTCATTTCTTGGCGCCGTCGGCCAGCCACTGGGCCACCAGCTTCGCATCCGCCTCGGGCAGGGCCTGCGGGGGCATCGGCACCGCACCCCAGACACCGGAACCACCGGCCTTGATCTTACCGGTGAGGTAAGCCACCGCGTCGGCGCGGCCGGCGTACTTCCTGGCCACGTCCCGGTAAGCCGGCCCGACGATCTTGTTGTCGATGCCATGGCAGGCCGTGCAGGCGTTCTTCTGCAGGATGGGCATCACCGCAGCCGAACCACCGGCCTCGGGCGCCTTGGCCGGAACCGCTGCAACCGCTGCCGGGGTCGGTGCAGCACCCGCCGGCCGGGTGGTGTCCACACCGAGCTGGGCCCCCACGATGCGGCTCTGCTCGGCCAGGTTGCCGTGGGCATTGCGGGCAAAGTCCGGCAGGAAGGAGGCGACCTTGGGCTCCGCCTCGCAGTTCTTCATGCAGGCGACCGCCTTCACGTCCGGTTTGCCGGTTGTCTTCAGACCTTTGCCGGGCCACATGCCATGCTCCAGGGTCATGCCGTTGCGGTTGGGCATGCGGGCCTGGGCCTGGGCGATGGTCTGGTCCGACAGCACGAAGTTGTCGGGCAGCACCCCGCCCATGTTGAGCAGGTAGGCGGTGACCGCATAGACCTCATCGGGCTTGAGCGACTTCGGCGCCGTCCAGGGCATTGCGCGGTGGATGTAGTCCCACAGCGTGGAGATGCTGGCCACCTTCATCAGGGTGGTGCGCCCCGGGTAGGCCTCGTCGAGCAGGCGCGCCACCTTGCCGGTCTTCACGTCCTCCGCGGTGGTGCCGCCCACCAGGGGCGAGAACACCTCGTTGGACTCGCCGAAGATGCCATGGCACTGGGCGCACTTGCCCTCCCAGATGTCCATGCCCTGGGCGACCGATCCCGATCCCTTGGGCAGGCCCTTGAAGTCCGGGCGGACATCGATGTCCCACGCAGCGATTTCCTTCGGGGTGGCTGCGCGACCGATGCCGACGATGGCCCCATCCTTGGGCATGGCCTGGGCCGATGCCGCGACCGCGCTCAGCAGCCCCAGCGCGAACACGGCCGCCTGGGCGACCCGGCGCCCATCAAGAGAGCTGAACATTCTTCACCTCCCCGCTCTCCTGCACCAGCCAGGACTGGATGGCGTTGTTGTGGTAGATCGAACGCTTGCCGCGCACCTCGCGCAGCCGCTTGTAGCTGGGCTGGACGTAGCCCGTCTCATCGGTGGCTCGGCTCTGGATGAGGGCCGGCCGACCGTCCCAGACCCAGTCGATGTTGAAGCGGGTCAGCGACTTGGACATCGCAACTCCCTCGATGCGGGCGGGCCGCCAGTTGCGTCCGCCGTCCACCGACACATCCACCTTCGTCACCTTGCCGCGGCCCGACCAGGCCAGGCCGGTGATGTTGTAGAAGCCCTTGTCCAGCAGCACCTGGCCGCCCGAGGGGGTGGTGACCACACTCTTGCACTCCTGAATGCTGGTGTACTGCCGATGCAGGCCACCGGGCAGCAGGTCGATGTAGTGCACCGCCTCGTCCTTGGTGGCATAGGGAGCATCGCCCACCTCGATGCGGCGCAGGTACTTCACCCAGCTCACCCCCTGCACGCCCGGCACCATCAGGCGCAGCGGGTAGCCGTTCTCCGGCCGCAGCATTTCGCCGTTCTGGCCATAGGCCACGAACACCTCGCCGGATTCGATCAACTCCATCGGGATGGTGCGGGTCATCGACGAACCGTCGGCCCCTTCGGCCAGCACGTAGCGGCCGCGCTTGTAGTCCACCCCGCAGAGGTCCAGCAGGATCTTCAGCGGCACACCGGTGAACTCGCTGCAGCTGAGCATGCCGTGGGAGTACTGCACCGTGGGCACCGCCACGTTGCCCCACTCCATGCCGCTGTTGGCACCGCACTCGATGAAGTGGAAGCGGCTCACCGACGGCAGCCGCATGATCTCGTCCATCGTGAAGATCTTGGGCGTCTTGACGAGCCTGTCGTCCGAGCCGTTGACCATCAGGCGATGCTTGGACGGATCGATGTCCCACCAGCCCTGGTGGTGGCGCTCGAAGTGCAGCCCACTGGGCGTGACGATGCCGAACAGCGACTGCAGCGGCGCAAACGACACCGACGACTGTGTCGTCTGCGTCAGGCCCGGGCTGGGGCGACGCTGCAGGTTGCTCTCGAACTTGGACGGTTTGCCGTAACCCTCGGTGGCCACCCCTTGCCCCAGCGCCTTGCTGTGCTCGGGCAGCTCCAGGATGTTGGGATCGCCGCCTTCGGTGGGCACCGGGTTCGACTGGGCCCCGGCCGACAGGCTCGCCCCGGCCGCCGCACCACCCGCCACCGCCGACGCAAAGGCCCGGCGGATGAAGTCGCGGCGGCCCTGCTTCGCCTCGGCGAAGACGGTGCGCACGCCTTGCGGGTCCACAAAATTTTCCGGCGCCTTCAACAGGCGACCGCTGCGACCACCCTGTGGTGGATCGTCACGATCATGGTTCGACACGAACACTCCTTCAAGAATCAGGAACAGTTCTGGACAGACATCACCCCCGCCGCCGGGCATCACCCGTCCAGCCGGACCGATTCGTTCGATTCGGAGTCAATGCGCTGCAGGACCGCCACCGGACATCTGCTCGGCCCGCACCGCCTCGCACAGCACCCGGGCCCGATCGTTGGCAATGCGGTAATAGACCTGGGACCCCTGCCGGCGCCGGCCCAGGATCCCGCAGCGGTACAGCGTGGCGAGGTGCTGGGACAGGTTGGGCTGGGTGGTGCACACCGCCTCGACCAACTGACCCACGTTCTTCTCACCTTCGTACAGCGCACACACGATCCGAAGCCGCACCGGCGCTGCCAGCAGCCCGAACAACTCGGCCGCCAACTCGAACACCCGATCCGGTTCCATGCCTTGCTCAGTGACTCGTACTATCTTGATATAAGCACAGACGGATATTATCCAACCCCTGGCTGACACGGAGCTGGTGCAAACACCTAGACTCCACCGGTTGATGCCTCGACCCCCCCGGCCGCGAGCCGGATTCCAGCGAGCCCCTGATGTCCAAACCCCGACCCCAACCCCTGACCTACCTCTACCCGGTCTGGTTCGCCATCCCGATGGGACTGTGCGGCCTGTCGCTGGCCTGGCATCGTGCGGGACCGCGCATGGGCGAGTGGGCCGAGGGCATCGCCCTGGTGCTCGGGCTGCTGGCCGCGGGCAGCTACCTGCTGCTGGCCGCAGCGGCCCTGCTGCGGCTGCGGCGCCACCCCGAGGCCTGGCAGGAAGACCTGCGCCACCCGGTGCGGCACGCCTTCGTGGCCGCACTGCCGATCGGCCTGATCCTGCTGGCCACGGTGGGCGTGGCGCTGTTCGGCGACGGCGACGAGCTGTCCTCCCAGCCGGTGCTGCTGGCCCTGCTGCGCACCCTCTGGTGGGCCGGCTGCCTGGGCCAGTTCGGCGTGATGCTGTGGGTGCTTTCGCGCTGGTGGAACGGCAACAAGGCCGGCGGCCTGCACTGGCCGGTGCTGACCCCGGCGCTGATCCTCCCGGTGGTGGGCAATGTGCTGGTTCCGCTGGCAGGTGTGCCGCTGGGGCACTGGGAGTGGTCGGCCGCGCAGTTCGGGATCGGCCTGGTGTTCTGGCCGGTGGTGCTGACCCTGCTGCTGGTGCGGGTGGCCACCCAGGGGCTCTGGCCGGAACGGCTGCTGCCGGCGCACTTCATCCTGGTCGCACCACCGGCGGTGATCGGATTGTCGGTGCTGCAGTTCGGTGCGCCGCCCCTGCTGGGCTGGCTGTTCTGGGGCGTGGCGCTGTTCAGCTTCTTGTGGGCAGCATCGCAGGCCCAGCGCATGGTGTCCCAGCCCTTCGGGTTGCAGCACTGGGGCCTGTCCTTTCCGCTGGCCGCCTTCGCTGCGTTGACCCTGCGGCTGGGCGGTGAAAGTGGACTGTTCGCAGTGCTGGGGCCGGCCCTGCTGGCCTTCACCTCGGTGGTGATCACCGGGCTGGTGCTGGCCACCGTGCGGGGTCTGCGCCAGGGCACGCTGCTGGCGCCTGAGCCGGTGGCCGCCATCCAGCCGGCGAGCGCGAGCTGACCCCACAGGCCGCCACGGCGGCCATGTGCGTGGAGTGGGTGCACCCGGTGGCGGACTCCGTCACAATCCGCCGCCGCCCGGCTCCCCGTGGGTGCCGCCTCCGGTCCCTCCCGCCAACCTCTTCCCTCTCAGATTGGGCTGATCCGCCATGGAAGGCAGCAACCTGGTTTCCGCTTCCACCATCGCCTGGCTGGGTGCCGGCCTGGGCGCGCTCTTCGGTTTCGTGGGCCAACGCAGCCACTTCTGCACCATGGGCGCCGTCTCCGACATCCTCGCCATGGGCTCCTGGACCCGCATGCGCATGTGGCTGATGGCCATTGGCGTGGCGCTGCTGGCCAGCGGTTCGATGCACCTGGCCGGCTGGATCGACCTGTCCAAGTCCATCTACACCGCCCCCCGGGTGCCCTGGCTGGCCCACCTGGTGGGCGGGGGGCTGTTCGGTGTGGGCATGACCCTGGCCGGCGGCTGCGGCAGCAAGACGCTGATGCGCCTGGGCAGCGGCAACCTGAAGTCGATCGTGGTGTTTGCCTTCGTGGCGATCTCCGCCTACATGACGCTGAAGGGGCTGTTCGGGCTGGTGCGAGTCAACCTGCTGGAGCCCTTTGCCTGGCAGCTCGGCAGCGCGCAGGACCTGCCCAGCCTGCTGGCCGCGGGGACCGGCCTGCCGGTGCGCACGCTGTGGCTGGCGCTGATGCTGGCCATCGGCGGCGGACTGATGGCCTTTGCGCTGGCGGACCGGGATTTCCGCCGCCCGGAGCCCCTGGTCAGCGCCCTGCTGATCGGCCTGCTGGCGGCGGCCGGATGGGCCATCACCGGCCATGTGGGCTACATCGCGGAGCACCCGGAAACCCTGGAGGAAGCCTTCGTCGGCACCAATTCCGGGCGGGCCGAGTCGCTGAGTTTCGTGGCCCCCTACGCCTACACGCTGGAGCTGCTGATGCTGTGGAGCGACACCAGCCGCACCGTCACCTTCGGCATCGCCACGGCGCTGGGGGTGGTGGCCGGTGCCGCGGCGGCGGCCTGGGGTCGCGGCGAGTTTCGCCTGGAGGGCTTCCGCCAGACCTCCGACCTGGCGCGTCACCTGATCGGTGCGGTGCTGATGGGCTTCGGCGGTGTCACCGCCATGGGCTGCACCATCGGGCAGGGGCTGTCCGGATTGTCGACGCTGTCGCTGGGCGCCTTCATCACCTTTGCGGCCATCATTGCCGGCTGCGTGGCCACCCTGAAGTGGGAGTACGCCCGCGCGATGCGGGACTGACGCGCAGTGCCGATCGCACGGCCAGGCCGGCGACGGCGCGTCAGGAGGTCTTCAGCAGCCGCAGCAGCAGCGCATTGCTGCTGCCGGCGTTGGCCCCCAGGCCCAGCAGCAGCCGGGTGCTGCCGTCGGAGACGTCCACGGCCGTGCCGCTGTAACTCTGACCCGCACCGGTGCAACTGCCGCTGGGCGTGAGCTGCCAGCCGTAGGCGTTGGCGTCGCTGCGGGCGGTGATGCTGCCGCTCACGGTGCAGCTGCCCAGGGTGCCGCTCACCCCCCCTGTCGAAGCCACCTGGAGGTTGGCCGCCAGGCTGCCGCCGATCAGCGAAACCGTGCCCAGGTGCGTGCCCACCAGGCTGGCCAGGGCGGCAGTCGAGTCGAAGGCGCTCTGGTAGGTGGTGGCCACCGTCAACAGGTTGCCGCTCGCACCGACCGTGCCGGCCAGTGTGCTGGACTTCTTCACCGCAGCGGTGAGGCTGGCGCTGCGCGCAGCGGCGGCCTCCAGGCTGTACTCGCGAGCGCTGCTGGAGGTGAAGGCGCTCAGGCTGGTGGCGCCCCGGCCGGTCCAGCCACCGGCCAGCGCGGTCGGGTTGCTGGCACTGCTGTACACACCCGTCCACTGACCGTCGCCAAAGACCCACAACAGCACCGCGCGCCCATCGGTGCTCGCGCCGGACCACAGGCCGCGCGCGATGTCGCCATCGCTGTCGCTGTTCTCCATCGCACCGCCGCAGCCGCCCAGCAGCGACAGCGCGCACAGCCAG
>Ga0154020_10010780_pt1 | contig 10432 bp, 13 predicted proteins | sample Klosneuvirus_201_FD_109709 | JGI IMG/M metagenome (GOLD analysis project Ga0154020, IMG submission 109709) | Active sludge microbial communities from wastewater, Klosterneuburg, Austria - Klosneuvirus_20160825_MG | ecosystem: Engineered > WWTP > Aerobic digester > Activated sludge | place... | reverse complement strand
CTCCTGCAGGCGCACGCCCATGTCCGCCAGGTTGAGGGTGCCGGTCTTCAGGTAGAGCAGGCCGACGCCGATGACGATGAAGGTGGCGCCGATGGTGCCCATGATCAGGTACTGGTAGGCGGCCATCAGGGCGCGGCGGTCGCGCCCGAGCGCGATCAGCACGTAGGAGGAGAGCGAGGAAATCTCCAGGAAGACGAACAGGTTGAAGGCGTCACCGGTGATGGCGATGCCGGCCAGCCCCGCCAGGCACAGCGCGAACATGGCGTAGAACAGGTAATGGACGTCCTGCCGCAGCTCGCGTTCGATGCTGGCGCGCGCGTAGGGCAGCACCACCGCGGCGACGCCGCAGACCAGCATCAGCAGCAGCGCCGAGAGGCTGTCCACGCGGTACTCGATGCCCCAGGGCGGCGCCCAGCTGCCGAGGGCGTAGGAGATCGGCCCCGACGCGTTCACCTGCAGCCAGAGCAGGATGCTGACGGCGAAGGCGGCCCAGGCTGCCAGGGTGACGAGCACGAAGGCCGCGCCGCGGCCGCGCAGCAGCACCGCCAGCGGCGCGGCGGCCAGCGGCAGGACGACTTGGAGGGCCGGCAGGTGCGCGGCGAGATTCATGCTTCGCCTCCGCCGTCGGGCGCCTGGTCGCGCCGCAGGATATCGTCCTCCTCGATGCTGTCGTAGGCTTCGCGGATGCGCACCACCAGCGCGAGGCCCAAGGCCAGCGTGGCGACGCCGACGACGATGGCGGTGAGGATCAGCACGTGGGGCAGGGGGTTGGAGTAGACCTGGAACGCCTCGGACACGATCGGCGCGGTGCCGCCGACGATCTTGCCCGGCGCGACGTAGAGCAGGTACACCGAGGTCTGGAAGATGCCGAGGCCGACCAGCTTCTTGATCAGGTTGCCGCGGGCGATGACGATGAACAGCCCGGCCATCGCCAGGAAGATCATCGCCCAGTAGTCGTAGTGGTCGACGAAATGGGCGAGCATTTCAGTCATCCTCGGGTCCGCGCCCGGCGAAGAGGTAATAGACCTTCAGCATGACGCCGCAGACGGTGATCGCGACGCCCAGCTCGATCCAGAAGATGCCGCGGTGCTGGCCGGCGACCGGGTCGGCGGCCAGCACGAAGTAGTCGAGGAAGTTGCCGCCGAGCAGCGGGCCGGCGAAGCCGACGCCGAGGTAGAGCAGCACGCCCGACGCGACCATCGCCTCGACCAGCCGGTCGGGCAGCACCTTGCGCGCGTTGTCGAGGCCGAAGACGATGGCGTAGAAGACCATCGCCGCGGCGAGGATGACGCCCGCCTGGAAGCCGCCGCCCGGGCCGAAGTCGCCGTGGAACTGCACGTAGAGCGCGAACAGCAGCATGAAGGGGATGAGCAGCTTGGCTACCACCCGCAGCACCATGTCCCTGGTCACGGCGCCTCCTTGTCCGCAGTCGTTCGCCGTCGCCTGCGCAGCAGCGCGATGATGCCGGCGCCGGCGGTGAACACCACCGTCGTCTCGCCGAGCGTGTCGAAGCCGCGGTAGCTCGCCAGCACGGCGGTCACCACGTTGGGCACGCCGGTCTCGCGCGGGCCGTCCGTCAGGTAGCGCGGCGCCACGTGCTTGTGGATGGGCGCCTCGGGGTCGGAGAAGGCCGGCAGGTCCCAGGTGCCGTAGACCAGCAGCAGGCCGGCGCTCGCCGTCACGCCCAGCGGCAGCCAGGGCTTGTGCGCCGGCTTCGCCTCCTCGCTCCTGCACAGGTGCAGGGCGCCGAGCAGCAGCACGGTGGAGATGCCGGCGCCCACCGCCGCCTCGGTCATGGCGACGTCCACCGCATCGAGCGCCACCATCGCCGTGGCCATGAGGAAGCTGTAGAGGCCGAACAGCACGATCACCGCGAACAGGTTGCGCGTGCGCGCCAGCACCACCACTGACAGCATCATCAGGGTCAGCAGCACGTTGACGATCAGGGTTTCCATACGATCTCAGTCGCTCCGCGACTCAGGAACCTCCCCTCTCCCCGCGTGCGGGGAGAGGGGCCGGGGGAGAGGGGAAGGCGGGGCTGGAGCGGAGACATCGTATTCCGCCAGCTTCGGCGCCAGCCCGCGCATCATCGCCGCCTTGGTCAGGGCGTGGGCGGCGACCGGGGCGGAGAAGAACAGCAGCAGCCCGACCATCAGCAACTTCACCGTCACCAGCGTCAGGCCCGCCTGCAGCATCAGGCCGAGCAGGACCAGGCCGGCGCCGAGGGTGTCGGTGACGCTGGCGGCGTGCATGCGCGTGTAGAAGTCGGGCATGCGCACCAGGCCGATCGCGCCGACGAGGCAGAAGAAGCCGCCGGCGAGCAGGCAGGCCCAGCTCGCCGCGTCAACCAGCCAGCTCATCGCGCCGCCTCGCTGTTGCCATTGCCATTGCCGTTGCCCGGATCGCCGAGCGCGCCCTGGCGGAAGAACTTCAGCACGGCGACGGTGCCGATCACGTTGAGCAGGCCGTACACCAGGGCGAGATCGAGGAATTCCGGCCGCCCGGTGAGGAAGCCGATCACCGCCAGCAGCAGCACGGCGCAGGTGCCGACGGTGTTGGTCGCCAGCAGGCGGTCGAAGACGCTGGGGCCGCGCGCCGCGCGCAGCAGCGTCAGGGCGAGCGTCGCCAGCAGGGCGAGGGCGGCGGTGGTGAACATCAGGCGGCCTCCTTCTCGAGGGCGGTGACGCGCCGGTCCATTTCGCTGCCGGCGAGACCGGCGGCGCCTTCCCGCGTCAGGGCATGCACGAGGAATTCGCCCGCCTCGACCTCCACCGCGACGGTGCCGGGCGTCAGCGTGATCGAGTTGGCGTGGATGACGAGCCCGAGCTCGCTTTTCTGGGAGGGCCGGAAGCGCGCCAGGGTCGGCGAGATCGGCAGGCGCGGGTCGAGGATGCGCCGGCTGACGTCCCAGGACGATTTGGCGATTTCCTTGATCAGCCAGGGCCAGTAGGAGAAGAGCGCCCGCCAGCCGAGATGGATCGGGTGGCCCTCGCGGTCGATGACGTCCATGCGGCGGGCGAAGGCCAGCACCGCCAGCGCGCAGCCGGCGCCGGCGGCCAGCAGGAAGGGCGTGAACAGGCCCGAGAGCAGGATCCAGAAGGCGTACAGGACGAGGAAGACGCTCGCGGCGTGGAGCATGGATTCTCCCGGTGGCGGATGCGATTGCGTAGGGAAAATCCTAGAGGGAGAAACCCGCCTTGAAAATTCGGGCGCCAGCGTACGGCCATGCGCGCGTGGCGATTCGCCCGGCGCCGGGCGAATCGGGAGAAAATAAGCGTTACCCTTACGGGTGCGGCGGATGACGCCGCACCACCTGCCTGCGCACAATGCGAATCGACAATGCCGAACCGAACGCCTCGATGCTCACCGCCCGCCGACTGCGCTGGACCGATGCGCTGCTGCTGATCGCGGGTTACGTCGCGCTCGACTGGGCCAGCTTCTTCCATCCCCTGCACGGACTCAACATCACGCCGTGGAATCCGGCGCCGGCGCTCGGGCTGGTGTTCCTGCTGCGCTACGGCTGGAAGGCGGCCTGGCCGCTCGCCCTGGCCGTGCTGCTGGCGGAGGTGTGGGTGCGCGACCTGCCGGTGGCGCTGCCGGTCTCGCTGGCCATCGCCATCATGCTGGCGGCCGGCTACGGCGGTATCGGCGAACTGCTGCGGCGGCGCCTCGGCGGCCTGGTGATCTTCTCGGACCGCGGCGGCATGTTGCAGTGGGCGGGCATCGTCGTCGCCGGCACCCTGCTGACCAGCCTGGCCTTCGCGCTGGCGCTGGTCGCGCTCGGCCTGATCCCGCCGGAGGACTGGCGCCAGGCCGTCGGCCGCTACTGGATCGGCGACGGCGTCGGCATCCTCGTCACCATGCCGCTGCTTTGGATGCTGTTCGACGAGCAGGGGCGCGCCCAGCTGGGCGCGACGCTGATGCGCCTCGACACCGTCTGGCATGTCCTGCTCGCGGCCGCCGCCTTGTGGGTGGCCTTCGGCCTCGGCGCCGAGTCCGAGTTCAAGTATTTCTACGTCCTCTTCCTGCCGATCGTCTGGGCAGCGGCGCGGCAGGGCCTGGCCGGGGCGGTGCTCGGCGCCGCGCTGATCCAGACCGGCATCATCGTCGCCGTGCAGTTGCTCGGCTTCGCCGCCGTCACGGCCTTCGAGATCCAGGCGCTGACGCTGGTGCTGGCCCTGGTCGGCTTTTTCGTCGGCATCGTCGTCGACGCCCAGCAGCGCATCAGCGCCGAGCTGCGGCAGACGCTGCGGCTCGCCGCCGCCGGCGAGATGGCCGGCGCGCTCGCCCACGAGCTCAACCAGCCGCTGACGGCGCTCTCCGCCTACGGCACCGCCTGCGAGGAGCTGCTCGCGCGCGGTGAGAGGGGCGAACAGCTGAAGGACGCCATCCGCCTGATGGTGTCCGAGTCCTTCCGCGCCGCCGAGGTGGTGCGCCGCCTGCGCGACTTCTTCCGCACCGGCACCACCCGCCTCGAGCCGATCCCGCTCGCCGAGCTGCTGCCCGCCGCCGCCGCGCCCTTCCGGGCGCGCGCCGCGCAGGCCGGCGTCGAACTGGCGCTGGCGCCCGCGCCCGAGGGCATCGTCATGGCCGACCGGCCGCAGCTCGAGGTGGTGATCCGCAACCTGCTGGCGAACGCCTTCGACGCCGTGGCGGGCCAGCCGGCGGGCAGCCGGCAGGTGCGCCTGTCGGCCGAGCCGGAAGGCCCCGACCGCGTCTGCATCAAGGTCGAGGACAGCGGGCCGGGCCTCTCCGGCACGGCGGCGGCCCGCCTGTTCGAGCCCTTCAGTTCCACCAAGTCGAGCGGCCTCGGCCTGGGGCTCGCCATCAGCCGGGCGATCGCCGAGGCGCATGGCGGCAGCCTGCGCGCCGAGGTCGGCGGCCATGGCGTGTTCCGCCTGCAGCTCCCCTTCGAAAGGAAAGCATCGAATGCCTGACGCCACCGTCTTCATCGTCGACGACGACCCTTCCGTGCGCGACTCGCTCGGCCTGCTGCTCGGCCTGCGCGGCTACCGCACGGCGATCTTCGCCGATGCCGAGAGTTTCCTGAACGCCTACCGGCCGGACTGGCGCGGCTGCGTCCTGCTCGACATCCGCATGCCGGGCATGGATGGGCTGGAACTGCAGAAGCGCCTGAATGCGCTCGACTGCGGCCTGACGGTCGTCGTCATGACCGGCCATGGCGACGTCGAGTCGGCGCGCGAGGCCTTCAAGGCGCAGGCGGTGGATTTCCTGGAGAAGCCGCTCGACCAGGCGCGGCTGATGGCGGCCCTCGACGATGCCCTGTCGAAGTGCGAGTCGACGCGACAGGAGGCCGATCGCCGCGACGCCTTCGCCCGCCTGCTGGCGACGCTGACGCCGAGGGAGCGCGAGGTGATGGACATGATCGTCGCCGGCGGGCACAACCGCGACATCGCCGAGAAGCTGGGCATCAGCCCGCGCACGGTGGAGGTGCACAAGGCGCGGGTGATGCAGAAGCTGCAGGTGGACGGCGTCGCGCAGCTGGTCCGCCTGAGCCTCGGCGCCGGCGAGGGCGGCTGATGCCGGAAATCAACAAGAGCAGCCTGGCGTTTCTTCTTCAGGGCGGTGTGTGCGCGGCGGCCGTGCCGCCGGCCTTCAACCGGGCGAGTGCGATGACGGCGGACGAGACGAGCACCACCAGCATGACGGCGCCGCCGGCGAAGGCGGGCATGGGCAGGGCCTCGCGTGCGCCAAGGAACAGCAGCACGGTGATCAGCCCGCGCGGGGCGATCCAGGTCAGCGCGTCGCCCAGCGGTACGCGGCCGAGGCGCAGCATGATCCGGCGCGAGCCGAAGACGACGACCAGCACGACGGCGGCGGCAAGCCAGGCCCAGGGTGAGGCGAGCTCGGCCGGATCGGTCCAGTAGCCGAGCAGGATGAAAAAGAAGCCGCGCACGGCGAAGGTGAGTTCCATGACGAGCACCTTGAACTCACCCAGGGTCGCCTCGTAGGTATCGTCCATCCAGCCGCGGAAGGGTCGGAAGCGGGTGATCAGCGAGGGGTTGTTCAGGGCCAGGCCGAACAGCAGCACCAGGATCAGCGGCGACAGGTGCAGCAGCTTGCCGGCGGCGTAGAGGCCGAACAGCCCGGCCAGCAGCGGGATGAAGCGGATGTGGCCGTCGACGCGCATCAGCACCAGCACCAGCCCGACGGCGAACACCAGCGCCAGCAGCAGCGACAGCGCGCCGCCGCCGATCAGGCCGAGCAGCAAGCCGGCCGCCGTGCCGTCCGAGTTGAGCAGGGCGAAGAACACCAGCACGCCGAGGATGTCGGAGAGCGAGCTTTCGTAGACCACGAATTCCCGCGCCCGCTGGGGCAGGAAGCCGCTGCTCGGGATGGCCACCGCGCTGCTGATGACGGCGAAGGGCACGGCCAGCAGCATCGCCTCGAGGGGGGCGAGCGGCAGGGTCAGCAGGACCAGGCCCGTCAGCGCGGCAGAGACGACGAGAAAGCCGCTGGCGGCCATGGCGAACGCGCCCGCCGCGGCCTTCAGGCGGCTGCGGCGCAGCTCGATGTCGAGCGCGCCCTCGAGGACGATCAATACCAGGCCGATGGCGCCGATGACGGGCACGACGAGGTCGAGGCCATCGAGGGTCAGGCCGAAGAAGGCCAGCAGCGGCTTGGCCGCCAGCCCGATGGCGATCAGCATGATCACGGCCGGAATGCCGCTGGCGCGGCCGAGCCGCTCGACGCCGAAGGTCAGCAGCAGAATCGCCGAAGCGATCAGGATCGCGGGATAGGTCATGGAAATGCATCTTACCGCAGGGCCGGGAACTTGCCCGCCGCGGCCGGCGTCACATGTTCGCGCCTGTGCGCAGCGCGCAAATTCCCCCACACGACCACAGGAAAACCGCATGAACCCGGAACAGCAGAAAGCCGTCCTCACCATTGCCCTGCTCGCCGCCTTCGCCGACGGCGCCAACGACGAGCGCGAGCGCGAGGAGATCCGCCGCCTGGCCGAATCGCTCGGCGCGGCGCCCGGCGCCCCCGACGTTGCCGGCCTGTATCGCGACGTGCTGCTCAAGCGCGCCGGCCTGCAGGAGGCCGCCGCCGCCCTCACCGAGCCGGGGCACCGCCAGCTGGCCTACGAGATGGCGGTCTGCGTGTGCGACGCCGACGGGCGCGCGACGGAGGCCGAGCGCGGCTTCCTCGCCGGGCTGGCGCAGGCGCTGGGGCTCGACGCCGGCGTCACCGCGCCCCTCGACCGCCAGGGCGAGGCGATGGCGGAGCTGGCCGAGGCCGCCGCGCCGGCCGCGGCGGCCGGGCCGGTGGTGGCGGCGACGCCGAACGTGCCCGAGGCCGAGCTCGACCGCAGCATCCTCAACTACGCCATCCTCAACGGCGCGCTCGAGCTGCTGCCGCAGTCCTGGGCCTCGATGGCGATCATTCCGCTGCAGATGAAGATGGTCTATCGCATCGGCAAGGCGCACGGCTACGAGCTCGACCAGGGCCACATCCGCGAACTGCTGGCGACGCTCGGCGTCGGGCTGACCTCGCAGTACCTCGAGCAGTTCGGCCGCAAGCTGCTCGGCGGCCTGCTCGGCAAGGCCGCCGGCGGACTCGGCAGGCAGATCGGCCGGGCCGCCACCGGCATGGCCTTCTCGTTCGCCACCACCTACGCCCTCGGCCAGGTCGCCAGGCGCTATTACGCCGGCGGCCGGCAGATGGACGGCGCGCTGCTGAAGGACACCTTCCGCAACCTGCTCGAGCCGGCGAAGCGCATGCAGGAGCAATACCTGCCGCAGATCCGGCAGCAGGCGGACAGCCTCGACATGGCAAAGGTGATGTCGCTGGTGCGCGGCCAATAGGGCCGGCTTCGTCGCGGGCGCGCCGCCGCCGCCGGGCTCAAGCCGCGGGCGGCTTCGGCAACTGCTCCTCCCCGGTGAGAATCGATTTCAGCTCGGCGAAGCGCTGGGGCGCCTCGTCCGCCGGCGCCAGCTGCGGCCGGTTGCGCGCCGCCTCGGCTTCCAGTGCCGCGACACGCTGCTCGAGCGCGGCCTTCTCCTTTTCGAGGGCAGCGGCCTGGCGCCGCAGCCGCGCGCCGCTCCACTGGCCGCGCAGCACGGTGGGCGTGGAGACCAGGCCGGCGATCAGCACGCCCAGGCCGATGGCCAGCAGCAGCACCACGGCCAGGGTGCTCTCGAAATGCCACAAGGCGATCGTCACCGTGACCAGCGCATTGTTCTGCAGCGCGAACAGCACGGCGGCGATGGCGAAGACGATGCCGAAGATCAGCAGGAGCTGCATGGCGGAGCCTCCCGGTTATGCGCCGACGTCCGGCCCGCCCTGCCCGCGCCGCTTCGCCTCGGCGACGAACTGCTGGTAGCACTCGATGCCGCAGAAATGCCCGACATACTCGGCGCCTTCCGGCGTGAAGGCCGCGCTGAGCGGCACTTCGTTGAAGCAGGCGGCGCAGGTGATCGTCGGTTCGCCGGACGGCGCAATGGGCTTGTCGGTCATGGCATGTCTCGATGTGTGCAGGCGGTCCGCACATCTTACTCCCGCGCCCCGTGTGCCGTCTTCCCGGGACTGACTTTTGCCGCAGCCCGTTCCGGTATCAGTGCGGGACGTTCCGCTCCGTCTTTTCCATGGCGGGGGCGGGGTCGTGGGCGGGGACGGCGCCGCCCGCCAGCATGCGCGCCGCCTTGGCGATCTGCTGCGCGGCGCGGCGCAGGGCGCTGGCGGCGCGCAGGCGCGCATCCATGTCGGCCACGGTAAGGCGGTCCTGCGCGCCGGCCTCCAGCAGTTCCGCCTTGAGTTCCTGGTAGTCGGCCTCGAAGCCGTCGAGGGCGGCATCGATCTCGGCGGGCGGGGCGGGCGGGGCGGCCGGATCGCAGCGGGCGAAGAGGGCCTCGGCCTGCCGCCGGAAGTCCTCGTGGCCGGCGGGGAAATCGCCGGCTTCCGATTCGGCGGCGGCAGCAGCGGCTTCCTGCGTCTGGTCGGCCGCCGTTTCGTAGTAGCGGGCCACGCGCAGGATCTGCGGCAGGCGCGCGGCGCTGTCCTGCGACAGGGTGGCGCGGGAGAGGCGGGCGATGAAGTCGGCGATGGCCAGGTTGAGGCGGTCGACGATCCGCTCGTCGCGCGCCAGCGAGGCGCGATCGCCGCCGGCGCCGGCCGTGGCGGCGCGCGCCATGCGCAGGGCGATGCCGCCCATGCGCCGCACTTCCTGGCCGAGCGCGTCGAGCGCCAGGGCCGGCACCGCCAGCACGGTCTGGTCGAGGTGGCGCGGCCGCGCCTCGTCTTCCTCGGCGGTGCGGAAGCGGGCCTCGAGGAAGCCGGTCAGCCATCCGGCCAGCGGCCAGATCAGCGCGACGCCGAGCAGGTTGAAGGCGGTGTGGAACAGCGCCAGCTTGGCGGCCGGCGCCGAGTCGAGCCCGAGCGCCGCGCGCAGCATGCCGAGCGCGGCGAGCAGCCAGGGCAGCAGCAGCAGGGCGACGGCGGCGGTGAGGACGTTGAAGAGGACGTGCGCCGCCGCCGCCCGCTTTGCGTTCGAGGTGGCGCCGACGGTGGCGATGACCGCCGTCACGGTGGTGCCGACGTTGGCGCCGATGACGACCGCCGCGGCGTCGTCGACGCCGAGCATGCCGCCCTGCGCGGCGGTGAAGGCCAGCACGAGGGCGGCGGCGGAGGCCTGCATCAGCACCGTCATCAGGACGCCGACCAGCACCAGGGCGAGGACGCCGAGCGGGCCGTCCCAGCGCGGCAGGGTGAAGCCGTCGGCGACGCCGGAGAAAGCGTCCTTGAGCAGGTCGATGCCGAGGAACAGCACGCCGAAGCCGGCCACGGCGGTGCCGAGCGCGCCGCGCCGGCTGCCTTCCCCCGTCAGGCGCAGCAGCATGCCGAGGCCGATCAGCGGCAGCGCCAGCAGTGCGATATCGAACTTCAGTCCGACCAGGGCCACCAGCCAGCCGGTCATGGTGGTGCCGACGTTGGCGCCGAACAGCACCCACAGCGACTGGCCGAGGCTGAGCAGGCCGGCGTTCACGAAGCCGATGGTGGCGACGGTGACGGCGCTGGAGGACTGCACGAGGATGGTGACCAGCGCGCCGGAGGCAAGCCCGCGCAGCCGCGTCTTCGTCGAGCGGGCGAGGGTGCGCTCCAGCGCCGGGCCGGCGGCGAGCTTGAGGCCGTCGGTCATCAGTCCCATGCCGAGCAGGAACAGGCCGACGCCGCCGGCCAGTTCGCCGATGAGGGCGAAGCCGCTCACCGGTCGTCTTTCCGGCGCTGCCGGTGCAGCGCCGCCTTGGCCAGCACGTGGGCGGAGACCGGCGCGGAGATGAAGAGGAACACCAGCACGGCGATCTCGTGCAGGCTGAGCCCCGGCGCCGTCGTGCTGAAGTGCAGGGACGAGGCCAGCACCATGGCGCCGACGCCGAGCGTGGTGGCCTTGGTCGGGCCGTGCAGCCGCGTG
>Ga0154020_10010779_pt1 | contig 10433 bp, 9 predicted proteins | sample Klosneuvirus_201_FD_109709 | JGI IMG/M metagenome (GOLD analysis project Ga0154020, IMG submission 109709) | Active sludge microbial communities from wastewater, Klosterneuburg, Austria - Klosneuvirus_20160825_MG | ecosystem: Engineered > WWTP > Aerobic digester > Activated sludge | place... | reverse complement strand
CGGCTCGAATGATTTTTTAATCCTTTGCCTCCACACCACTCAAACAAGCGGTGCTCGCCTTCGGGGGATGAAGAACAGTGATGTCATTAAGGGTGTGCCATCCCCTCTCAGGCTCAGCTCCGAACTCGTGGTTCGAAGGCAAAGGATTAAAAAAATCAATCGAACTGGCCAACTATCTGGCCGTTTTTTTTAAATGAGTTTATTCTTGAAATTGAGATTCGAATAGTTTTTTAATTGCTTCCGTAGCTTGAGACGAATCTTCACCTTCCGCTTTTATAAGAATAGATTCTCCTCCCTTTAGGCCTAAACTCATCAGACTCATAATGGATTTACCATTTTTAATATTTCCATTAACAATCAAATCAACTTTAGATTGAAATTGGGACGCTAGTTTAGCCAGTAAACCTGCGGGACGAGCATGTAGTCCGTTTTGTGAATTGAGTGTAACAATGATTTCGGATGAATTCATTTTTATAATCCTTTCATTTTTTTAATGTCATTAATCCAAATGGTTTTTCTATATTAATGTCCGTTGAATTTAATTCTGATTGTGCTTGGAAAGATTCAAATTGATCGCTATTTGTAATTATAAGCGGAGTGATCGATGATTTGGCTTCTTTTTTAATAAGTTCGAGATTAAACTTTATCAACTTCTGACCTTTTTTGATGGCATCACCTTGGCGAACAAAGGATTCAAATCCTCGTCCTTGCATCTTGACGGTATCGATTCCAATATGAATCAAAAGTTCGACCTTTTGTCCGTTAGATAAGGGATTGCTTTCAAGTCCTATGGCATGATTTGTATGAAATAAACTGGCAACAATACCATCAAATGGAGCTACGATCATATCGCCATCGGGTTCAATTCCAACTCCTGGACCCATGAAGCCTTCGGAAAAAGTGGCATCAGGAATTTGAGACAAAGGTACAAGCTTACCTTTTAAAGGACTGAGGAGTTCAAAAGTGTTGTTCTCTATTTTTATACTGGAATGAGTATTCGTATTGATTATCATTTGTGGCGTGTCACTAACTTTTGCTTGTGGGCTCGAGTTGATTTTTTTGGCGATGAGTTTTTTAATCTCTTCTTTGATAAAATCCGATTCCGTACCAAAAATAATTTGAACACTCCCACCCGACATTTTCATGATACCGGCGGCTCCGAGTTTTTTTAAATTGGATTCTTGAATTTGAGTTACATCTTTTACATTGAGTCTTAGTCTCGTGATGCAAGCATCAATTTGAAGAATGTTGTTAGCTCCCCCAATGGCTTCAAGAATTTTGGAATATTTTGTCGATGAGTTTGCAGAAATAGTTTCTGTGGTGAGCGGTGACGTGCTCTGGACGTTGTCTTGGATCTTATCAGTATCGTTTTCTTCGTTGGAATCATCTCTACCAGGGGTTTTAAAATTAAAAAAGGGTATTAAAAAATAAAAACTACAAAAATAGAGTGCAGCGATAATGGGACCAATTACGAGCCAAAGTTGAAGAGCATTTTTTTGATTGTAATATCCCACAACAAAATCGATTAATGAGGCTGAAAAAGTATAACCTAGATGCAAATTCGCCCAGTGAGTAAGAAGCCCCGAAATAAAGGCTAATAAAACATGAATGATAAAAAGCAGTGGCGCGACAAAAATAAAAGAAAATTCAATGGGCTCCGTGATGCCTGTAATAATTGAAGTTAGAGCTGCTGAAAACATAATTCCGGCAACGGCCTTTCTTCGTAATGTTGGAGCTCGGAGAGTCATTGCAAGAGCGGCGGCAGGCAGTCCAAACAACATAATCGGAAATTCTGCGGCCATAAAAAGTCCTGCGGCAGGATCGCCTCCGAAGTAGCGAGGTGAGTCTCCTTTTAAAACTTCTCCTGTAGCAGTGATGAATTGACCAAATTCAAATAAAAAAGAGGGATAATAAACATGATGCAAACCAACTGGAATAAGCAGCCGCTTTCCTGCAGCATAAAAGGCGGGGCCTAATGAGGATCCAGTAATAAATGTTCCAAACTCATTAATAGCAGACTGAATGGGAGGCCATACAAAAGATAAAAGTAAACCTGTAATGAGTGCAAAAAAAACAGAGAGTATGGGCACGAGTCTTTTGCCTGAGAAAAAACCTAAAACAGGATGGAGTTTGGTTTCGTGATACTTTTTATAAAGGAAGGCGGCAAGTAGTCCGGCTAGAATTCCACCAAATACGCCCGTGTTAATGGCTAAAGGAAGATTTCTTATTTCGGACATCGCTTTGAGGAGATTGCTTAAGGTGAAGTAGGCGGCGGCAGCCGATAAGCCAGCAATTCCTGCACCTCCTGAAAAACCAATGGCCACGCCAATCGCAAAAATCACAGGCAGTTGTTCAAAGATGGCCAGTCCTGAGCTGTAAAGAATTTTTCCTAGGGAATAAATAATTGGAGAGGTGATAACTGTTTGTGCTTTAGAGGCCGCAAGACCAACTTGTGCAACCTGTTCAGAACTTGAAAGTTGTAGAAAGCGACCCAAGGCTACAGCAAGTCCCGCACCTGGGAGTACAGACACAGGAACCATCAAGGACTGTCCTAGGGCTTGTAGTTGTTGGAATGAAAACCATTTATTTTTCATATTAACCCCTCGATGAAATTTTCAATTAATTTAATGGTGGCGAGATTTCATTAAACTAGAAATAAACTTTGAAAACTGTGCGTTTGTTTGACAAGTGCGGAAAGCTCTTAAGTAACTCACATAACTCCACGTCAGATCATGGGCTCCCTGCATATAACCACTGTTACGATTAAATTGCTCTGACATTTGACCGTTCACATCGGAGTGAAGAAGCACTCGATTAATAAAGCTAATTCCTTTAGCTCTCAGCGCTGATGCTTGTGTGCTTTTAGGATTAGAATTAGCTAATCGGCAGTAGTATTCTGCAAAGGCATTAGTTGTGATGAACCAAGGGTTTCCTTCTGTAAATCCTGAACCATTATAAACGTCTTCGGGATATCTTCCAATACCAGGTGATAAAGGTGCAAGATTGTAAGTCCTATTTGTGTGAATATTAATTTGATAAATCTTACTAAAAACAGATTCTAGAGCCATTGCAGTATTGGCAACGATAGCATCGTTAACATTAATAAAACCATCACCCATTGAAAAATAAAGGACCGCTAGAATAGTAGAAGAGTCGAGTTCAGAGTCTTTTCCCTTCCAACCGCCAATGGGATTAAGAGTTGGAACAAGGATTTTGCGATGATTATTAATGTGTTTAGTGATCGAAGATTCAATTTCTTTGGCTTTGTTGGCATAGTAGGAGCTCGCGAAGGGATCATTGGTAATGCTGGCTAATTTAGATCCCAGTATCAGTGCCGTTCGCTGAGCCATTTTTGTAAAAAAGTGGTCGCCTTTGACTTCTTCCCATAGATCAAAATTAGAGTCTCTCCAGTGTTCTGATACATATTCGAGATCTCTTTTTATTGGTGACGTCGCAGGCATCTCACTTCGATAAAGTCGTTTTACCTCTTCAAATCTTTTTTGTTTAATCAACTCGAAGGCGTACATGGTCATGGTTATAGCGCGAATGGCGGGACCATCATTTTGTGGACGTCCCCAAGGAGCGGGATAAATCTCACCTTTTACAGTAAAAATAGGTTCACCTAAATTCGATTGTCTGACGGCAGTATTTTGATTTTGAATTTCAAAGTTGATCCATGCTTTTATAGCGGAATCAAGTAATTGAAGTTTATCAGGAGGTAGTGGCTGTTGATAAAGGGTCACTATTTCCATCATCGTTAACCCTGCATCTCGTATCCAATGATAAAAATAATTGGGTTGATTCATACTAGGAGAAGCAATCACCACACCAGGAGTAATATCGTTTCGGTGAAGATGGGATAATATAGTTTGATAAGCAGTTTTTAATGTGGTTATGGATTTGTCTTCCAAAAGACTTTGCATTTTTGAATTCGAAATATGAGTCGGTGAGCTATTTGCTTTAATTTCAGTCAGAGAGATCAGAATTGACAAAGTATAGATTAAAATTTGTAGACTGGGTGCAATTTTTTTATGTATAGGGTTCATGTTATAGTTCATGCCAACCTCACATTGGTTTATTTGAGCGTCATTGCTGGGTTAAGACTATAGAGTGTAGGGTGACAAATTCCAAGCGATTAATTCATCATTTTACTTGGGGGGCGGCCCTCAATTTGACCACTTTATATCTCATTAAAACTAGCCATGCTAGCCAGGATTGAATAATAACCTTAATACGGATGAATAGGTTGAATTTTTTTGCAGAATCGCAAAACATCTTTCAATTCACACTTCAAATGGGTCAAAGATCACCATTTTAAAATGAAAGAAAGTGAAATATTTATGTGTTTGTAAAATTAATTTGAAACTGCTTTGAGGCAGTTTTGAGGAAAAGTTGTTGACAAGGTTCTTTGTTCTTTAAGGTTTTCTGGTGTCATTTCAAAAGTAGAAAGATCGCATTGATAACGTGTTACTATTTCTTCAATGCCAAGTGCTTCTTTCCTACTAAGTTTCAATTGCCAAATGGATTTAATTTTAAGCCAATTGACTAAATATTGACAAACATAGTCCTTGTTTGGAGGTACATAGGTCTCCGGTGAGCTATCGCTTTTTCGATTATTTTCACTACCAAATACAGGTAGTAAATGAAATTTATTTCCTAAAAAATTGGCGTAGGTACACCGTTTAGCGTAGTTCCATTTCCATGCTCCAGAAACATAAGCATTTTTAAGTGGCACCATATGATCGATTTGAATATCCTCCGCGGAATAAAGATCTTTATTCGTATAAGGGTCTACCCAGTGTGCTCCCGTAATGCGACAGTGTTTATCATCCGCATATGTTATTTCACCCGCGCTATCTCGAAGTAAAACTAACCCCCGTACATTAAGGCATGTTTGTTGACTGGGATCTTTAATCCAAGTTCCGAAGTGCGTTTTTCTTTGGTATTTTTCGGGATTTTCAACACTCGTTGATTTGTGATAAACCCATTGAAGTAAGTTTTGTTCGTTTTTGCTTGAAGGATCCAATTCAAATAGATTTGAAATGGGTGTTAAAGGCAAAAAAAGAGTTTTCACATTTTGATCAAACGATATTGGATCATCTTCTGGTTCCGAGATGGTATAGTATTCTGTACCAATTGGATCATCAGCTTGTTTAAGTTCATCATTGAATTGTTGCCACGAACTAGAGTGACCAAGTAAAGGTATGAGAAGAATCGAAGTGCCAATTATTTTTAGAAAACTCTTAAAAGAATAGGGCATATAATCATATTGAAGCTAAATAAAAACTATTGTCTATTACTTATATTCAAATTTTTAAAATAACTGATTAAAAAATGTTAATTTCATAATTAATTGAACTCAAATCGAATAAACTAGCCTTATATATAAACAATTATAGCTTTGTGCGCCATAATGATTTGAATTATAATGCATCCTTAACTCAATTTTTATATATTTTTTGAATTATCACTCTCAGGGAATTTTTATATGCAAAACTTTGAATGGAAAAATGGAGTGTTCACGATCAGCACTGACAAATCATTACTTCAAGTTGACCGTATTCATCAATTTCTTTCCCAAGAAGCGTATTGGTGCTTAGAGATTCCCCTGTCAACAGTCAAACAAGCAATTTTAGGATCTCTTTGTTTTGGACTTTATGATGAGTCCAAAAATGAAAAACCGCAAATAGGATATGCAAGGATTGTAAGTGATAGAGCTACCTTTGCCTGGCTTTGTGATGTTTATATTGAAAAAAGTTATAGAGGCCAAGGTTTATCAAAATGGCTAATGGAATGCTTAATGAATCATCCTGATCTTAAAGGATTACGACGTATTTGTCTGGCAACAAAAGATGCACACAAGCTTTATGAAAAATATGGTTTTGAAGTTACGAAAACTCCTAAAAATTGGCTTGAAATTAAAGACAACGAGCTCTATAAAAGATAAAAAGAATTATTAAATGAATAAATAGACTGTATAAATACTAATTAATTATTGAATCTATTAAAAGTTATTTTATGTATAAAAATTTTTTAATTATATCCTTTTTTATTTCAATTCAGTTTTTCGCTTGGGGAGAACCAAAAACTCAATTGGTTCCTATGGATGAAACGAGCGAAGATCCTTCTTTTGCATCTTTTAAAATAAAATTGATGAAAGCAATTCAAACTGAAGACTCTTCTTTTATAAAGAAAATTCTTTCTGACGATGTCATTTATTCACTTGGAGCTGATCCCGAAAGGAAAAATGCTATTGAAGGTTTTATGAATTTCTATAAAATTAATTCGAAAAAAGAAACCAATTTTTGGAAAGAATTGAATCGAGCGATAAATCTTGGTTGTACAAGGTTTGAAAAGACATTTACTTGTCCTTATATTTACTCAAAATGGCCTGATAAGTATGATTCATTTTCATATGTTGCAGTTACTGAAAAAAATGCAGCAATTAGATCCAAGCCTTTCGAGACTGCTCCTGAAATAATATCGGTTAATTATGAGATTTTAAAGCTAGCCCCAGAACAAAAGGAAAAGGATTGGTATGCCATTGATTTAGGGATGAAAAAAATGGGGTATTTAAATAAAGCAGACGGCCGTTCTTCCATTGATTTTCGAGTAGAGTTTCAAAAAATATCAACGGAGTGGACGCTTAAATATTTTGTTGAGGGTGATTAATTGTATGAGGAGTGACCAAAACCCGTTGGAAATTTAAATAACTAATATCAATACTTGGAATATATCCAATTAATTTGATAAACATTGCTCAAATTCTTTCAAAATGTTAATTGTGACGAAACCGTTCCTTACATATTGGAGGCCTTATGCGAATTTTGGTTTGGATGATTTTTTTGTCTTTTTTTTCATTTTCTGCGTTTGCAAAGCTTGTGCTTGAAGTCAAAACCTACGATCAATACACTGTCGCAAACTGCGGGGAATATAAACTTAGTAAGTTAACAAGTATCCCTATGTGCTTAGATCAAATAGCAGTAAAAAATGGTCCCGATTATGGATATGAGATCTATCAACCCAGGAAAGTCTTTGCTGATCCATCAGATGCCTATGTTTTTGGCTATGCCAAAGATAATATTCTCGTCGCTTCGTTAGCCTTATTCGATATTTTAAATAATGACTTACTTCAAACCGGTAAAACCACAGAACTTGGAATTATCAATTTAAAGGATGGAGAGTTTAAGTCTCTTTGGAAAGGAAAGATCGGCGCAGGCATCCAGTCTTGCTTCCAAACATTTTTGTTAGAGGATTTCGCTGTAGCCTTTTGTGCAAATATCGAGATGATTGACCATCAGGGTAAACAGCAGCTTGAATGGACATCGCTTGCCTCTATTGCAGTCGATCTCAGAACGGGATGGTCCAATGTTAACCTGAATTTATTGCCAGCTAACTTATTCCCCACCTTTAGAAAAGTTGGCGATACATTAATATCTGATCGTCCGACGGAAAATTTGGGAGGGGGTTTAAGTACTATTCCTGAGGGACGCTTTGACGTGATTCGGAATGTCTTTGTAAGAAAGTAGAACGATGGGTGACAGCTGCAGCAGTTCAGAACACTTGATAGAAGATTAACTTGAAAATTAAAAAACACTGGGAAACTCGTAGCAATGATAAGATGGGTATCAATGCTGTAATCAAGTTATGCCTCTTAGGGGTAGTAACGGTGGACGACTGAAATCCCACAACATTTGGAACGGTATCGAAAATTTTTTCATTGTGTCCTCCATATTTTGGAAATTAACCAATTAATGGGATTATTTTCTCATATTTTTAACTGGATATTATCGTAGGTGATAAAAATAGCGTGTATTCATGAATTAATAATCTGTTATTATTTTGACACTCCTAAAATAAAATTTACTGATAACTTACGGAAACCACATATAATAACATGATTTTATTGTTCTAATGGGAAGTAAGAAAGCTTTTAAAATTCATGACCTTAATGATCCCTGAACTATTTAAAAGAACTTTTGATTTGAAAGATACTTCTCAAATTTATTCATTGTGATTGAGAATCGTTTTTTTGTGATCTGCCGGGTGATTAATTCCATCCATGATTGGCACTTCGCCAAGCTCATAAGGGTTCACGCCTTCCAAGCAGGCAACATTGAATCCGTATTGATTTGGATTTGAGCGTCGTTGATGGTGAGTGTAGATTCCACAGACCGAACAAAAATAGTGTTTTGCCGTTTTGGAGTTGAATTGATATAGAGTTAGTTTATCAGCCCCTTTTAGAATTTTAATCCCATCTAATGTTGCAGTGGCTACGATAGCTCCTCGCATACGACAAAATGAGCAATCACATCTTCTAGGGCTCTCCAATCCATTTGGCAGAGAGACTTCAAATTCGACTGCTTTGCAATGACATGAAGCTAGATGAATCTTCTTAATTTCCATGTTCTTACTATAGGCCTTCAATCTACCAACTGTCATCAAGGGAATGTTCCTGGCTTATATCAGAATGACTGGAGTTCGAAAATTGACACAAGAGATTGTGGGGACATACATAAAAGTAAATGCCAGTCCTTTAAAATACCAACGAGATTAAATTCAGTTGAAATGAGCGACTATTAATTGATAAAAAGTTTACCTTCTAGACTATGAGAAGTTTTATTGTTAGATTTACCGAATGAAATTCTTACAACGAAAAACAAAACGACTTTTTATTCGGCCATTGGAAATTAAAGACTTCAAGATTTGGAAGGCGTCCAATCTTACTATTAATAAGTCGAAAAATAAATGGGACCACGGCCCGAAGCCGACACATGAGCTGACACGAGACAATTTCAAGAAAGTATTAATTGGTCAAAAAGAGCATCGTAAAAATGACAGGTTCTATGATCTTGCAGTTTTTGATTCACAAGGAGCATTGGTTGGTGTTGTTGCGGTGATGGAAGTTACAAGGGGTATTTCTCACACGGCGTTTCTTGGTTACAGCATTTTTAATAATCATTGGCGTTTAGGATATGGAAAAGAAGCGGTTCGAGCAATGCTTGATATAGGTTTCAAAGATCTTAAACTTCATCGAATTGAAGCTGGTATAGAGCCCGGAAACATCAGATCCATTAGACTAGCAAATTCATTGGGTATGCGGCGGGAAGGATTAAAAAAAAGAGCTATTTTCCTGAGAAATAAATGGGTCGATTTAATTATGTACACTATGACAAGCGAAGATTTAGGAATAAGTTTTGATACATCTGGATTTAAGCATAAGCCTCGGTCCTAATGTAAGCTCTGGTACAAGTGTGCTTGAGAAAAGTACTGAGAAAATGACTCAATTAATATTATTGCAACTGTCTTTAATTAAATAACACTGAAAACACAATTGAAAACTCATTGGAATAAAAAGATGGAGATCAATGCTGAGATCAAGTTTACCCCTTTTACTTTATAGAACCTTCCATGAACCAGTTTTTTTGGAGCCAACCCTTCTAATACGTTTCTGCTTTTGTAAATTTTTTATGTGATATTTTACTCCATCGATGGTTAAATTAACAAGCTTGGCAAGCTCTTGTTGAGAGTACTGGGGATGGTTCTTTAAAAGTCTCACAATTCTATCTGCAGTAGATCTTTGAGAAGAATCCTTTTGCTTAGAAGTTAAGGATGGCTTTTCTGATTTTTTGAGAAGTGATTTTTTCTTAGTGAGGACATGACGCTGTTGTTCTGGTGAATTGATGATAGCCCCAAATTCCATAGGACGAATCAGAGTTACGGTAAAAAAAGAATCACTTTCATACCGAGGTGATTCGCATTTTGCTTCACGCATAAGAGTCTTAACTCTTTTGATACCAGAACCAAATCTCTCAGCTAAATTCATGCGACTAAACATATCAGCAATAAGCTCATTTCTTCTAAACGACTTAGTTCCTAATTTCTTTAAGGTCATTCCATCAGGGAGTCCGCCAGGATTACTTATTACTACTCGATCTTGATGGATTTCTAACTGAATATTAGTGCCGCTCATAGAGTAATCTCGATGAATAATTGCATTAGCAATAGATTCTCTTAGGGCATTCAGGGGTATTTCGTATAGATCTGATCGTCTCCCGTTTTCGAATTCCGTTCGAATATTGAGATGCTTTTCACAAAAAGTTAAAGCTTCCTGGTATTGTGTTAAAAGATCACTGCGAACATACTTTTTATCGTATATTTGAATACCCTCAGTTCCTTTATAGGCGACTAAAAAAAATTGCGAATGATAAATAAACTTTTCACTGTTCTCTGCAAACATTAAAAGGGCTGCATTATTAATGTTTCCATTAGAGTAAAGCTTAATACTCTCTAAAAAATCGATAAGATTTTTTTTTGTGATTGTGAGGGTTGATTTTGTGCGTTTTAAAAAATCATTAATTTTAATCAGAGAAAGATCATCAAGTCGACTTTCTCCTCTTGGAAAAGACTCGAAATTAACGGCGGTATTATTT
>Ga0154020_10010778_pt1 | contig 10433 bp, 3 predicted proteins | sample Klosneuvirus_201_FD_109709 | JGI IMG/M metagenome (GOLD analysis project Ga0154020, IMG submission 109709) | Active sludge microbial communities from wastewater, Klosterneuburg, Austria - Klosneuvirus_20160825_MG | ecosystem: Engineered > WWTP > Aerobic digester > Activated sludge | place... | reverse complement strand
CAGAACGTATCGGTCAAACCTGCTGCGGTTCGCCCTAAGGACATCGATGTCTACATCGGTACTGCTGCTGCGACCCCGGTATGGAGCCGCCTGAACTCAGTCCAGTCCGCTCAGGTGGATTGGGCCGTGCAGCTTGAGAACGACGAAGAGTTTGGTAACAAGCACTACGTCGCTTCTGAGTATGACGTTCCTGAGGTAACTGGTCAGATCGGCATCAAGCCCTTCGATCCTGCGGATCTGTTCTACAAGCTGTCCCAGATCACTGGCGTGTCCTCAACTGAGGTCATTGGTCCTGAGCTAACCACTCCGGTTCCGATCGAAGTTCGGATCAACCATCCCGATACGGGTGCTCGCCTCAAGACTCTGTACGTGCCTAATGCACGGTTCCAGGTCCCTGGTCTCCAGGGTCGAGTTCAGTCGAAGCTGGAGAACACCTTCAGCTTCACTTCAGACACTGGTGTTCTGAAGATCTACAACGGTAATGGCCCTGGTGGGGCTAACTGATAGTTGAGCGTGGGTAGGTAGTTGGATTGGCGGAATGGGTTTCGGCTCATTCCGCCAATCTCTCTACAAAGAGTGTGGGTAGTTAATCGGTTATATGGGAAATTGGGTTAGGTGAGTCTGTTAATCTGTAGCAGATCTCGAAACTGGATTCTTAGGAGATAATAGATGGGGAATGTCATCGCTACACCCGTGCGCCGCTTGACCGACCTGTACCTAACCGGCACTAAGCTCGTACTGAATGACGAGTCGGACAGTGATCCGATCGAGGTATGGATTTCTAAGGTTCAACCCCCCGAGCAGAAGGAAGCGGGCCGTAAGGCCGCTGCTGCTCGGGCTGGAGTCCTAGCTATCAAGGCTCTCCCTAATGATCACCCGGATAAGGTTCCTTACTTTGACCTATTTGAGGATGGTGCCGCTCTGGGGGACAAGACTAGAGTCGTGGAGTTCTTGCTCACCGATGAATTAGCTCAGGTTTCGATGTCCGTAGAGGCAGAAATAGCTGCCGGGGATAAATGGAGCAAGGATGATCTTTACGAGTCTCTGAGTGAAGCCTGGAACTCAGGACTAAATGATAGGTGGGTTTCGGACCCAGAGGATGTTGAGGCATCTCGTGTATATGGACTTCTCAAGGAGTACACTGAGGAAGTCGAGGTTGAGATCGAATCTCGTCGGGAAGGTCTAAAGAAGGACCTAATGGACGAACCTATAGAAACGCTCGTTGAGCGGGCGGTAGACCAGCTTATTGATACCGAGGCTAATATTCAGTGGCTCGATGAGTTCCGTCAGTGGCAGATGTACTTTGCTGTACGTCTGCCAACAAATCATACGATGCTTTACTTCGAATCAAAGGAAGAGGTAGAGCGTTTAGATCACAGGATTTTTGATCGACTGAATGAAGCTTACGAGTCTATGATGTTGACCTCAATTGAGGGAAAAGAATTGGAGGAGACCCCCAGTTCCTCAGAATGATTCAGTTAGGGAAAACGGAACCTTCAACCATTTTCCCTGATGGGGTTTCCAAAGTAGCCGATTTACCGTCAGATTTTTTCATAGCCTTCGAACAAGCCACACGCATCCTCTCTTGGCAGGAAAACCTTTCCGAAGATGAGATGCCGCCAAGATGGATGTGGCACTTGGATTGGGAGCTAGATGAGTGGTTCCTGGACGTAAAGAAAAAGAGAGATGAACGGTTCGGGGCTTCCTCGGGGGAGAGTTACGAGAATACTCCCGAGTCAGGGGCTGTTTGGGAAGATAACGAGTACAGTTCTAGATTTTTCGATTAGAACCGTTCTATAGGTAGGATGGTGGACTAGGGCGCAGGAGTTTAGATGACCGACTTTATTATCTCTGTTGGCGCAGACTTCAGCCCTCTAGTGGCGTCGGCTAGGCGGGCATCCTCTGATGTTGAAGCAGAGTTCGCTAGGGCGTCTCAGTCGGGCATGGGGGCAGTAAAGGTCCCCCGCCTACCCTCGTCGGTTGCCTCTATAGCCCCCGAGGCCACAGAGGCATCAGCCAGGCTTCAGGCTCAACTAGCGGCGTTGCACCGTCTCCAGCAAGAGGTGTCGGCCAAGGCGCTAGGACAACCCACTCCCCCCATTTCCAGAATCCAGGCTGGTAAAGAGAGTCTGCGGGTTTACCAGGATTCTGTGGCGGGTGTTACTGGGGGCCTAGACCCTCAAACCAAAGCTAAGCTTTCAAGCATCTTCAATAAATCATTTCGAGAGTTTTCTAAAGCCATAGAGGATTCTATAGGTGACATAGACAATCCCCTCATTGATCCTAGTCATTTGGTTCGACGGTTTCGTGAGGTAGGAAACCAACTTCTTCCGACCCTAGGTGTTTCAGAGCGAATTTCTGTCACGACTGTAGATAAGCAGTTAGAGGACCTTCGTCGCATTCAGCTACAGTCTCAGCAGAAGCAACAGTCTCAGACCACTACTGCTCCTACCCCTACCCCCACCCAACCCCAGATGATCTCTCGTCAGGAGTTGGTAGAGAAGCTTCCTGAAATTGATGATGCTGCGGCTGAGGGTGCCACGAATAGGGTTATTCTCGCCATTCAGAAGGTGCTTGAGGACGCCCTGATCGAGGCAGCCCAGTTTACAGAGTACCTAGCTGCAGCAGCGACATCTACTCGGCAACTTAAAAACTCTATTACCCAGTTGCAACTAAAGTCGGCTGAGTCCCTAGCCGCCCTTGCGGAGGGGTCAGTGCTGGGGACTGAAGTCCGTGCCGCCACGAGCACCACTATTCGCCAAGATCCTGGTTTGAGAGATCGGCGCGCCCAGGCTGATTCCGCCAATCGTATTGAGCGTGAATATCAGCGTCGGGCCGAAGAGCGAGAAAATATTGGCAGAAATAGACTAGACCTTGTTGACGAACGGCGGCTGGAAGGTATATATGGACTCTCTCGTCAAGGTCGCCCATCGGATGCTCAACAACTTAGGGGCCTAGAGACACAGCTTAAGGATCTGCGTCGGGGATTCTCAGAGACCCTGAAGCTTGACCCCTCTGATGCGCGTCGAGTTCTAGCCCTTTTGTCTCGTGATCTTCGCGCTCTCAAGACCCAAGCTGGTCAGATCCAAGTAGGAGACGAGGGGGCTGCCAAGCTGAGGTTGCTGAGTAGCCAGCTTAGGGCCTTAGTTTCAGAGTTTGCCAATGCTTCACGCCAGTTGCGTGATACTGGAAAATTGGTTGCCGATGCACCTGTGAGGCAGGTTGCTACCACAGCCGATCGTATTCTCGCTAGAGTTAAAGAAGCCAAGGAAATCAACGCAGAACTAGATTCTCTCGGGGAAGAGAAGGTTCTGAGGACAGAGCGCACTGCCGGGGTGGATCGGACCATCCGTGATGATCAGGAACTGAGGTCTCGACAGGCCCAGGCATTGGCGGCAGCGGACGTCGAAAAGGAATTCCGCCGTCGAGATGCAGAGAGAACCCATATCCAATCTGGAAGACTGGATCTCGTAGAGGAGAGAAGGTTACAGGGGCTATATGGACTATCTCGTGGTGGTCGGCCTACGGAGGACCAGCAACTAAAGGCCCTGAAGGCTCAATCCACGACCCTGAGGCAGGGCTTGGGTGAGATCCTAAAGCTGAACCTCGATCCATCAGATGCTCGTAGGATTATAGCACTTCTATCTCGTGACCTGCGCGCCCTGCGATCACAGGCAGAAGAAGTCCAGGTTGGTCCCGAGAATGCCTCTAGGCTAAATCTCATCAAGGCTCAGCTAAAGGATATGACCTCAGAACTACTGGGGTTCAATCGTCAACTACGTGAAACGGGGACACTTCTAGCTGAGCCCCCAGCCAAGCCTGTAAGGACAGCGGTTGACCGGGCACGTTCTCGGGTAGAGGACGCTAGGCAGCTTCAGGCTGATGTTGGGCCGCTAGCTGAAGAAAAAGTACTTAAAACCGAAACAGTGGCTGCCACTGATAGAGCCATTCGGGATGATGCTGATCTCAAGAACCGTCAGGCCCAAGCCAAGGCCGCTGCTGACATCGAGCGGGAATACCAGCAGCGTTCTCGTGAACGGGCCTTATTGGATCGCAACAGGCGTGATCTTATAGACCCTAGGCGACTAGAGGGGATTTTTGGGATACCCCAGACCGGAACCCAAACCGAACCACAGCAACTCAGGGGCCTGAAGACACAATTAAAAGATATTAGGGAGGACTATCGTAAAGCACTAACATTCGATCCTAGCGATGGTCGGAGGGTTTTTGCTCTGCTTTCTCGGGATCTGCGGGCACTCCAGGCTCAGGCGGCTCAAGTTCAAGTAAGTCCCGAGAACGCTTCTAGGTTGAAGACGATGAGGGCCGAGATCAAGGCCCTCATTACTGAGTTTGCCGCGGCATCACGAGAACTGAAGGCGACGGGATCATTGGTCCCTCCTGTGCCCGTGAAGGAGGCGAAGACTACAGCGGAGCAGACGCGTGAACGTCTTGAGAGGGCGAAGGAACTTCGTTCGGAAGCTTCTACGCTAGGGGAAGAATCTGTAGTTAGGACCGAGACTAGAGTAGCCTCTAGCCAGAGTGTCAGAGAGGACGATGACCTTAGGGTTAGGAGGGCACAGGCAGCGGCAGACCTTAAGGTCGAGCAGGAACTGGATAGACGAGAGACTGAGCGCGAGCACCTTCGTCGTGGACGAACAGACCTCATTGCAAAAAACCGTCGATCCATGTATGGGATCGATGATTCTGGACGCGTAGACGAACTCAAGCAAGCTAAGGCTTACGAATCTCAAATGAAGGAGATACGCGGTCGGTTTGCTCGAATGGTCAAGGATGGTGATCCCGCTACTAGCGGTAGATTGTTTGCTGCTCTTTCTAGGGAACTAAGATCACTCTCGGTTGAAGCTAAAAGTATCGAGGTATCGCCCAGGAATAAATCCATTCTTGAGGAGATGACTCTTGCGGCCCAGAGGCTTAAGTCGGAAATGGCTGCGGCGGTTAGGTCTCTAAAGGAGTTTGGATCATTTACACCTCCAGTCTCTATTCGCACTAAGGCTACGGAGAAAGTAGGCAAAACTGAAGAGCGGGCAGCGGTTGATTCCGAGGTGCAGGATGACGCCGCTTTAAGTTCTCGTCAAGCCAAGGCCGAGGCCGATCTTCAGGCCGCAGCAGCGGAGCGACGGAGATTGCGCGCTGAAGAGCAGGCGGCTCGTGGTCGGTACGATCTTCTTTCTAAGACCGAACTAGAGTCTCGGGGTATAAACCCTCTTGAGGTTCCTAAACTATCTTATAAGGCTCAACTTCGGGAGGCAGAGGCCCAGGCAAAGGCGATTCGTTCTGCCTTTAAGTCTGCCCTAGACCTTGACCCGGTACAGGGCAGGGCGCTCATTGGTGATCTTGCGGGTCAATTGAGGGCACTCCTGAACCTCACTAATACCCGTATCCAGGTTCCGGTTGACGACGCTACCGCCAAAACGAAGATCGCTAATATTCGCAAGGAACTAACCGAACTTGTTTCACAGATGCAAGCTTCGGCTAACCAGTTTGATTTGACGGGAACCCTTTCAGCTCGTCCCGCCATCGCCAACCTTTTATCAGAGGTCGGGACTCTCCAAAAGGCGTTCCGTAATCTTCGGGTTGATCCTGATACGCATAGAGCTAAGGAAAATGCTCGGGAACTGATCGCTCAGTATGAGCAACTGGCGGCGATTGCGGCCGGTATCCATGTCACCACCGACGATCATGATGCTCAAGCTGATGTTCTCAAGCTTCGTACTCAATTTGAGGGTCTTCAGCAGCAGGCACTCCTATCCCTTCAAGCTCTACATCTTCCCTCTGGGATAACTGATATTAGAGATGCTTCGGCGGCAGCGGCAGCGGCAGGCGGGGGCGGGGGTAAAGGGATTGTTCCGCCGTTGAGTCCTGGGTTCGGGGATACACCAGAGCATACCGGGATGAATGCCTGGTATCACCGTATCAGGAATGCATCTGGTCTTTCTGGGTTCCTGGGTGGCGGTGCTTTGTCCGTACTTCGTTATGGCCTCCCCTCTATGTTCCTATACGGGGGTCTTTCGGGTGCCGGTAACACCGTCAGGGAGGCAGAGGAACTTCAGGTTGCGTTGAGCAAAATCGAGGCGCAATTTGATGCCACCTTCGGAAGTGAAGCACACTCTAAGTTCCAGCAATTCCGTCAAGATATCCTTGATATTGCCAAGGATACGGGGTTAGGGGCTGACGAGATTGCCAACTTTGGTCAACAGTTGGTTGGGGCATTCAAGGACAAGACCATCGGTGGACTCTCTGGCATGAACCTCGTTGAGGACCAGACGCAGGCCGGGGCTAAACTGGCACAAGTCGTGGGGCTACCAGTGAAGGAGATTACGGACGGCCTCACTGCTGCTTCTCTTGCCTTCAATAGTACTTTTGAGGAGATCGGTGATGTAGCCATCTCTGTAGAGCAGCACTCTGGTGTAGCAGCTAAGGAGATCGTATCGTTCCTTGGTGATATTGCACCGGCTGCTCAGGAGGCTGGGTTCAACCTGCAAGAATTTGCCTCTTTGGCTGCCGTGGCTCAACAGAGGTCTGGTCGGTCAGGCTCGGCCCTTGCGGAGCAATTTGGACGTGTTATCCCAGCAATTTCTGAGGCCAAGGAAGAGTTATTAGATCTTGCATCGCAGGAGACAGCACTTCAAGATCCCAAGTTCCTGAATGCTGTTAATGACTCTAATCTAAAGGGGATTCTGGAAGGCATCGCTAAAGCGTATAGCGATTTGGACGTGAGGTCACAACAGTTCATTGTGAACCTACTTGGTGGGCGCCGTGAGGCTGCTGCTATCCTGTCTCTATTTGCAAATAATAAGACCTACGAAGATATTCTCAAGGGAACTGAGAATAGTGCGGGGATGCTAGAGAGACGTTTTGAGAAGGTCCGTGAGACCATCACCAATACGCTTCAGCGGGCAGGAGAGCAACTACGTCAATTGGGTGCGGCTCTAGTAAACTCTGGTCTTGGTGATGCTTTTGCTACGGTTGTTGATCTTGGGTCTAAGCTCCTGGGAGTCCTGACCAAGATTGTCGAAGTGGTTTCTTTGGTTACCACGGCATTCGGTGGGTGGCCTATAAAGATCCTAGCTGCCTTGGCGGCAGTTAAACTATTCCAAGCCGGATGGAGTAAGGGGTCGGGGTTCCTACAGCGTCCTGGTGGTTTATTGAATCCGCGATCCTTAGCGAATATGCCAGAAACGATGTTGGCGTATCTGGGGCTACCCCAACCAGAGACTCGTAGAGAGAAAATAGCAGGTGGTCTACGTAGTGCTTCTACGGGAACTCGTTCCGCCTTCTCGGCTTTTACCGGGTTCTTTACATCTCCGGTGGCTGCCTACAGAGACGCTAGAGCACCCATTCCCTATGAGCGGGGGTCTACGAATACTGTTCCACCTTGGTTTAGGTTGGCTAAACTCCCAGACGCAGCAGAGGGTAGGGCTGCTGCTCGGGCTCAGATCGGTACTAATATTCGTTCGCTGAAGTCGGGCGCGTCATCCGCTATCTCGGGCATCGGGACAGCAGCGTCGGGGATAGCCTCTCTAGTAGGTGGGTGGCCCACACTAGGGGTTACGGCTGCTATCGGCGCTTACACCATGATCAAGGGTAAGCTTGAAACGGACAGGGCTAACCTTCAAGCTATCATCGACTACGCCCGCGACGCTGGGACATCCATTAAGGATCTAGAACAGCGGGCGGAAGACCTTCGACGCGAGAACAATGGACCGGGTATTTTCACATCTATCAAGGGTGAAATAACGGGTGAAGGGACGGATTCAGAGGCTGAGGTAGCGGAATCCGAATTGGTACTCAAGCGGATTTCGTCTGACAGAATGGCCTCCTATAAGGCCCTCGCTAAGAAGGATCGGGAATTTCAGGCCAAGATGAGGCGTGTCCTCTTTGGTGGTGGTGTTAAGCGGGGGTTGGCTACGAGTGAAGGATTTGGCGACCTCACACTAAAGTATCAAGACATGGACGAGTCCTATATCGATAAGGATTTCGCATCTGATCCTAACTTCGTAGCTAAGACCCAAGGTGAGCCTTATGATGAAGGTCAGCTTCGTGCTGCGGATAGGATCGCTCAATTAGCCGGGGTCAAGACAAAGGATCTAAAGAAGGGTATTGTGCGAGCAATGACTCGCAAGAACCCCGTCGCTGAACTTGAGCGCCTACTCAAGTTGGATGGGGTTGATGCTGAAACTAGGCGCCAGGCGGAGGCCCTTCTAGAGAAGTACCGGAAGGAGTATTCCGGTGCGATCGAGAGCGATCCAGAGTTAGCTGATGCGCGTCTTGCCGCAATGGGTGAGGACATCAAGGCCATCACTGATGCTTATAACGCTGGAACTGTGAGCCTAGAAGAATATCTAAAAGGACTGGGGAGTGCGGCTCTAGGAGCGCAAGAGATTCTATCCAAGATAGAGCACCCTGATCAGGCAACCATTAGAGATGTTCTAGCTAAGGTCAACGCCTACCGTAAGACCCTCTCAAACTCTCTTGTTAAGAAGTACAACATTCAGATTGAAACCGACACCATGAGTGCCGGTAGTGGGGATAAGGGTGTACTAGAGCGCACGGTCGCTGATGGGCAGCGGCTTCTTGAGGGTGGGCAACTCTTTGGTGAGGACCGTCGATCTGTCGTCAAGAACGTAATTGAGGCACAGAGGGCACTGCAACAGCAGTTCTTGGACGAAGCAGCTAAATCAGGACGAGAGATAACCGCTGAGATGTCTCAGTTCACGATCTCTCCTGCGACTAGGGTCCAGGCTATTATTGGTGGTTATGAAGAAACGGGCGTTATTTGGTCTAACGTAAATGAGACCCTAGTTGCCGCCCTAGGCATCTCAGGTGATGCCCTTCTGAGCTTCATAACGCAAGCTCTTGATTCTGGGTCGATGACCGTAGAAGCGGTTATTCAATACCTCAGGGGGCTCGTGGAGACCCTTAAGGGTAATCTCCGTAGCCTGGGGTGGAGCGCCCTGCTAGGGCAGGCGGATAAGGCACAAAAAATCTTTGACGCCCTAGAGGTCGTGGAGGAGATGTTAAACTCCTTTGAGTCCACGGGTCGAGCCCCATTTGATCCAGGTAAGACTGGAAAGGTAGATGCGAATGGGAAGAGTGGCGATGACGCCGCTGATAAGGCCAAAGCGGAAGCCACCGCACTTCGGAAAGCTAAGAGCAACTACGAGAAGGCTAGGGCGGGCACAGATGCTGTCAGGGTAGCCCAGGTCGATCTAGAGGCGGCGCAACTTGAATACTTGGAGGCGCTAAAGACGCCGGAGAAATCAGATGATTATGATGCGCTAGCTGGACTAGAGAACGCTAAGAGGGCCGCTCGTGAAGCTCTTTACGGTAGAGCTTCGAGCATTCGCAGTAAGCTCTCAGCAATAAATCAAGCTTTGGGTAACACCTTAGCCGTAGCACATCTCGGTCTAGAGCAAGCCGCTCAGGATCTTGAGGCTGCCCGTGCATCAGGTGATCCTGATGCAATTAACGAGGCTGTAGGTAGGTTCGCTAGTGCGCTAAGGGGTCTCAGGGACGAGCAGGATTCTAAAGTGGAGTCTCTGATTAAGCTAGCTCAAGCTATTAATACAGATCCCGTCTATGGGGCTAACCTTGAATTGGGTCGAGCTCAGGAATTGCTAGCTAGGGCCAGGGGGACGGAGGAAGAAATCGCTGCCCAGCAACGTGTTGTGGAGGCTGAGCGGGCTCTACGTGATGCCATGAATCAGGTCAGGGATTCTCGTTACGAGCTACGCCAAGCCGAGCTACAAGCAATGGGTGATGAAGTTGGGGCCTCTATGATGGCGGCACAATTAGCCAAGGCTCAGCTATCAGAAGCCCTAGCCCTAGCCAACCAGGGTAAGGGTCTGGGTGAGGCCGAGATCAATCGTTTGCGGGCGGCTGTAGTCACCGCTGACAAGGCAGCTTCAGATGCTGCATTCCAAGATAAACTTGATGATTACGGGTTCCTTTACAACATGAACCAAATCACCAAGACGGAATATGTCAACTACCTAGAGGGCTTGAAGTCAACTCTTATCCCTGGAACGAAACAGTTCAAAGATCTCGAACTTCAGATCAAACAACTGAAAGATGATATTTCTGGTGGGCTTCAGATGAATCTCCCAACAAGCCTTGCTTTACCAACGCTTTACGAAGCGCGTAGGCTCAATCAGATCGGGGAGAGCACCGGAGGCAATGGAACCTACAACGATTCACGTACCTATAATGTGATCGTCAATGTTGATAGTTCGATGTCGCAGGCTGATCTTGTGAACGCACTGAATAACGCTATGGGTAACGGGGTAGTCGGGTCAGACGTAAGGTTGTACTAAGGACAGCGGATGCGTGTAAACAAGAAGATTTTCGATCTCATCGATACGGGACGGTTCATTGGCTCTAATCGCCCTAGTGGGCGTGTCACTGTTGAACCT
>Ga0154020_10010777_pt1 | contig 10434 bp, 5 predicted proteins | sample Klosneuvirus_201_FD_109709 | JGI IMG/M metagenome (GOLD analysis project Ga0154020, IMG submission 109709) | Active sludge microbial communities from wastewater, Klosterneuburg, Austria - Klosneuvirus_20160825_MG | ecosystem: Engineered > WWTP > Aerobic digester > Activated sludge | place... | reverse complement strand
GTCATTCCGGAATAAATTTTGATTCGCGTGGAAATACCGGCGGTTTTAAGCTTTTCTGCATACGCGATTCCTTCATCAAGCAAAGGATCATACTCAGCCAACACCAAGAAGGTCGGCGCAAGATTACGCAAGTCGCTCGCTTGCAGTGGCGCAAAACGCCAATCCGTTCGATCGGCATCGGTACGCAGGTAATTTGCAAACATCCACTGAAGCGTTTTCGCTTCGAGTAAATAACCTTGTGCAAAACGATGATGCGATTCGGTATTCTGCCAGACGCTGGTACAAGGATAGAGTAATATCTGGCACACCGGTTGCGGCCAATTTTCCTGCTGTGCGGCAATAGTCAAGCCCGTAGCCAACGTACCGCCGGCACTATCCCCTCCAACCGCGACCCGCCCCACATCCAGACCATATTCCGATCCTGTGGACAGTAACCAACGATAGGCATCTTGCGCATCATAGACAGCGGTTGGAAATTGATATTCAGGCGCTAGCCGGTAGGCCACATTCAACACGCAGCAAGGTGTCAAGGTTGTCAATGATCGACACAATGAATCATGAGAATCAAGACTCCCAATACAATATCCTCCGCCATGGAAATAGAGCAGTACTGGCAGAGAATCCATCGTTTCACTGGATTCAGTCGGCTTATATAAGCGCGCAGCGATCGATTGACCATCGCGGCATGGAATACTGATATGAGTAACGCTGCCTACCGGCACTCCAGGTACATCGAGAATTTGCGTTGAAGCTTCATATTCGTTGCGTGCTTTCTCAGGTGTCAGCGTATGCATCTCCGGTTTTTCCCCGCTCATGATATTTGCTTCGACCAGCTCAAGAAAAGCCGCCAGATCAGGATCAAGTAACATCAAGTGTCCTCCAATAGTGCAATTGCAATGATCAATGCAGTTTATCTTTGCCTAGAATCTGAATGTCATAGAACCAATGACTGTTCGCTCTGTTCCAAGATAGTTTCTGCCGAAGAAAGTGGAAGACAAATAATGGTTATTGAATAGATTGCTGGCATTGAGAGTAAACAACACAGGACCACGGTCATAGCGCAGCGTGGCGTCAAACAATGTAAATGCCGGGGTAGAATTGGTATTTTCCTCATCGTTAAAGACTCGTCCTACATAACGTACTCCACCACCTATCCCAACCCCTTGCAACCAGTTAATCCCAGTACTTCCCAATGAGTAATCCAACCAAGCTGAAGTCATTGTGGTAGGCGTTTGAACCGGCATTCTGCCTTCATTCCCATCATTGCTTTTCGTGACAGTGACTTCATGATAAGTAAATGCGCCGATAAAATTCAAACCATGCAACAACTCTGTTCTTGCTTCTAACTCGGCACCGCGCGATCCGACTTCTCCGGTTTGCACAAAACGGAAACCGCTTTCATCATTCGGATCACGAGTCAACACATTGGTTTTGGTCAGATCAAACAACGCCATGGTATAAAGGCTGTTTCCGCCCACAGGTTGATATTTAATCCCTACTTCATACTGCGAACCACGCGTTGGATCAAAAGCACGATTATTGGAATCAAATCCAGCTTGTGGCAAAAATGATTGCGAATAACTAACATAGGGAGCAATTCCATTGGAGAATAAATAAGTTAAACCAGCTCTTCCGGTAAATGCACTATCCTTGCCACGAGTAGTGGTCACACTCAGCAAATCATTATCTTTAGAATGAATTCGATCATAACGCCCACTTAAAGTTAGAATCCAGTTTTGATCGTAACGAATCTGATCCTGCAAATAAAATCCCAGTTGATCGATTTTCTGCTTAGCATGGGTCAGTAGTAGATCTGGCGTAGGAATTGATTGCGAATACACTGGATTAAGAATATCGATTCCTGGCGGTGTAAATCCATTCACGTAACCTTCAAAATATCTCATTGATGCATTGGTCTGATTCCAATCCGCACCCAATAACACTGTATGATTGATTGGACCGGTATTGACTTTCGCTTGCAAATGGGTATCGAGCACAATTTGACTCAATCGCTCTTTGGTTGCATAGGTTCCACGGTCCGCTAGTGAAGGTTGGTCTATCGTATTGTATCCCAGTGAAAATAAATCCCTAAATTGTCCGCTTTGCTGTGCATAGCGGAAATTCTGGCGGGCGGTCAGGATGTCATTGAAATGATGCTCAATCTGATAGCTAAAGGAAGATTGATTCGTTGCATATCTTGAAAATTTCGGATCACCCTGCTGAATATTTGTAAAACCACCATCTGGCGCAGTGAGTAAAAATGCAGATGCTCCGCTACGATTATTGAGCACATCCCCCATCAGAGTAATGGTTGTGTCTACTGTTGGTCGCCATGTCACCGAAGGTGCAATATAAAACCGCCGGTTTTCAGCGCGATCGCCACCGGCACCCGGGAATTTGACTTGCGTATCACTATCCAGCGCCGAAGTGACCAATCGAAACATCAGCGAACCATCTTTACTGACAGCACCAACGTCAGCAGCAATACGCTTACGATCAAAATTACCATACTGAAATTGAATTTCACGCGCTGGATTGGCATTGGGTCGTTTCGTCACACGATTAACAATACCTCCGGCGTCACCACGTCCGAACAGAACCGAAGAGGGTCCGCGCAACACGTCAACTCGCTCAAGTCCATAGGTATCGGTAATGAATGAACCGAAAAACAATCCCTGTGCTGCATTACTCAAGCCATCACGAAAATTTGCTGTCGTGAAGCCATTGAAACCGCGCATCAACAAGTATTCAAAACCGCGCCCCTCAAACCCGAATTGATCCACAGTGACCCCAGGAACATAGCGCAAGGCTTCGGTAAAATTCTGTACGCTGCGCATATCCAGCTCTCGACGAGTAACCACAGAAACGGATTGCGGTATCTCAAGAATCGGCGTATCCGTTTTGGTAGCTGTAGAGCTACGTTTGGCAACATATCCAGCAACCTCTTCGGAGGCTTTAGCTTCAACAGTTACCGGAGGCAGCACTGTCGTATTTGGCGACACTGATGGTGCTGTATGATTTTCTTCTGAAGAAGTTTTATTTTGTTGGGTTTTGGCTTCAGCGGGCCTATCTATAGCTTGTTGTTGAGACTGTGCATGACCATTGCTTGCCAAAGCCCCAACAGTCAATGGTAAAACGAAAACAAATACCGAGCGCTTTAGGTTGAGAATCAACCTGTTATGTTGAATCAAAATATCCATGATTAAGTGTTTGTATATTCTATTGTTAATTTGGAATTAATCCCTCAAAACCGCGATTTATCACGTCAAACCAATTCAGTTGACATCGTGCGTTTTGCAGGCATATTTTTAGAATGGTTAAGGGACTGAATAAGCGCTTGCGCTATTTCACTCGTGCGCACCGCTGTAACTGACAGCAAGGTATCGCTCAAGCCGTGACTCGACTCACAGGCACCCTGGAGAAAAACTGCCGGCTTGAAATTCGGCGCGCTACATAATCGATAGTGTCGATCGACCGTCAAGTCTCTGAAATATGGCGCAAGTGGTGTTAATAAAGATTTGTAGTGATCGCGGTGGTAACCTGTGGCAAGCACCACTGCATCATAGGTTTCCGCTCGCGGGTTATCTGCATTGAGATCGTGCAGGGTAAGCTGAATGCCTCCTGATTGAGCGATAGCTTTCCTGACCTCATGTCGTCGTAGAAAACGATGCCGCTCAATGCCAGAAACTTTTTGTTGATAAAACACATTAAAAATCTGTTCAATCAAAACCAGATCAGGCGCAGCATAGTTGGTATGCCAAAATTCATCGAGAATTTCGGTGCGCTTCTGCTCAGGACTATTAAAAACATAGTCAGTAAAATCGGTATTGAAAATCTCATTCACAAAGGGGCTATCATCAGAGGGTTTGATTGAGCGAGCACGCATAATCAGATCCACTTGTGTGTGTTTGGAACGATGATGCAAATCCATAAAAATTTCTGATGCACTCTGTCCCGCTCCTACTACAGCGATTTTTTTGGCGCTCACATGTTGTTTAATCTCTTGCAGATAGTTATTTGAATGAAAAATCCGCGCATCTTTTTTTAATGACGAGAAGCAATCAGGAATCCTGGGTTGCCCCCCAATACTGATAACCAGGCTTCGGGTTACACGTTCATGTACAACTTGTGATTTATCGCGCGAGCGAACTCGTAATAATGCAATCTCATCGCCCAATTTTTCCGGAAGCACTTCAATCACTTCTTCACCGTAAGCACAACAGTGATTAAAATGTGCTGCTGCCCATGTCAGGTAATCATTAAACTCATGACGGCTTGGGAAAAAAGTTTTTAGGTTGATGAAATCCTGCAATCGGTTATTTTCGTGCAGGTAATTGATAAACGTAAAACGGCTTGAAGGATTACGCATCGTGACCAAATCCTTCAGGAAGGAAACTTGCATATGTGCGTTATCCAGCATCATGTTGGCATGCCAAGCAAAACTGGGTTGTTTTTCTATAAAAAAAGATTCAACATGATGATCAATCTGTTTTTTCTCTTCGAGTGCAATAGCCAATGCGATATTGGATGGGCCAAAACCAATGCCGATCAAATCATAAATTTTCATGAAGTAATCCTTAGGATAAAAATACAGAATGGGATGACGTAATACTGCGCGGCACCCATAATTGTTCAGAAAAAAACCGCTCGCGCGACAACATGCCAAGCATCGCGCGCTTATGTGGAAAATCAAATTCTTTGAGATGTGCATAGCCGCACTGCGCAAGGTTACGGATCATCTTGAAATTATCTGCACGGGGCTCAATGACGATGCGCTGCGTCCTGTCATCATCAAGAAACAAATAGTGCGAAATCGATGGCAGCCAAGCGGTCACAAAACGCTTGCCGCGCATATGCGGCTCCCCGATCAACACGTGCCAGCCCCGATCAAAATCATCCACGTCGTAATAAGGCGCTATGCGATCTTCCTTGGCCCAATAAACTTCGAAGTAACCAAATGGCTCATCATCCAGGCAACCAATTAAATTGATTACATGTGGATCGGCTTCGATAGCTGCGAGATAAGCATGATGTTTCGTCAGATCTCCTGATTCCTGCCAGAATTCCGCTACGACTGGATCATTCATCCAGCGATGGAAACGACTCAGATCAGTTGTCAGATCAACTGTTCGAAAAATTAAAGTACGCCCCAGCCACGTAATATAGCGTTGATAAACCAAGCCTATAGGCTTGGGAGGTCGAAGCGGATGGCGTCGCCCATGACTAAAGACATAGCGAATGGGAAAAACCTGAGTGAGAATTGAAGAACGCCATACTCTGGCTTGTTGCCAAAACATATCGACGTATACAACAATCTGATTATCCTCATCCCTGACCAAAATACCCGAGTCGAATAGTTCCCTGCATTGTCTAATCGGAATCAATAAAGATAATTTTTTCTGGTGCGGATAGCTGGCGAACGAAGCTTCTATTGCAGTCAGTAATTCAGACACTGAAGGCGGAACTGAAGAGGAATAGATCCATTGCAATCTTAATTGATCGGATTGCTTATCCAAATGCCAGATGGATTCTTTCCCATTTTCATGACTCGTGACACGCAATGTTTTGGCTTCATACGTAACGTGATAGCAAACTTGATCAGGGCAGGATAACAAGCGTGTTGGGAACATCGATTGTTCCATCAGCAACTCACAAGATTGATCATTTAATTGAGGTGACTCCATTCTTTTCCAAGAGAAATTAATTTCAGTAATTACGTCATCTATTTCTTGAAGACGAATGAGAAGTATTATTATTTATAATTTTATTTCTCAGAGAATATTGACTATCTGCAAAATGCTTAATTGGAATGAGAAAATGGCCGTGCTATTGGCAAATCGTGCCGAACAGCCGGTAATAAAATCTTTGGGGATAGATTGTTTATCTACTGAGAAACACCTTAGATACGCCACTGCAGAGTAAACATTTTCTTTCACCATTCGTCACTAGATATATCTCTGTCAAATGGATAAACCATGCTGAAGTATCTTATTAAACAATCCACCCCCCTACTTTTAAGCGCGGCAATTGCTAGCATAGTGCATGGGATTTGCAGTGTCCTTCTACTTGCTCAAATCAGCGCTGCGCTAACAACCGCCGAATCGGATAACGGAGAAATGGCGCTTGTATTCGCAGCAACCGCGCTTTGTGTCATGTTGAGTTATATGGCGGCAGCCATTTTATTTGAACGGTTAGGACAGCGTGCGCACGCAGAATTGCGTAGCTTTATCGCAAAACGCGTAATTGATGCTGATTATCGACAACTCGAATTACTGGGTGCTGCACGCATACAATCCGCTCTTTCCGAACATTGCACTCGTGTGGCCGAATTTTTTGTCAGTTTCCCGGTAATTCTGACAAATGCCGTCGTGGTTGCCGGCTGTCTGGTCTACATGGCTTTTCTGTCATGGCACGTTTTCTTACTCGCAATCCTTGTGATTGGATTTGGTTCACTCGGATATCATCTTGCGCATCTTCGCGCTATACGGCACCTCGATATCGCTGCCCAGGAGCAGGATAATTTATTTGCTTGTTTTCGTTCACTCACAGACGGTGCAAAGGAATTACGCCTTAATCGAGATAAACGCACCGCCTTCTACGATAAAGTACTCGGACAGTCAATTGAAAAAGTGCGTAAAGAGCGCACACTGGGCATGTCCATCTTTGTGGCTTCAGCAAGCTGGGGGAATTTTCTGATTTATGCATTCATTGGCATGGTGCTATTCATGTTAGTTGGTGATGTGCCCGATCGAACATTGATCATGACGGGATATGCTTTGGTATTTGTTTATATGTTGGGGCCACTCGAAGCGCTGCTATTGAATATTCCACGCGCCAATCTGGCGCAAGTATCGGCTGATCGAATCGATGAAATTACGCGCTCCATGTTCTCTTCGGAACCTCAAACCAGCAAAATCAAGCTACCACCGCTACAGTCCATCGTATTGCAAGGGATATTACATCGTTATTATCATGAGCAAAAGGATGAAATGTTTACCCTGGGCCCGATTGACTTGCAGTTTCATGCGGGAGAAATCACCTTCCTGGTCGGGGGTAATGGCAGCGGCAAAACAACCCTAGCGAAGTTGTTGGTAGGTCTCTATCCTCCGGAAGAAGGTAAAATCATTCTCAATGGTGCCATCGTCGATGCTACTAATCGTGATTACTACCGACAGTTCTTCACGACAATTTTTTCTGACTTCCATCTTTTTGATCAATTGCTTGAAACGAACCATGGCAAAGATCTGGATCAAAGGGGAAATGAGCTTCTAGCCAAACTTCATCTACAAAATAAAGTAAAAGTCCAGGATGGCGCTTTTACTACGCTAACGCTATCGCAAGGGCAACGTAAACGGTTAGCTTTAGTGGTCGCTTATCTCGAAAATCGCCCTTTCCTGGTATTTGATGAATGGGCGGCTGATCAGGATCCTGTTTTTAAAGAAATCTTTTATCATGAATTGCTTCCCGAATTACGCGCGATGGGAAAAACAATATTAGTCATTTCGCATGATGATCGTTATTTTCACTTAGCCGATCGACTCATACGCATGGAAAATGGTCGTTTGACTCATGCTAATTCCAAGCCTTCAAAAACCGAAGTTGATACAACCATTTCTCCATTGTTAACAGCAAATAGCGTAGCTTAAAGTGATGAAAAAATTTACTGAATCAACAATACCCACCGAAATTCAACAGCAGGACAAGCAATCTGGGAAATCCAGAATAAGCCGTCAAATTCTTACGCTGCTACACCGCTGGATTGGCCTTTTTTTGGCTGTCTTCCTGTTTATTTCAGGGCTGACCGGCGCGATCATTTCCTGGGACCATGAACTCGATGAATGGCTGAATCCACAATTATTCGAACGACAAAGCCAAGGAGAACCGCTTCCCCCATTAGCACTCGCTGACCAGCTCGAAGCATCCGATCCAAAAATACTTGTCACCTGGTTACCGTTATCCATTGAACCTGAACATAACCTGGGGCTCGGTGTGATTGGCCGCATTGATCCCACAACCGGCAAAGCATTTGATTTGGGCTTCAATCAAATTGCACTGGATCCGGTTAATGGAGAAATACGTGGTTCGCGCATGTGGGGTGAAATTTCACTCAACCGGGAGGATCTCCTATCTTTTCTGTACAAATTGCACTTCAGCATGCATATTCCGGAGGCATTCAATATCGAATTAGGCATTGTGTTTATGGGCATTCTGGCCATCGTATGGTGCATCGATTGCTTCATCGCATTATGGATATCGTTTCCGAATTTTCAAACATGGCGCAAATCATTTGCTTTTCGCTGGCAGCAAGGCAGTTATAAGTTAAATTTTGATTTGCACCGCTCAGGCGGTGTATGGCTATGGAGCTTATTATTAATCCTTGCCGTCACTGCGGTATCAATGAATCTCAAACTGGAAGTCACACGCCCCATTGTATCGATTTTTTCCGAACTTACGCCTGATCCCTTTGCCATACGCACACCGAATCCGCATGATGAACCGATCGAACCCGGTATCGGGCGACGCGAGATCATTCAGCTCGCCAGCGCAGAAGCTCAAAGAAGAAATTGGCATACACCGCTCGGCGGCATGTTTTACGAACCGGAATATGGGATTTATGGCGTTACATTTCACGAACCAGGACACGATCACGCTGAGTTTGGCCTCGGCAATCCATGGCTTTATTTCGACGGACAGGATGGTGCCTATTTGGGCGACAGAATTCCAGGCAGCGGTAGTGCTGGCGACATCTTTCTGGATGCCCAATTTCCACTTCATTCCGGGCGCATTCTTGGCTTACCTGGACGCATTATGATTTCTATACTGGGATTATTGGTCGCCATGCTCTCAGTCACAGGGATCATTATTTGGCAAAGAAAACGCTGGGCACGTGCAAGAATCGTCAATCAGCGCTAAATTGTATGCACGCGCCATTTGATTATTGATCGATCAGCGCTGAAACTCCCCGACGAAATCAATACCCTTGATGAATCGGTTATTTTAACTATAAACACGATCAGTTGAGGTTGTCGTCAACAGTAACTTAACCGCCGATAGCAATGATTCAGCGCGCACGATGTCAAAATGACCGGCATCGATTTCCATCGAGTGTATCTCAGCCGGTTTGATCTGCTGTTCCAGCACAAGCCGTTCATCCACCTTGCGTCCAGCCGCCCACCAGCAAATTGTCTCGGTTCTCAAAGATTTCAAGGCGGTTGTCTGTAACGAAAGCATTTTTAAATGACGTGCAATAAGGAAGATATGCGCCAGTTCTTCTGCGCCCATGTCGGCATAGCCCTGAAGTTCCGCACGTTTGCCAGCTAGAATCTCGGCTTGTCTAGTAGCCAACACTTCTACCAGTAACGCAATGATTGTCCGCTTTGTCACCACCGCTGGAGACTGACCGAATAGCTTTGTCTCCATGATGACATCCAGTGCGGCGCCAGGAATTGCCACAGAAACAAAATCAACAAGATCCTGCCGCCAGTCATCGGGTTGCGATGGCTCGACTCCAGGAATATAGAGGTCGATCAAACCCAGGAATGCCACAGTCTGCCCGCTGGCTTCCAGCACTGCAGCCATCATGGCAACCAATGTGCCGCCCAATGACCAACCCAGCAAATGATACGGTCCTTCTGGTTGGATAGCCCGAATCATCGTGCAGTAATCCTCTGCCATTTGATTCAAGGATACATCCCGGTGTGCGGGATCGCCCAGCATGCGGCAAGGTAGTCCATAAACCGTTCGCGTACCTTGCAATTGCCGCGCCAGCGGTTGGTAGTCAAACACAGTACCCAGTCCCGCATGAATGCAAAATAGTGGTTTAATTTCCTCATTCCCGCTCGGTTGGTTGAGCGCCAATAGCCCGTTCGGACTTGTAATTGTTTGCTTGTCCAATCCCAATAAACTGGCGATGGTTGGTCGTTGTATCAAATCCCGCAACTTAAAATTCAATTTCTCATCGTTAAGATTACGCATGCGCGCCATAACCTTCAGACTTGATAATGAATCACCCCCTAACGCAAAGAAATTATCTGTTTCACCGACCCTTTCTACACCCAGCACTGCTTGCCATATGTCTGCCAGCATTCTGGCTGCAGTCGTCGATGGCTCTTGATAAGTATCGCTCGCTAAAGCGCCCGGTTCCGGCAGCGCTTTGCGGTCAAGCTTGCCGCTCGGCAAACGTGGCAACGTGGTTAATGGCATAAAGTGTGCCGGCAGCATATATTCGGGCAATCGGCTGGTGAGCGTCTGTTTCAATTGCATTATCAGATTCTGCCCTGCTTGCTCAGTGACAGGAACAACATAGGCCACCAGCTGCGCACCCGTTACACTTTCATAGACAACAACCGCCACATCGGCAACACCGGTAACCTCACGAATGCGTGCCTCGATTTCACCCAATTCAATGCGAAATCCACGTATTTTCACCTGGTG
>Ga0154020_10010776_pt1 | contig 10436 bp, 7 predicted proteins | sample Klosneuvirus_201_FD_109709 | JGI IMG/M metagenome (GOLD analysis project Ga0154020, IMG submission 109709) | Active sludge microbial communities from wastewater, Klosterneuburg, Austria - Klosneuvirus_20160825_MG | ecosystem: Engineered > WWTP > Aerobic digester > Activated sludge | place... | reverse complement strand
AGCGATTCATAGTCTTCATCCAATTCCTCAGCCAGATCGGGGAGATTGGCTGCATCATCCAGCACGCCTTGAAGACGGTTAGCCATAGTATCCAGCGCACCGGCGATCGCGTACGTGGACGATGCCAGCAGTTTCCACAGCACCAGGGAGATCAGTTGCCTCTGCCCATCGGGCAGCGCTTTAAGGTTTGGACGCCGCAGGTAGTCCGCAACAAGCCCGGATAATTCTCGCTCTTCGGTGGATGGTGTAAATTCCTCGACGATGGCTTTACGGGCGGTGTATGAAACATAAGGCTGCACTTCCTTACGCAAGGTGCGTTTGCAAACCGGAGCCAGGCGATCGCGCAAATTGGCGAAATTTTGATTTTTACCCGAAACAGTAAATTGCGTGCGGAAGCTGTCGAGGTCGCCGAATACACGGTCATCGATCATGCTGACGAGGCCATAGAGCTCCAGCAACGAGTTCTGCAACGGTGTCGCGGTCAGCAGTATCTTGGAGTGAACATGCGCCAGTGCCTCCTTCAGCGTTTTGGCAATGACATTGCTGGTTTTATAGACGTTGCGCATGCGGTGGGCTTCGTCGAGTACAACCAGATTCCATTGAATATTCTTGATATCGTTCGCTTTAGCTTTCGCAAACTGATAGGAGCATATCACCGGGCCGGGTTGACTCTCGAACGGGTTTTGACTCGTCTGCTTGCGGATTGCGTTATAGCTTTTCGTCTCTAGGATCAGACTTTGCAGACTGAATTTATCCAGTAACTCCTGATGCCATTGCTTGCGCAGGTTGGCCGGAACGATGATTAAAATACGGCGGCGGCGCTCGGCCCAGCGCTGCGAAATGACCAGCCCGGCTTCAATGGTCTTACCCAGACCAACCTCATCCGCTAGGATCACGCCACGTGAAAGGGGATTACGGCATGCGAAGAGTGCTGCATCGACTTGGTGGGGATTGAGATCGACTTGCGAATCGACCAGCGTTGAAGCCAGCGATTCGACTGAGCCGCCTGCTGCGCGACGGGTCAGCAGCCAGGCAAAGTATAGACTCTGATACGGTGTTAATAGCGGTTGCTTAATCAACAGCGGCTCTCTTTGCATTTAGGTTCAAACGTAAACCGGTTACTGATTTTGTTAACCTTTGATAAGGTTTTTTTCAAAAGCCTCGTGTAACCAGTAACCAATTATTTTTTGAACCGGCCTGCTTTAAATATCAATATTCGTCGCCCTCAACGCATTCTTTTCAATAAATGCGCGCCGCGGCTCAACCACATCACCCATCAGCGTCGTAAAGATTTCATCGGTCAAAATGCTGTCTTCAATCTGCGCGCGCAGCAGGCGGCGGTTTTGCGGGTCCATGGTGGTTTCCCATAACTGGCTCGGGTTCATTTCACCCAGGCCTTTGTAGCGCTGCACATTTACGCCTTTTTTCGCTTCTTCCAGCATCCATTCAAGGGCTTGTTTAAATTCACTGACACTTTGCTTACGTTCACCACGTTGTATGTAGGCGCCATGACTCAGCAGGCCTTCAAACACCTGAGCGGTTTTCTGGATCTGCGCATAATCACCGCTTTCTACAAAATCATTATCCAGGTAGCTGGTCAGTACATTGCCGTGCGACATGCGCATTATTTTCAGTCGATAACGTTCATGCACGTCATCATATTCTGCGACAAATTCTATGTCTTTTACCCGTGATGCCAGCCGGATTGCACTGTCTATGGCGGCTTGCTCGCTGCTCAAGTCGACATCCGGCTGGCGTAGCAGTGCATGCATGACGTTGCTGTCGATCATTTGACTCATGCGCTCGATCACCGCTTCCGCCAGAATGTATTCATTGGCGATTTTTTCCAGTGTGTCACCAGTCAAGGGCGGTTTTTCTTCACCGGTATACAGCTCAGCATCCGCTAAAGCCAGACTCAACATATGTTGTTTCAATTCATGGTCATCTTTTACGTAACGTTCTTTTTTGCCATGTTTGATTTTATACAGTGGCGGTTGCGCGATATAAATGTGACCGCGCTCGATCAACTCGGGCATTTGCCGGTAAAAAAAGGTCAATAACAAAGTGCGGATATGCGAGCCGTCTACGTCCGCGTCGGTCATGATAATGATGCGGTGATAGCGCAGCTTGTCCGGGTTGTATTCATCCTTGCCTATGCCGGTTCCCAGCGCTGTAATCAGCGAAATAATTTCCTGCGAGGAGATCAATTTATCAAAGCGGGCTTTTTCAACGTTCAGGATTTTTCCCTTGAGCGGCATGATGGCTTGAAATTTCCGGTCGCGCCCTTGTTTGGCAGAACCGCCTGCAGAATCACCCTCGACCAGGTAAAGTTCGCATAACGCCGGGTCTTTTTCCTGACAATCGGCCAATTTTCCAGGTAATCCCATGCCGTCGAGCACACCTTTTCTGCGCGTTAGTTCGCGGGCTTTACGCGCAGCTTCACGCGCTCTGGCGGCTTCAATGACTTTATTGCAGATAGTTTTAGCGTCAGCCGGATTTTCCAGTAAAAACTCGGACAGCTTTTGTGACACAATTTCTTCCACCACCGGCCGCACTTCCGAGGACACCAGTTTTTCCTTGGTTTGCGAAGAGAACTTGGGTTCAAACAGTTTTACCGACAGGACACACGACAAGCCTTCGCGCATGTCATCACCCGCTGTTTCAATCTTGGCTTTTTTGGTCAGTTCATTTTTTTCCATATAGTTGTTGAGTGTACGTGTCATGGCAGCACGCAGGCCTGTCAGATGGGAGCCGCCATCTTTTTGCGGAATATTGTTGGTAAAACACAATACCTGTTCGCTGTAGCTGTCATTCCACTGCATCGAAACTTCGACAGAGATATTGTCTTTTGTTCCGATGGTGTAAAAAATATTGGGATGAAGGACGGATTTGCTGCGGTTGATATATTCAACAAAATTCCTGATTCCGCCGACAAAGGCAAATTTGTCCTCTTTGCCGGTGCGTTGATCGATCAAATGGATTTTTACGCCATTGTTGAGAAAAGAAAGTTCGCGTAAGCGTTTTGCAAAAATATCGTAGTGGTATTCGATATTACCAAAAATTTCCTTACTCGCCAGGAAATGCACTTCCGTGCCATGGCGTTCGCTCTCCCCGGTAATTTCCAGTGGTTTAACCGGAACACCCAGGCGAAACTCCATCTGGTTAATTTTTCCGTCACGGCGTATGGTCAGCTTCAACCATTCGGATAAAGCATTGACCACTGAAACACCTACACCGTGTAAGCCCCCGGAAACCTTGTAGGAATTATCATCAAATTTACCGCCGGCATGTAATTCGGTCATCACGATTTCTGCGGCAGAACGTTTCAGATCATCGTCTTGTTTGATACCGGTCGGGATACCCCGCCCATTATCCAATACACTGACCGAGTTATCCGGGTGAAGCGTTACTGTGATCTCATCGCAATGCCCGGCCAAAGCTTCGTCAATGGCGTTATCGACAACTTCAAAAACCATGTGATGCAGACCGGTGCCATCACTGGTATCGCCGATGTACATGCCCGGCCGTTTGCGAACTGCGTCCAGGCCTTTTAATATTTTTATGCTTTCAGAATCGTAGTCATTCTGATTTCTATTGGGTACATTGGTGTTTTGATCACTCATCAGTTCTGCGCTTTATGGTTATGAAGTTAAAAAGAATGTTTCAACTTTTGCGGATTGGGATCATTCCTGCTGGGAAATCCTGTTAAATTCTCATCGGCATGACGATGTATTTGAATTCCTTATTTCCAGGGACTGTTATCAGAACACTGCTATTGGAATTTTCAAAGGCACATTGTACCGTTTCGCTGTTCACATTGTTTAGTAAATCCAATAGATAAGTAATATTAAGGCTGATATCCACTGACTCGTCGTCATATTTAATTTCCAGTTCTTCTTCGGCTTCTTCCTGTTCATTGTTTTTACAGATAATATGCAGATTATCTGTGCTGACAATCAAGCGCACGCCACGGAATTGCTCGCTTTGATTGGAAAGTATCGATACCCGTTGCAGCGCTTGCAGAAAGGTTAAGCGATTTATCTCAAACAATTTGGTATTGTTTGTTGGAATAACCCGGTTGTAATCAGGAAATTTACCTTCAATGATTTTAGAAGTCAGAATAATATCAGAGAAGGAAAACCGGACTTTATTCAGAAAATATTCTATTTTTACCGGATCTTCATTGTCTTCGAGCAATTTGGACAGTTCGAAAACCGCTTTGCGCGGAAGAATAACCTCCTGCTTTTCCTGTGCAATATCCAAACCAGCTGCGATATAGGCAAGACGATGTCCATCGGTGCCGACACTGATTAACTGCTTATCTTTAGTCAACAATAAAAGTCCGTTCAGGTAATAGCGGATATCTTGTTGTGCTACTGCAAACTGAACATAATGCAATAAATTTTTTAATTCATTTTGTTTCAATGTGATAGTAGCATTGGATGCTGACTCTTCAACTACCTCTGGAAAATCCTCTGCTGGAAGTATTTGCAGGTTAAACACGCTTTTTCCGGATTTAACCTGCAGGTGATCGTCTTGCCGGGTTAGCGCGACTTCCGCATCGGATGAAAGCGATCGCAAAATATCCTGAAGTTTTTTTGCAGAAACCGTCAAAGTAAAATTCTGCTTGGATGAAATATCCTTTGACGTGACCGTTTTGATTTGTATTTCAAGATCAGTGGTTAAAAAAGACGCCTTTTCTTCATTTTGTTGAATCAGAACATTTGATAGGATAGGTAATGTCTGACGTTTCTCCACAATTCCGGTCACCGTTTGCAACGGTTTTAACAACGTGTCTCTGTTAGTTTTTATTAAAAGCATTTATATTTATATAAAAGAATAATAGTAATTAGATAATGTCTTCTATACTTCTGTATGGTTTTTAACATTAAATGGATATCAACAAGATAGCATAAAATTTTTGTTTGTATGAGAACTGTATAAAGATTGAATGGTTTGTGGATAAAAACAGCGAATCTTTAGAATTGCTATTTATGCACAGGTTGTTAGACAGTTATCAACTTCTTAAAATAAGAATCAGTGCGTTAAAATCTCGACTTACAATAGGATCGGAAGCACGTAATTCATTGATTTTACGGTAGCCGTGTAATACAGTGGTATGATCTCTTCCGCCAAAAGCCTCGCCGATATCCGGTAAACTCAACGAGGTCAGTTCCTTAGCGATTGCCATAGCCATTTGCCGTGGGCGCGCGACAATGCGCGAGCGTTTTTTTGAATACATCTCGGATACTTTGATTTTGTAATAATCGGCGACAGTTTTCTGTATGTTCTCAATGGATATCTGGCGGCTCTGCACAGCCAGCAAATCCTTTAATGCCTCTTTAGCCAAATCAAGTGTTATTTCCTGACCGATAAAGCGCGAGAAAGCCAGTACGCGTTTTAATGCTCCTTCCAGTTCTCGCACATTTGAGCGAATATGTTTGGCAATAAAGAACGCAACATTTTCATCTAACCGGATTTTTTCCAGCTCTGCTTTCTTTAACAGGATCGCGACACGCATTTCTAGTTCGGGCGGTTCTACGGCAACGGTTAATCCCCATCCAAAACGGGATACCAGCCGTTCTTCCAATCCGGAAATTTCTTTGGGATAGGAATCACAGGTGATAATGACTTGTTTATGCGTTTCGATGAGTGCGTTGAATGCGTAAAAAAACTCTTCCTGAGTACGATTTTTTCCACCGAAAAATTGCACATCGTCGACCAGCAAGAGATCAAGCGAGTGGTAATATAGTTTGAATTTGTCAAAAGCCTTATGTTGATAGGCACTGACAACATCGGACACATATTTTTCAGCATGCACATAACGGATTTTTGCACTCTTGTTATTATCGTGCACGTAATTACCAATCGCCTGGATTAAATGGGTCTTACCCAATCCTACGCCGCCGTATATAAAAAGCGGGTTATAGGCAATACCAGGGGATTCCGCAACTTGGATTGCACCGGCTCGCGCCAGCTGGTTGGCTTTGCCGGTTACAAAGTTATCAAAAGTGAAATTGGGATTCAGGCCGCTTGGATTTTTCTTGGCAGGCGGGAAGGCAGTCTTGGATTCCGGACTGGGTTCCTTCTGCACTTGTATTGATACTGGATCGGGCTGGCTGTTTTTTGTTTCCGTTTGATCGGCAAGCTTCAGATGAAATTGGATTTTTTCTGTGAAATACGCTTGTGCCATTACCTCAATGTGCGCGATAAAATTATCTTTTACCCATTGCGAGACAAAACGATTGGGAGCAATCAGTACGACTTCATTGTTGCTATTTAATGCAGGGGCAATCTGTAATGGTTTGATCCAGGTATTAAATTGTTGAGCATTGAGTTCTTTTTTAAAATGATCAAGACAAGATAACCAGAAGGTATTCAGAGATTGCATAGTTTTTTGTTCTTTATTTGTCTGGTCTTAGAAAGCAATAACAATGCAGGTTTTAAAAATTTCTGTGCTTATATTTCCAGATTATCGATCAATCGTGTTTTATCTAACCAAGCTGCGCCTAAGACTACCAAATCTTGATCATCAGCGCGTGCGGGTAGCAGTGAGCTGCGTTTATGAATGCTGATGTAGTCAACTTTCCAGCCACGTTGAACAAGATTTTTGGTGGCGTTTTCCTGCAAAGTCAGAAAATCTTTATAACCGGAAATAATTTCTTGTTTGATCTGAAGGAGCGTTTGATAAAGATTGTTAGCTTCCGCACGTTGCGATTTATTCAAATATTGATTGCGCGAGCTCAACGCCAGCCCATCTGCTGTCCGTACAGTTTCACCAGCAACAATTTCAACGGGTAAATTCAATTGTCGTACCATTTCACGCACTATTTGTAACTGCTGGTAATCCTTTTTGCCAAACACAGCCAGATCAGGTTGAATAATATTGAATAATTTTAGTACTATCGTTGCAACACCGCAAAAAAATCCAGGACGAAATGCTCCTTCCAAAGTATCTGCTATAGGGGGTAATGCTAGCAAGAATTCCTGTGGCGTAGGGAAAAGAATTTGTTCATTAGGTGCAAAAACTGTCTTGACATTTAGTTCAGAAAGTAATCTGCAATCATTGTCAAAAGTGCGCGGGTACCGGTCGAAATCTTCATGTGGCAGGAATTGCAGCCGGTTGATAAAGATACTGACGACAACACAATCGGATAACTGTTTTGCTTGCTGTATCAACGCAAGGTGACCGGCATGTAAATTCCCCATGGTAGGAACAAAAGCAATTGGTTGTTCACTTTTGAGACTTTCACGTAGCGCGGTTATGTCATTAAATATTTTCACACTAGGGTCAGTAAGCTAAAATTCATGTTCTTTACCCGGAAACTGGTTTGTTTTGACAGCGGTTACATAATTTACAATCGCTTCCTGGATGCTTTTTGCATCCGCCATAAAATCTTTCACAAAGCGCGGTTTTTTACCTTGAACCAATCCCAACATATCATGGAGCACCAAAACCTGAGCTGAGCAATTGGCCCCCGCACCGATACCTATTGTAGGAATAGAAAGCGTTTGGGTGATCTTTTTGGCGAGTTGTGCCGGCACAACTTCCATTACGAGTAAGCTTGCCCCCGATTTTTCCAGAAGCTTTGCATCATCGAGCAGCTGTTTAGCCGCTTTCACAGAATTACCTTGTAATTTGTAACCACCCAGTTGATGAATGGATTGCGGTGTCAGGCCGATATGGGCGCAAACGGGAATACCGCGGCGGGTTAAAAATTGGATCGTATCAGCCATGATCTGACCCCCTTCAATTTTAACCATATGCGCGCCCGCAGCAAGAATTTTTGAAGCATTCTCAAAAGCCTGCCCGGGTGAAACCTGATAGCTGCCGAAGGGCATATCGGTGATGATGAAAGCTTTGCTGGAGCCGTGCGCAACACAACGTGTATGATAAATCATGTCGTTCAGCGTTACGGATAAGGTGGTGTTATTTCCGTGCAAAACATTCCCTAATGAATCACCGACCAGCAAGACATCAATGCCCGCATTTTCCAGGATGGCCGCAAAAGTGGCGTCATAACAGGTCAGAACGGTGAATTTCTCATTGTTCTCAACCATTTTTTGCAGTGAGGTTTGTGTAATTCTCATGCTTTATAGGGATAGCAAATTTTATCGAGAAAAGCCAAGAAGCATAATGGATTATTTCAAGCCTTGATTTGTTCTAGCTTTTGTTCACCGCATACTGCAAGCAGTGGCGCAATGTGGCCGTAGCCTGGGATATGACAATCCGGAGCAATTTCCATCAGCGGCTTAAGGACAAAAGCACGTTGCCACATTCGCGGGTGCGGTAGAGTCAATCCCGCATCATGACACTGTAGCGCATCATACAGCAGAATATCGAGATCAAGGGTACGCGGAGAATTCAAAGATTCGCGTACGCGCCCATGCTGGTGCTCAATAGCCAGCAATGCGCTGAGTAGCTCTTGCGGCGCAAGATGAGTTTCAATCAATGCCACCGCGTTGATAAAGTCGGGCTGATCCAATCGTCCAATGGGTGCACTTTTATAAAGTGAAGAATGGCTTATTAAGTGTGTGCCTGGAAGTTGTCTTAATTCATCAAATGCCTGTTGTATCCGGGAAATCGGATTTTCCAGATTACTGCCCAAAGCGATATAGGCCTGGCTTGGTTTTTTTCTCATGGCAAATACAGATTAACCGTCTTCATTTTTGGCCGGATCATTTGGAGGAACAGCGAGATTGGGTGAAGTTTTTTTACGGCTACGTTTTTTCTTGCCTTTCTTGGGCGATGTTTGGTTGAACAACATTTTTTCCCGTTCTTCATTATCAACGGATAGAAATGTTTTCCACCATTCACCCAGGTCCATGTTCAGTTCACCGCTTTTACAGCGCAACAACATGAAATCATAAGCAGCGCGAAAACGCGGATGGGAAATCAAACGGAAGGGTTTACGTCCGCTGCGTGCTTCAAAGCGTGGTTGCATCACCCAAATCTCTTGAATGATGGCATCAAAGCGGCGAGGAATCGCAAGTTTCTTATGTTGTATCGAAAGGATTTTATCCATTGCCTTAAATAAGGCTGGTAAAGGTTTTTCACCGGAAGCCTGGAGTGAATCCCAAACGGAAAGCACTTCATGCCATAGCAGTATGGCAAACAAAAATCCGGGAGAAACCGGTTTATCTTGTCTGATCCGCTCATCGGTGTTCTTGAGGGCAATGGTGATGAAGCGTTCGCCCAAAGGTTGTTCGAGTATGACATCCAACATGGGCAGAAGACCGTGATGCAGGCCGCGCGCCCGCAATTCAACAACACAAGCCAGCGCATGTCCTGACATTAACAGTTTCAACATTTCATCAAATAAGCGCGACGGTGGAACATTTTGCAGTAGAGGCGCCAGATCACCAATGGGTTTGGCGGTTTCTTCCTCTATTTGCATGTTCAGTTTTGATGCCAGGCGAACGGCGCGCAACATGCGTACCGGGTCTTCCCGAAAACGTTGTACTGGATTTCCAATAATACGCATTTTTTTGGCTTTGATATCTTCATAGCCATTTAGATAATCCAAAATCTCTTCCTTAACAGGATCATAGAACAACGCATTTACCGTGAAATCACGGCGAACAGCATCTTCTTCCTGACTGCCAAAGACATTATCATGTAAAAGACGGCCGTGTTGGTCGGTTAGCTGGATCGATGCATGATGATCATCATCGTCATCGTCAGGAGAATGCCCGCGAAAAGTTGAAACTTCAACAGTTTCAGCACCACACATCACGTGAGCCAAGCGAAAACGCCGCCCAATAATGCGTGATCGGCGAAAAATATGACGTACTTGCTCGGGTGTTGCATTGGTTGCGACATCGAAATCTTTCGGTGTCAATCCCAGCAACAAGTCCCGCACAGCGCCTCCGACAATATAAGCTGAAAACTCAGTCTGCTGAAGGGTAGTAACAATTTTAAGTGCACAAGCGGTGATCTGATTACGCCGGATGCCATGGCGTTTATAAGGAATAATACTCAGCTTTGCGTTCGATTCGAAAGCAGATGGTTTGCGGCTGAATACCTTGCGGAGAAATTTACGGATCATTGCGATTGTTGAAAGTATCCGGCGCTAATTGTGTAATGGATATTTGTTGTGCATGAGCGTTGCGATCAATTTAGCCCGGATATTGCATGAATTGCACACGCCCTCACTTGTCTCTTGATTCCACAAGGGATTTATCTTAGTCAGGTGTATGAATAAGTACACCGCTTCTTCGAAAAATCCCTTGTGAAACCAATATCATACGTGAGATTCGTGCGAATTCATGCAGTATCCGGGTTAGGTCAATTAGATAAAAAATTTAGTTGAAGCCAGCCGATAAGCCGGGTTCTGTCGTGGACAGTCATTCCTCTAGATGTACAGTTACCTGTACATTCAAGCAACCTACCCGCAGGCTCTGCGAGCAACATCATCGCCTGCCTATTTGGTCTT
>Ga0154020_10010775_pt1 | contig 10436 bp, 6 predicted proteins | sample Klosneuvirus_201_FD_109709 | JGI IMG/M metagenome (GOLD analysis project Ga0154020, IMG submission 109709) | Active sludge microbial communities from wastewater, Klosterneuburg, Austria - Klosneuvirus_20160825_MG | ecosystem: Engineered > WWTP > Aerobic digester > Activated sludge | place... | reverse complement strand
ACAATCCGGATGCGGTAAATTCCCGGTTCAACTTCAGAAAAAATTCCGGTATAGTCTGATTTACCATCATGCTGCCGAACTATTTCATCTTTTTCATTCACCAGTTGCAAAATAAAATTTTCGTTGATAGTACCACTAAGTTTGTATGTAATACTTCCTCTGCCTTTATCGCCGGCAGCATTAAAACTCCATGAAATTGTATCATGAGATCTTCCGTGTACATCTGTTAATGCACCGGGCAAAATCTGAATAGTGTATGCACCTGATTTCCATTCGTCGGAGAACACCATTTTTGTTTGCAGTGAATCGGTGAATGCTATTCCCGGATGAATTGCGATGGAGTCGTGGGTGACTAAGATTTTAGTGGTATCGATTGCAGCAGTTGGTATGGTGAATGTCACAGACGGATTAGAACCACCCGGAAGCGGATTGCCTTTTTGCGGAAAGGGGAAACCGGAGAAATACAATTTATTCAGTGTTGCTGATCCTCGTTGTTTGCGATAACCGACCGTGTCGATTATAACTTCACCATCATACCAGATCACTTTGGCAGAATCGGACATTTCGGGAGTGGTGTACAAAACAATTGTATCCTTCGAAACATTTTTTTGGATAATAAATTTCCCTGAATAGCCATCAGCAAAAACGGGTTTCGGATTTTCTGTTGGTCTGGAAAAAACAGTTGTCAATTTACCTGCTTCCTCAATAATAGAACTTTTCACCGACTGACGAGAAAGCGGTTGTCGCGCAACCACCAGTTCCTTGCTTAAAGAATCCGTTGCATTAACCAAATCACTGTAAAAACCGGCACGTTCATCGGTAGCATCGAGTATAAAATTTCCGTTTTTATCTTCAAGTGAATACAAAGCATAAGCGCCTGCGGCAACATTGGAGATAGTAAATTTTCCGGTGGCATCTGACTTAGCAAAATAATCGGGTGTTTTCTTCAAGGGAACTGAATCAGCAACGGGACTGCGATAAAGGAGAGCGAGCACACCTTCGGTTGATTTACCGGTAGCTGCATCGGCAATAGTTCCGGAGATCATCAGTGAATCGAGGTAATCGCCTGTAGAAAAAATATACCTATACCCTGCCAGTGCATTTCCTTCATTATTATCGGTAATGGCATTTCCAAAACTAACAGTATAGGTAGTTGCAGTAAGCAGTGGACTGTTAAACTTTATAATGACACTCTTTTTGCGAACTAAAAATTCAGGGGCAGGATTCAGGAGTGGTGAAATAATAACCTGTTTAGTCACTTCTTTCAACTGCACGTATTCGTCGAACGTTAGTACAACTTCGGTGGCATTAAAATTCACTGAGTTTTCGGCAGGAACAGCACTTAATAAAACAGGAGATTTAACATCGCGATCGCCACCCTGTGGTGCAACCTTATTAGCACAGGAGATGCATAATGCAACAATAAAAAAACCTAACAGGGCATTCAGTTTTTTATTCACAACGATTCTATAATTTTAATAACCTCATCGAGATATTTTTGATCTGTTTCATCGAAAGCTGCCAATTTTTCACTGTCGACATCGAGCACCAGCCAGACTTTATTATTTTTAAATGCGGGGAGAACAATTTCGCTTTTTGAAAGGGAACTACAGGCAATATGTCCGGGGAATGAATCCACATCATCCACAATCAGCACCTTCTGTTCTTTCCAGGCGGTTCCACACACACCCTTACCAAAACCGATTCGGGTACATGCAACGGGTCCCTGAAAAGGTCCCAAAACCAAGGAATCGCTTTCAACAAAATAAACCCCAACCCATAAAAAGTCCATTGACTGTTTAAGGGCAGCCATTAAATTGGCGAGGTTAGCAATAATGTTAAGTTCGCCAAATACCAAGGCCTTCAGTTGAGGCAGAAGCGCCTCATAACGCTCTGTTTTTGAATATGTTGGATCGAGTACGGTTAAATTTTCCGCCATAATGGACTAATAATATGGCAAAAATACGTTTTTAGAGTCTAGCGTAAGCAATGGTAGCGAGACTAACACGGGAATTGGGAATCAGCAAAAGTGTTTCGGCACAGGAAGCAAGAGTTGAACCGGTAGTGATAACATCATCGACAAGCAAAAAATGCGGTTTTTGGGTTTCATACTTTTCATTGAGAATGAACATGCGGTTCATATTTTCGAATCTTGAATACCTGTTTTTCCGTGTTTGCGTACTTGTTGCCTGTTGGCGGATCAGAAAATCGGAGATAAACGGAATCCGCATTGATTCGGCAACTCCTTCGCCAAAGAAATCACTTTGATTATATCCCCGTAAACGTTTTTTACTTTCGTGCAAGGGCACCGGAATAACATGTGTAACATCTTGATATCGAGGTGCTTTTAGTAATTCTAAACCCAGATATCTGCCAGTAAAGGAGCCTACATCTTTATCACCCTGATATTTCAACCGATGAATTAAGTGCTGTACTCTTTGCCCTTTATTGAAATAATAAAGAGCTGTAGCGGCAAAAACGGGCACCTTCCCCCAGAACTGCTTTTCAACAGGATTACCTTCCTGAAGGTGAAAATTAGTTTTGGGAAGGTGGTATAAACAGTGGGTGCAAATGACGGATTCGCCCTGAAACAAGCCATTTCCGCAGGCTGCACAAACGAGGGGATAGCATAAATTGAGGAGGTCGGAGATGAAATTTGCCATAAAAAGTATCGAAAAAGGATGAAAAAGGGCCTAAAAGCGCTACAAAAATAAAACTTTTGGGATTTAAATGGTGGTTAAGCAAATAAGAATTGACTGGCATTTATTATTATCTTAACTTCGTACCCTGTTTTGTAAACTATAACCCTACCACAACCAGTACAGTTTCCTGCCCCATGGAAGATAACAATATGCAGCATAACGAATTCGACAAAAAAGAACAAGACTCTAAGAAGGTCATTGTAATTGTAGTAATTTCCATTTTATTAGGCGTTAACGGCTTATTGCTATGGCAGTTTTTTGATAAGAAAACACATCTGGAAGAGGTGAACATGACTCTGGAGAGCACCTTATCTGAAAAGGAATCGCTATCGGCTGAATTGCAGCGCATGAAAGTAGAGTATGAAAAAATCAATCAGGAAAATGCCAGTTTACAGAACCAACTGACTGCTAAAGACGAGGAAATTAAGTCTAAGATGGCAGAAATTCAGCGATTGATTAATTCCGGTGATGCGGCACAATTACGCAGAGCAAAGCAGGAGTTAGCTTCTTTAAGAACTCTTAATCAAACCTACATTGCTGATTTGGATTCTTTAAAACTTGCCAATGAGGAACTGAATGCTGCGAACAGTAATCTGAATAGTAGTTTATTATCGGAGCGTGGTAAAGTTCAGAATCTGACACAGGAGAATACAATGCTGGCCAATAAGGTTGCCATGGGATCGGTATTAAAAACCATCAATATTAAAGCTGCCGGAGTGAAATATCGTTCGAGTGGTAAAGAATCAGAATCGAACCGTGCATCATCAGTAGATAAAATTCGTACTTGCTTTACCGTTCTTGAAAATTTGGTTGTAGATCGCGGAACCAAGGATGCATATCTCCGTGTGTTGAGTCCCGATGGTGCAGTTATGTCGACCAGTTCCGAAACATTTATTTACAACAATCAGGCGACTCTGTATACTGCCAAAGAATCATTTGAATACGATAACAAACAAACCGATTTATGTTTGTACTGGACAAAAGGTTCTATCTATACAAAAGGCAAATACATTATTGAGATTTATGTAGATGGCAATTTAATTGGCTCTACCAATCTTACTTTAAAATAATCTAGAAAAAGGCTCTGGCCTGCACGCCACCGGTGTGAATGATGTTGGTTCCCTGAGGTTTTCTTCCTTCATAATTCAGGTTGAGTTGAATGCTATTCGATAAATTTCTTTGCAGACTTACACCCCAGGTGTAGTTGGTTCCTTTTTTGAGACCTTCCAGAATTTCATAGGCAATAGGTGTATTTTCCGGAGCATTATAATCTATAATAATCACATTAAACTTTGCGGTTGCTACTCCTTTTTTCACAGAACTGAATTTCAGTTCAATTCCACCATCGTGTTGATCAGACTTTTCCGTTGCATTAGTTGCAACATTTTGTTTGTTTTTGAATTCGTAAGTTAAAGAAGTCCGGAAAGAGAGTCCGGGTTGAATGCTGAACTTAGGTTCGAGGGAATAAAACTCAATTTCATAATCGCGGTTTGAAAAGAATTCCGAGGCACTTTTCCGGGTTCCATTTTCAGTGGTTGCCTGCAGGCTGAAGATGCGGTTGATATTCCATCTGAAATTATTTACCAGACTTTGAAGCACCCGTGATTCAAAACCATTGGTAAGAAACGATTTTGATGTATTCGACTGAAGTGTGGCATCGAGACCGAACACCGTACTGTTTCTGTTGAATGAAAGTGTATTTCTGAATGCCGCATTGGAAGTGACCAATAAACTATCGTCAATATTTGCATCGAATGGATTGAGGGCTTTCAACACATCTTTTTCCAAAGTTTTATTATCGATGCGATAAGAGACCTGATTCGAGAAGCGTGCAACAAAAGATCGCCAGCCTTTCGTTTCAATAAACCATGCAGCAGGATTAATGGTAAGCACCTGATTAAACTGATTGGTTCTGGTCTTCACATATTCATTGGTAGGAAGAAAAACTTTAATAAAATTGGCCTGATCAGTGAATACAGCTATTTCAAACTCATCGAGATCTTTCACACCATTACCATTATAATCGCCGGCATAAGTATAAACACCGGTGCCCGGGGTTACTTCTACATAAGCATACTCTTTTTTCAGCTCCTGACCAGTTCCTGCTTCAAAAAAAGTTGTGGATGTTATCAATCCTTTCAAGATGGTGGCATTATATTCCATGCGATTCAGGAACGATTCTTCCGGAGGAATAGCAGTCAGTTGAGAATCGCGGACTGCCAGATTTCTGTAGGAAGAAGAAATGGAGAGTCTGCTTTTCGGATTTCCGAGAAAATCGATGCGGGCAGAGGCTTCATCAGCAACAGTAGATTTTTTCAGATAATTTCCGGCCACGGCATAATCATATCTTCTGGAGAAATCGATCCGGAAAAAAGTTTTAGAAGTATCGTTAGAAGTGAAGTATATTTTTCGCTGATCGTACAAAAAGCTATTCAACCGGATTGAGTCGTTTGCTACATCGGTGAGCACATTGTGTTCCTGTTCCAAACGCACACCTGCTATGAAACGCCAAACGGGCCGGGAGACATCGAACACCGAGCGAAGGAAACGGGTATCCGTTAAAGGCGACTTACTAATGAGATAACTGCTGTTAGTTATGAGGTTAAACTTTAAAAAATTCACATTGGAAGAAAGCACATTCATCAAGCCCTGATAATCGTCGCCTTTAAGAAAGGTTTTCAACTGATAATTCAAAATTTGTTTTGGTTTTTCGAATTGCAAAGACAAATCAGCAGCATTTTCATCCCCGACAAGGGCGGCGGTACCTAAATTCCAATCGCGGGAAAACTCCACGGCACGAAAATTTTCGATTGGTTTAAAATATTTATTGACGTGTTCGAGTTTCACAGCGGATCGTAGTCTCCAACCATTCACCGAATCATTAGAAAGTTTAGTAAGCATAGAAGCACCTCCACGAAAGGCAAATCCGGAATCATCAGCTTTATCTTTCTCCGAAAACAAGTTCACATTATTATTCGACCAGGCGGTCTCCACAAATACCGAACTGTTTGGAGTGATGTTATAACCTGCACCAACAGTAATGAGTTGTTGTTGTTTGGGAGCTACTAAAAGCACAACTGGTTCATAAGATCCTTGCGGGATATTATTAACGGGAAATACAAATTGAAATACACGTCCGTTGGCACTTGCGGCGATTGGAATATAATTTCCTTTGTTGGCACCAACAATACTAAAACGGAGCCGGTAATATGCTTCGGTTGAATCGGTAGAATATTCATAATAAGTAAATCCGGAGCTATCACGTTGGGCATATAAAACTTCAGTAGAGTTAAATGCAACACTATCGACTCCGGGATAAAATGCCTGTTGAATACTATCGCCAGCAGCGGCCAGTAATCTTTTAGCTTCTTCATCGAGATCCTGCAGCAGCGGTTGATTTTTTGCATCCTGTTCTGAAAATATATTTGCTTTCACTGACCATTTCTTATCCTGGTATTCCTGATTTGCAAACAGCATGGTACGGGAATAATTTTTATCGGAATATTGAAATTCCACAACGATCCGTTTATCTTTAGTGATGGGACGTCGGGTAGTGAAAGTTACTTCGGCGGTATTGTAATCGATTACATAATCATACTGTTCGCCTCTCACCATTTCAACACCATCTACAAACACCTTTTCTGTTCCGGAGAGCACAATAATAAAAGTTTCGTTTTCGGCACCATTCAAGCGATATGGTCCCTGGTTTGCTTCCACCCCATTAATTATATTTCTTGCATATTTTCCTTTGGAGATGGCACCACTAACGGTAGTGCGCATATACTTTGTTGTATCGGGAAACGGATTGTAGACGGAACTAAAAACGGCACCCTGACCTTTTTTATAAAAATTCATAAAATAGCTATCGGGACGTTTCAGTTCAAAATCGCCGGCAATTAACTTACTTTGATTTTTAGACAATTGAATAAAAACCTTATCGAAATCCTGAATTTGCTGAGTATTCCCTTCAGGTTGAACGGGGATATTATTATCGGTGATAGCGGCCAGAATTTCCACATCATCATTCAGCTTACCGGATAGTTGCAGATTAAAACTTGAATTAACAACCAGATCCTGATTATTTCCGAAGCTTACCCCCCGCGAAATATTTCCATTTCGTTGCAACCCTTCGAGTTTAAAAAATCCCGGTTCACCGGCTGCTTCGCCATACGAAAAGGGATTGTACATTCCTGCATAATTCTTTTCAATTACCGATCGATCGCGGTTGCGGAATGGCTTATTGAGTAAAAGCGGAAATGTTCGGTAAACCAAAAGTATGGAATCGGGCAACTGCCGGGTTTTAGAGAATGCAATTACCGGATTCGGTTCTTTATATTTATAGAGCGAATCGGGGACTTTACTACCATCCCTGAAATAGACGGCAAGAGAACCGGGGACAACAGAGAGTGAATCAAAAGTAACAGAATCGGAATTTGTAGCAATATATTTTTGCTTCACATTGGATAGGGGTTGCGCTAAAACCGGTGTTGATCCGGATATCATCCAAATCAGAAACAAAAAGAAGCAACCATTCTTCAAAACAACCATTAAACGGGGGACTAGATGAAACACCTCTGGAATAACAACTGACCGGCGCAGAAATTATATCCGGCGGTGAAAATTACTAAAAAAGAGGGTGTTGGCGGCTACTCAACAGGTGATAAGCCATTAATTCGGTAACTGAGAGGCAACATATTTCACCAGTGACCGTCTGGCAATGGGTAAAAGTGTTTCTTCGAGGGGGATATTCAATTCCGATTCAATCACATAAGTTGCAGGATTTGGCATGTGGCGGAACTGGCGGATCAGATCGAGTTTAATATTTTCGAAGGTATTGGAGACTGATTTTTCCCATACGCCGACAAAATTAGTTGCTATACCCCTATATTTTTCGTCGGGGTTTTCGAATATGGTAAGATGAAATCGGTAAACCAGGGTATCTTGTCCGGGACCAAATTTGAGCATTAGATAGCCTTCATCCGCATTAAGCGGCATAATACCGACGGGGAAAATATGGAGGCGGGATTCAATAAAATCATAAACCGTTTTACCTTCCTTGAGATACTGTTCAAACAGGGGAACAGCGTATGCAATGATGCTTTCGATTTCCTGCATCAGGTGATCATCCTGTAATATTTTTTCATAGGTAAGATGAGTTCCAGAGGAATCGGCACCGGTAAGTCGGTCGGGGAAGCTATTGAAAAGGTTCTTTTTATTGTCGCGTATAGCAACCACATTCCTATAATGCGTGATCAATTCGCTGAGTGAAGGATAGAGGCGAGAACCTGTAAAATTATCGGAAACCTGCTTCAAATAACCTAGAAGGACATACCTTTTGTATTCAAAATCAATATGTTTCTCTGTAATCCAATTCGTGCTGAGTGAAGCCATAGTTCTTCAACGTATAAACCTATTCATATTAAACGCAGAAAAGATAGAATTCGTTTCTAAATCATAAAAATACGATAATTAGTGGAATTCATCAATTCTATTGCCAGAAATGGCTACAACAATTGAACCATTTAAAATTGGAAGTAAATAAAATTATTACCTCCAAAAACACCCAGATTAACAATAATTAAAACAGCGATGAGGTAGAAAGCATATCGGATGACTTTTGGTTTATCAGAAATAATTGCAGGGTTAACATGGTAAATCCATTCGGCAAACAGCAGCAGTGGAATAAGTGCGAGCCCTAGAATGAATTCCAAATAATTTTCTGTAAACATGGTAATTGATAATTGTGCGTTATCAATTACAGTTGCATTTCGAATTAGGGTGATAGCGACGTCGAGTGAATCGGCTCTGAAAAAAATCCATGCAAATGTTACCAGGACAAAAACAGTGAGTGATTGCAGGAGATGAGCCAGAGTTTTATTGAATTGCAGTCCGGAAGCATTAAATAGTTTATTTCTAAAATTTGCAGTTATGAGAGCGAACACCAGATAAAATCCATGTAAAGCACCCCAGATAATGAATGTCCAGTTGGCACCATGCCAGAGACCGCTGATCATAAAAGTAATCATCAGATTGTAGTACCACTTCCATTTTCCAACCCGGTTACCACCCAGGGGGACATATAAATAATCCTTGAACCAGGTGGAGAGAGAGATGTGCCATCTTTTCCAGAATTCCGAAATAGATTTCGCAAAGTATGGGCTGTTGAAATTGGTCATGAGATGAAATCCCATTACTCGGGCAGCGCCAATAGCCATATCGGAATAGCCAGAGAAATCGCAATAAATCTGAAACGCAAAAAATACCGCTCCCAGGATAACGGCAAAACCATAATGTTCATCGGGATTATTAAAAACGGAATCTGCCATAATTGCAAGGCGATCGGCAATGACGGCTTTCTTGAACAATCCCCAGGTCATGAGTTTCAGTCCGCTAACCACCCTGTTATATTCAAAAACGTGCCTGGTTCTGAACTGATGCAGCAAATTTTGAGGTCTTTCAATGGGACCTGCAACCAGCTGAGGATAAAACATCACATACAAAGAATAAATACCAAAATGACGTTCGGCGGGTTGATGTCCGCGATACACTTCGATGGTATAGCTCATTGCCTGAAAAGTATGAAATGACAAGCCTATAGGAAGAATAATATTGAGGTAAGGAATTGGATTTTCCCGGTCGATCCAAAAGCACAACTCCGAGATATTATCATTTAAAAAATTATAATATTTAAAGATGGCGAGCACACCGATATTTGCGATCAGGCTTAACAGTAAATACTTTTTACGTTGATTACCCTTCGCATTTTCGATAAGAATACCGGCAAAATAATCGATTATGATAGTTACAAAAAGGATTAAAATATATTCCGGAATAAAGAACATATAAAAAATGCAGCTTGAAGCAAGTAACAAAGCCCAACGAAAGCGGTGCTGAATACTAAAATACAGGGAAGTCACTGTAATAAAGAAAATCAGGAACTCGAAAGAATTGAACAGCATAGGTTATTGAAATAAGAAACTTACTCTTTTGAAGAGTATGGGTCAGAAATTCAGGTCTAAATTTATTAAATACATACCAATACCTTCCATTATTGGTAAAGTTTTCGCAATTTTGCAGAACTATTTCATATACATGCAATTGTAAAGCATTCATTTTAATGAAAATGCTCCTGAGAATCAACTAATAAATCCTTCCCATATGAAAATATCTAAATTATCATTGATGGCTGTGCTTTCAGTCAGTTTAGTAGTTACCTCCTGTGTTCCATCCAGAATGTTTGACGACCTGAAGGTTGCCAAACTAAAATGTGATGAAGAAAATGCCAAATTAAAGGGAGGGCAACTCGAGAACACGACGAAAATTGACGAGCTTGAAAAAACGTTACAAGCCCAGGACCGTGATTTAGGGATGTTAAAGAATGATACTTTATCGCTTGGGACGGCCAACAGGCGACTTACAACCTTATACAATGAACTCTCCAATTCATATGAAAAATTGGTTGCCAATAATGACAAACTTTTAGCATCCAATCAGGGTGAGACCAAAAAACTGATCTCGCAGTTGCAAATGACACAGGAGGAATTATTACGAAAAGAAGATTCTTTGAAAGTTCGCGAGAAAAATTTGAATGAAATAAGTGACAAGCTGCGCTGGAGAGAAGCTAAAGTTGCCGAACTTCAAAAAATACTGGATAGCAAAGACAGTGTAGTAAAAGCATTGAAGGATAATGTTACCAAAGCGTTGTTAGGATTCAATAATAATGGACTTACCATT
>Ga0154020_10010774_pt1 | contig 10436 bp, 8 predicted proteins | sample Klosneuvirus_201_FD_109709 | JGI IMG/M metagenome (GOLD analysis project Ga0154020, IMG submission 109709) | Active sludge microbial communities from wastewater, Klosterneuburg, Austria - Klosneuvirus_20160825_MG | ecosystem: Engineered > WWTP > Aerobic digester > Activated sludge | place... | reverse complement strand
TGTGAAGGCAGGGTGTCATTCGCGAAGGTGCCGGTCATGTAGCGCGCGGAATTCACGAGAAACGCCTTGGTCATCGCGGGACTCGGCGGGGTGAGGCTGGCGTTGATGAAATACTGGCGCAGCAGCGCGCATGCACCGGCGATGCCGGGCGTCGAATGGCTCGTGCCGGAACTCGCGGAGTAAAATTGCTGGCCGGGCGGAAAGAAGTTGGCGCCGCCCACGCCACCACTTACGCCGGTGCCGTCAAAGCAGGGCAGTTGTGTCCCGGTGCCGTTGGTCGTGGGCAAACCGTCTTGAGCGACGCCGCCCGTGACGTGCGTGCCGGGCGCAACGAGGTCCGGCTTGTAACGTCCGTCAGTGCACGGACCGCGACTGGAGAAATCTATGATGTCATTTGCGCTGTTCGCGCCGGCGTCAGACACGCCGCTACCGTCGCTGCCACCGAAGGCGCGCACGTTTTCCGCCGCTCCCACGGTGATGAGGTTCTTGGCGGTGCCCGGCGAACCGACGGTGGTGGTGCCTGGACCGTCGTTGCCAGCGGCGAAAACGATGACCATCTGCTGGTTTCCAGCGGTGGCAAAGGTCGCACCATCGGGTTGCGCGTCGCGCACGAGCGCATCGTAGGCCTGTGAATCCGTGTTGTAATCACCAGCGGTTGACGCCCCCCAACTATTCCCGCTGACGCGCGCGCCGTCGTTGTAGGCTTCGGATTGAAGATTCGCGTAGATGGGATCAGTAAACGTGTCGGGATCAAAAATCACGGAGGAACCAACCTTGACGAAGGGGCAGACGCCGAGACCGTAGAGAAAACCAGCCGAGTCGCTGTGCGTTGAGTTGGTAGGCACGGCAGCGTATCCGCCGATGATGTGCGAATTCAAATTACCGTGGCCATCGCAGCCGGCGATGGTGCTACCGCCGTTGGGAGTGCCTTCGAGGCGGTTGTAAGCAACACGGCTGGTGCCACCCGGATCACCCTGCCGGTAAAGTGCGAAATGACCGGGCGAAGTCGTGCCGTTGTCCACGCCGCTGTCAGACACATCCACGACGAAACCGGAGGCGTCGAATTGCGCCTGCGTGAAGCCCTTGCCTGCCAGCCATGAAAGATAACCCGGCCCAGTCGGTGCGTTCCCCGTCAAGTTGCCAGCCATGATCTGATCCTGGCGCTCGTCAAATTTGCGATGCTTGAAGTAAGGTTGGATGGAGATCACGTCGGGTTGCGCGGCGATGGTGGCAATCTGGCTGGCAGGAAGTTGAACGATGATGGTCCGGTAGCCGATGAGCTTGTAGTCGCTGCGCACGGGGGCGAGTTGATACTGGCCGATCACCGCGAGCGTGGCGACGTTGGCTTCATCGTCTTCGACGAGTTGGATGGCAAAGGTGTCGGTGCCGATGGCGCGCAATTGCCCTTTGGCGTCGGTGCTCTTTGCGCCTGGATGAATCTTGTAACCGTCCACGTAGTCGCCGTCCCACTGAACATGCGCGGCGGTGCTGCTCCAGGACTGAATCCTCGCCAGCGCAGCGCTATCGCCATAGATCAGGTAGGCGTTGTGGGGAACGTGCGTGACGATGCGGGCTCCGCGCTTCTCCAGTTCGTCGCGCCAGTCCGGTTTGATCGGCCCGGCGAATTGCACCAAGTGGAGGCGCTTGCCCCAAAACGGAGCCCGCGCGACGCGCATCGCTTTGACGGCTGGCGTCGCGGTGTCGAGGCGCGCGGCATTCAATTGAATCACGTTCATCTCGTTCGCGGAAGCAACTTCCCCCTGCCCCGCTGTTTCAGCGGCCAGCGTGGTGGGCGCTTCGAGCAGTTGGAAGCTCCCGTAATCGGCGATGACCTTGGCCCCTCGCCCAACCAGTTCCTGGGCACGCTGGGGATTGGTAACGCGGAGTTTGGCGGAGCTTTGCGCGAGCGTGGTGGTGGCGGCGGCGGTGCAGAGCAAGAGCGCCAGCAGGGCGGTTCTCAGGCGGGGTGAATTTTTCATGCGTGATGCGGTTGTCCGCCGGATGGTGACGGGCGAGGGAGGTATTACTTTGCCGCAGGCCATGCCTGCTTTGCTAATCCCATTGTTTGTGTGGAATTCAACTTGTCCTTCGTGGGCAAAGTGGAGCGGGCGAAGGGAATCGAACCCTCGTAACCAGTTTGGAAGACTGGCGCTCTACCATTGAGCTACGCCCGCGACCGGCAGCATCGTAGCGGGGGCGCTTGCCTTGTCAACTTGCGCGTATATCCTCGCGCGACATGAGCGACCTGAATTCGCTGCTTCTCACCGGCGGACGCGTGATTGATCCGGCCAACCGCCACGATGGCGCGGCCGATGTTTTGATTCTCGATGGGAAAATCGCCGCCGTCGGCGCCGATGCCGCCAAGCGCACCCCAGCCAACATCAAGAAACTCAACGCCACGGGTCTTGTTGTTTGCCCCGGGTTGATTGACTTGCATGTTCATCTACGAGAGCCCGGCCAGACCGCAAAGGAAACTATCGCCACAGGCACGCTGTGCGCGGCGCGTGGCGGCTTCACTTCGGTGGTCTGCATGCCGAACACGGCTCCCGCGATTGACAGCGCGGCAACGGTGGCCCTCGTTCATGAACGCGCGGCGCAATCGGCGGCAGTGAATGTGTTTGTAACGGGCGCGATCACGAAGGGCATCGCCGGCGAAGAACTGGCGCAGATCGGCAGTCTGAAGAAGGCGGGCGTGGTGGCCATCACGGACGACGGGCATTGCGTGCAGAACAATGACATGATGCGCCGTGCGCTGGAATATGCGCGGATGTTCGACCTGCCGGTGATGGATCATTGCCAGGACTACTCGCTCGTCACCGATGGCGTGATGCACGAAGGCTACTGGAGCACGGTGTTGGGCTTGCGCGGGTGGCCGTCGGCGGGCGAGGAGATGATCGTGGCCCGAAACATCATGCTCGCCGAACTGACCGGCTGCCCCGTGCATTGCCAGCACTTGAGCGCGGCGGGCAGTGTGCGGCTGCTGCGCGAGGCAAAGCAGCGAGGCGTGCCGATCTCCGGCGAGGCGTGCCCGCATCATTTCACGCTGACGGACGCAGCCGTGGCCGGAAGTGACAAATTCTGGGCGGATGACGGCAAAGCTGTGTTCGGCTACGACAAGATGAAAGCAGCGCTGCCGGAATGGCCGGTATATCATACGCATTTCAAGATGAACCCGCCGTTGCGCTCGGCGCAGGACCGGGCAGCGATCATCGAGGGGCTCGCGGATGGGACGATTGAGATTCTTGGCAGCGACCACGCGCCGCACTGCAACTACGAGAAGGAAGTGGAGTTCGACTACGCGCCCTTCGGCATCACCGGACTGGAAACCGAACTCGCGCTCTCGCTCATGCAGCTTTACCACGCGAAACACCTGAGTCTCGCCGATCTCATTACCAAGTTCACCGTGAATCCGGCCAGGCTGCTAAAACTGGCCAAGGGCACGTTGAGCGTGGGCGCGGACGCGGATGTCACGGTGTTCGATCCTGATCGCGAATGGATCTTCACCGCAAAGGACTACGCGAGCAAATCACTGAACAGCCCCTTCTTCGGCTGGACCTTGAAAGGCAAGGCCGCAGCGACGATTGTAGCCGGGAAGCCGGTTTGGGTTGAACAAAGTCTGACGGCGTGAGTCCAACTCCAGTTGAACAAAAGGAATTATATGAAGAAAACATTGATCGCGGTGGTTTCGGCGCTGGCCCTGTATTCAGCTTCGGCGGGTGAATGGCTGACGGATCTGCCCAAGGCGCAGGCGCAGGCCAAGAAGGACAACAAACTCGTGCTGCTCGACTTCACCGGCTCGGACTGGTGCGGCTGGTGCATCAAGCTCAAGCAAGAGGTCTTTGACCTCAAGGAGTTCAAGGATTACGCGGACAAGAACCTCGTGCTCGTCGAGGTGGATTTCCCGCGCAAGAAACAGTTGAGCGCCGAACAGAAGAAAGCGAACAGCGCATTGCAGGAGAAATACAAGATCGAGGGCTATCCCACCATCATCGTGCTGAATGGCGAAGGCAAGAAGGTGGGCGAGCTGGGCTATATGAAGGGCGGCCCCAAGGCGTTCATCGCGGAGCTGGACAAACTGAAGAAGTGATTTGCCAGGTTGGAGCAAACATGCGCGGCGGGTTAGACCCGCCGCGTTTTTTGTTTTGGAGCGCGGTTTGACTTATCACAACTGGAGCACGAGCGTAAGCCACACAATCAACCGGAGCCTTGTTATGCATTACTTTTGGGTCATACCTGTGTTCGCCGTCGTGGCGGTTCTGACGTGGGTGCTTTACCTCGTCGTTGCGAGGGGGCTGCCCAAAATCTCGAATCGCTCAGTCGAAGATGCCCTGGCCGAAGATCGCGAAGGTGACGCGAGCGCCAAGACTGATTCCGCCATTGGTTCTTGACCGGTGAGGGTCGTCGCCTAGCATCGCGCCCGATTTGAGCGAGATGAAAGCAATTCTGGCCCTTGAAGATGGTTCGGTCTTTCACGGAGCGGGTTTCGGCGCGCGCGCGTCGGCCTGCGGCGAAGTTTGTTTCAACACTTCGATGACCGGCTATCAGGAAATCCTCACTGACCCGTCCTACAAGGCGCAGATCGTGACGATGACGTATCCGCTCATCGGCAATTACGGCGTGAACGAGCAGGACGTGGAATCGTGGAAGCCGCACGTCTCCGGCTTCGTTGTGCGCGAGCTTTCCCCCGTGGTCAGCAACTGGCGCTCGGATTCGTCGCTGCACGAATATCTCGAGCGCAACGGCATCCCCGGCATTCAAGGCATTGACACCCGGGCGTTGACCAAAAAACTGCGCGTGCGCGGCGCGATGAACGGGTTCCTCACCACGGAGAACATCTCGGCGGAGGAAGCTGTGGCCCGCGCAAAAGGCTGGGAAGGCCTCCTTGGCGTGGATTATGTGAAAGAAGTCACGCACAAGCAGGCGTTCGCGTGGGACGAGAAGGACGAGCAGAGCGCGGCGTTCGATCTCGTGCGCGGCAACGCAAAACTGGACTCGCGCAACCATCGCAAGCCGATGCCGCCGGCGGATATTCCCATCGTCGCATTCGACTTTGGGATGAAATACAACATCGCGCGACGGCTCCGGCAGCACGGTTTCAAGGTGCAGGTGTTGCCCGCTACGACCACCGCTGCCGAGGCGCTGAAATACAAACCCGCCGGGATTTTTCTCTCCAACGGCCCCGGCGACCCGTCCGCGCTCGGTTACGCGGTGAACACCGTGAGCGAGCTGCTCAAGACGGGTATTCCGACGTTTGGCATCTGTCTCGGTCACCAGATTCTCGGACAGGCATTTGGTGGAAAAACCTTCAAGCTCAAGTTCGGTCACCGCGGCGGCAACCAGCCGGTGAAGGATTTGACCTCCGGCAAAGTGGAGATCACCTCGCAAAATCACGGCTTCGCGGTGGACGCCGCCTCGCTGCCGACGGACGTGGCGGTGGACCGCATCAATCTCAATGATCAGACCGTCGAAGGCATGCGGCACAAGAGCAAGCCGGTGTTCTGTGTGCAGTATCATCCCGAAGCGTCACCCGGCCCGCACGATTCCACCCCGCTGTTCGCCGAGTTCCGTGAGTTGATCCTGTCGAAGAGTCGCTAGTCCGCTTTCTAGGACGTTTGAGGTTTGGAAAACCAGAGCTTTGCGTTTGACTTGATTCCGCATGTCCAGATAATCCAAATCACAAAGCACGCTATGGCGAAATTGCAGGTTCTCAGCGGATCATCGGCCGGTCAGAGCTACGAGTTGAAGGTGGATACAACCACCGTCGGCCGGGTGGAGGACAATGCTTTTCAAATCGCCGACCCCTCGGTGTCGAGCCACCACTGCGAAATCCTGCTCAAGGGAGCCGACGTGGTGATCCGCGATCTGAACTCCACGAACGGCAGTTTCATCAATGGAGAGAAAATTACCGAGTCCGTCTTGAAGCTCGGCCAGACGTTGCGTCTGGGCCAGATCGAACTGCGGATTGATGATGGTTCGCCCATGCCCGCTCCGTCTCCGGGCAAGCCAGCCTCGGCCCCCGCCCCGGCTCCCGCTTCCGCGCCCGGTGGCAAGCTGCGTCAGGAACAGACCATGATCGTGCAGCGCGGCGTAAGTCTGGATCAACTGGCCGAACCGCGCACCACCGGTTTTGACACCGCCAACACGGCGTTCACCAAGAAGTCCAACAACGTCAACCGCTGGTTCCTCATCGGCGGCGCTTTCGTGGGCCTCATCATCTTGGGCGTTCTCATTTACGTGGCGCTGACGCTTAATAAGTAGCCACCGGATTGTTCGGATTTTCCCACAAGGCAAGCGCCTTTCTCCCGTCCCCGCAGTTCAGCCCTGTTTCAACCATCGCGCCGCATCACAGGCCGCATAGGTGATGATGATATCCGCCCCCGCACGGCGCATCGCCAGCAAGGTTTCAAGCGTGACACCGCGTTCATCCACCCAACCATTGGCGGCAGCGGCCTTGATCATCGAATACTCCGCACTCACGTTGTAAGCGGCGGTGGGATAGCCGAACTCCTTCTTCACGCGATGGATGATGTCGAGGTAGGCCAACGCGGGTTTGACCATGACAATGTCCGCGCCCTCGGCGATATCGAGCGCAACTTCGCGCATCGCTTCGTTCGTGTTCGCGTTGTCCATCTGATAACTGCGCCGGTCGCCGAATTTCGGCGTGGACTCGGCGGCTTCACGGAACGGCCCGTAGTAGGCCGACGCAAACTTCGCCGCGTAGCTCATGATCGGCGTCTCGTCAAAACCGCCCTTGTCCAGTTCCGCACGAATGGCGCGCACCCGACCATCCATCATGTCGCTCGGGGCCACGATGTCCGCGCCAGCCTCGGCATGTGAAGCCGCTGTGCGGGCGAGGAGTTTCAAACTTGGATCATTCAGAATGCTCACACCCTTCGCCGAGCGATGCACGATGCCGCAATGACCGTGCTCCATGTATTCGCAAAGACACACGTCGGTGACAACAAGCAGGCCGGGTAATTCTTTCTTCAGCAGGCGCACCGCCTGTTGCACGATGCCGTTCTTTGCGTAAGCGCCTGAGGCTTTGGTGTCCTTCTTGTCGGGAATACCGAATAGCAGCACGGCGGGGACCCCAAGTTCAAAAGCCGTCCGCGCATCCTTCAGCATCTCATCCAGCGACAACTGGAACACGCCCGGCATTGCGCCGATCGGAATGCGCGTCTTGCGCCCGCTCCGGACAAAGAGCGGATAAATCAACTGGCTCGCGCTGAGATGCGTCTCGGCCACGAGCCGGCGCACAGCAACTGACTGGCGCAGACGACGCGGGCGATAAGAGGGGAACTGGCCGACCGGTATCAAACTCATGCCGGCATTTTAGACTGCGGAGGCGTTGTTCAAAGTGAAAACTGGTCCAACCAAGGCATACGACGGGATAAACCAATTTTCCCTGCAGATGAATTTTGGAGAGGTGCAATTCCGGCAGAGCAAGGAGCCCCGGGGCGCTCCGTTTTCAGCCAGCCTTTGAATGAACTTGAGACACTCCGATCTGCCGGGTTGGAGCCGCCATGGGCTCTGGCCGGGCGCCTGGATCCGGGCTCACCTCGGTAACGCGGACATGATTGATCTTAACCGGATGCGGCAGCGGCTGGGTCTTGCTCAAATCGACAGAAATCATGAAACGGCGGCGGGGCAACGGGGTAGCGCCGGATTGCGCCCGCAACTGCATCAAATAAACCCCCGTGGCGGGCGGCGCCGGGCGACGATTCGTCAACTGGGCACGACCGCTCAACTCTTGAAAGAGCGACATCAGTTTCAATTTTTTAGCCATAGGCTTCATCCTTCAAATGATGAGTTCGCAACTCATGTGCCACGAATTCTGTTCGGGACCGGACCACCAATGAAGAAGCGTTCATCCCAACCTGAGCGGCTAAAAATTTAATTTCAGGAAAACAGGATCTGGCCGACAAACGATCGCATCTTCTGCACCGTGCCAGGGGCTCGGCCATTCCGGGGCCAGCAATAGTTTGTGCAACACAGCTCTGACCGCGCCCGAGTTACCGCTTGGCAGTGTTGGGGCCTTCTGGTTAGTTGTGCGCGCCGAATGAGAGCCGCTTGCATCACCATTTCTCTGCTGCTTTGCTTGAGGGCGTCTGCCCAATTACCAGCCGTGCCGCAGGCGCCGCAGGATTGGGAAATTGACAGCGGCCTCGCGGTTTACACGCCCGCCGGTCTCCTGACCCTGTCCAGCAATGTTGTCGTCAAATACGGCAATGCCGTGCTCGTCGCTGACGAGGCCACCGTGGACAAGAATACGGGCGAAGTGAACGCCGACGGAAAAGTGCGCATTCAGAGCGACGACATGGTCTGGGTTGGCGAGCACATCAGCTACAACTTCATGTCGAAGCGGATGGAAGCGCGGCAGTTCCGGGCGGGCAAGGCCCCCATGTTCGTCGGCGGCGAAGGACTTTCGGGCGACGTGACCAACAAGGTTTACACCGCCACGAACGGCTACATCACCCTCGATGATTACTCGAAGCCGTTCCTAAAGGTGCGCGCCAAGCGGCTCACCATCATGCCCGACAAGAAGTTCGTCGGTCACAGCACAACGCTCCGCATCGGCAGCGTGCCGGTGTTTTATCTTCCCTTCTACTCGCAGCGGCTTGATGCCACCACCCCGGCATTCACTTTGACGCCAGGTTATCGCAGCCAATATGGCGGGTATCTTCTCGGAGGCTACGCGTGGAAGTGGGGCGATGTCCTCGACGGCAAACTACATCTGGACTACCGCCTCAAGCGCGGCCCGGGCACCGGTGCCGATTTGAATTTCCATCTCGGCGACTGGGGCGAGGCGATGGTGAAATACTATTACCTCTACGACACCGACCCCGAGACGAATTCGCTCGGCACCGACTTCCCGCACGATCGCCAGCGCATCGAATTCAACTGGCTCGCGTCGCCGTTCACCAACACCACGTTCAAGTCGCGCGTCAGCTACCAGACCGACGAAGGGGTGCGCCGCGAATTCTTCGAAGGCGAATACAAGCACAACATCCAGCCCAGCACGTTCGTCGAGGCGCGGCACTTCTGGGACAACTTCAGCCTGAGCGCCATCGCCTCGCCGCGCGTGAACGACTTCTTTGAAACGGTCGAGCGACTGCCCGAAGTGAAGCTCACCGCGTTCCGACAGCAGATCGGCGCGTCGCCGCTTTACTACGAGAGCGAGAGCCGCGCGGGCTATCTCCGCCAGATGATGCCGGAAACGAATACGCCGTCGGGTCTCGCCTATGAAGCCGCGCGCGTCGACACCTATCATCAACTCATCCTCCCGGTGAATTTGTTCGGCTGGCTGAACATTGCGCCGCGCGCGGGCGGACGCTTCACCTACTACAGCGAAGCCGATGGCCCCAGCGCGACAACCCAGGAAACCAACCGCAGCGTGTTCAACACCGGCGCGGAGGTGACCACGAAAATTTCCCGCACCTGGGCCGGTGTGCGCAACGGCATGTTCGATCTCGACGGCCTGCGCCACATTGCCGAGCCGTCGGCGAACTACGTTTATGTGCCGCGGCCTTCCGCGCGACCGGGCGAGCTGCCGCAGTTCGATCATGAACAGGCGAGCCTGAACATCCTCCCCGTCGATTTCCCCGACTACAACGCCATCGATTCGGTGGACAGTCAGAACGTCATCCGCTGGGGCCTGCGCAATCGTTTCCAAACCAAGCGCGATGGACAGATCCAAGACGTGGTGGACTGGGACGTGTTCACCGACTGGCGGCTGCACCCCGAACCGGGCCAGTCAACATTCTCCGACATCGCATCCGATTTCAAATTCCGCCCGCGCTCATGGATGCTCCTCGAGTCCATGATGCGTTACGACATCGACAACAACCAACTGCGGATGGCGTTCAACTCCCTCTCGCTCCAGCCAAACACGACGTGGAACTTGAAGCTCGGCTACCTTTACCTGCGCGATGATTTCAGCGCGGCACCGACTGCGTGGGGCGAGGGCAACGACCTCATCACGAGCACGATTTTCCTGCGCGTGAATGAGAACTGGGGCCTGCGTGCGTCGCACTACTACGACCTGATTGATCACAAGCTGGAGCAACAGACCTATTCGTTGTATCGCGACTTCCGCAGTTGGACCGGTGCGCTTTCCTTCCGCGCCCGCGAAAGCGTGAACGGCAAGGAAGACTACACCATTGCCTTCACCTTCTCGCTGAAAGCGCTGCCGCGCTTCGGCCTGGGCTCCGACACCATCCGCGCCGACGAAGTCTTCGGATACTAATACACAATCTTGGAGCGCGGCTGTCCTCAGCCGCAGCGGGTGATAGACATTGGGATGTTCGTGTAGTCCTAGCAGCCCGTCAAAGAATGCCCCTTTTTCCAAATGGAGCGAATGAACTGAGCGATCTGGTTGGCCGCCACGAATACCAGCAGGCATCCGCCTGCGCCCCACAACCAAGTGACGACGGGGT
>Ga0154020_10010773_pt1 | contig 10437 bp, 14 predicted proteins | sample Klosneuvirus_201_FD_109709 | JGI IMG/M metagenome (GOLD analysis project Ga0154020, IMG submission 109709) | Active sludge microbial communities from wastewater, Klosterneuburg, Austria - Klosneuvirus_20160825_MG | ecosystem: Engineered > WWTP > Aerobic digester > Activated sludge | place... | reverse complement strand
CGTCTGTCACCGCGCAGCTCGGCGCCGCGTGGCGGCGTGACCTCGACACCTACGAGGGCGACACGGTCGGCCCCGATCGCGTGCGCCCCATCGCCAACCTGCTGGTCGGCTGGACGCTGTGACGAAGCGCATGCACGACGGTGACGTCCTGAAGCTCGCGACATCGTCCGAGGTGGAGCAGCTGAGAACTGCGAGCCGAGCCGCTTGCCCGTCACGAGGTGCGCCGGGCCCATCGGTGCCAGGGTTCGGATGTCCCTGCCATAGGTCACCAGGGCGGCGCGCGCGCCGCCGCCCAGGTGCGCGGCGATCCCTCGCGGGCCATTGCCGATCGCGTCGCGCAGCTCCCGGTACGCCCCTGGGACCGCCTTGACGATCCGGCACGGCTGCGGGCCGGCGTGGTCGATCGACCGCTGCCACCTCGGGTTGCGTGCGTATCGTCAGTTTCCGCGCTCACCGCCCTGCCCGGCCCCTGCGCTTCAGAACGTCCCGGACAGGCTCAGGCCGACGCGGCCCTGCGCGCCGACCGTCGGGCTGACGAACACCGACCGCCACGCCGCGTCGGCTCGGCGGTTGGCGCGACGCGCCGCGGAGGGGGCGTCGATCCAGTCATAGAGGCCGACGCCCGCCGCGATGCCGACCCCGAGCAAGGACAGCCCGGCGTTGCTGTGGCCGGCGCCGTCGGGGCAGGAATCACCGAAGCACAAGGTCGATGACGCGACCCCGTAATAGGCCAGCGCCAGCCCGGCGACCCGAAGCGAGGTCGTGATGAGGGCGTGCCGATACTCGCCGGCGTAGACGTGGCCAACGCTCGGACCGATGGCCGCGAGCGGTACTCCGACCAGGACCGCTCCGGCGGAGTCGTCCGCAACACCCGCCGCCACCAGCCCCCATCCAACGACGGTGGTGACAACCGCGAGGCCCCCGGCCAGCGGCGGGGACTTGTGCGACACCAGCTCGGGTGGCGGTGAAGGAGGGGTCGGGCCCGGTGGCGTGGCCTGGGCACGGCTGACCGCCGGCGCGAGCAGGAGCAGCGCGACGATGACCGCGCGCGCGAGTCCAACGCCGACCGCAGATGCACGAACGTCGTTTTTCAACATCGCACGAGTCTCACCATGTCCCTGGCGACTGGCAATTTCAACGGAGTGACTGCCCGGCCGTCGTAAGGCCGGTGTCATCGACTTGTCATTGCGACGTAATGCTGCGTGCGTGGCGTCGCATTCCGTGTCGCCGCCCTGCCCGGCACGAAGGCCCCACGCAAGAGTGAGCGTCGCCCCGCGCACCGTCCTGACTGGCTCGGCGCTCATGGCAACGGGTCGCCGAACGTCAGTTGCTCGGCGGCGGTGGTGAATGGCTCGGCGGGGTCGCGACGCGGCCATAGCACCATCGCGACGACGCTCACCGGTACCACGAATGCGTACCGCGGCATCTCGATGACCCACGCGACCATCGTTCCGAACAGCACGGCCCCGCCCACGATCGGCAACCACATGCGCCGGCGCCATCGCGGCCACAGCGTCAGCGCCCAGTGCAACAACCCATAGGCAGGAGGCAGGAGCGCGATCATCGGGACCACGACCGCCAGTAGCGCCAGCGCCGCGTAGCCACCGGCGAACATCAGGCGATCGCGCGTCCGCGTCCGGGCGTGCTCCGCCACGACGGCGGCGTTGCGGGCGCCGCAGCTCGGGCACGTCGCGTACTCCAGATGATGCTGCAGCGCCGCGAGATCCATGCGCATGTCGCCGCCAACGCTGCCCTTCGCGAGTGCGACCCTGCGGCGCGCGTGACAGGCAGGGCACTGGAAGGTGACCGTGGCCGGCCCCACCTCCGCGTTGGGGTCGTGGTCAGGACCATCGGCGGACACGTCGGGCGTCATTTGCCGGAGGTATCGACCGCGACGCAGCCCGGTTGCGCCGCCGGCGTCGCAGCCCGCGGCCGGGGTCCAGCCATGCGGTCTTGCCAGTCGATCCGGACCGGGCTTGTCCTGGCGTCATGCGGCGCCCGCCGCTTTGCCAGCAACCGAACGGCGATGCGGCCGATAGCCCGCGCGTGAAGGCCAGCCGCACGACCCTTTCCTCGGAACCTGACGGAGGATCTCGTTCACCATCGCGGTGGGTCGCACCCGGTCGCCGAGCGTTGACCGACGGGCGCGCGGACTGGTGGGCCTGACCGGCCCTGGGCTCGCGCTGGCCAAAGCGATGCACCAAGCGCTGGTCACCGACCGCGCCGCTAACACGGCAATCAACAAAGACGACGGCTACGCGGCGATGAAGTCCGCGCGCGACCGGGCGCAAGGCATGCTGGCCCGGCTGCGCGCCACGCCCCCTGCGGCGACCCGGCGCGAAGGCGCTGAAATGATCCGGGAACTCACGGCGCGCATCGATGACGTGCGTCGCAAGTACCGCGCCTACCGCGCCATCCCGTACGAGCGTGACGCGCACGAGGTCGGCGCCAGCGGCGCGCTGGCGTTCGAGGCCCAGGCGTGACGCGCATGGTCGGCGCTCCGCTCGTGTTGGCGGCGATGGCCTGCGGCGGCCCTCGCCACGCGGCGCCACCGACCGCCCGCGCCACCACGCCCGCGGCGTCGATCGCTGCGCCCGCGGCGCCGATCGCTTCGCCCCCGGCCGCGGCAGCGATCGTCCGACCGGCCGCGGCACGAGCGGGCACGCCGCTGCCGCCGGTTGCCCCCGCCACGACGGTGGCTGCCGCCGACCGGGTCGTACTCGACGAGCTCGATCGGGTCCGGACCGTGCTGGCCGCGTACGCCGCCGGCCCCGAGCTCGTCGCCCGGCTCGGCGGTTCGTTCGACGCCCGCACGGACACCGGCCTCACGATCACGTCGCCGCCGGTGTTCGCCTCGCTCGAGGTGTGGCCGGTCGGCTTCGAACCGACCAGCGCCGACGAGTACGAGGAGGTCGACGTCGCGATCCAGCTGCGCGCCCCCATCGCGCTCGCCGTGCTGGGCACGCGCGGCCCACCGTTCACGGGACTCGCGGCCCCACCGCCCGACGGCAGCGCCGCCTACGTCGCTGTCGACGACACCCGCTCCGCGCGCTTCGTCATCACGACACGCGTCACCTGGCCGCGGCCGCCAGCCGACATCGCCACCGCCATGACCGACCGGATCGTCATCGCACGTCGGCGCGCCGACGCCCCGCGCTGAACAGCGAGTTCCGACCGATGAGTGCCTCGATCGTGGGCGACGTGGCCGACCTACCATTCGCCCCGCCACCGAAGCTCACCCACGGCGCTCGTTCATCTACGCAGGTCAGCGTGGAGGCGCTTCTTCTTCCACGGCGCCGCCTTGCCGAGGTTGGTGAGCAGGCGCGCGCGCTCGTCGGCAGGGAGGGCGCGCACCTGCGCCACGAACGCCGGGTAGTGACGCATCGCGAACCCCGCGAAGAGCGGATTGCTGAGCGCGTCGACCTCGCGCCATCGCGGGCCGTGATCGATCGTCATGAACGCGATCACCCGCGGCAGCGCGCTCGGGCGTCCGTCGCCGCCCCAGGCCGCCACCATGTCCTTCGCGCCGGCACGCACCTGCGCGAGGAGCGTGCGCCACGGCTTCGGCCACGCCGGCGGCGCCGCGTCGGCCGCCGGGGGCTTCGCCACCGGCGCGCCGAGGTCGATGAGGACGCCCTCCCACGCCGGTTGCTCGACGCTCCACGCGCGGAGCGTGGCGATCACCAGCTTGCGCTTCGCGGGCGGGAGTCGGAGCACGCGCTTCACGAAGCTCGCGCGGGTGCGACGTCGCGACGGGATCGCGCCGTAGAAGCGCGACACTTGATCGTACCGGCCCATCCGAGCCTGGAACGCGGGCAGCGCCTCGGCGAACCACGTGCCGAGCGCTTCGGCGGGGAAGCGCCAGAGCGCGTTGTACGTGCCCTCGTAGACGCCATGATCGTGGCGCACGCGGATCGACGCGATGAGCGCGTCGAAGGTGGCGCGCCCTTCGGTGCCACGCACCGCGGCGACGAGTTCGCCGTGCGCGCGACCTCGGGCGGCGGTGCCGAGCCTTGATGCGTCGACGAGCGCGCGCCGCCAGGCGGCCGAGGGTGGGCGAAGGATCGGAGCACGTGCCACGCGCGGACGATACCGCGGGCATGGGTTCCTTTGCTCAGGAGCAGGCTTGACTCGATCGCGGTGACGGCGCTCCGCTGGGAGCCGGCCGACGACGCATCGCTCCGGGGGGGCTAGTTGTTGACGACGACACAGCCGTCACGAAGCGCCTCGGAGAGGAATTCGTGCAGGCCCTCCGCGTTGCCAATGACCTCAAGGAGTGCGTTCGTCTTGTCCTCGAGCGTGCGCTCCGTTTCGAGATCCATGGCGGGGACCAGGCGCTTCAGCTCGGCGAGGCGCTCGGGGGCGACCCGCCCGTGGCGATCGATGATCCCGGTGACTCGGATAGCGTCTTCAATACCGGCGGTCATGTGCGCCAACGTGACGAGATCATCGCCGGCGAAGCAGATGGGCCCTTCGTGGGCATCCGACACCCGCTCGACAAGCTCCACCAGGGCGTTGGCCCGCACGGGGTCCACCAGGTGCCATAGCGAGATTGCTTGCTCGAGCTAGTCCCAGCCGTAGCGAAGCCTGTCGACCACGTGGGCGTCTTCGAGCGCACTGGAGGCGAGGCGGACCTTGTAGAGTGTCATCGGCCGGACTTTCTCGGGATTCGGCGAGCAGCGACCGCCGTCACCCCGGTGTGTGCGGACCTCTCCCTACGGCTCCGCATCCCGTATCAACCGTGGACGACCGCGCAGCCGGAACGGAGAGCCCTGGCGAGAAATCCCTGCAGCGCTTCGACGGCGCAGATCACCTCCAAGAGTGCGGCGGTCTTGGAGTGCTGGGACCGGTCGAGCGCAAGGTCCATGGCGGGGACCAGGCGCCCCAGACTGCGCGGGCACGCGGGCGGTGTCCGACTCACGCGTCGCCGACGGACGGCCTCGCGTGGCAACGCCTACGGCGAAGGCGGCAGCCCCAAGAGCACCGCGCCAACCCACCAGCCGAGAGCGCGCGTCATTGGTACGCCTCACCCACGATCGCGCGGACGCGGGCCAGCCGCGGGTCTTCCACCTGCTGGTAGTCGACCGCGCGGGCGCGCTCTCCATCGCGGACCTCGAGGCGCACGAACACGCCATCCTTGACCAGCTCGGCGCTCCGGTATGCTGGCGCGAACGTCCACAGCCCGCTCGCATCGATCGCTTCGCGCAGGGCGCGCCGCTCGCTGCGCGAGAGCGTTCGTGCACGCTGGTACGCTGGCGAGATCTCACCCGTGCAGTCGTAGGCGCGCTCCGTCACCGTGGCGACCTCCCCGGCCACGTCGATCTTCACGCGCACGGCGGAGCTACATGGGTAGTTCGAGACTTCCTGATACCGGATCCACGCGCGCGCCGACGGCGCCATGACGTCCACGCCCGGCGGTACCGATACGGCGTCGGCGGCGACTAGCCCGGTTGGCTGTGCCTGTTCACCCTGTGGGTGTCCACCACACGCAGCCACCACGACCAGCGACGCGAGCAGCCGCTTTACTCGACACCTGGATCGCGCGGCGGGTACGCCCCGCAGTTCGGGTCCGGTTCGGCGTCGCATGCCCCGCTATCGGCCGCGGCGCGGCCCGGTTGCGTGCCCAGCGTCGCTTTCTGAGCGCCGGCGGTCGCGGTACCCGGCCCCAGTCCACGGCGCGTGTGTCGACGCCCTCGATCCCAGGCTACGTTGACTGCATGGCGCCCGTCGCAGACCCACCGCTCGACAACATGCGCGCCGTGTACCACTGGCTCTATGGCGAGCGCGACCCTGTGGCCGAGCTGCGACGGGCCGACGCCTACGCGGTGCTGGCAGCGGCCGTGTCCGAGCTCGAGCCGCTGCGGACCTGGGGACCGGTGGCGCCGTACGTGCTGTCGGACGCGTACGCGGTCCACCGGGTCGATGCCTGGCTCCGGCTTGGCTTCCAGCAACCGTTGCGCGACGACGAGCCGATCGACGTGACGGTCGACGCTTACGTCGAGCTGTGGCGCGGGCTGGGGCTCTCCGTGATCGCGCCTCCGACGTTCCACCCATTCTTCGTCGAGATCGTCGACGTCGAAGCCGCCGAGGATCCGGGCGCGGCCCCAACGCTGATCGAGCTGGTGTGGCCGTGCCTGATGTGGGGCCGGATGCTGTTCACGCGGGCCGGCGCCCGCGTGCGCGCCGGCGCCGACGTCATCGACCGCCAGGTCGCCTGCACCTCGACGATGTACTGGGCGCACGTGCGCCGCGACCGCCCGTGCCAGGACCTGTCGACCGGGTGGGGCTCGAACTCGCAGTGGGGGACTGACTTCCGGCGTGACTACGTCGACGGCGATCTGCTCCGTTACAACGTCGACGCGAAACCCGACCGCTTCGCTCCCAAGGCGCGCGACGATGAGCTGCTCCGCCACCGCTGCTCGGTGCGCGCGCCGGCGCTAGACGACGCCTTCCCCTACTACAGCACCGCCGTCGAGCCAGCGCCCGCGGCGCTGCGCGACTTGCTCCCGCCCTGAACGGTCGTCCCCAACGCCGAGCCATCGGGACGGTGGGCCGGAGCCGGTGCCCGGGTTCGTCTGCTCGCGCACCTGGGAGTCGCGGACGCCGACCCGACGGCCGGTCATACTGCGCTGCGACGCGTGCCACCAAGACGTCCACCTCACCCACGACGCCGAGGGCCGTCCTGTCGACTGGACTCGGCACTCGTCGATGTCATGCGCAGTGGTCACCGCGCAGCCATGGGTCGGCGAATCACGCTGAGGCTCGTTGGCATGGATCCTGCGATGGGACGCCGCCATGATGCTCAACACCGGCGGGAACCGCGGTCGCGTTGCTTGGGGCGGCTGGTTCTTGCACGGCGCCATCATGCTCGCGACCGCGGCGCTGACCACTTGCGACGGCTCGAAGCCGCCGCGCCAGGAGCTGCCCGATGGCTGCTACATGAACGGCGCGACAACCAAAGACGGCGAGCTAGCGCTGCTCGCGCTGAGCTTGCACCACTCGCGCTCCGATCGGTTGCGACCCGGGTCGTTGGTCGACGGCGCCGCGCTCCGGGGCGGCTAGTTGTTGACGACGACACAGCCGTCACGAAGGGCCTCGGAGAGGAATTCGTGCAGGCCCTCCGCGTTGCCAATGACCTCAAGGAGTGCGTTCGTTTTGTCCTCGAGCGTGCGCTCCGTTTCGAGATCCATGGCGGGGACCAGGCGCTTCAGCTCGGCGAGGCGCTCGGGGGGGACCCGTCCGTGGCGATCGATGATCCCGGTGACTCGGATAGCGTCTTCCATACCGGCGGTCATGTGAGCCAACGTGACGAGATCATCGCCGGCGAAGCAGGTGGGCCCTTCGTCGGCATTCGACACCCGCTCGACAAACTCCACCAGGGCGTTGGCCCGCACGGGGTCCACCAAGTGCCATAGCGAGATTGCTTGCTCGAGGTAGTCCCAGCCGTAGCGAAGCCTGTCGACCACGTGGGCGTCTTCGAGTGCACTGGAGGCGAGGCGGACCTTGTAGAGTGTCATCGGCCGGACTTTCTCGCATCAACCGTGGACGACCGCGCAGCCAGATCGGAGATCCCTGGCGAGAAATCAATCGAACCACCGCCATTGCCTCTGCTCGGCCGACGACGATCCCGACCAGCTGCCGCTCTTCACCGACTACGCCCACGGCAACATCGCGCGGCAGATCAAACGCACTGCGGGATCGCCAAGGCGTCTCCTGGGGGCGCCGCGGCAGCGTCATCGCCGCCGGACCGTCGTCATGCCATCGAGCGGCTCCTGGACCACGTCGATCAACCCGAACGCGCGCGCGTCCTGGGCGTCGAAGACGCGGTGGGCCGCCATGACATCGGCGATCTCCGCCTCGGTCCGGCCGGTGGCGTGCGCGAAGGTCGTAAGCACGGCGGCGGTAGCGCGCTGCATCGCGGTGGGCGCCGATGACAGATGCGCGGTGAGCGGGACCAGCTGCACCGTCGCCCGCGGGTACACGCGGCGCGCGCCCGGCTTCCCGGCCGCCAGGACCAGCGCGGCACCGCCGACCGCGCGGCCAGTACACACCGTCGAGACCGGGGTCTTTAGATCCCGGATCGTGTCGCAGATCGCCATCACGTCGCCGAGTGCACCGCCAGGTGAGTCGATGCGCAGCTCGATGTCGTGACCCGGCATGGTGTCGTCGAGGAATAGCAGCGACGCGATGATGACCTCCGTATTCGACTCGTCCAGTGGTCCGAGCATCGCGATGCTCCGCCGTTCGAGCAACTGTGCGCGCGGGTCGTCACCTGCGGCGGCATGAGCCGCGGGCCGGCGCTCGGCATTCGAGGCACGCTGGACCGACAACGCGAACATGACTGACGCGGTCAAGCCGCCGACCAGGATCAATCCGGCGCCGATGGCTCGCACGCCGAGCTCGTCGTACGCGCCCGCGCCCGGGGCCGACTCACCGCCCGAATGAAACGGCACGTCCTTTGTACACTCGTGCACACCGACCCCCAAGACGACCAGGCCCACCAGCCCGAACACCGCCGACAGCCTCATGGCGAGGAGCCTACCAGATGGTCCGCGCTCGCGGCGCGTAGCCGACCGAGTGGTCAGGCGACCCGGTCCTCCGGATGGGGCGCGACCGTCTCGAGGAGGTATTGGGTGTCGACCAACCCGGCAAGCAGCTGCGCCGAACTCGACCCCGCCGCGCTCCGCGCCAAGCACGCCGCCCTGGTCGCCGACATCGAGGCCGAGCACGCCGGCGCCACCGTCCTTGGCCCCGCCCACCTGATCAAGCAGGCCCCCGCCGGGACGAGATTGCCGCCGCGATCACCGCCGGTGGCTGGCGTGTCAGGCTGTGTCAGGCGAGGGCCTCGAGCTTGTCTGCCTCGCCGCGCGCGCGGGCGTAGTCGCTCGCGGTCAGACCGTCCGCGTCACGCGCGTCGCGCGCCGCGCCGACCGCGAGCAGTTCGATGAGGGCTGGGCATCCGTCGCCCTCTTGCGCCTCGGGTCGCAGCGGTCGCAGCCAACCGGACCGGTGCGACCGCGAGCCGGGCGCCTCGAGGCGCCTCGAGGGTTCCCGCATGATCACGGCAGCAACTTGCAGGCGCCCACGCCCTCGGCGACGCACTCGGCCTCAGTCGCACGTGCCGGCAATCCGTAGTAGTCGGTCCCTTCGATCTGATGGATGTAGGCCCACGCTTGGGCCTGCGACTGGCACGCCGCGAGCAGGCGGGTCCCCTTGTACTCCCGCTTCTCGAGAGACGAGATGCTGTCGCTAAGTCTCTTGCAGTCGATCTCGAAGCGGTCGCACGAAGAGTACTCGTTGCCCTCGGACGCGAAGCGCAAGCACCACCAGCCGGTGCCGGGCGGTAGCCAGAGCGCCGCTCGCATGGGCACAGGCGCCGACTTGGCGCTGACCGCGACACACGGCGAGACGCTCGACCTATCCTTGCGCTTGAGCTCGCTGCGGCGCAGCGCCTCGCACTCCGAGCGTTTCGCGACCGAGTACGCCATCCACATCCCAGTCACGTTGTTCTCCGCCCACAGGAACACGGAGTACGCCCACGCCTTCTTGTACGCCTTGCACGTTGTCCAGCTGAACTTGTCGGCCTCGCAGACCGCTTGCTCGCGCGTACAGATGAACTTGCCCGGGCACCACCACCCGGTCCCCGGCTCGAGCCAAACCTCACGAAAAGCGCCCGTGCGCTTGGAGCGATCGGGTGCGTCGTACTCATCGGCACGAACAGACGGGGCGAGGGCGATCAAGAGCGCAAGGCCCGCGAGCGACTCGAGCGAGTGGCGCATCATGGCGCCATCATGCCCCACTTCGCCCCCGATCCGATGCTCCGATCGGCCCCGCGATCCGGTTGGCTGCTACTGGTTTTGGTGGGCCGATTGGCTCCGCCCGCGATCCGCCGGCGATCCGATCAGCTGCGACGGCCGCCCCCCTCCTTCATGGCTCACGTACGATGTTCCGGCGCGGGATGAGCCCAAGTGCGCGGAGTTGTTCTAGCGTCTCCAACACTCCATCGATGCCGCCCCGCCCCGTACCCAGACCAGCCTGTGTCGCCAGTTGATCGATCTTGTCGGTCGTGAGCGGGCCCGGCACATCAAGAAGGTGCACATGCTCGCGCACCTGCAGGGCACCGCGAAGAGCCGCTACCGCTGCCGCCGCATGCCAACGGACTTCGCCGAACAAGTACGGAATCGACAGGATCGTAAGGCTCTCATCTGCGAGCATGCTTTCGGCAGCGCTCAAGAGCCGCTGTTCCGCCACAGGCGCCTCGGCGAGGGCACGCAACGCGTTCGCACGGCGCCGTGGCTCCGCCGACGCAAGCTGCTCGAGCAGCGCCCTTACATTCTCTTCGCTATTGAGTTCGTTCATGACCGCGCGTCCTTGACTGGGATTTCGCCTTCCGTATTTGCGCAACATCCACGGGTCATTTGGAAGCCGGCTGGCGTT
>Ga0154020_10010772_pt1 | contig 10437 bp, 4 predicted proteins | sample Klosneuvirus_201_FD_109709 | JGI IMG/M metagenome (GOLD analysis project Ga0154020, IMG submission 109709) | Active sludge microbial communities from wastewater, Klosterneuburg, Austria - Klosneuvirus_20160825_MG | ecosystem: Engineered > WWTP > Aerobic digester > Activated sludge | place... | reverse complement strand
CCGCTCGGCCCCATGGCATCGAGTTGTTTCAGGCCGCCGTAACGGCTGCCCATGCCGGCAGCGAGGATGAGGAGAGTCGGTTTCATGCGTGGTTGGAAATGAGGAGCACAAACTGTCCGACGGGGCGGGAAGTGTTTCAAGTTCCTTCCACCACCCAATCCAGCCGGACGGGGTCAAGGATAGACGATGAACAATAGACGATACCTCGCCACGTCGACAGCCCTATCGCCTATCGTTTATTGTCTATTCCCTCGGTTCCCGCCACTCAGGGCACATCACGTTCGGACACACGGCATCAGTCCCTCACACCAGCACCATCTGCGCCGGGTCGATCTCCAGTTCCACCGGCATGTCATAGCCGAGCCCGTCGATCCACGGGGCCAGCACCTCCAGCACGTCCGCCGCTTGAAAATGCTCCGGTTTCGTCTCCGGATGCGGCAGGTAGATCAGCACCTCGTGGGATGCCCCGCCGTGCCGCAGGCGGGCCTCAAAGAAGGAAAACGTCTCCGCCGGTTCCACCGGATGCCATTGCAGCCGCTCAAACGTCCGCCATGGCCGCACCACACGATACCGCCGCGGCGCGATGGATACATTCAGCGTCCCCGGATGGTAGCCGCCCAGGTCCAGCCCCAGCCGTGCGAAGTGCGGTCGCTGCATCGCCACCGTCCCGCCGGGAAAACGCGGATCACCATTCAAACCAGAAGCGACACGATGCCCGCGCACGATGCGGGCGGGATAAGCAGGCCAGGACATGTCTGCATCATCCCGCTACCTCCCCTCCCTGCGCAAGTGCCAACCCGGCTCCGAATGCCCCCCCTGCCCTCCCACGGCGCAGCCGATGCCCGATCTCGGATTCGGCAATTCCCATCCCGGTATGCCTACACACCTACCCCGGCGGCGAAGGACCTCTTCACCGAATCCAGCGGGTCGATCCGCAGGCTGCCCTGGCTCAAATCTGTATCTCTGGCCCTTCTTCGCGTTTCACGAGCTTCCAGGTGGAGCCGGTGCGGCGGAAAGTGTGGTGCACTTGGGTGAGGTTTGGGGCTTGAGCGCCGATCCAGAGCCTGGCTGAGGCTTCGGCTCAGGGAAAACCGGCTGCCAATTCTAGAGCCAATAGTTTTCTGGTGGGAAAACCATGTCCCCTGGGTCTGGAAAACTCTTTTCCAAGGGGTGAACCAACTACCCACCCCTCAAAAAACTCTTTTCCGGCAGGTGGGGAGAGTGGTTGCAGGCTGGAAAACTCTTTTCCAAGGGGTGGACCAACTCCCCACCCCTCAGAAAACTCTTTTCCGGCAGGTGGGGAGAGTGGTCGCGGGCTGGAAAACTCTTTTCCGAGGGTCACTCCAAGCGGGAACACGCCGGAAAACTCTTTTCCGAGGGCCGGGTAGCTTCCCCAGCGTCTGAAAAACTCTTTTCCGAGGTCGGGGGACATTCCCTTCGGTCCTGAAAAGAGTTTTCTGGAGGTCGCGGAGCCGCCGTTGGCCGCCGAAAACGCCTTTCCGCAGGCTCCGCATCGCCCCCTCCCTGCCCTGAATCATCCAGCGCAGCCAATCCACCCGATTCTCGATCCGGCGTGAAGACAATGTGCAGATAGACAGGGAGCGCTGGGGCTCCGGAATCGTGGCAAATCTATTCCTTGGCTCCTCTTCGACAAAAGCGCGCGTCACCAGGGCGCCGTTGGCCTGGTAAACCTTCAACCTCGGATCTCCGGCTCTTCTTCGCGTTTCACGAGCTTCCAGGTGGAGCCGGTGCGGCGGAAGGTGTGGTGCACTTGGGTGAGGTTCGGGGCTTGATGGCCGATCCAGAGCGTGGTCGTGATCGTGTCCGCCGTGGCGGTGTCGATGTCGATCGTCACCCGCGTCGCCAGCGCGTCATCGGAGCGGCGGTGGCTCCAAGAAAGGCCGGGCCAGTCCTTCACCGGGGACGTGTACGTTTCGGAAGCATGCCGCAGCGTGAACTCCGGCAAATCCCGCTGCAACGCCGCCACCTGCTTCGGTCCCTGGCAGAGGTAAAACTCGCCTTTCTTGCCATGACGCGGCAATTCATCGCGCAAGGCCATCAACACGACGCTGTAGCGCGGCGAGGGCGGCAGGTCGTTGGGCTCTCGGGCGTCGGAGACGTAGGGTGTCTTCGGCCAGGTGAAGGAGGTAGCGAAGCCTATGATGGTCAGAAAAGCACTCCTGAATCAACCCTCGTTTTCAAAGCGTGGAAGGTGCCTGTGGGTGCCTGTGCCCCCACTTAAAAACATCTTGACCTGATTGTGCAAGCCAATCAGCCTGAATCCCGTAGGAGATTTAATAGAAAAGGAAGCCATGCAAAACAAACGCCCTCATTATCTTCTGCTGCATCTGAGCCTCATGCTGTTGGGCTCCTTGGGTTCCTGTTTGGCCGGCCCAGGTGATGTCGATGCCGATGGCGATGTCGATATCGAGGACGCTCGTTACATCGCACGTTCACTAGTGAATCAGGGGCCGCCGGTTTTTAGTGTGGCAGTGGCGGATGCCAATGAGGATGGCACTGTTGACATTGAAGACGCGTTTACGATTGCAAAACATGTGTCGGGCGAGTCACGAATTTTGCTGATTGACCCAGAGGGGGGCGGATCAGTCGATCTCAAGGTTGGAGACCTGCTCCGCGTTCAAGTAATGGAAAAGTTTTTCCCCTCCACCTCGGTCGGTTGGACGGTCAGGATTCGTTCGGCAACGACTTCCTATGATTCGGGACCGCAGTCGTTGATCCAATCTGAGGATCAGCGTTCCATGTACTATCTTTGGAATGTTGCCGGAGTTCAACCGGCGCTGGATTATGTGGTAAGCTTCCAACTGGGTGCGCAGGTGATCGATGTCACCATCGCACTCGGGCAGCCCAACTTTGGTCCCAGTTCACTGGCTGACTTCACCGATGCCGGGGCGCCGGCACCCGGAATGCCCTTGGTTTTCCGCCGTTACATTTCCCACGACCCATACAGCTTTCCATACTTGGGGGCCTTGGGACGCGGCTGGATGCATTCGTTTGATGTGTTTCTGGAGGAGTTCCCGGACGGGACCGTTCGATTTCACGGGCCGTCTCCGACCCCCCTCGCGCGAGTCTTCAAGAGCCTGCCCAATGGCTCCTTCGAATCAGCTCCCGGTGATCACTCCGAGTTGAGCCTGCAAGGTGACAACACATTCCAATTGCGTGAGAAAAATGGTTATAAGATGCGGTTTCTCACCAATGGAAAGCTCCATTATATGGAGGATCGGAATGGCAACAGAATCACGCTCTCCTACGATGGAAATGGCCGTCTGGTTCAGGCTGCCCACACCACCGGAGACTCGCTTGTCTTTGCGTATAATGCCGCCGGGAGAATACAGTCTGTCACGGATCCCCTCAGTCGAGTCACTCAATATGTGTATGACACGACGGGACAGTTGCTCATCAAGGTGATCGACCCGTCTCTGGCTGAAACCACATATACTTATGCTCAAGGCCGCAACTACCTGGTCAACCAGCGCCTGGAATCCATCACTTATCCAGACAATACGGGAGTGCGGTATCAGTTTGATGACTCCGCGCGGGTTGTGTCTCAGGCGGGACTTGGCGGCCTCAGCCCGCTCACCTATGTGTATGAGGCAGGAGGGATCACCAAGATCCAAAATGCCGCCGGGGCACAGACCACGGTCCAGTACAACGAGCGCGGTCTTCCGGTGCAAATCACCGATGCCATGGGCGGTGTCATCCAGCGCCAGTATGATGCCTTGTTCAACCTGATCTCCACCACCGATCCGTTGAATCGCACGAGCACCTTTGAGTATGACCCCCGTGGCAATCTCACCAAAACAACCTTGCCCGGAGGAAGTGCCGTCAGCTTTGAATATGAACCCGTTTTCAACGAGTTGACCAAGCTCACCGATGCAAACAATCAGGTGACGACCTTTCAGCATGATGGAATAGGCAATCTTACCCGCATCACCTATCCAGACACAAGCACGCAAGAATTCACCTATTTTGCCAATGGAGCCCTGGCGACGCAGAAAAATCGTGCCGGGCAGACGACATCATTCACACGCAATGCGCGCGGACTCGTCAGCGCAAAAAACCTGCCGGGTGGTGTGACACATACCTTCTCCTACGATGCATCTGGCAACCTCACCTCGGCCTCAACGCCCTCCTGGACTTTTAGCCAGCAGTTCGATCTGATGAACCGGTTGACGCAGGTCACCTACCCCGGTAACCGCTCTTTTCATTACACCTATGACACTTCCGGCGTGCTGATTCGGGTGGAAGATCCCGATGGGCGCAAACAGCGCTACGAGTATGACGACATGCGGTGCCTGGAGAGAATTGTGGACGAACCGGCCGAGGCAGCAGTCGTCATTTATCAGTATGACGCGGCGGGCCGTCGAATCAAGCGAACCAGTGGCAACGGAGTGGTGACGGACTATACATACGATCTGCTTGACCGGGTGGATGAAATTGTGAACCGTCGGCCCAACGGAGATATTATCTCACGGTTCGATTATGCTTATGATGCTGTTGGAAACGTCATCTCACGGCACCGGGCAAACGGAACGGACACATTTGCTTATGACCCAAACTTGGGGCGGTTGACCTCAGCCTCATTCGCTGGTGGTGACACCGAGACCTTCGCTTACGATGCTGCGGGTAACAGGACTCTTAGCACCCAGAATGGAGTGCCGACATCCTACACGTCCAACTTGATGAACCAGTACTCCAGCGCCGGGGGCGTGACATACACCTACGATGCAAATGGCAATCTTGCCACAAAGGTCACGGCATTTGGCACCAATCAATATGTTTACGATGCGGAGAACCATCTGACGCAGGTCGTCACCCCCACAGACACGATCTCCTATCAATACGACGCCTTGGGGCGCAGGGTGCGCAAAATCCACGCATCCGCCGGCACTTCGAACTTCTTGATTGATCGCGAGCAGGTGGTTATCGAAGAAGATGCTTCCCAGCAGACTGTGTTTCGCTATGCTTGGGGGGAGCATATCGACGAAGCATTGCGAATGGAGAAAGCTGGGGGCACCTACTACTACTCCCATGATGCCCAGTTCAGCGTTTATGACTTGACCGACGCCAGCGGAACGATTGCCGAGCAGTATGCATACACGGCTTTCGGGCAGCCTAGTTCTCCAGGGAACTTTGGGAATCAGTTTTTTTTCACGGGTTTGAATTTCGACTTCGACGCTAATCTCCAGTATTCAAGAAACCGAACGTATAGCCCTTCTCTCGGGAGGTTTTTGCAGCCTGATCCAGCAGGGTTGGCTGTATCAATCAACTTGTACGAGTACGGAAATAACAACCCCATCCGATTCTCCGATCCTCTAGGTTTGATGTCGGCTGAGCAGGCAGATGCGGTTCACGATTTTGCTGTATCCCTAGCATTCGCAATCGCCCAACCCTCCTTCAGCACTATTTTACAGGCAACTGTGGCGGTAGGTGGGATTTACCAAGCTTACAATTTACCCACTGCAACAAACACTGCATCAGGTGGCCTCCTGTTCGCTGGCATCGCTGGCTTTACAAGCGGCAAAACTCAAGCCGATCCTGTTAGTCTCGCCGTATCCGCCGCAACTAGCGGCATCATCGGCGCTTCGAGTCGCGTCGCCAGCGGTAGGAACTCGTCTTCAGGGGGTGGGGGTGGCTACGGGGGCATGCCTATGATCGTTAACGCTCGGGGATCATGGGCACCCGCAGGCTACGGATGGACACTTGTGAATGCGACGACTTGCCCCACGTTTATTCAGCCCAGCCAAGGAAATAAAATTACCACCGCTCCTGCTCAAACTGATTCGCAGTCGAAAGCCGCTTTTGCTAAGATTCTGGTGCCGCCTCAAAATTGCCTGATGCGCTGTGACATTCCGGTGTTTGGCTTCGCAAGCGGCTCGAAGTTTCAGCGCTTTGTGGTTCAGTATGGAAAAGGACCGGATCCCACCTCCTGGCATGACATTGACTCTTCAAAGGTTCCCCAAACGCAGTGCAGGAGCTTTTCCGAACTGTCCTGGATGACCGGCGACCTCAATTTAATCGGGAATCTGGCCACTTGGAACACGGGACTCAAAAATTGGGAGCACCTACCAGCCCACCCAGTGAGCGATCCCACGGATTTCAATGGTGTTTATACCATCCGCCTGCACGTGAAGGGGAAAGACAGCACTCAGGCGGACGACCGGGTGACCGGGGAGATCGGGCGGGCTATCGCCCAATGCGTTCCAGGAATTGCGCTGAGTCCCGACGGTAGGCTGGTGATGCATTTCCCGGAACATGCGCTCATGACCGAGTTCCGGGTGTATTCCATCCAGCCTTTGGCCGATGTGCAGGAAACGATGCCGACTCTCCCTGATGGCGTGTCCTTGATCGGCACGGCTTACCGAATCCGGGAGCCGGGGGATGCCTTCATCAAACCGGTACGGCTCGAAATGAAAGTGCCTGAGGGGCATGCCGTGGCTCGTCCCGAGCAGGTGGGCGTTGCTCATTGGGATGCTGAAAAAGGAACCTGGAACTGGCTGGAAACGGAGAGTTCAGAGGCGGGGCGGAGCTTCTCCTCTATCCTCCGCAAACTCCCACCCCAGAAAGCGATTTTTGCGCTTCTGGTCGATCAGCAAACACCACGATCCAAAGCGGCGGCTCCCCAGGGCGGCGAAACCATGGCACAAGTACCGCCCGTCCGAGCGGGTGTCTTGATCGACAACCGGTTCGAGTCCGGTCTGGGCACCGTTTCTGAGCGTGATGCACCTGTAGGTGCGGCCCTCAAGCTGGTGAAAGGCAGCCCGGACTCCAGCCAGTGCCTCGAAATGACCAACACACTTTTTGGAGGAACTTTTGGAGTCACCCTGTGCAAGCAGCCTTTCAACGTGGAGGAGTACCCGGAGCTGCGCTTTGAGTACATGTCCGAGCCGGGGGTCAGCCTCAATCTTTATGTGAAGTGCGAAGGAAGGTGGTACTGCATGGTTCTCACGGGCAAGGAGCCGGACTTTCATGAACGAGACGTGAACATGACGGTGGCCGGCATGGTGCCCCATGCGCGTGCGGATGGCCGGTGGCATCAAGCACGGGTCAATCTGGCAACGCTTCTGGCCACCAAGACCCGGCACACCCAGGTGCAGGAGATCATGCTGGCCGACTGGACGACCAAAGGGTACATGAAGCTGGCCTTCGGCCAGAACAAGCGCGGAGCCAAGTTCTGGATGGACAATCTGGTCATTGAGGCGCCTGCGGGTTATTCGCGGCCCACTGACAGCCGGACGGAATGGATCGTGGATGCCTACAACGACCCGGCACCCACGAACGACCTCGGAGGAGCAACCGGGGAGTTGTCGTGGCGGGAGGATGTCCATGTCTGTGAGGCAAGGGTCCTTTCCGAGTCCGCTCAATCAGGTCATTTGAGGCTGTCGTTTGATGTTTCCCAGCCCGGCGCATTTGGTGGATACTGGACGCATCTGCGCGACAGTTCGGCCCGGGGCATGGACGTCCTCGAGTTTGACCTTCGCAGTACGCAAGCCGTGATGCCGCGGCTCAAACTGGCTGTCAAAGACAGCGGGGGGCGGGAGTTCAAATTGGACGTCAACCGCTTCGCCGGTCGTGAGTTCAAAGCCCGCGACTGGCTGCATCTTCGAATCCCTGTGACGATGCTCGGCTCAGTCATTGATCTTTCCGCTGTCTCTAGCCTGAGCATGATCATTGAGCACTCCAGCGGCGTGAACCGTGGCGAACTTGACGTGGACAACATCCGTTTTGCCAAGGGTGAACTTCCCGACATCAAACTCGCCGACTTTCAAGACAAAGATCCCAATGCCAATTTGCTTGGCCGGGAGAACTCGACTTTTGAAGACGGCGCGGCCGCCATCAACGTCAAGGTGCGTGATGACGAAGTCGCGGGTTCCGAGAATCCTTCCCTGCTGCTGGCCTATGGAGGCACCATCGGTCACGACTTCAGCAATGGTGGCTTCTCCTTCTGCGGTTTCCGAATGAATACAGGACGCCTGGACCTTTCGAATTATCAAACTCTGCGCTTCAAGATCCGGGGAATGAAAGGTGGTGAGCAGCCCAATGTGTATCTGATCGATGGCTTCGGCAAAAGAATGGTGGACTTGGAGAACTACCACAAAGTAACGACCAGTTGGGAGTCTGTTACTATACCCCTTGCGGACATCGCAGCGAAAGGCCTGGACCTGACCCATGTCAGGGGGCTGGAGTTCACGTTCGAATGGCAGAATGATTCCAGTTCCATCTGGATGGATGATTTAACATTCTCGGCGCAGCCACTGAAAGTTGCCGGGCAGCCTCCTCTCCGCAGTCCGTGAATTTGTGCTTCACGAGTCCGTTTGAAACCCACTCCTATCCACCATGAACCTCAGACCCAATTACCTGTTGAGTTCAATGATCCTTGCGTGTCTCGCCATCGGGCAGGTGCCTCCATCATCAATCGCTGCGGATCTGACATTGTCGCTGACGCCCGCCAACGGACACGCCGCGCCGACCAGCCAGGTCGCAGTCGAACTTGATGTGCAATCTGTTTCTCACAGCGCAGGAGCGTTTTCTCTGGTCCTTGCCTATAACCCTGCCGTTTTAAGAATTGTCGCGATTGTTCCATCTGCCGCGTCAAGATTTGCTGGCAACCTGTTTGCCGACCCTGCTACGTTTTCGAGTGGCAGCACGCGAATCGTTGGTTTCCAGACGAACAATCCAGGAAGCAGTCCTTCGCCAACGGCGCTGATAGCGGTGGTGTTAGAAGTTGTGGGCGCGAACGCTTCTTCGAGCACCTTAAGCCTAACTGCGGAAAAATTTGTGGACGGCTGGTGGCGTGCCCTTTCAATCGAAACGCAGACCTCACTATTAACGGTGAGTGACGCGGATGGTGACAATGACGGCCTTCCGGACTGGTGGGAGTCGCAGCATTTTGGCTCAGCACAGGAGGCTGCCGCCTCCCTAGATTCGGACGGGGATGGATTCAGCAATCTTCAAGAGTTTTTAATGAAGACCAACCCCCGCAACGCCATGAGCGGCCTGTTCAGCAAACCCGTCCTCCAAGCTGGGAATTCATTCATCTTTGACGTCGCAACACAAGCAGGGGTCTTGTATCAAGTGGAGTTCTCTTCCAGCCTTGGCGCTGGGTCGTGGGTGGGCAGCGGGGCGTCATTCTGGGGAAATGGGGGAGATATTCGGGTGATCGATCCCGATGTCCTGAATGCACCCTCGATTGCACGCCGCTTTTACCGCGTCAAGGTTCTGACTCCTTGACGGCATCTCAAACTGACCTTTCATGCGGCGAAGCCATTGGTATGTGATATCCATCTTCTGGGTTGCCGCACTGTTGACTGTGCTGCTTTGCGGGTTGGTTGAGTGGAATGAATCCAATCGTTTTCTTTCTGCGGTCTGGATATGCTGTTTCTACTTCGTGGCAATCAATGTCAGCTACCTCATCGTGGTGACGACACTTTCGTTGTTCGTCAGGCACCGGAGCCTGCCACAAAACGAAAGCTGCAAGTCGGTCAGGCTAGCCTTGCTCTATGTGGTCAAGAATGAACCTATCACCATTCTTGCGAGTGCGATCGAAAGCCTCCGACGCAACGACTTGCCTGGTGTGGACCTGTGGCTGGTCTCGAACTCGGATGACGAAAGGTGCATTCAAGATGAGCTCAATTTCATTACCAACGCAAACCGCTCATTTGGCGGGCGCTGTTTTCACTACCGTCCTGGCGACAATCCGACCGGTAGAAAGCATGTCGCCATTCAACGATGGTTGGCAGACAATCAAGGGTATGAATACTTTTTGGTGTGTGATGCGGACTCTGTCCTCGCCGATGGTTTGGTCACGACCTTGGTGAGGATGGCGCAACATCCTGAAAACCAAGAATATGCAGTGTTTCAGTCTCACCTGCTCTTGTGTGGGAGCCGCACATGGTTTGCAAAGCTACTGGAGCCGGGCCAGAATTTGGTGCAGCGTGTTTTCTGTGAGGTCAATTTTCGAATGCTCGGAACGTCTCCGTATTACGGCCATGGAGCCCTCATCCGAAGCTCGGCTTTTCGATGTCTGGCCGTTCCCGATCATGTCCTGAGCCATGACTTGTGGGATACGGCCGAGCTACATAGGCTTGGCTGGAGAATTGCATTCTGTCCGGAGGTGATAACAGAAGAGATGTTTCCCTCTAACTACCTCGAATTCAAAAGGCGAAGCAGGCGTTGGATCATAGGAACTTTGGAGGCCATGCCCCTAGTCTTTCAATCGAAGCTCTGCCTTGGTGCGCGATTCTACCTGGCACTGGCTTCTTATGTCTATCTCGTTCAGCCCGTTTTCGTCGCATGGGTTCTCATGGGGCTCCTGGCTCACACCGAATTGGGAGGCCCGCTCCTAAAAACACAAAGCGCATTCCTGGGTGGGGTTCTCGCTATAGACTTCGAAATGAGCGGGTTTTCACTTCTAACAAT
>Ga0154020_10010770_pt1 | contig 10438 bp, 8 predicted proteins | sample Klosneuvirus_201_FD_109709 | JGI IMG/M metagenome (GOLD analysis project Ga0154020, IMG submission 109709) | Active sludge microbial communities from wastewater, Klosterneuburg, Austria - Klosneuvirus_20160825_MG | ecosystem: Engineered > WWTP > Aerobic digester > Activated sludge | place... | reverse complement strand
TGGGCTGGCAACTGTTTCCTTGAGGTCGTGTGGTGCCTTGCGGCCTGGCCCTTGACCCCGAGTGGGCGTCGCCTCGCGCCGCAGGCCTCTCCCGGCTAGGGTGAACCCTAATCTGACACGCGACCGCCACTTGGTGGCATATCTGTGCCGCCTCAAACTGGAGGCATAACCGTGCCGAACCAGCAAGGTTATGGTTCTAGGCACACTTTCGGTGCCAAGCGGCGCTTGGCGGTGTCTCTTGTGGTGGAGAGGAGGAGGATCGAACTCCCGACCTTCGCATTGCGAACGCGACGCTCTCCCAGCTGAGCTACCCCCCCACGCGAGGGTCGCAATGATAGCAGAGAAAATCCGGGCGGATCGATCTTGTGGGTTCAGCCGCGGCGGGCTCGGGCGCGGTCGAGGGCGGCCTGGATCACGGCGCGTTTGCGGTCCACCTCGGCGGGGGTGTTGGTCTGGGTGCGTTCTTTCAGGTGGTCCAGCTTGTGGCGGGCTTTGGCTTCCAGCCGTTCGCCGTGCTCGGCCTTCAGGCGCTGTTGCCGGGCCTGGCGGGTGGTGTAGCGCTGCCGGGCGGCGTCGGCGTCTGTGCGGCTCCAGGCCTGCCAGCCGCTGCGGCCCGGGGTGACGCTGGCCACTTCGATGCAGTCCACCGGGCAGGCCGGCAGGCACAGTTCGCAGCCGGTGCATTGGGCTTCGATGACGCTGTGCATGTGTTTATGGGCACCGACGATGCAGTCCACCGGGCAGGCCTGGATGCACAGGGTGCAGCCGATGCACCAGGCCTCGTCGATCCAGACGATGCTGCGTTCGGACTCGCTGCCGCAGGTGGGATCCAGTGCGGTGGCGGCCTGGCCAGTCAGCCGGGCCAGCCGTTCGATGCCTTCCTGGCCGCCGGGCGGGCAGCGGTTGATGGCCGCTTCGCCCGCGGCGATGGCCTGGGCGTAGGCACGGCAGTCGTCGTAGCCGCAGCGGGTGCACTGGGTCTGAGGCAGTTCGGCGTCGATGAGATCGATCGGCGCTGTCTGCCTCCGCAGGCTGTCGCCCGCGGGCGAAGGGCGCGATGGCTTCGCAGGATCGGTGTCGGTGACGGATGGATTCAAGAGTCGGGGTCGAAGATGACGCAGGTGGAGCTGGCGTGTGCGTAGAGCGTGCCGTCCGGACCGATCAATTGTCCGTCGGCCGAGGCGATGCGATTGCCCACATGGACGGTGGTGCCGATGGCCCGCACCAGGGGGACCTGGTCGGTGAGCGGTCGCACACAGTTCACCTTGAACTCCACCGTCCGGTAGACCTTGCCTTGGGGCAACGTCGTGTGCACAGCGCAGGCGACCGCCGAATCCAGCAGGGTGGCGATCCAGCCGCCATGCACCGAACCCAGCGGGTTGTAGTGCTCAAACAGCGGGCGGCCCTGATAGACGGCACGGCCGAAGCCGGCTTCAACCAGCAGGAACTTGAGCGTGTGGGAAATTGGCGGCTGGGGGATTTCTCCGGTGAACATGGCCTCGAAGGCGCCCAGGCCGCTGCGGCTCATGAACTGCTCCGGCGCGCACAGACCAGGGCCGCGCAGGCGGGTGCGCAGAACGGCCTCTCGTTTGAGCCAGCGGTCCAGGGTGAGGGACTGGTCGGCAGGAGTGAGCGGTTCAGGGTCACGGTGCTGAGGTGTCATGGGATTGACTCGCGGTACATCAGGATTTCGTCAGTGCACGGTGCATTGACTGCGAAACCGCAGGGTACTTCCATGGGTATGAATGGCAATCCCCCATTCGAGTTAGGGCTAACTGCGACATCAGGTGCCGGCAAGTCCGCTCAACACCAGGACCCCCAGCACGGCAAACACCGCCGCGGCAATGCGGTGCACCACCTGCAGCGGCACGAAGCGGGTAGCTCGTTCGCCCAGCAGCACCGCGGGTACGTTGGCGATCATCATGCCGAGTGTGGTGCCGGCGGTAACTGTGACCAGCGCGTGGTATTTGGCGGCCAGCATCACCGTGGCGATCTGGGTCTTGTCGCCCATCTCGGCCAGAAAAAACGCCGCCACGGTCAGGCCGAACACGCCCCAGCGGCCGGTACCGCCGCCTTCGACTTCATCGGCCTTGTCCGGGATCAACATCCACACCGCCACGGCCAGGAAGGAGGCGCCGAGGATCCAGCGCATCCACTGGGGGTCGATCTGCCGGGTCAGCCAGTCGCCCAGGGCCGCAGCGCCGGCATGGTTGGCCAGCGTGGCCACCAGGATGCCGAGCACGATGGGGATGGGTTTGCGGAAGCGGGCGGCCAGCAGCAGGGCCAGCAATTGGGTCTTGTCGCCGATTTCGCCGAGGGCGACGACGCCGGTGGACACGGCGAAGGCTTCGAAGGACATGGGAACGCAGCGCGGGGAAGTCGGCCGGTGCAGGGGCCTGGCCCATTGGGCGGGTGCTGTCACCGGGCGCTGCAGTGTACCGACCTCCGCCGCCGGTGCAGACACGCTGGTGCAGACTGGCGCCGTCAGCGCAGTGCAGGGAGCTGGCGCAAGCCGTTCTGCAGGCGTTGGCGGATCTGACCCAGTGTGGCGACACCAGAGGAGCCGCGGCTGGAGTCGGCAGCCGATGGGGCGGCGGCATAGCGCCAGGCGTCCAGGCGGCGCAGGGTGTCTGCGACTTCGGTGGCGGCTTGCGGCGCAGCAGATCCCCAGCGTTGCAGCACCCGCTCGGCCAGGCTGCGCGGCGGCAACTCCGGGGCCTCGGTCAAGCCGCGCCGCAGCAGTGTGGCCTGTGTGCGGGCCAGCAGCCGCAGCCAGGGGTCGCGGCGCTGGCTGCGCCAGCCGTCCCAGGCCGCCCAGCCGGCGCCGGCCAGGCCCAGGGCGGCCAGCGCCAGCAGCAGGGTCCGCCCGGCGGTGAGCAGGTCGGGTTGCTCCCAGCCCAGGTCCTCCAGCAGGTCGCGCTGGCGCTGGCGGCCGTACTGCAGAACCCAGTCGTTCCAGCGGTGGTCCACCGCACCCCAGACCTGGCGCAGCCGCTCCAGCAGCGCCGGGCTGACCTGCGTGAGCGCACCGCTCATCAGGCCGGGGGGCAACCGCAGGCGCAGGCCCTGGCGCACCCGGTCGGGGGCAACGGCGGCGGTGGGGTCGACGCGGGTCCAGCCCCGTTCGGGCAACCAGATCTCGGCCCAGGCATGTGCGTCGCTCTGCCGCACCTCCAGCAGGCCGTTGACCGGGTTGAACGCACCGCCCTGGTAGCCGGTGACGATGCGAGCGGGCACGCCCAGGCTGCGCATCACCACCACATAGGCGGCTGCATAGTGTTCGCAAAAGCCGGTGCGGTGCGCGAGCCAGAAGTCGTCCACCGCGTCTTCGCGGTCGCCCGCCCGGCCTTCTCCGGGAGCCAGGGCGTACTGGAAGCCTGCGTTGCGGATGTGCTGCAGCAGCAGGTCGCTGGCCTGGGCAGCGAGCCGTTCGGCAGGCACACCGTCCAAGGGGCCACCGGGACGCCGCAGCGACGTGGACCAGGCGCGCGTCAGTGGGTGCACGTTGGCGGGCAGGGCCAGGTCGGCCGGCTTGACCAGTCCCTCCGGGATGATGCCGGTGCTCAAGTCGTAACTCATGCGCAGGTGGGCCAGGCCGCGCAGCTTGAGCCTCTCCTGGATCGGGCGCTGGGGCTGCCAGTGCAGGTCGTCGCGCAGGGCGAGCCACATGGCGGTGGAGTCCAGCTGTGGCTGCAAGGCGGTGAACTCCAGCAGAGGCAGGCTCGCCACCCGCAGCGGCTCGAAGGTGACTTCGTAGTCCACCGGCTGCTCCAGGGTGAGCTGGATGCGGCCGCTGCCTGGGGTGGGCGGAAGGCCTGGGGCGGGCGGGGCGCCCACGCCGCCATCGTCGGCCCGCCAGCGCCGGCCGTCGTACAGGCGCAGCACCGGGCCGCGGAAATACAGCGCCTCTCCCGCCGGCGGGGGGCGACCGAGGAAGTCCACCCGCATGGCCAGACTGTCGTCGCTGACCAGTTCGGCCACCTGGCCGAGCTCCAGATCGTCCGACAGGCCGGTGTGGCCAAGGTTCGAGGCCGGCTGGCCCCACAGCGGGGGCAGTCGCGGGAAGAACAGGAACAGCAACAGCACCAGCGGCATGCCGACCAGGGCGTGCCGCGCCGCCAGCCCCAGGGCCTGAGCCAGACCGGGGCGACCGCTCGGCATGTGAGCCAGGGCCAGCGCCCCCAGCAGCCCGGCCACCGATCCCAGCATCGCCAGCGCGGTGCCCAGCGACTGTGAATGCAGGAAGTTGGCCAGCACCAGCACGAAGCCCAGGAAGAACACCACCACCGCATCGCGTCGCGCGCGCAGCTCCAGGGTCTTCAGGGCGGCCAGCAGCACCAGCAGGGACACACCCGCGTCCTTGCCCAGCAGGGTCTGGTGACTCCACGCCGTGCCTACGGCCGCAACGGCCAGAGCCCCCAGCAGCACCCAGCGCGGCGGCAGCGGCGCATGACGCCAGGCCAGCCAGGCACGCCAGGCCAGTGCAGCGATGGCATAGGCACTGCACCATCCCGGCACATGCGAGAACAGCGGCAGCAGGGTCCAGCCGATTACACCGAGCAGGAACAGGGTGTCGCGGGCGTCACGGCTCATCGCCGTGCTGCTCCCGAAGGGGCTGTGCAGACGGAACCCGCTCATGGTGAGTCACCCGCCCCGGGCGGGCCGTCTGGAGCTGCTTCCAGCAAACCCCAGGTGGCCAGGTGGTGCAGGGCTTCGCGCTGCTGTGCCGGCCCCAGGCCGATCGGCAGTTCCCACCCGGGTAGTTGCAGGCCGTAGGCGATGCCGGCTTGCTCGGCGGCCAGCACCCAGGCGCACAGCCGGGCCAGGCGGCGTTCGTCGTCCGGTGCGGGGGTGCGCGACCAGTCGAGTTGCAGCCGGGCGGGCGGCTGCCCTTGGGCATCGCGGCTGACCAGGTCACCGCCGCCCGCCAGGCTTTGCGCCGTCTTCTTCCAATGCACCTGCGTCAGGCTGTCGCCGCGCCGCCAGGCCCGCAGCCCGGCCACGTCCTGGGCGGCCTGCCGGGTGCCCTGTGCCGGCAGCGAGGTGTCGGCCTCGGGGGAGGTCGACCAGGGCAGCGGCGCCGCAGGGGTCTCGGGCGCAGGCCAGGCCAGCCAGCCCGAGGCGGGGCGCCAGACCGTCCAGGCACGGAACAGGCCGAAGGGGTAGCGGGTCTCGATGCGCACCCGCTCGGCGCGGTGCCGGCCGCGCTTGCGCAGCAACTGGCCGAGCTGCAGGTGCACCTCGCCGCCGGCCGGCACGTCCACCCAGGTCCAGGCGGGCGGCGCGGCGCCGGGGTGCGAGGGCGCATCGGCCTGCGCAGCCGGCAGGTACAGGCCGATGCCGTAGCGCGCGCGGCCGCGTCGGGTTCTGCGCAGCCACCACCACCAGCGGGCAGGCCCTCGCAGCGGGGATGTCGTCGGGCGGGTTGCGTCCAGCAGCGTCACGCGCAGCTGTGCCATTTCTCCGGCGAACACCGGCTCGCCGGCCTGGGCCAGCAGCCGCAGCCCGCGCAGGTTGGCGTGGGTGCCGTGCATCGAGCTCAGGCCGACCCCCGCCAGCCCGAAGGTGAGCAGGTAACCCAGGTTGAGCTGGTAGTTGATCGAGGCCAGCAGCAGCACCAGCAGCAGCGCAGCGAACAGCCAGCCCGCACCGGTGGGCAGGATGTAGACGTTGCGCTGTGTCAGGTCGAGCCGGTCGCTGCGCGGGTGGCGCTGTTGCCACCAGTGCTCCCAGCGCCGGGCCCAGGCCGGGCGCCGGGCTGTGGCAGGGCCTGCCGCTGCAGAGGTCACCGCAGCCCCAGCGACGCGACCATCGCTGCCACCTGTTCCGGCGCACCCCGGCCGGCGCCGGGCAGGGGCAGCAGGCGGTGCGACAGGGCCGCCACCGCCACCGCCTGCACATCGTCCGGGCTCACATGGGTTTGTCCTTGCAGCAGGGCGCGGGCGCGCGCCACCCGCAGCAGCGCCAGGCCGGCGCGTGGCGACAGGCCTTGGCGGAACCAGCGGCCGTTGCGAGTTTCTTCGATCAGCGCCTGCACGTAGTCGAGTAGCGCCGGCGCCACATGCACCTGGCGCACCAGCGCCTGGGCATCGAGCAGATCCTGCGGGCTCATGACGGGCCGCAGCTGTCGCAGCAGCTCGCGCCGGTCCTCGCCGGCCAGCAGGGCGCGCTCGGAGGCCCGGTCCGGGTAGCCCAGGCTGATGCGCAGCAGGAAGCGGTCCAGCTGGCTCTCCGGCAGCGGGTAGGTGCCCAGCTGGTCCGTGGGATTCTGGGTGGCGATGACGAAGAAGGGCTGCGGCAGCGCGCGGGTCTGGCCGTCCACGCTGACCTGCTGCTCCTCCATCGCTTCCAGCAGCGCACTCTGGGTGCGCGGTCCGGCCCGGTTGATCTCGTCGGCCAGCAGCAGCTGCGTGAACACCGGACCATGATGGAAGACAAAGTCCTCCTTCGCCCGGTCGTAAATACTGACGCCGGTCAAGTCACTGGGCATCAGGTCCGCCGTGAACTGGACGCGTGAGTAGGTCAATCCGAAGGACAGCGCGAGCGCATGCGCCAGCGTGGTCTTGCCGACGCCGGGTACATCCTCGATCAGCAGGTGGCCCCCGGCGAGCAGGCAGGCCACCCCCTGGTGAATCTGCTCTTGTTTGCCGACGATGACCCTGTCAACCTGTAACAGGAGCCGGGCCAGCTGTCCGGCGATGTGACGTGTCAGGTGCATGTGATCTTGTCCGTGCATTCTGTCGAACATAACCGAACCTTGAGGAGACGGCCGGCGGCATCGCTCCACGGCCGTGAACGATCGGCATGACCACTGCCTACTTCAGCCACAACGACTGCCGCGGCCACGACATGGGCCACGGCCACCCCGAATGCCCGCAACGGCTCGATGCCATCGAGGACCACCTGCTGGCCACCGGCCTGGACATTGCCCTGACCCGCATGGAAGCGCCGCTGGCCCGGCACGAGGACCTGATGCTCGCCCACAGCGAGGGCTACCTGCTGGAGCTGGACGAATTCCTGCGCCAGGCGGTGGAGACCGGCGAGCACAAGGCCCTGGATCCGGACACCACCGTCTGCCCCGGCACCCGGCAGGCCATGCTGCGCTCGGCCGGTGCCGCCGTGGCGGCCACCGATGCGGTGATCGACGGCAGGGCCCTCAATGCCTTCTGCGCCATCCGGCCGCCCGGCCACCACGCCACGCGCTCGCAGGCGATGGGTTTCTGCTTCTACAACAACATCGCGATCGCGGCGCGCCATGCGCTGGATGTGCGCGGGCTGGAGCGGGTGGCCATCATCGACTTCGATGTGCACCACGGCAACGGCACCGAGGACATCGTGGCCGGCGATGACCGCATCCTGATGGTCAGCTTCTTCCAGGACCAGCTCTACCCCTACAGCGGCGGTGTGCCGCTGGGCGACAACATGGTCAACGTGGCGGTGCCGGCCTACACCCGCGGCATGGAGGTGCGCGAGCTGATCGACGCCAACTGGATGCCGGCGCTGGAACGCTTCAAGCCGCAGATGATCTTCATCTCCGCCGGTTTCGATGCCCACCGGGAGGACGATCTCGGTCAGCTGGGCCTGGTGGAGGCCGACTACGCCTGGATCACCCAGCGCCTGGTGGACCTGGCCGAGCGCCACTGCAAGGGCCGCATCGTGTCCTGCCTGGAAGGCGGCTACGTGCTCAGCTCTCTGGCGCGCAGCGTGGCGGCGCACCTGCGGGTGCTGGCCGGGGTGTGACGCGCAGGTGCTGCGACGCAGGGGTGTGATGGCCGGAGGTTGGCCCGCACCGCTGAAGCCGGGCCGGGTCTCAACGCTGGGCCGCACTGTGCCCGGGCGCCGGGCCGGCCTCGAACTCCACTGCGATGCGGATGCGCGATCGCACCGGCTGGCCCTGCCACTCCCCGGGCGTGAAGCGGGCGGCCAGGAAGGCCTGCCGGGCGGCCTCCTGGAAAGGCGGCGGCAGGTCCACCTCCGATGACTCCACCCGCACCCGCTGCACGGCGCCGTGCTCGTCGATGAACAGCGTCAGCACGCCTTGCCAGTGGCCTTCAGGGGCTCCTTCGGGATAGGCCAGCAGCACCTCGGCGCTGGGCTCCGGTCCGCGGGTGAGGGAGCTGCGCGGCAGGTACTCGTCGCCCGCCTCACCCGGGCCGGGCGGGGCGGTGAGGGAGGCTGGTTCGGTCTGTGCCGTGGCCTCCGGCGCGGAGGTTGGTTTGGCAGCCTGCAGCGGGGCGTCCGGGTCTGCTGTAGCCTGCGCCGGCTGTTCCCGATCTGTCCTGGTGGCAGGTTCGGGAGAAGGCAGTGGGGCCTCGGCCAGCGGTCTCAGCGCCACCGCCACCTGCCGGGCTGCACGGGGCGCTGCGGTGGGCGTTCCGCCGCCCGGAGCCTGGCCCCACAGGCCCCAGGCTCCCAGCACCAGCAGGTGCAGCCATGCAACGGTGATCCACAGGGCGAACGGCGGGGGGCGCGGTGTGCCGTGGCCAGTGGTCGGGCTCAGTCGGTCAACTCTCGCCACGAGGTGCGCCGGGCGTTGAAGATGGTGCTGCCGGCCACTCCGGTGGAGTCCTGCTGGCCGCCCGTCTGGTCGGCAAAGTTGAGGAAGGCCTTGATGTTGCCCTGGCCATCGTCGAAGCGTTCGATGCCGACGATCATCGGGTTGGCGTAGGTGGCCATGCCGGTGACCGCACCGGTACTGATGTTGAACTGGTACAGCGTTGAGCTGCCGCCGCCGCTGCACATGTCGGCCGATGGGCTGGTGCCGACAAAGGCCAGGATGCCGTTGCCCAGCGCCGTGGGGTTGATGGCGACCCGCTGGTTGGTGGGCAGTTCGGCATACCAACCCTTCTTGGTGGACCAGTCCACCGTCTGGGTGCTGTCGGTGGACAGGGTGATCTGGGTCAGTTGGGCCTTGCCTGCGGTGGTGGTCAGGTCACCCAGCCCGCTGCCTTCGCTGCTGCTCCAAGTGTCCTTGATCGAATAGATGCCCTGCTGGGAGCTGTCGCTCACGTCGGGGTCACCCAGGTAGCGGCCGGTGCCGAAGGAGATCACCGGAATGCTGCCGCTGCCGGTGGCCACTTCGTTGAGTGCCGGCTTGGTGGTGATCGGGCGGCCCGGTGTGCGGGCCAGCAGTTGTGCTGACGTCGCGACGACCGGAGGGTCGGTGTAGGTCGGCACGAAGCGCCAGAAGTTGCCCTGCATGTCGCCGGCATAGAAGCGCAGCGCGGTATTGTCGGAACTGCTGGCCACCCAGGCATTGAGCTTCATGAGGTTGCTGGGTGCGGTGGCGCTGCCCACGCCGGTTGCGACCTCGCTGAGCAGGGTACCGGTGAAGGCATCGAGCACGAACAGGCGACCTTTGCCGTCGCCGGCATCCTCGTTGATGCCGTTGCTGTTGTTCACGCCGGAGGTGAAGGCCACGATCCATTTGCCGGCGGCGTTCTTGGTGATGACAGGATTGCCCATCGCCAGGCCGAGGTTGGCGTTGTGGATCACCTTGCCGTAGCCGGTGCCCGCCAGGTTCGGGAAGTGGCCAAACTCCCACAGCACCGCAGGCGATGCCGGGTCGGTGATGTCCAATGCGTAGTAAGCGCGGCCGCCCGCCCCCAGGCCGCCCACCAGGATGGTGCGCCATTCACCGCTCACATAGATGTCCGCCACCACCGGTGTGCCGTCGACGAAGTAGCGGTGGTTTCCGCCGTAGCTGCTGTCGGCCAGTTTCCAGAGGTTGGGGATCACCGCCGTGGGCACAAAGGCCCAGCGCTCGCTGCCGGCCGGGGTGGTGGTGGAGCCGCTCACGCTGCTGTCCACCTGGAAGGCGTGCAGCATGCCGTCGTTGGCGGCTGCAAACACCATCTTCGTGCGGCTCGTCTTGCTGCTGACGTAGCTGCTGTAGCCGGCATCGGCGTAGCTGAAGGGGGGCTTGCCGGCGTAGGCCGGCGCTGCATTGACGATGTCGCCCAGCGCCGAACTGCGGCCGCGGAACAGCAGGGGTGTCGCCGTGGTGTTGTCGTTTTCGTAGGTGCTGGTGCCGCGCAGGTATTCGACCAGGTTGGCGCCGGTGACGAGGTTGCGGTCCCTTTCCTCCATCATCGTGTCGGTACTGCACTGGCTCAGCCGTTCGCTGGCCGTGCTGCAGCGTCCGTCGAAGGCCGCATTCAGCGCCGTGCTGCCGGTGTTGGACAGGTTGGCGTAGCTGAAGTCGGCTTTGCTCCCGTTCTGGTTGAACCAGATGTCGCGACTGCCGCCCGCTGACAGCTGGGCGTCAAGTCGGGCTGCGGCGCTCCATACCGGTGTGCTGCTGCCCATCGTCGGTGCGGTGTAAGCGCCGGTGCTGGAGAGCTGGTACTGGTAGGCCTTGAGGTCACCGGACCAGGTACCGGAGGTGTAGCTGGGCAGGAATACCCAGCGGTCCGCGTCCACCGGAGTCTGTGTGCTG
>Ga0154020_10010769_pt1 | contig 10438 bp, 7 predicted proteins | sample Klosneuvirus_201_FD_109709 | JGI IMG/M metagenome (GOLD analysis project Ga0154020, IMG submission 109709) | Active sludge microbial communities from wastewater, Klosterneuburg, Austria - Klosneuvirus_20160825_MG | ecosystem: Engineered > WWTP > Aerobic digester > Activated sludge | place... | reverse complement strand
TTGAGGTACGATCCTGTTATCGTCTTCGTAAGCTTTTTTCAGCTGGGCATCGCTTATGCCCGAAACGGTTTTCTGCATGTTTTTCACATCGGGCATTTTTATTCCCATACTGTCCATCATTCTTTTGTCTTCCGGGCTCATCTCATCCAGTGCCTGCTGCATTTCCTTCATCATCTCCGCCATTTCTTTTTGGGTGGGTGGTTTTTCAGAAGACTTTTGTTTGGGTTTAGCCTGTGCAAATATTGCTGCTGTTGCCAATACCAGGACTGAAGTAAGAAAGTATGTTTTCATGTTGTCATTTTATTAAATGCAGGTTCTTTAAAAATATTCTCAATCGCTTTAAATATTTTATCCTCCATGTGTAACCTATATTTCACTTTCATTTGTTTCTATTGCTTCACTATTTTCACCACTTTTATTTTCCCATCGTCAAATCTTACCAATAATGAATACATGCCGGGGGCAAGCGTATTCAATTGCATTCCCAAAAGATTATTACCGGCCTGTATATTTCCTGTTTGTTGCTTTACCAAATCGCCTTTACTGTCGAACATCTGTATGGTAACTGTTCCGCTTTTTCCTGTTTGCAGACTTACCCATAAACTGCTATGTGCAGGGTTGGGATATACAAAAAATGTTTCTATCCCTGCACTGCAATCATTTTTCAAAACCGGGGAATAAGTTTTATGGCCATCAATATCCTGCTCAATGATCCTGTAAAAATGTATACTGCTGTTCGGTTGCTGATCGGTGTAAGAATAATTTATTGAAGCAGTGCTGTTGCCCGCAGCAGGTATTGAAGTTATGTCATTCCAGTTGATCCCGTTGCTGCTATGCTGTATGGTGAATGACAGGGTATTGTTTTCGTGGAATGTTTGCCAGCTTATTTTAACAGCATTGTTTACACATTGTGTATTGAAGGATCCCCAGGATAACGGCAAAGCGTTAAGAGCGGAAGTAAGTGTCCACCTGGAAAAACCGGCGATCCCTGTTTTTTCAACATAATTGCTGCCTGTATTCCTGGTATCAAAACCCTGGTTGGTCCAGGTTGAATTGTCACTGCTTTTCCACAGGGTAATTGTATTTTCATTAAGGCTGTTTAATTCAGCATCAAAATAATGTAAGCGAAGTGTTGCATTTAATGCGGTGTTATTGGCAGGCGTAATATCATAATAACGATAGATCGTATTTCCATTGCCATACCCGTTTACCTGTGACTGATGCCCCCGTCGAATTGCCGTGCTTCCCATGTTTTGTGCCGTAGTGATGATGGCACCAAGATTACCCGGGTTGGCTGCAGCGGGGGCATTTAAAGCATTGGTTATTTCAATATAACCACCTGTTGTTCCGGTAATGCGGCTGGTTTCGCTTTCGCCATTTAATAAGGCAGCTGGCTGTAAAAGAATATTACGGTTGTTAAGGTCAATTAAACCCGAAGTAAACGTTATACCCGAACCAACCTGGATATTTTGTTGCAGGGAAATTTTAGCTGTACCTGTTTTGCCAATTTCGAGTATATCAAAAAGCGGGGTAATGGTGCCGGAAATTGTATTATCAGATGTGCCGGTAAATAAAAATTTCCCTTCGCCTGCACTTTGGTTAATCGTGCCGTCATTGTCTAAATTCATGTTCTGCAGGGTTATTAAAGCCCCGCCGGTTGTTTTAATAACCGCACCCGGTTGAACTTTCAATACATTTTGCGCCTGTAAGCATGTAATGGCTAAAATGGAAGGTAACAGTATGGCTATTATTTTTTTCATAAACTATTCTTTTAATTTTATTTCAGCATTTTTCTTTCCATGCAATTCCGGAAATTATAACGGAATAATTGTACTTACTGCCTGAAAGCTGGAAATTGTTGGTTCATTAAACTTGTTAATTGCTAAAAAAGTAATATTGTGTGTGCCAGCCGGTAAATCAAAATAATCCGGTCCAAAAGTTTGGCTAGTGTAGTTGCTATTGGTATAAGTTGCTCCATCTACATAATAGGTATCGTCAAGTGTCCCATTTATAAAAACACCGAAGGCCCATTTCGTATTACATGGTGTAAGGAAACAAGTTTTATAAGTTGTTATTTTGTAATGTAATATTACTCTTGAGGGCACTGGTAATACAATAGTATAGGCAGAAGCATTTAATGGATAAGAGTTTGTTCCTGTTAAAGCCAGATCATTGGTTATACCCGAAAAACCTGTTTTAATAACAGCACCTGCAGATACCCATCCTGCGCTGCTGCCTGAACCATTGCTTATTAGAAGTTCCCCATAGTTACCTGTATTTCCATTTACAGCCAGTGCACCATTTGGCTTTACAGCAAACCGCTCATTAAAAGTTCCTGCTGCATCATAACCAATTGCAACATCGGCATTCGGGTTATCAGAGTAGATCTGTAACCGGTTTCCCGCCACCCCAAAACCAACATCGCCGGTTGCACCGGGGTAGAGCGTTATTTTTTTACCTAATGATGGTGCAAATGCAAGCGGTGCATTGGGATTTTCATTTCCAATTCCAACCCTGCTGTTAAGGGCATTATAGGTAAAACCCCATCCGGCGGCACCACCATAAAACCCAATGTTCTGGTTATTTTGTGTACCCATAAAACCAAGCTGGCCGGTATTATCAGCTTTATAAAGCCATACACCTGCACCACCGCCTACCGGATCAGTACTACCGTTTTTTAATATCAATCTTCCGTTTAAACTCATACCATCATAACCGGTATTCAATACCCGCATTCTTTCAGTAAAATTGCTGCTTGAACCATGGCCAAATGCTATATTGGATACCGCTAAGTCAGTATGAATTTGCAAAAGGCCACCCTGGATACCAAAACCATAATGGTTGCCGGTATTTCCGTATAAAGAAATTTTATCGCCAGTTGTATTTGCAAAGTTTAACGGGAAGCCGGGTGTAGTGGTTCCAATACCTACATTTTGTGCAGTTGCATAAAATACATGTGATGCTAAACAGGCAAAAAATATTATTTTTTTCATAAACTATTTTTTTAAAAGTTGTTCAATCATTTTTCCTTGTTTATCAATTTGTTTTTGCTGTTCTTTAATGGCTTCAATTAATACCGGGATCAAACCGGTATAGTTTACACTTAAATTTCCGTCGGGATTTGTTTTAACCAATTCAGGATATACTTTTTGAACTTCCTGTGCCAGCAAACCCATTTGCGTGGTATTGTCCATTTGCTGATCTATCCAGTTGTACGTGTATCCGTTTAACCGGTTTAATTTTTCTACAGGGTTTCTTACCTGCTGAATATTTGTTTTCAGCCGGGCATCGCTGGCCTGGGTAAGCGTACCCTGTAACCAGGCATTGCCATCGCCCTGGATATAAAAACGTTCTGCAAGTACACCGGTATTACTCCTGGTGTGAAATGAAAGTTTGGTTTGATTGGCGGTTTCATAAATATTACCAATGAAGCCGGTACGTTTTTCACCAGTAAGGTTTAGCCCGGCCCAGGTAACGCCACCTAATGAACCGCTTTGCCCAAAGGTTGAGAGTATCAGATGTGACTGTACATCAGCAGCTCCTGATAATGAATTTTTTATTTCCACGATCCGGTTGGTACCTGCATGTCCATATGCTACCGGGAAGTTGGTGCCAACGCCAATATCGCCACTGCCCAATATCCTCAACAGTTCAGTGGAGCTGAAACCATCATTATTTCCTTTAAAAAATACATGATCATCCAAACCATATGCCACCTGGTATCGCAACTCGCTGTTGTTTCTTCCAAATCCAAAAAAATTATGATCGTTGTTATTGCCAAAACCGGCCAGTACTATTTTCCTGTTTTCCTGGCTACTGTTAAACTCCAGCGGTGCCTGTGGATTATTGTTGTTTATACCTACATAACCATTGCCCGTAATACGCATCAGTTCATTAGAGGCTGTACCATTGATATCCCCTGCATAAAAAACATGTGACCGGGTATTTCGTGGCACCTGGTATCGCAACAAACCGTCATTTACACCAAAGCCATAAAAATCATGTTCATTGCCCGGGATATTGCCGTGAAAATTATTGTGCAGTACGATCCTGTTGTTAGCATAGGTATCGCCAAACTGTAACTCCGCATTTGGGGTAACCGTTTTAATACCTACATAATTATTGGAATTAATGGTCAGCGGGTTATCAAAAGGAGCGCCAATATAAACATTGCCTCCGCCATATTTGAAAATGTTCAAATTGTCACTTACATCTGTTCCAAAATAAACCGACTCCTGGGTATTCAGATGTTTCATTATTGATATCCCGTTCTTCGCTACACTGGGGTCATAATCTGTATGGATATTGAGTGTGCTGGGAAAAAAATTGTTTGGGTACAAAAGATGCCCGATGATGATCTTGCCGTTTTGCATTTCCATAGTGGCCCTGTTGGCACTAAGATCCATATCTGCACCAACGCCAAAATATATAGCCCTGTCCGGTGTATTTGAGTCCTGCCCATCAGAAAAATTCCATAAATAACTTTTTAATGAACCAGGATTAAGATCAACACCCATAAATAATCCCTTGTCTTCAAAGTTTTGATTCTCCTGGTTAAAGTAAGTGATCCTTACCCCGTTTTTATTGTTCGATGGTGTGATGCCAACAAACTGGGATCGTGAATGTATGTCAAGCAGGTACCTTGGATTTCTTTGATATATCCCCTGTCCGTATTGATTGATATTAATGGCGGGCCTTACTGAGCCGCCAAACAAATCAAATCCTATTCTTATAGAAGCATTAAGATTATTCCCATAATTCCAGATATACGTTTCATTTGCATCTAACCTGTTATTGCCGATCACCAATCCCTTATTCAGATTGCTGTTTCCCAAGTCGAATAATTGATTTGGTATGATACGCATACCTTCTATATCAGAAAGTGGATTGGGGTCGCTCAGCCTCATGTCTAACCCATATTCGGGGTTCCTGTTTGAAAAGCCGATCATACCACCTTGTGAAACCTGTTTAAGTCTCAGTAATTCATTACCACCGGCAAGGAAAGAAACATCTTTTGGTTCAAAAGTTCCAAGGTAAGTATCGGTCTGGTAATTTATTGGCGCAGCATTATTTGATGAAGGCGGGTTGGTATTGCTGTTACCATGCAAACCCCAATACGTGCTGTCGGATTTGTTATTATCTGTTAACCACTTCCACCGGCTGTTTTGATAATAATAAAAACCGCTACTATCCGGGCCTGTTTGATAAATAAGCAACCCGGGTGCCGGTGCAGCAACAGCATTTTTTTCTGCCTTGGTTAACCTGGGTATCAGTAAACCCCTGGTAGTACTTTTTATGTCTAACATGGCACTGCTGTTGGCAGTGGACCCATCAATGTTTATGGCAAAAGATTGCGCCTGGGAAAAATGGGGCACAATAAATATAATGATCAGGTATAATAATACTCTCATGATTTTAATTTTTAGAAAACTAAGGATATTATTCATTTTATCAAATATGCTGTAAAATCGGGTTATTGACCATCCCCGAAAAACAGGATATTTACCCTGCTGGAAAAAATCATGGAAAAAAGGGAGCGGATTTTCTGAAAGAGGTTTGTTTATTTGTAATTATGGAGTAATGCGTTATTTTAACAGTATGAGAAAGTTTTTAACAACTATTATTTTTTTGAACCTGGTGATCCCGGTCTTTCCGCAGCGGACAAACCAAGCGCAAAAGGTAGATAGCCTTTTAAAGTTGCTGGCTGTTTCCAAAGAAGATACGGGCAAGGCCATGATTTTATTAACGCTGGCATCCTGGTATGAAACCAATAACCAGGATTCATCAGAATATTACCTGCAAAAGGGAAAAGCCTTATCGCAGTCACTCAGATTCGATAGGGGTATTTATTATTTTTACCAGCAGAGTTCTGTACTTGCATATACAAAAGGCAACTACGATAAAGCTATGCAGGAATCCCAGGCAGGCCTTGTCATGGCAAGGAAGCTGAAGGATTCATTAAAAGTGGTTTCGATGCTGAATAATATCGGTATCATACATGGTTATTACGGTGATTTTGCCAACCAGTTGAATTACACTTTGCAGGTGATGGGTATCATTGAAAAACTAAAAGACTCAGCCAGGTTGTCCGGTATTTATCACAATTTATCCAACTCTTATCATAATCTTGGTCAATACAAAAAAGGAATTGAGGCTGCAGGTTATGCTGTTTACCTGTGGTCAAAACTGGGACTGCTAAATGATTATATCAATCGAGCCTATGCAACTTTGGCGCAGTGTTATGATGGTCTTCATATGGCCGATAGTGCATTATATTATTATGATATAGCCATAAAGGAATCCGTGCGGCTTAATGATAAATATGCGGAAGGCGCTATATACGGATATAAATGCAATTTACTGGCAGGTATGAACCGTTTTGATGATATGCTGGCTGCAGCTCAACAATCATTAGTACTGTCAAAAGAATTGCAAAGCCGGCAGATGCTCGCCAGTTCGCTGTATAACCTGGCATATGCATATTTTTTTACCAATAATAATAAGGAAGCCCGTAAAACGATAGATGAAGCGCTTGCCATTGCCATTGCCGACAGTTTGAGTGACGAACTAAAAAACAGTTATACAGTGCTGTCTTATATTGCTGCAAAGGATGGGGATTATATAACTTCCATTACTGCAAAGCAAAAGGCAGATTCCATAAACAGCGCTTTTTTAAATAACCAGGTATTAAAAACAACAACTGACCTGGAAAAGAAATATGAAACGGTGAAAAAAGATGACCAGATAAAAATACAGCAGGCTGAAATTAAGCGAAAGAACACATTCAATTATATCCTGATCGGCAGCGCTGCTGCAATACTTATCATTTCATTGCTTTCCTACCGTACATTCAAACAAAAACAAAGACTCCAGCAACAACGCATCAATGAACTGGAGACAGAAAAACTCTTGACAGCTACCGGAGCTGTACTTAAAGGAGAAGAACAGGAACGAACCCGCCTGGCAAAAGACCTTCATGATGGCCTTGGAGGTATGTTGTCGGGCATTAAATATTCATTAAATACCATGAAAGGAAACCTGATCATGACGCCTGAGAATAGCCAGGCCTTTGAACGCAGCATTGATATGCTGGACAGTTCCATTAAGGAAATGCGCCGGGTAGCACACAATATGATGCCGGAAGCATTGGTCAAATTTGGATTGGATACGGCACTGAAAGATTTCTGCAATGATGTGAATCAATCCGGTGCATTGCAGGTTTCCTATCAATCCATCGGACTTGAGCATGAAGTTGTGGAACAAACAACTGCAATCACTATTTACCGCATTGTACAGGAGCTGATCAATAATACCATGAAACATGCTGCAGCAAAAACCGCGATTATACAGGTTGCAAAATCAGGTGGTCATCTTACAATAACAGTGGAAGATGATGGAAAAGGATTTGATACTTCCTTGTTGGCACTGTCAAAGGGAATTGGCTGGAGTAATATCCAGAACCGGGTTGAATTTTTAAAAGGTTCTTTAGATGTACGCTCAGAAAAAGATAAAGGAACTTCTGTGCATATTGAAATGAATGTTTAACCAAATAAACAATGGCCATTAAATTATTTATTGTGGATGATCATTATATGGTGATAGAAGGTATCCATTCTTTATTACAAAATGAAAAAGATATCGAGTGGATGGGCCATGCCGGCAATGCAGCTTCCTGCCTGGCATTTTTACTACAGCAAAAACCGGATGTGCTGTTAATGGATATAAACCTGCCGGATAAAAGCGGTATTGACCTGTGCAGGGAAGTAAAGGAATTATATCCTTCCGTTAATATCCTGGGGCTCAGTACTTTTAACCAGCAGAGCTTTATAGAAAAAATGATGGGTAATGGGGCATCGGGTTATGTGATAAAAAATGCTACGCAACAGGAATTGATGGAAGCCATTCATACCGTGGCAAAGGGTAAACCATTTTTGAGTTTTGATGCTGCCCTGGCTATGAGAAAGCCGGATAATAAAAATGACAGCCCTGTGATCACACGCAGGGAAAAAGAAGTGCTGGAACTGATCGCAGACGGAATGACGAATAATGAGATTGCCCAAAAACTTTTTATAAGTTCTTCAACAGTTGATACACACCGAAAAAACCTGTTGACAAAATTTGAAGCAAAAAATACGGCCTCGCTGATCAGGATTGCGGCACAATTGAAGATCATATGACCGGTTTATTCAAAATCCGGATACAATAAATACTTCTTCCTGGTCGCTTTAAATGCATCCAGTTTTGGCTCCCAGCTTTTCCTGATCGCTGCTTCTGTTATACCATCTTTAACCTGTTGCATCAATTCATCATTGCCTGCCAGTTTATTGATGAAATTATTCTTTAAAAAGAAACTGTCCTTGCCCGGGAATAACCGGTAAGCTTCGAGCAGGTATTTCAACTGAATTTTTTGATCTGCCATTTTTAAAACCTCTTCATTACTGCCACTTAAATACCAGCCATAACATTGCTGGTAAAAGCATTTGCTGTTTTTGGCGCCTGCGTTGGGTTTGGGTGTAAAAGCGTATAAATGTTCCGGTAATGTTGGGTGCCCGAAGATCCGGAAAGGCTTATCGGTTCCCCTGCCTTCACTCAAAACGGTACCTTCAAAAAAACAGGTGGAAGGGTAGAGGTAAATAGCCTGCATTTCCTTTAAATTGGGCGAAGGCATTACCGGCAAAATATATTTACTGTTATGGTCGTAATTTTTACATTTGATCACCTGCATATGAAAAGGCGTATCAATGGTTGGATTGGTGGTAATATTGTAAGCATTGATGGCATTGGCTTTTGGGGATAACCGGTTTTCGCCTGTAAGCATTAACGCATATTCGCCGATCGTCATCCCATAAACAATGGGTACCGGCTGCATGCCGATAAAACTGGTAAATTTCATATCCAGTACAGGCCCGTCAACATAAAACCCATTGGGATTGGGCCGGTCGAGTATCATTAAGGGTTTATGGTTTTCAAGTGCAGCTTCAATAAAATACTGTAAAGAAGATATATATGTATAGAACCTTACACCTACATCCTGGATATCAAAGATCAGCACATCCACATCCCTGAGGTCTTCAGGGGTAGGTTTTTTATGATCGCCATACAGGCTGATAACCGGCAAACCGGTCTTTTTGTCTTTTTCATTTTTTACGTGTTCTCCTGCACCGGCATCGCCCCTGAAACCATGTTCGGGCCCGAAAATTTTTACAACTTTTATGCCGCTGCTGAGCAGGGTATCTACCAGGTGGGTATTTTTTACCATACTGGTTTGATTGGCAAAAACAGCTACGGACTTGCCTTTCAGCATGGGCAGGTATACTTCCATGCGTTCGGCACCGGGTTTTACCGGGTTATTGTCACTTTGTTTAACCGTAGTTTGTGCAGATGGCGAACAACAGGTAAACAGGACCGATATTAAGCAGGTTAATCCTTTAATCATTTGCCAAATTTCATAAAATCTTTTCATTTGAAATTATTTATATGGTAATTTGCACCCGTTTTAACACAACCTGCCTTTTTTCTTCACTTGATCAGCAGAATTAAACCGGTAGAAACAGGTACTTAAAATATTGCCGGAGAACAATTCACCGGCAGATAACAAGATAAAAAATAAAAATATGAAACAGGTAAAAGAAGGTGATGTTGTAAAAGTACATTACACAGGTAAGTTGGTTAATGGTGAGCAGTTTGATTCTTCAACCGGCAGGGAGCCGCTGGAGTTTACGGTTGGAGCCGGGCAAATGATCAAAGGATTTGATGATGCGATGCCGGGAATGAGTTTGGGTGAAAAGAAAACGATCAATATTGCAGCCGAAAATGCATATGGTGAAAGAAGTGAAGAGGCGATCATTGAGTTCCCGAAAGAAAATGTACCTGCCGATATGGTACTGGAACCCGGAATGCCGCTGACTTTAAGCAACCAGGCAGGACAGCCCGTACCCGTAATTGTGGTGGAAGTAAAAGAAGAAGTGATCATTTTGGATGCCAATCATTTCCTGGCAGGACAGGAATTGATATTTGATATTGAACTGGTAGAGATTTTGTGAGTCGAGAGTCGAGAGTCAGGAGTCAGGAGTTGGGAGTTTGAGCAATTTTAAACTCCCAATTCCTAATTCCTAATTAATTCCTCCCATACCACCAGCCCAACCAGATACCGGCCAATCCCCACCCGGCAGTATTATCGATCAGTTCCCCGGTTAACACATCCCAGCCAATACTCAGCCAGTTGTGGCCCATATACCAAACAGATAAAAAACTGATTAAGCCAAAAGTAAGCGTAGTAGTGAATACATTATAAAACCGCCGGTCAGTCATTTTCCCGATCACCAGGCAGCACAGTCACATGCAGACCAGGCAGATGAGAAAGGCCCGAATGATAGGCATTACCATATCCATTTTATGGGCTTTGTGGTAATTGATCACAGCCCATGGCTTGCCTTCA
>Ga0154020_10010768_pt1 | contig 10438 bp, 8 predicted proteins | sample Klosneuvirus_201_FD_109709 | JGI IMG/M metagenome (GOLD analysis project Ga0154020, IMG submission 109709) | Active sludge microbial communities from wastewater, Klosterneuburg, Austria - Klosneuvirus_20160825_MG | ecosystem: Engineered > WWTP > Aerobic digester > Activated sludge | place... | reverse complement strand
GGTAAATTCAAAGACTACATTTCCCTCCCCAAGGCCAATGGCTATCAAAGTATTCACACAACTGTTTTCGGCTACAAAGGCATTAATACAAAATTCTGCATTCGTACCAATCATATGCACTTTGAGGCGCAGTATGGTATAGCTGCCAGTTATTTTAGTCCAGATCGGCAAAGCAAAAAATTAATCATTTCCGAAAATCCTAGATCTCATTGGGTGGAAGAGGTTATGGAAATACAAAGTGAACAAAATCTTCAGTCCAAATATTTTGATGAATTAAAAGATTATCTATTTCAAGATCACGTCAATGTCCTTACTCCAAAAGGGGAGACTATTGATCTGCCCAACAATTCTACCTGTATAGATTTTGCCTATGCCATCCACACCCAAGTTGGCCATAGAGCCATTCGTGCCATCGTCAATGGGGATAATGTCCCTCTGGATTATCACTTGAAAAAGGGCGATGTAGTAAAAATAATTACCACAGACTACGCCAAAAGTCCTAGTTATGAATGGTTGAGTTTTAGCAAGACTTCACTGGCTCGCAAAAAAATGAAGGAGTTTTTCAAAAAAGAAAATTATGCCTCCAAGGTTCTTGTTGGTCGCAAAATGCTTCAGAAAGAATTTGACCGTGCTGGATTGGGTATAATCAGCAGTTTAGCCAAATGGAAAATTCAAAAAATTGCCCTCGTCTATCCCACCTTAAATATTCAAACTACTGAGGATCTTTTGGTTCAGTTGGCCGAAGGATCACTCTCTACTTTGGAACTAATCAGTAATCTCTACCCCCAGAAATCCACGCCAAACAAGGATGCTTTCAAACATGCTTCAAAATCCCTCCGCAATTATAGATTTACTAAACTAAGCCTCAAAGTTATTTGTGACAGCAGTACGAATTTTGCTGATCTGGCCAATATTTTGCAAAAAAGAAAAGAACAAATTCTCATGCTTTCCGGCGATACCAAATATAATTTCTTTCAAAATAAAATAGTTTACAAAGCCAGTATGTTGGTTTCCAGCTACAAAGATATATCCAATATTTGTCGCGATTTGGAGAGACTTCCAGGAGTGGAAAAAGTTCAACGTCTCTTTTGGTTTAGGAAATTAGTATTTATTTTGGGTAGTATTTTTACGTTTACTGCCTGGGCAATTCATCCATTGATTCTTTATTATCTCACCAATCAATTTCAAGGTACTGCAGATGAGAAACGTCTTTATGCAAACATTGCACTTTTTTCTGGTTTAATTTTTCTCTTTTCCCTGATTTTCTTTCTTAAACAATACACCGAAAAAAGTTTTCCCGAATTACGCGAAAGTAATCGTCTCTGGTTTGTCACCTATACATTGAGTTTCTTTGTCCTAATGACCATGTTCCTGGAAATTTATCTCTATAAACTTTCCTTTGAATGGATTTGGGGCCTGGGCAGCGTTATCCTAGTCTTTGCCTACCTCAGCGGACAATATCTCTACTCCAATAAAAGTAAAACTATCAAAAAATAAAACTATTTACTCGGCGGTTTTTTTGATTAGCCTCCATGTCGGAAATGCATAACATCGCCGTCCTTCACCAGGTATTCTTTTCCTTCCAATCTTAAAAGCCCTTTTTCTTTGACAGCTGCTTCACTGCCGCAGGTTACAAAATCACTGTAGCCAATTACCTCCGCCCGAATAAAATTCTTTTCAAAATCAGTATGTATCACCCCAGCCGCCTGCGGCGCCGTATCTCCCTTATGTATAGTCCAAGCCCTTACTTCTTTCACTCCCGCAGTAAAGTAAGTCATCAAGCCTAAAATCTCATAAGCCGCTCTAATTAGAGAATTCAATCCACTCTCTTTTATACCCAATTCTTCCAAAAACCCACTAGCCTCTTCTTCACTAAAATTAATCAATTCCTCCTCAACCTTGGCACAAATAGGAACGATTTTCGCCTCTTCTGGCAGCCCCAAATCTTTCGCCACTTGCTGAACAATAATTGTGCTCAGATCACCTTCAGAAACATTCAAAATATAGAGAAAAGGTTTAGCCGTTAATAAGTGCAAATCAGTAATTTCAGCCTTTTCCTTATCACTTAAATCCAAATCTCGCACCTTTTTCCCGGATTGCAATGCCAATTCTATCTTTCCAACCAATGCCGCATAAGCAACTCTCTTTTTATCCCCGGATTTAGCGTCATTTTTAGCTTTCCCCAGACGTTTCTCTACTGTTTGTAGGTCGGCCAAAATCAATTCAGTCTCAATAATTTCCAAATCACGTCTGGCATCCACTCCACCATGCACATGAATTACATTATCGTCCTTAAATAGCCGTAAAACCTGTCCGATGGCATCCACTTCACGAATATGAGCCAAAAACTGATTCCCCAGGCCTTCACCTTCCGAAGCGCCCTTCACCAATCCGGCAATATCCACAAATTCCACCGCCGCCGGCAAAACCCTCTCCGGTTTCACCAATTCCTGCAGCTTCTTCAAACGACTATCCGGCACCTCCACAATCCCCACATTTGGGTCAATTGTACAGAACGGATAATTAGCCGCCATAGCGCTGCTAGACTTGGTTAAAGCATTAAAAAGAGTCGATTTCCCTACATTTGGTAGCCCTACAATTCCGATTTTCATTTTGCAAAAATTTAAGTTGCCCCCAGCATAGCAAAACCTCCCCCCAGGCCAAATTTCCCCTCTGGTTAATTTAGTGAAAATATGGTAAAATGATAAGAATAAGTAAAAATAACAAAAATAACATGCTTTTCTTACAAAATTTCAAACCAAACCAAGTTCTACTAGAACCAAACAAGGGCCCTGATAGTGGAAGTGGTCAAGTGGAAAAACCAGAAGCCGAAAAAGCTAAATCAGATAGTGCAATTAAACCTGAAAATCTCCATAAACTGTATTTCAAGGCTGAAGCAAAAGTTGATGAATTAAAAGCAAAAAAAGACCCTAAAAGTAACGAATTGGCCGCAAAACTAGAAAAGTACATAAATGTAGCTAGAGATAATGAAAATCCTCGAAATCAACAAGATATGGCTAGAAGTCTTCGAGCAGGACTAGAACAAGTGATTAACGCCGATCCTACATTGGGGGGAACTATAACCCCATCTGCAGAATTTGTCACACCATCTAAAAAAGCAGCTGAAGCAAGAAAAGCAGCAATAAGAGAAGAGGCCTCTAATTTTGGTATGGTTGGTATATTGCCAGATGCAAAACTAGCAAATAAACCTGCTCAATTAAGAGCTTCTATCATAAGTGCTCCTTCAAATCTTCCTACTTTAGAACCAATAACTTTTGAGACGCCGGCAGCTGTTAAAGCCATAGGTAAAGATCTACAAAAGGGGACAAGTCAATTTGTTCAAGAAGAGAATGGTGTAATCTACAAGATTACTAAGAACGAATTCAATAGAGTAAATTATGAGCGCGCAGTAAAACCTAAAACTCAAACTGCAAAAGACACTCAGATTAACTAAGGCCAAATGACCTCAATCCTCCAAGAAAAACTCAAAATCACTCTCGACACCTCTCAAGTATTCAAACTTTTAAGTGAAGTAGAGCAATCTGGTTTTATCACAAGTCTAGAAGGCGCTAGTGACGACCAGATTGCCCGAGCAATCTCAGTTCTGGAAGAAAATGAGAAGATATTTGTTGAAAATGAGCAAAAGAAATTAAGTCAGGCGCAAAATTTAATTGACGCAGCTGCGCAAATTAATCAAGAAATCAAATCCGCCGACAAACTCATCGCCAAACAAGACGAAGCAGATGATCAAGCTAAAGACCTTCAAAAACTAGCCTCCATGGAACAAGCCATCGCCGAAATCGACACCTCTGTTCCTCCGGCTCAAAACAAATAGCTCTAATTCAACTTCACACTAACCGCCGTGGGGCTTGTTTCGACTATTCTCAAATCCAAGCCAGCAGGTAAAATCAAATCATTATTACTGACTTTATAAACCCCATTCACTACGCCAGGTGAGGGGATTTGCAGTTTTATAGAGTTATTATTTAATTTGTCCAAATCTGACTTCTTTCCCTCGACAGTAACTAAAATATTCAGTGGCAAAAGTTCTTTTACTGATAGTTTTAGTGGATCAGCTACTGTCACTTGGGCCATGACGGTTTTTCTCTGCAAATCGCCGGTTCCTGGAGTTATCACGCCAACAATCGGGGGATTCTCCTCCACTATCGGTTTTGCAGATTTTCTCACTTCTATATCTACTTGCACAGTAGCAGGATCAAAGCTCACGGTTTTTCCAGCCAGTCGCCATTCCAGAGGGGCCTCCAGCGTTATTTTACGACTAAAATCAGCAGTCTCAGATCCATCCAGGCTGATTTTTAAATTCAAATCTTTTATATTAGCTATAGCCTTGGCCGCACCACTCAATTTCACTTTTTCCAAATTAATTTTAACCGATTTTACTTCATAATTTTTAGCAGGAGATCCGTTTACTTCAGTCTTGAGGGCTATGTCTTTGCTGGTAATCGCCTCCAATTCTAATTTGAGCTTAGTTGGTTCAGTCGCAACAATTGTTACTTTGGAGTTTTTACTTATATATCTGATAGGCAAATTATAATCTCCTTCACTCAAACCAGCCGCATCTATATACAATTCAAATTCACCGGGATTCAAAGAATTACTGCCACCCGGTTCCCCTTTATAACGTATCTTAGCATTGCTGATTTCATTAGCCACACTAACATTCTTCCCTAAATTTATAACTCTCACGGGGATTTCCTGTGGGAATAAATAAACATAATTTTCCACACCAACTACAAAAAACCATAGCAATAACGCCGAGATAACTGCCAACACTTTAATCGGTATGTTTTTCAAAAAATTCATTGGTCTTTTCGGTAAATTAATTTCTTTTCTTTACGTTTTTTAGGCTTTGGAGAAAGGACGATTTTCAATAATTGCTGAAGTCTGGCCAAATCAATATTTTTTTCCAAACGGCCATTTTTGGCAAAACTAATAATATTTCTTTCTTCGGAAATCACTATCACACTGGCGTCAGTATGCTCTGTAAGTCCAATACTTGCCTTGTGTCTTGTTCCCAGGTTTTTGTCTTTGTTATCGAAGCTAGTCGGTAGTACGCAGGCCGCTGCCGCAATACGGCCATTCTCGAGTATCACCGCGCCATCATGCAGCGGCCCTTTGTCACGGAAAATGGAAACCAATAATTCTTTACTCACCACCGAATCCATTTTTACACCATTTTCAATATATTCTTTCAACGGAATTCTATGCTGAAAAACAATCAAAGCGCCTTCCTTACCCTTCACAATAGTTTCGCAGCTCTGAACAATTTCAGAAATCAGAGCGTCAATAAGTAGATTTTTTTCCCCAGCCCCAAAAGAAGTATTTCCCAATTTCTCCAAAGCCAATCGCAATTCTTGTTGAAAAATAATCGGAATTGATACCAATAAAATTGTAAAAAATCTGTCCAATATCCATCCAACCGTCAAAAGATGTAGTGACTTACTCACCAGAAAAAACAAAGATATAATCGACAAACCCAGCAAAATACTGACTGCCCTCGACCCCTTCAGCATGGAGAAAAGAAAGTAAATCACCACCGCAACTATGGATATATCCAAAAGCGCCTGCCACAAACTGATGTCCGCATACATCAAATTCTGCCAAAACTCTTTGGCTAAATTAGCTATATAGGCTATCCCTCCGGCTATAATATTACTCAAAAATTCCATCTAAAAAGCTGCTATTTATTAATTTATATACTAAATTGTTAGTGGATATTTTCCAAATCAAAAAATTTACCACAAAAAAAGACTCTCCATTTTTCTGGAGAGCCCTTCTTCTAATTATGGATTTAGCAACAACAACTTTGCTAAATTTCTATTTCTTCAGCTATAAACTATTTTTGAAAGACCTTGACTAGTTTCTTGCGATTAAACCAAGCAACTGTTGCCAGTAGACCGGCATAAAGCACTTCCCCAGGGCCAGTTTCAGTCAACTGATCGGGAGTCACAGCGGCAGGTTTCAAATCTTCAACTTCAAATTCAGTCACCACAGGCGCAACTACCATTGTATCTACTGTTTCAGACAAAACATCACTGGCAGCAACGTAATTACTGACTTCAGGTGCAGAACCGAGAAGAGGAGCATTCATCAAATCAGTTGAACTGCTGGCAGGTAGAGTAACGTTGCCGCTACTAGCAGGACTCACGGCCGATGCCTGAACTGTTGCAGAACCAAGTCCTACAGTTACAGTTGCTTTTAAAGCCGGATTATAAGTGGAGTAATATTCAAAGCTCGAGTCTTGATCAAATAAATAACTGAAACTTTGTCCAGCAGCCAACATTGTACTGGCAAAACTTTTACCTTCTGGAGATGATCCAATAATTGTTTGATTTTCTGTACTAGTATTGGTCCAAGTTACATTGGTATTTTTTTCAATTTTCAAAACAGCAGGCTCAAATCCAAATAGTGAAACGTCTACATTAACTTTCTTTGCGGACTGATCTACAGGAGCAGCTGCCACAGCATCTACAGAATTTACTGCAACCGGAGCAGCAGGGGCTTCTTGATTAATTGCCGCACCACCATCCAAAACATCCGCTCTCAATTGCACAGGCTCTTGTACCCAATATGCGGCGTAACCAGCTATTCCAACTATTGCCAAAGCAGCCAAAATCTTGGCCTTGGTTCCATTTGTAACTTCTTCTGCCTCTTCTTCACTAGCTGTTTCACTCTCACTGGCTTGCGAAAAAGCCGGTGTGGCATTGTGTGCGATATCCATTCTAGTAGCGCCTTCTTCCATAAACATTGACGTTTGATCAGGCGAAGGTTCTGCAACTACTATATTATTTAGGTTGAATACACTATTTTGGTCATCATTTACTACTGGCATATTTTTTGATGTTTATTTTGAATAAATCTTCAAATTATAGCACAAAAAAGGGTTTTTAGGAATTGTAAGGCCCCTATAAAGGCTCTAGACAAAACAAAAAGCCTATTCGAATAGGCTTTTTGTTTTGTAATTTAATTTAAGGCTCTCTAAACGGAATGAAATCCCCTGAAAGTAAACGGCAACTTAGAAGCAAAACTGGATCTAAGATTAGATATTTATTCTCAAATATTACTATTTGAAAGCAGTCTATCTTTCCAAATTTTTTCTCTCAACTATTATCTTGCGATAAAAGCAAAAGAAAAGAATTCAAAAGCAATTTCTGAAACTCCTCTGTTTAGCCTCTTTATAACCACTAAACTGAATATCTCAGTACTTTCTTGGAGCCTGGTGGGCGCCCGGAAAGTAAATTTCAGCAAATTTCACCCGTTTAGAGAGAGAGTCTAGCCTCAGTGGGTATAAGTCCAACTTGGGAATTGATCTTGTCGCAACCCGGAATTGGTCTTAAGCAGGCTAAAGCCAGACTTTCTCTCTAAACTTTCCTCTATATTTCAAATGTCATCATAATATATTAGACTACAATCACGGTAGTGTCAAGTATTAAATATGGGTTATTTATCAATATTCCCCAAAGAAAAGTTTGAATTATACCAAAGTTTCAGCTAAATTTATCCCGTTTTCAAGTTGATTCCCCCTAAATTAGGTGAAATTAGCCAAAACCAACCCATTGCCGGGATAGCTCATTGGTAGAGCGCTGCCCTGAAGAGGCAGGCGTACTCAGTTCGATTCTGAGTCTCGGCACCATTTACAAAACGATCTTTTATTGACAAAAGGTGGTTTTTATGTAGAATAACCTCTATTGTTCTTTTACAAATTTCTTTAACCATTGCAGGAGGGGACTCTCTGTTTTGGCAACCAGGCTGAAAATGGAGAAAAACCACGCAGTTCCGGTCGGCCACAGCGAGTTCGCTCTCTGCTGGTCAAAGACTCACATTCACGCGCATAGCGCAGAAAAAATGAGGAAACCATGTTTTTCATTCAAATGCTTCTCGGGTCGGATTTCATCAACTGGAACGAAGGGAAATGCAACTTCAGGGAGCTGGAGGAGAGTCTCCAACAAGCGCTCTCGAACAAGAACCTCGAGCCGGAAGTGGCTCGCTTGGCGACTTACTTTGCTCAGAACCCGGGGGCAGTCTCCAAGATGGCAGACCACCTCAGGATCGAGCTAGTTCCAACGTTGCTCTGCAAGGAGTGCGGGAAAGATCACGTTGACGAAACGGTCAAATTCGAGCTACTTCAGGACTGCATGTTCCAGGAAAATTTTCCACCACTCGGAGTGCGAGAGACGGGAGAAGTTTTCTACATCAGCGATAGGGAAGGGCGAATTTCTTTGCTTCCCTTTATGAAAAAGATCCGCGAGAGGATTCTTACTTTCGTCATCCCCCAGGTCAAAGCTTCCATCCCCGAGGAGATTGTTCGAAACGAGATCAATCTCGAAAGGCTTCGGCAAAATATAATGTGTCAAGTTAAGAACTTGGCTCGCATCCGCAGGGAACTCAAGGAAGCCGGTATCGAGCTTCCAAAGATGATCCCTTCCCTCGCTGCAATGATGGACGAGGGGCCACCTAGCAGCCGCATGCCCACCGAGCCGGCCCCTCCGGACAGCCACTAATTCCTCGTGAACGTGAAACTCACCCGCCTGCCAGCGGGTGACTGCAATACCGCAGAAAGCAACTTCCCAACCGAACCGACGTGGCAGCGTCGGTTTTTTCCATTTTTAAAAATCCACAACATCAACTTGCAATAATATTGCCGGCCAGTTTAATATTTCCGCACAAATAAAAATAAGTCATGAAAATTACCATTTTCGATACAGAAACCACCGGCCTTCCACTCAGAGGAAAAGCTCTTAGAGAACAACCTTACGTTATTCAATTCGCCTCCCAAACTTACGAATACAATCCACAAACTCATCGTTTCGTGGAAATCTCCCGCTTCAACCAAATGATCAAACCACTCGCCCCTATTTCCGCAGATAGCATACGCATCACCGGTATCACCGAAGCAATGGTTGCCAATATGCCAACTTTCGCCGAAATGGCCGATCAAATTTTAGCTGTTTTTCAAAACTCCGACATCGCTATTGCCCATAATCTCAGTTTTGATCGAGAAATTCTCAGTAATGAATTTGAACGCTTGGGCCTACCTAGATATTTTCTCCCCGCCACCACTTATGACTCTATGGAAGGCACTCGAGATCTCTGCAAACTTCCGGGAAAAACCGGCTATAAAGCCCCTCGCCTGATGGAATTGCATCAATTTTTACTAAATGAAAGCTTTCCCGAAGCCCACAATGCCGAAAAAGATGTCACCGCCCTGGCCAACTGCGTCCAAGTTCTTTTAGAAAAGGGAATTTATCGGCCCGTACTTAATCAAAGCGTCACTAAACGAGAAATCCCAGTTTTTGAACAAACCTCCTTATTTTAGTTAGTTTGTAATATCTACTCGTAGATAGGTTATATTATATGTAATCATAACAAACTTATCTATGTATAAAGTCCAAACATCGCTGGCAAAAATAGTTGTTGCGAGCTATCTGCTAAGCATTTTTCCTATTGGAGCCGGCGCTCAGGAAGCCAATATCTTTTCTGATGTAAATAGCCAAACCAATTATTCCCAAGCTATTCAATATCTCAAAGATCAAAAAATTGTCCAAGGATACCCGGATGGCAGTTTCTCCCCAAGCTCTACTATCAACCGTGCAGAATTTACCAAAATTTTAGTCAACGCAATCGCCACTGATTCACCTACAGGCTCCAACTGCTTTTCCGATGTGAAAACAGATTGGTACGCTCCCTATGTTTGTACAGCCAAAAATTTAAAACTTATCAATGGCTATTCTGATGGAAATTTTAAACCCGCAGAAGCAATTAATTTTTCCGAAGCCGCCAAAATCATCGCCAATGCTTTTAAATTAAATCAATCTCAACAAGACCCCTCAGTTTGGTTTAAATCATATATCGAAGCCTTACAAAGAGAAAAAGCCATTCCACTTTCAGTAGAGTATTTTGATGAAAAAATCACTCGTGATGAAATGTCCGAAATTATCTGGAGAGTCAAAGCCGATATCAACGACAAATCCAGCCGCACTTATCTGGAGCTGAACGGAGAAGGATTGGTAACATCAAATTCATGTAGCGATTTGGAAGAACGTTTCAAAAATATCGATTATAATTATGGAGGGCCTATCATGATGCCAATGCCACTTACTGAAGCCGCTCCAGCACGCGATACTACTTCCAGTGAGTCCAAGGCTGGGGGAGGTGGAAGCGCAGATTACTCCAACACCAACGTTCAAGTTGCCGGCGTCGACGAGGCCGATATTATCAAAAATGACGGCAAATATATTTATCTGATCAAAGACAACACTATTCGTATAGTTAGCGCCTCTCCTGCCAGCGAAATGAAAGAGTTAATTAATTTTCAGGTCGGTCTGCAAAGCGAAAATTTTTATCCCAGTGAAATGTATGTCTCCGGCGACCAGCTAGTTGTGATGGGTACTGCCAATGTCTATTATCCTATGCCACT
>Ga0154020_10010766_pt1 | contig 10439 bp, 10 predicted proteins | sample Klosneuvirus_201_FD_109709 | JGI IMG/M metagenome (GOLD analysis project Ga0154020, IMG submission 109709) | Active sludge microbial communities from wastewater, Klosterneuburg, Austria - Klosneuvirus_20160825_MG | ecosystem: Engineered > WWTP > Aerobic digester > Activated sludge | place... | reverse complement strand
CGTCGAATCCTTTGATGTTGCGACCATTCGTATCGCTATGCGCGAGCAATGCTTCAATGTCTATGCCTTTCGCATTGTAAAGCGTGGCGGTCGCGTCCTGTACCGCGATCAACGTTGCTCCTTCCTTCAACAGGAAATGAGCGGTCCAATACCCCACGTTGCCGAAGCCTTGCACGATGTACTTCATCCCGTTCAATGACTTATTGCGGCGTTTTGCCCAAGCCTTCAGGGTGACCACCACACCGAATCCGGTAGCGCGGTCACGGCCTTCCAGTCCGCCGGCACCCAAGGGCTTTCCGGTGACCACGTGCAGGTTGGCGAAGCGCGTGGAAGGAGATTTCGTTGAGGAGTATGTATCCGCGATCCACGCCATGATCTGGGCGTTGGTATTCACGTCGGGTGCTGGAATGTCCAGATCAGGGCCGATGTTATCGCCCAAAGCGTATGTGAAGCGACGTGTGATCCGCTCCAACTCGCCCTGTGAATAAAGCTTCGGATCGATCTCGATCCCTCCCTTGCCACCGCCGTAAGGCAAGCCTGCCAACGCGGTTTTCCAAGTCATCCAGATGGCCAAGGCACGCGCCGAATCGATATCCACGGTTTGGTGGTAACGCAGGCCGCCTTTATAGGGCCCCAGAGCGTTGTTGTGCTGTACGCGGTAGCCAGTGAACACTTCGATCTGACCGTTGTCCAACTTCACCGGGAAGTGGACCACGATCTCGCTGTTGGTCTTTGCTAGGATCTTGCGGACGCCAGGGTCCAGACCCATGATGTCAGCGGCATGGGCGAATTGCTCCATGACGACTTCGTACATGCCTTCTTTGCGGTTGGCTTTTTCAACGGTTGCTGTTGTCATTTTTTGGGTTTATCGATAATGTTCGCAGTGATGAGTGATGTGCTCGGATGAGCGCAGCACGCAAGTTAATAGGTTATCACATGTGCCGCACAGACCGGGCGCAGGCAGTGCTTTTGGCGCTTCCGGAACGCTGATGCGTAACGGTTCCGGAACGGTTTCGACCGCATGCTCTTCACAAAAGGTGATGGCCGTGGGGGAATTCTGCTGGAGAACGCAATCTCCGTCGTGTACGCAGTTTTCGCAGACCGATCGCGATGGGTTGGTCCGGGGTTTTGTCCGGGTGGTGTTCAATGTCATCGGACCACTATTGCCAATGGCCATGCCACGAGGTCAAAAGAGTAGGTACTCCGAAGGACCTATCTCGCCGGAAGTCTGGTCGTTGCTGATGGAACGGAACTGTTTCTCGGAGGTTGAACTTTTCGGACCAAAGAAGATCAGGGTCCGAAAAGCGGGGAGGAATTCTCCGGTCGGTACAAAATGTACCGGTGCTATTTCAGCTTCTCCCGCAAGGTCTTTCTATCGATCCCCAAGATCTCGGCCGCCTTCGTTTTGTTCTGCCCGGTACTTTCAAGCACGCGCTGGATGTATTGCCTCTCCACTTCGGCGAGGGTGCGCAATGCGCCATAGTCGGGTCGCTCCGGACCGACCATTTTCATCGTGTCAGGTATGTCATCCATGGCCACGGTCGTATCCTTCATGATCACCAACCGATGGATGAAGTTCTCCAGCTCGCGCACATTACCGGGCCACGCGTACGCCTGCAATACATCCAGGACGGATGCGGAAATGCGCAAGGGTTTCTTGCCCATGTCCTTGCTGAACTTTGTATTGAAGTGATTGATGAGCAATGGGATGTCTTCCGCGCGATCACGAAGCGGCGGCAACTGGATGTTGATCAGGTTGAGTCGATAGTAGAGGTCTTCTCGGAAGGTGCCGGTACGGACCATTTCATTGAGGTCGGAATTGCTGGCGGAGATCAAGCGAACATTCACGCGCTGCGGTTTTGTACCGCCCAACATGGTCACTTCCTTCTCCTGTACTGCTCGAAGTAATTTGGCTTGTGCAGCCGGAGTCGCATTGCCGATCTCATCCAGGAACAAGGTGCCACCATCTGCTGCTTGGAAGAAACCAACCCGGTTCGTGGCCGCCCCGGTGAAAGCGCCTTTCGTATGACCAAAGAGTTCGCTCTCCAACAGCTGGTCCGGTATTGCCCCGCAGTTCACCGCCAAGAAGGGCGCGGTGGATCGGTCGCTGTTGTAGTGGATGGCTCGCGCGATCACTTCCTTGCCCGTGCCGCTTTCTCCGCTCACCAAGATCGTGGCGCTGTTGGTGCGCGTGCGTTCGATGATGCGGAATACTTCCTGCATTCCCGGCGATCGTCCAATGATGCCATGCACGGCCGTAGGGAGAGTTTCCGAAGTGACATCGGCCACTTCCTCCGTGTTCGTGCCCAATACTTTTTCCACTGCAGTGCGCAATTCCGCTTCCGTTACCGGCTTCACAAGGAATTCCACAGCGCCGTGCTTCATCACTTCCACCGCCACGTGAACGTCCGGGAAACCGGTGATCACCAGCGCGGGTATCTGTGGAAAGTGCTGCGCCACGTAACGCACCAGTTGCGTCCCACTTACCTCGGGCATGTTCAGGTCGGTGATCACTAGGTCCACCGGGCCTTGTTCCAGCACATCAATAGCGTCCACCACATTGTTAGTGGTGAAGGGCGTGAGTCCCATGCCGTTCATATATCTGCGAAGCAATTCCAGCATGTCGCGGGAATCATCCACGAGCAGGACCGAAGGTTGTTTCTTCATGGGTTCGGGGCCGGAAATGACAGGGTGAAAATGGTGCCTTCCCCCACTGTGGAAGCCACGGATACGTTGCCGCCGTGCCCCTTGATTATACCGTGTACCACGGCAAGGCCCAATCCGGTTCCTTCTCCGGTAGGCTTGGTCGTGAAGAAAGGTTGGAAGATCTTCTTCAGGTCGTCCGGGAGGATCCCTTTGCCGGTGTCCGCTATCGTGATCGTTACCTCATTGTCGACGTGATCCGTTGAGATGGTGATCGTGCCGCCCTCCGGCATGGCCGCAGCCGCATTCAACAACAGATTCGATACCACTTGCGCGAATTGCACTTGGTCGAGACGAAGTATGGGAGGGGTATCCGACAATGTCCATAAGACGGACACTCGCTGCTGTTCCAAGCGATGTGCAAACAGATGGACCGTGTCGCGCAGGGCCTTGTTCGCGTCGGCCAGTTGGAACTGCGCGGGCATTTCGCAAGAGAAGTACATCAGCTTCTTTACGATCTCGCGACCGATCAACGCCGAGTCGATGATGCGCTGGAGGTCACTTCGGCGTTCGCGATCCATCTCCTCCTTCTTGAGGAGTTCTGCAAAACCAAGCACATTGCCTAACGGTGTGTTCAACTCGTGCGCAATGCCTGCGGTGATCTCCGCAAGTATTGTCAGCCGGTCGTTGCTGCGCATGCGCGTTTCCAATAAGGCTTGTTGTTCGCGTCTTTCTTGGCGGTCGATGATCACGGAAATATCCACTGCGATCTTTTCCAATAGTTGCTGTTCTTCCTCCAGAAAGAGAGGCTCGTTCGCCGCGATCCGTGCATCACGATAGGCCACTGTAATGGTACCGCGAACTTGTTGCTCCACTATCAATGATTCCAGCATCGCGTGTCCATCCTTCACCGCGGTTCCGAAATCCTGATCGTCCAATCGCAGGTGGACCAATGCCGATCCCGGGAATTGCCACCCTCCCGGGATCACCTCCACAACACGTTCCAAGAACGCTGATAGCTGCCCATCGTGTGCTTGTGCCACCCTTGCGATCGCATACAAACAACTCAATTCCTTGACCCGTTCGGCTAACTTCCACTGGTTTACGCGTCCCTCCATTCTCGGGTGGCAAAGCTAGGACGGGCTGTGGTGATGGAACTTCGTTCGGTTCACAACCAAAACACATCTTCCTCTTTCGAGGTCGTTCCATGCACCGGATCCAATGAGCCATGCAGCCGCTCGATCCGGTCCAGGTCGGTCGGTGTTGCAGCAGTTTCGATCGCCATGAACAGTACGCGCTCCTCAAAACGGATATGGGCCTCCAGCTCTTCTTCGATCTGCGAAAGCCGGGTCAATGGTTCGTCGTTCCCAGTGAAAAGACGCGTAAGCCTTCGGTGTTCGGCCAAGGCGCGCTTCACCAGCTCGTGCTCATTGCCCAGGATCGGGAAGATCGCTTCTTCTTCCAAGGCGAAATGGGGGAGCAAATGTTGCTTATGGAAATCGATGCAATACTCCATCATCCGCTGGGGTTCAACGTTCCGTTGCATCCCTTGGCGCAATTTCCAACAGAGCAGCAATCCGTGGTGATGGTCACGGCTTAGCGGCTTCAAGGTCTCGTGGCGTTTTATGGGTGTTCTGGTGGGCATGGTAGGATAAAGATAGGTTGCCACGACTGATTAAAGACGAAAATATCCGAAATACCATTGCGCGTCAACCTTCACTTTCTTTCCAGTCGGAACGAGGATCCCAAGACGCTGAAGATCTCGCTGGAAGAGGAGTGCGCCAGTTCTTCGAGCGTTGGAAAATGACCGATGAAGTGCAACCAACTTGGACAACTGCGTGATCCCGGTCGATCAGCGCAAGATCTAGCAATGAAGGTGATGTAACGGAGTCCGCGGTCCAAAGCTAGATCCCAAAGGTGACATTGGTCACGTTAAGTTAGTGAACACTAACTAACTTTGCGGTAACCTAAAATTCCACCTCATGCACGGCAAGAACAACATCGCTATTGGTTTCCTGATCATGGGTGGTTTCATGCTCTATGGTTTTCTGTTGATCTACTTGCGCGATTTCGCACCTGACAAGGAGGTATGGGTGGATACCTATTCCACCGGCAAGCACTTCGAATCGCGTTTGGCGCACGTCCATGGCAATCTCTTCGCGGTGCTGAATGTGATCATTGGCTACCTGCTTCTACACTTCTATGGAAAGTTGAACAATGCAAAAGCGATCTCGTGGTTGGCCATGGCTGGGATGTTGATGCCCATTGGTATTCTGGCCGAGGTGTACTTCGGAGTGCCGCCAGCACTGGTGCTTGCTGGAGCCATCGCGATGACCACATCGGTGGTGTGGCTCGGGATTTCTTTCTATAAGATGAAGATCACAGTAAAGGAAGTAGCGTGATAAGGATCCGTTCACCATGGAAAACAGAAGCTATCCCGCCGTATACCGGATCGTCCACTGGGCCCTTGCGGTATCATTCATACTGTTGCTGGTCACGATCTTTCTGCGGTTGACATGGATGAACAAGTACAACGTGGCAACCATCATCCAGGATCAGCTTGCAAACACCGAGCAACATGTTTCCGAGGACCAGGCCATTGCTCTGGCAAAGAAGATCAGACAACCCATGTGGGACTGGCACATTTACACAGGTTATGCACTTGTAGGCTTGTTCGTGATCCGCTTCCTGCTTCCCGCATTCGGAAGAATGAAGTTCCAGAACCCGATGGAAAAAGCCTTGACTACAGCAGAGAAATTCAGGAAGTGGACCTATCTCATCTTCTATGGGTCCGTCCTGGTCTCCTTGGTCACAGGGCTACTAATTGTCTGGGGACCGAAGGGTTGGAAAAGTCTGCTGGAGCAGGTCCACGAACTTGGTGTCTACTACTTGGGGGCATTCATCGCGATCCATTTGGCAGGCGTGCTGCGGGCTGAATTCACCGACCGGAAGGGGATCATATCAAGGATCGTTAGCGGTACGAACAATTGACACATGAGGACCCCCATCACACCACGCCAGATCGAGATCATCTCCGCCGCAGGGCAGCTGATCAGCGAGGACGGCTATGCACGCTTGACCACGAAGCGATTGGCGGAGCGCATGCATTTTAGTGAAGCCGCGCTATATCGGCACTTCAGCAGCAAAGAAGATATTTTGTTGAAGATGTTGCAACTTCTTACGGCATCGGTACAGGAACGCATGGAGGCAGTGACGGAACAGCAGGAGCTTCCTGACCAGCGTCTGCGCGCGATGTTCGATAGCCACTTTACCTATTTCAAAGCGCATCCGGAATACCTGATGGCCATTTTCGCCACTAACTTCATGGAGTCATCGCTAGTGATCGATACGGCGATAAAGAACTTGATGGAGGTAATGCGTTTTCATCTGCGCGCAGTTGTAAGTGCTGGCCAGAAATCAGGCACCTTCACTCAGAAGATACCCACTGACATGCTGGTGCAGATCGTGATGGGGACCTTCCGGTTGCACATGTTGCAATGGCGAATGTCCGGTAAACGAACGGACGTGAAACGGGCCGGAAACAAGTTGATCGACACCGTACTTACCTTGATCACTGCACGATGATGAACGCACGAAATACGTCACGGATACGCTGGACATTGATCGCGGTGCTGCTGTTCTTCGGTGGCGTTACGTTGTTCCTGAGCAGCTCCATCTTGCTGGATCTCTTCGGCATGCGTGAGAAGGAAGGCAATTACGTGCAGTTCGTAGTTCTGGCGAATTTCTTTGCATCCATTCTCTACTTCGCTGCGGCTATCGGACTGCTCGCACACAAATGGTGGGCGCGCTATCCACTATGGATGGCCAGTGTTGTGCTGATCGTTACTTCACTAGCATTTGGCTGGTACATCTACCAAGGCGGCATCCATGAACAACGTACGATCGTCGCAATGATCTTCCGTACACTACTCACTATCGTTTTCTACGCAACGGCCGTTCGGGTCGGTCGCGCACATCAATAACAAACACGAACAATCTCAACAAACACACCAACATGAACTACAAATTTGCTCTTACCACAGTTGCGCTCTCATTCTTCACTTTAGGCTGTACTGCACAGGAGGGCCACGATGGCCACGATCACGCCAAACATGAAAAGGCAGAAGCAAAGGCAGTTGGGTCTGAACCAACCGTAACGCTCGATAACGGAAAGCGCTGGAAAGCCAATCCCGAGACCACATCAGGCATCGGGAATATGATGGTGCTGGTTGATAAGCAGATCGCAGAAAAGGGCGATGCCAAGGCAGCTAAAGCCGGTCTGGAAAAGGAGTTCGGATCGATCTTCGAGCGTTGCACCATGACCGGTGAAGCGCACAACCAGTTGCATAATTATCTGATCCCGATCCACCAGAAATTCAGTGGTTTTGACGCTGGGGATGCAAAGCAGTTGGCAGAGATGAAAACTTATCTCGGCACCTACGGCAATTACTTCGAGTAGTCCAGTGGAAATGAATTAGCAAGATGCATCGGTCGCCATACACACCACCTTCCTACCGCTGTTGGCTAAGTATGGTCGCGTTGCTGCTGACCCTTGCGCCAGTGCAAGCCCAAGTTATGTCGTTGCAGCAATGCATCGATTCTGCAATGGTCAACGAACGTCGCATCCGAATGTCCGAGACCGATATGCAGATCGCCAATGAACGCACAGGTGAACTGCGCGGTGCGCTGCTCCCGAAACTGCGCGGCGTGGTGGACTACAAGTACTACACCGACCTGCCGTATCAACTCATGCCTGCTTCCATTTTCGGAGGCCCGGCGGGGATGTACCGCGAGATCCAATTCGGCACACCGCAGAACATTGCGGCCAGCTTGGCGTTGCAGATCCCGTTGTACGACCCTTCTTCGTTCAGTGCGGTGCAGGTGGGCAAGGAAGCTGCGGCCATGGCGGCGATCCAGCACGAACGCACCCGTGAGGATGTGGTGATGGAGGTGAGCGCGGTCTACTACAATGCGCAGATCCTGCAAAGCCGTTTGGCTTTTCAGGATAGTAACGTGGTGAATGCCGCAGCATTGGTAAGAATGTTGGAATCGCTACACGGGCAAGCACTCGCACGCCGGACCGATGTGGATCGCATCGCACTACAGCGCGACCAACTGACCACGCAACGTACCCAAGTGCAAGGCCAATACGAACAGGTGCTCGATGGTTTGAAGATATTGACCGGCATGCCCTTGAACGGATCACTTTCCGTGGATACCACAGCACCCGAAAAGGAGTTGACGAACACCGCTACAGGCACCACTACGCAACGGCGCATGGCCGATCAAGCCCTACGCTTAAAGAACGCTGAACTGCGCACCATGAAACGCGCACGTCTGCCAGGAATAAGCGGCCAAGGCATGTACGGAACAACCGGTTTCGGACCGTTGGAAGCCGACGATCGCTTCAACTTTTACCCGATCGGCTACCTCGGTCTTCAACTGCAAGTACCGATCTTCCAAGGAACCATTTTGGCACATCGCATCAAGTCCAAAAAGTTCGAACTGCAACGCACCGAACTGCAACGCGATGCACTGCTGGACAAGGAGAACGTGGAGCGACGCAGTGTAGAACGGCAACTCACGATCGCGGAACAAGTGATCACGAACAACACCGCACAATTGGCGCTGGCTGAGCGTATCCGGCGGAGCACCATGGCGCAGCACGCACAAGGCATGGCCACCGTGCCGGATCTGATCCTTGCGGAACAAAGCGAACACGAAGCGCAGATGAACTACCTCGGCGCCATGGTAGACCTGCGAAAAGCACAACTTGAATTGCAGCGCCTTAACGGCAATTTGCTCAAAACCGAACAGCCATGAAACGCATCATCCCCTGGGTCGTGATCGTCGCCTTGTTGGCGTTGACCGTATGGAAACTGGCCAGCAACAAGCGCACCCAAGAAGAACAAGTGTACCGCTTCGATCGCAACGCACCTGTGCATGTAGTGGTGGATACCGTGCGCTCCATCGCTCTGAGCGAAGGCCTGCGTTACAGCGGTACGATCGAGGCAGTGAGCGAAGGAAAAGTGATGGCCGAAGTACCCGGGCGTGTGGTCGCAGTGCCAGTGCAGGAAGGACAGTGGGTGGAAAAGGGCAAGGTGATCGCACGCTTGGACGGCGATCTGTTGCGCAGGCAATTGAGCGCTGCACAAGTACAAGTGGAAGGCTTGGAGAAAGATCAGAAACGCTACACGATCTTAGCGGCGCAAGATGCCGTGCAAGGCGTGCAGCTTGAGAAAACAGAACTCGCCTTGCAAGCAGCGAAGATCCAACTCGGCAGCTTGCAAGAACAAGTGCAACGCACCGAGATCTCCGCACCGATCAGCGGTTACATCGCACAGCTTTTCGTGGATGTCGGCACGGTGCTGAACCCATCGATGCCCGTGGCCATGATCAGCGATGATCGCACCCTGGAACTCGCGATCGCCGTACCCGGATCCGAGTTGGACCGCTTCAGAAAAGATCAACACGTCGATGTCCTTGCATCCGGCAGTGGCATGCGCATCAACGGCATAGTTAGCAGCGTCGGAAGCCGCGGTGACATGTCACATAACTTTCCGGTGCGGATCGCGCTTAACGGTGCGGATACCAAGGGACTTAAGCCCGGTATGGCTGCCACCGTGCGCTCCGTTCCTACGGAGGCCGCAAAAGCACCGACCATCCCCGCAAACGCGATCATCGGATCTTCGTTGGAACCCGAAGTGTACGTGTTACAGAACGGTCGTGCTATGCGGAAACGGATCACCACCGGTGCTGGAAACGCAGAACAAGTTGCAGTTGTCGATGGCTTGAATGTGGGCGACGTCGTAGTCACCAGTGGCTTCATCAACCTGAGCGACGGCGTATCGGTAAAGACCAAGTAACCAACACGCCCGACAACACAACGCACCAGTAAAATGACCATCACCGAGATCGCCATCAAACGCCCATCGCTGATCATCGTGATCTTCGGTGTGCTGCTCTTGGGCGGCATTGTGGCCTATCGCGGATTGGGCGTAGAGCTGATGCCCGATTTCAACCAGCCGGTGATCACCGTGCGCACAATGTATCCGGGCGCAGCACCTGAAGAAGTGGCGAATAGCGTTACACGTCCCGTTGAAGATGCGCTCAGTTCGCTGGAGCACGTGGATTACATCGCAAGCCGATCGTTGGCCAATGCATCCATCATCATCGTCAACTTCAAGTACGGTGCGAACCTGGATCTGGCCATGCAGGATGCGCAACGCCAGATCGACAACATCCGAAAAGATCTTCCCGAAGGATTGCAGCCGCCGGTCATGTCCAAAGTCTCGCCGAACGACTTGCCCATCATCAGTGTAAGTGCATTGAGCGATCTACCGGCACCAGAGTTCTACCAACGCATGCAGGATGAGCTTTTGCCGCGCTTCCAACAACTGAAAGGCGTTGCAGAGATCACCTTGCTCGGAGGTGAACAACGCGAGATCCAAGTAAAAGTCGATCAAGCGAAATTGGTGCACTACCGTGTTCCACTTCCGCAGGTAACCGAAGCCATTCTGCGCGCTGGCCGTGAGATCCCCGCAGGCGATGTACGCACCGAACTTGAGCGAAGCACCGTGAAATTGGCGGGCAAGATCACCACATTGCCCGAGTTGGCGAACGTGGTGGTAGCGCAACCATCGCCCGGTTCCGTGGTGCGTGTAAAAGATGTTGCAACCGTCGTTGATGGCATTGCAGAGATCAGTTCCGTGAGCCGGTACAATGGCGAAAGCGGTATCGGTCTATTGATCAAGAAGCAGGGCGATGCCAACGCAGTGGAAGTGAGCCGCGCCTTG
>Ga0154020_10010765_pt1 | contig 10439 bp, 10 predicted proteins | sample Klosneuvirus_201_FD_109709 | JGI IMG/M metagenome (GOLD analysis project Ga0154020, IMG submission 109709) | Active sludge microbial communities from wastewater, Klosterneuburg, Austria - Klosneuvirus_20160825_MG | ecosystem: Engineered > WWTP > Aerobic digester > Activated sludge | place... | reverse complement strand
GGAACGAAAGAACCCTATATGGCTCGGGACTATTTGTTAATCCAATCAAAAAAGAACCTGGATGGCAAGCTTGCCAACGCGCTAACTAATTTCTACAGCAACTATTAATTGTCGGATTGCTGACGAATTAATTATTCGTAAAACCTTTTATCAGTAAGTGAGGTTAAGTGGTTATGAAGTTAATTGCCTTTACCGTTTCACTGTGCCTGGCATTGTCCGTTGGAAATCAGGCGCAAAATAAAAATCAAAAAAACATGAAAGATTTAGAGGTTGCCACATTGGGATCAGGATGCTTTTGGTGTACTGAAGCATTTTTTTTACGGTTAAAAGGTGTCGAGTCGGTAGTTTCTGGATATTCCGGTGGACAAATAAAAAATCCAACCTATCGGGAAGTATGCTCCGGCCTTACTGGCCATGCGGAGGTAATCCAGGTAAAGTTTGACCCATCCATGATCAGCTATGAAGAAATTCTGGAAGTCTTTTGGAACACGCATGATCCTACCACACTTAACAAACAAGGAGCCGATGAAGGGACTCAATACCGATCCGTTGTTTTTTATCACAATGATTCACAAAAGAAAATTGCTGAAGAGTATAAAGCTCAACTAAATCAATCTGAAGTCTATAATAATCCGGTTGTCACCGAAATAAGTCCGTTCAAAGAATTTTACCCTGCAGAAGAGTATCATCAAAACTATTACATGCTTAATCCTAACCAAGGTTATTGTCAGTATGTGATCCGGCCTAAGGTTGAAAAATTTAATAAGGAATACGCCAGTAAGCTTAAAAAATAACTGACCAAACAATTTTTCTTTGTAGAAACTGTAACATAATTCCCATCTCTCCGTTTTATTGGTTATAGAGCAGATACAATCTTCTCATAGGTTTAGGTTTAGGTAACAAAAGCCCCTTTAGACGGAAGGGGCTTTTGTATTTTAAGAAAGTTTTCGTCTCTACCAAACGGGATTGCCCAGAGACATAAGTTTCTCATGGAATACCTTTAAAATGAAAGGAATTTATAACATATTCCCCAAATTTCTTATTTTCTATAAGCTATTATGACTCCTGTGCAGGTCCAGTCATAAAGTAAATATCCGTAAGTTCTCAAAACCATTTTGCCTCTAAAATTGTATTATATAAATCAATTAAAAATCTATGAAACTTATCTCCCTATTTTTTTTACTAACCTTATCTGCCTGCGGCCAACCGAAAAACAAGAACCAGCAGCCTCCTTTAGCAAAAACTGAAGCGGAATGGAAGCAGTCGCTAACTCCGGAACAATTTCATGTTCTTCGAGAAAAAGGAACGGAGATAGCCTTTACTGGAAAATACTGGGATAATCACGAAACCGGTATCTACTATTGTGCCGCATGCAATCAGGAATTATTTAGTTCTACAACTAAATTCGAGTCGGGTACCGGTTGGCCGAGTTTCTATCAGCCTATACGCAAAGAATTAGTAAGCGTTGGCACGGATAACAGTTTGGGGATGCAGCGCGATGAAGTTGTTTGTAGCCGATGTGGCGGTCATCTTGGGCACGTATTTGAAGATGGGCCGAAGCCAACAGGGTTGAGGTATTGTTTAAATTCAGCTTCCTTAAAATTTGAAAAGATTACAAAGGCTGAGAAGAAATAGTAAAATAAAAATGAAAGTGTTAGCCGTTGAGAACTCAACGGCTTTTTTTATTACCTTTTCATAAACATTTCCACCTATGTGCAGACTACTAGCTTACAAAGGCACCCCAGTAATCATGGACAACCTGCTCTATAAGCCTAAAAACTCACTGGTTAATCAAAGTATAAATGCCCGTGAAATAGAAGAACCATTGAATGGTGATGGATTTGGTGTAGGCTGGTATGTACCTGAAATAAATTACGAGCCAATCACCTATGTTTCAGTAAACCCGGCCTGGAGCAATCGGAATTTAAAAAATCTTGCGCCTAAGGTAAAAGTAGATTGCATGGTTGCTCACGTTAGGGCCGCCAGCGTAGGCGAAGTATCCGAATCAAACTGCCATCCCTTCAATTTTAAAAACTTATTGATGGCGCATAATGGTGGCGTTGAGGACTTTGGTAAAATCAAAAGACATCTGCGCGAACCATTAAGTGATGAACTGTACAACTGGATAAAAGGACAAACCGACTCTGAACATATTTTTGCGTATTTGCTTAACCACCTCTTTAACGCTCATCAAATTGTAAGTCCAGAAACAGTGGTAGATGCCTTCGAGCACACCTATCGCAATTTAAAAGTGATGATGAGTAAATATGGGATTCTGGAACCAGCCTATCTCAATATGGTTGTAACCAATGGACTATTTATAGTAGCCACCCGGTATTGTTCCGACCCCAAAGAAGAACCATTAACCTTATATCACTCCGAAGGAAGTCGATACGTAGTGGAGGATGGTATTACGCGTTTAGAAGCACCCGAAGATAATGATCATGCAGTTCTGGTTGTTTCCGAAAAACTGACTGACGACAAAAACTGGACGATAATTCCACCCAATCATTTTGTGATTGTAGAGCAGTCGTTGAATGTTCGCATCCGTCCTATAAAAGACTAAAACCAAATTTGCAGGTATAGTGCCTCAGGCAGTAGCTTCGCAGCAAAATAAAAACACGTGTACGACATTACAATTATTGGCGGTGGCATTGTTGGTTTAGCCACAGCTCTCCAGCTAAAAAAAACAAATCCATTCTTAAATATTCTCTTGCTTGAAAAGGAGGATGAGTTAGCTAAACATCAAACGGGAAACAACAGTGGTGTAATCCACTCGGGGCTTTATTATAAGCCCGGGAGTTTAAAGGCCACCAATTGTATTCATGGCTACCACCTGCTTATTGACTTTTGTAAAGAGAACGAAATTCCATTCGATCTCTGTGGGAAGATTGTCGTGGCAACAAATGAAAACGAGTTGCCACTATTAGAAAATCTTTATGTACGTGGTCAACAAAATGGATTACAAAATCTTAAGAAGTTAGGCAAAAAAGAACTTTTGGAGCATGAACCCCATGTGGCTGGCCTCGCGGGAATTTTTGTTCCACAAACAGGTATTGTCGATTATAAGATAGTAGCGCAAAAGTATGGCGATCTCATTCAATCAAAAGGTGGGCAAATAAATTTGGGTGAGAAAGTATTAGACATCCAGAGTTCGGAAGACAAGAGTGTAGTGATTACTCAGAAGGCAAGCTATACAACCAAACTTGTAATTAATTGTGCTGGTCTTTACTCCGATAAAGTTGCCCGCATGACCGTACCCAATTTAAACGTCAAAATAATTCCCTTTCGGGGAGAGTATTATAAACTTACTAAGGAGAAAGAATATCTGGTTAAGAATCTTATCTATCCGGTTCCTGATCCAAATTTTCCATTTCTAGGAGTTCACTTTACACGCATGGCCAAAGGCGGAGTTGAAGCCGGACCCAATGCCGTATTAGCCTTTAAACGCGAAGGTTATAAAAAGTCAGACATAAATCTTAGCGAACTCGGTGAAACCCTCGCCTGGCCTGGATTTCGGAAGGTGGCTTCTAAATATTGGCGCACCGGATTTGGTGAAATGTATCGCTCGTTTTCAAAAGCCGCTTTTACCAAAGCCCTTCAAAAATTAATTCCTGAAATTGTGGAAAGTGATCTTGCACCCGGTGGCGCTGGTGTTCGCGCCCAAGCGTGCGATCGCAATGGTGGATTGGTTGATGACTTTTTGATTCTTGAAGAGAATAAGGTGATCAACGTTTGCAATGCACCCTCACCTGCCGCTACTTCATCGTTAGCTATAGGGGAGACTGTTTCGAAATTAGCATTGGCCAGATTTTAAGATTAATTGTAATTCTTTTCGTGTGTCCAAACGTCCTTTATTTTATACTTAAGACCGCGGCCAATAAAAATATTTACATTGTTTTCATACGGCATGCAATGATCGCAGGAAGAAACACCTTCCAGTGTTACTGATTCAAAATCATCAACATGTTCTTCCAGCGTGCCGCCCAAAATAATCATAACCTCACCGGTATAATCTCTTGGACCCCAGATCCAATAGTTATTGTGAACACCAATTGACTTGGGCAGTCCATATTGCACACCAAAAAAATCAATGGCTCCGCAGCGCCCATAGTTGGTGGAATAAATAGCACACTTTTCTTTTTCATCTTTCGAAAGCGTGTTGTAAACGGCTGCAACATCTTTGGCTTTCTCTTTCCAACCAAACATATCGGCATAAAACTGAGGAAGATCTGAAAGCTTTTTCCCTTCATTTGAACTTGGCACGATTCCAAGTTTCTTTGAATAAGAAATGTATTTATCAACGGAAAGAACGGGAAGGATCATCGGTAATAGAAAAATTGCGATAACCAATATCAATATTGGATAGGCATACTTTATCCAAACTACTTTCTTACTGGTTAATTTCTTTTCGGCAAAAACTCCTGCTGCTGCGAATAAACTTGCATACGCTGGCGCTAGGTACTCACCCTTACTTGTCCCGTTAACGATAAGTATGGCAAAAGCAGTTAAATAAATCCACGCGAGTATTCTGTATTTGCTCAATGGCGAATAAAAAAGTAAACCAAGAAGTCCTGCAATCCATACCGGTGTAGCAATGGGATTCAGAAACAATAACTGATCCTTGATGAATGACATGGCGCTTAACCCGGCATACTTACTGGTAGACGCATTGTGAATAAATTCGAGATGCGCGTAATCATTCGCCATGTTCCACAACACATACGGGGAAAAAAGAATGAAAACAATCACCCCGGTTATATAAGGCCAACGGGTTGCAAACCATTGGCGATTAGTAAGTATAAATCCAACGAAAATTCCAGATCCAAGAAATAGAACACTGATCTTATTCATAAGACCAATACCCAAAACAATACCAAGCCAAATCCAATACTTTTGATTTTGTGTGTTGATTAGTTTAAGAATAAGATAAACCGAAAGAGCCCAGATAAACGTATCAATAGAATTCATGGAGAAGATCAAACTCATGCCCAAATGAATGGGCGATAGAGCAACAGCCAAACAGGCAATCAACAGGGCAAATGTTTTACCGCCCATCTCTTTTACCATTAGTCCGGTAAGAACAACGGTACCGGTATGCATCAGAACTGGAGTTAATCGGATAGCCGTCAAACTATCGCCAAAAAGAAGCCTACTGATCTTTAAAACTAAAAGCGAAAATGGTGGTTGATCAACATACCCCCAAGCGAGGTGATCGCTGCAGGCAATATAATAAAGTTCATCGCGAAAGAATCCGTAAGCTCCTGTGAGGTTAACAAGCAAATGCAACGTAAGGCATCCGATAGCAACAATTGCTAATACAATTTTCTCATTTCTGGTAAAGTTCTTGAGCATAGATTATCAATTGTATAATTGTTTAAAAAAAATGTATTCTGGGTTAACATGTTGTTAATTAAATTTTTGTCAACTGTCAACTTTAACCGCAGTTACTTCAATCTCTACGAGAAAATCAGGATCAATGAGCCCGCTTACTCCCACCATGCTGGCTGCCGGTTTAATCTTTTGAAAAAACTCGCCATGTGCTTTGCCCACTAACTCCCAGTTGCTAATGTCCGTAACATAGGTACGCGTGCGAACCACATCTTTCAATTCGAAGCCTGCCTCTATCAATACCTTGCTTATTTTTTCAATGATGTATTTAGTTTGACCATAGAAGTCACCTTTGGCCATCACATTTTGTCCATCGCTGGCAACCGTACCCGATACTTCCAGGGTATTACCAATTTTTACAGCGCGGCAATAGCCTACAATATCTTCCCATTTGGCGCCACTTGAATAATTTGTTCTCATAATTATTTTTAAATTAAGTGAGTAAATTACGGAAAACATGAGTCGTTCTACACTTTTGAAGTGCCGAATAACCACTCTATCTCAATGAACGAAATCAATCAGCAATTTTCTAAAGAAGAGCAAATCCGGTACAGCCGCCATTTTGTGCTACCCAACTTTGGATCGGATGCTCAACTTAAATTAAAAAGAGCATCAGTGGCGGTAATAGGCGCAGGCGGACTTGGTAGTCCGGTGCTTCTTTACCTGGCTGCGGCCGGAATTGGATCAATAAAAATTATTGATCATGATTTAGTCAGCCTATCTAATTTGCAAAGGCAAATTCTTTTTTCAATGGATGATCTGAATCAGCCCAAAGTTGAAATCGCTGCTAAAAGAATTAGTCGCTTAAACCCTATGGTAAAAATTGCAGCTATTCAAGAAAGGATTGAGTCGGCTAATGCTTTAACGTTTCTTGAAGATGTTGACGTGGTTATAGACTGCACCGACAACTTTCCCACCCGCTATTTATTAAATGATGCGTGTGTGTTATTAAATAAACCCTTGGTCTATGGCTCTGTGTTTCGCTATGAAGGTCAAACAGGTGTTTTCAATTATAAACAGGGCGTAAATTATCGCGACTTATATCCTACTCCACCTGAGGCTGGCCAAATTCCTAATTGTGAAGAAGGAGGTGTGCTGGGAGTATTAACCGGCATTATTGGTTGCATGCAAACGAACGAAGCAATTAAAATCATAACCGGTATTGGTGAACCATTGGCTGGCAAAGTTTTGATTTTCGATTCTGAAACACTGGAATCAACGATCGTCCGAATTCCTGATCGAAAATCGCGCGATACCATTAAAACATTGATAAATTATGATGAGTTTTGTAAAGTACCCCCTAAATCAAACAAACCTATGAAAGAAGTTACTGTTCAGGAATTGAAAGCCCTGATGGATTCAAAAGCCGATTTTCAATTAATCGATGTACGTGAGCCACACGAATTTGATATTTGTAATCTTGATGGCGAGTTAATCCCGCAAGGAGAAATTCCACATGCTGTAGAACGTATCTCCAAGAACAAGAAGGTAATCATTCATTGTCGCAGTGGTGCCCGCAGTGGCAACATGGTGCAATGGCTGGAAAAGAACCATGGATTTACCAATCTATACAACCTTAAGGGTGGCGTGTTAGCCTGGGCCAAGGAAATTGACACCAGCATGCCGACTTACTGATACCCCTAGATGAAAATAGTTGATTTTCGGTTAGGCCGCTACTTTTCGAATCAATGGCTTTTTGTTGGGTTACTTCTCTTGGTTGCCGGAGGAATTCTCATACTCAAAACACTTGTTGGTGGTGCAATACTTGTATTGATCAGTGTCCTGATTTTCACTACTCATTATCGTTTGTCTATTAGATTCAATGAAAAATCCTATTATGACTATGTGTGGGTATTGGGGTTAAAGTTTGGTAACAAAGGAATCTTTGAAAAGATAGAATACATTTTCATTAAGAAAAGTAAAATCAGCCAGACTATGAACACGCGGGCTTCTTCCTCCACCATCCACAAAGAAGTATACGATGGCTATTTAAAATTCTCTGAAGAAAATAAGATTCATCTACTTACGAAGGGCAGCAAGAACCTGTTGATTAAAAACTTAGTTGAATTCTCAACTAAGCTAAATACCAAGATTTTTGATTACTCGGAGGGTGAGCCAATAGCGATTACTGCTTAGTAACACAAAATCATTTTAACGCCTGCTCCACATCCTTGATAATGTCCTGAATGCTCTCTAACCCAACTGAGATACGCACTAGGCCCGGTGTAATACCCACCGATAATCGCTCCTCCTCACTTAACTTTGAATGCGTTGTCGATGCCGGATGTGTAGCAATACTTCGGGTATCGCCCAGGTTTGCCGAATGCGAAATCATTTTTAATGAATTGAGAAATTTGCGGCCACCCTCAATACCACCCTTCACTTCAAAGGATACAACCCCTCCACCCAACCGCATTTGCTTTTTAGCTAATTGATATTGTGGGTGCGATAGAAGGAAAGGATATTTTACTTTCTCTATGTTTTTATTCTTTTCTAAATACGTTGCTAACTCCAGTGCATTCTTGCAATGTTGTTCCATGCGCACAGCCAGCGTCTCCAAACTCTTTGATAAAATCCACGCATTGAAGGGAGACATAGACGGCCCGGTATGACGGGCAAAGAATCGAATCTCTTTAATCAATTCTTTCTTTCCAACAATAGCACCACCAATTACACGCCCCTGCCCATCCATAAATTTAGTTGCCGAATGCGTTACCAACTGCGCACCCCACTTGGCAGGGTTTTGCAAATATGGAGTCGCGAAACAATTATCTACATTCAAAATTAATTTATGTTTTGCAGCCAGTTTTCCCAACCACTCTAAATCAATAATATCTAAAGCCGGGTTTGATGGCGTTTCCACAAAGATCATTTTTGTATTGGGCTGTATCTTGCCTTCCCATGAATCGGGATCGTTTACATCGGCATAAGAATAAGAGATGTTAAATCTTGGGAAGATCGTATTCAATATCTGGTGTGTCGATCCGAATACCGACCGGCAAGCAAGCACATGATCCCCTGCCTTTAATAAAGCAGCCATGCTGGTATACATCGCGGCCATGCCTGAGGCGGTAGCTATACCATCTTCAGCTCCCTCCAACAAACACAACTTTTCAATAAATTCGTTCGTGTTTGGGTTTGAATAGCGGGTATAAATATTTCCGGGCACCTCATCAGCAAAAAGTGCACGGGCATGCTCTGCATCATCAAATACAAAACTTGATGTAAGGTAAATGGGTACCGAATGTTCTTTGTTATCCGACCGATCGGTCTGTGCCCGAATGGCATCCGTTTCAAAATTTCTTTCTTCCATTATTTCTAAGCCTTCTTAATTATTTCATAGCTATGTGTTACCACTGCGGTCTTCTCAAGCGTTTTTGCCACTGAACAATATTTTTCTACCGAAAGTTGAACTGCTCGTTCTGCCTTATCGGGATTGATGTCTCCAAATAATTTGAAGTGTGCATGCACTTCCGTATATAAAGCGGGCACCATACCCTGCTCCCGCTCTCCGGTTACCGTAATCTTAAGATCATTTAGCGGTTCGCGCTGTTTACGTAGAATACTGATCAGATCAATAGCGCTGCAACCACCAAACGCACCTAACAATAGTTGCATCGGTCTAAAGCCAGAATCATGGCCACCATCATCGACTCCGGCATCCATAAAAATACTATTACCTTTTTCATTGATCGCTTCCATGCGGAAGTCATCATCCACTCGATTAATTTCAACGGTTATCATAGGCTATTTTATCTTTCCAAATTAAACTTCCAACAATCATCATAATAATACTTACCAATAACGCAGGTGCCAAACTGGGCCAACTCATATCCAACTCTTCGGCAATTACCCAAACAATAATACCTGACACCATAGATAAGAGTGCCCCACCACTACTCGCTCTTCTCCAATAAAGCCCAAAGACCAGCGGAGCGAACAAAGATACCAGACTTAGGATAGAAGAAATACCTACCAATTCATAAATATTCGAAAACAAACAAGCTATACCTGTCGCGATAGCACTAAAGACCAAAACAGACAATCGGGTAATGGTTAAAAACTGCTTGTCTTCAAGCCGATGCCCAAATAATGGTTTTACCAGGTTCTCTGAAAAAATTGCTGCTGGCGCCAACATGGCGGAACTGGTCGTACTCATAATAGCCGACAACAGGGAACCAAAAAAAAGGATTTGCACAGGTAGTGCTGCATGGCTAAGTACCATGGCCGGAAGCGCCAATTGGGTATCACCATTGAGAAACTCTGGATAAAGTTGGCGGACACAAAGACTTATAAATAAGGGGATCATGGCCACCGTCAGATACAAACCCGCTGCTATATAACATGATCGCACAGCGGTGTTGACAGAGTTTGAGGACATAGAGCGTTGGAATACATCCTGCGATGGAATCGATCCCAAACCTAATACCGACCAGGCCGCAAGGTAAATTACGATCTCTTTAAATTCAGGTTTGGGAAGAAACCGAAATGTTCCAGGCTTTACATCATTAAGAACGACACTCACACCGCCTGCCTTTTGCGCCAGAATAACAGCAAGCACAAGCAACCCACTAATAATGATGATGCTTTGTATGAAATCAGTAATGGAAATAGCCCACATGCCTCCTACGTAGGTGTAACAGGTAACTACCACGGCTGCTATTACAACCCCTTGCCAAATTTCAATCCCGGTAACAACTTTTAGTATTAGACCCATAGCTACTAATTGAGCTGCGATGTACCCGACATACGGTGGCGCTAAAAAAGTGCTAGCCACTAATTCAGTACGTTTGCCAAAACGTACTTTAAAAAAATCGCCTAACGTTAACAAATTCATTGTGTAAAATTTCCGGGCAAAGAAAAGTCCAAAGAGAACAAGGCAAAGCGCAGCGCCAAAGGGATCTTCAATAACGGAATACAAGCCACCCTTTAAAAATTCAGAAGAAGCACCAAACACGGTTTCGGAACCAAACCAAGTGGCAAACAATGCCGATGAGCTCAGGAGCAACGGGAGACTTCTGCCCGCCAACATGTAATCGCCCGAAGTT
>Ga0154020_10010764_pt1 | contig 10439 bp, 7 predicted proteins | sample Klosneuvirus_201_FD_109709 | JGI IMG/M metagenome (GOLD analysis project Ga0154020, IMG submission 109709) | Active sludge microbial communities from wastewater, Klosterneuburg, Austria - Klosneuvirus_20160825_MG | ecosystem: Engineered > WWTP > Aerobic digester > Activated sludge | place... | reverse complement strand
TTGTTTTGCAGCGCTCACGCCGGGAAGAATGGGAACCGCTGCCGCGAGTGCAAGCGACAAACTTCAACGGAGCGCCGAACTCCGTTTCGGCGGGGTGTAAGGCGAATCAACAGAAGGGCGCGAAGGGAACAAAGCTCGGCGAAGAGAAATTGTCGACCATTCGAATCGAATGCTCGCTAAGGCTAGAGTTAAACGGAGTCGCTCCTTCGTTCCCTTGGTTTTCTTTCGTTGGTTTTGCTTCCGATTTGGAACGCGCCGAATCGGAGTTCGGCGCTCCGTTGGGGCGGTCGTCTCGGTTTCGCCAGACTTCGCTTGTCGCTGGCCTTCGGCGAGCGTTACCTTTTCGGCATGCACTTCACGAAACTCTTTGCCTACGCTGCTGCCTTCGCGTCGATGGTTTTTCTGCCCGTCAGCGGAGTCGCTGCGCCATCGCCTGCGGAGAAGTTGCTGGAAAGCCCGCGCCCGCTCGTGATTGCGCATCGCGGTTACTCGGCGATGGCGCCGGAGAACACCCTGCCGGCGTTCGAGCGCGGGGTGGCGTCCGGCGCGGACATGGTCGAGCTCGACTACCATCACAGCAAGGACGGCCAACTCGTGGTGCTGCACGATTACACGCTCGACCGCACCACGGACGCGACGAATCGCTGGGGCGGACGCGGCCTCAACGTCGCCGACAGGACGCTGGCGGAACTTCGCCAGCTCGACGCGGGAAAATGGTTCAAGCATCCGCAAACAGGAGTCGCCTTGCCGACGCTCAACGAATCGCTGGATGTCATCCAGCGCGGCAGCGTGACGCTTATCGAACGCAAGGCTGGTGATGCGGCGGCGTGCGTGAAGTTGCTGAACGACCGTCAGCTCGTGAACCAGGTCGTCGTGCAGGCGTTCGACTGGGATTACCTGCGCGACCTCCATCGGCTGGAGCCGCGTCAGGTGCTCGGCGCGCTCGGCCCGCCCGGCACCAAGGACGGCAAGAAGCTGAGCGACGCAGAAAAGGCATTAAGTCCGGCGTGGCTCGACGAGATCAAAGGCCTCGGCGCTCACGCGGCGGTGTGGAACAAACAAGTGGACGCCGCCGCCTTGAAAGCCGCGCACGAACGCGAACTGAAGGTCTGGGTTTACACCATCAACGACGCAGCGATGGCGCAGCAGCTTTTCGCGGCGGGCGTGGATGGAATCATTACCGACAACCCAGCGGTGATTTGGAAAGCATTGGCGACGAGGTGATCAGTTTTATTGCACCATCGTATTTGTTTCTCGGGATGGTGGCTCGAATTTGAACGGCGGCGGCGGTGCGTCGATGTGAAATCGTTTCTCAGGTGGGGGATTTGTGACCCACACGCTCTGCGCCCACTGGAGCTGGGGGGACGGCAATACTCGGGCGATGGAACCTATTGAAGAGCTCTTGAGTTGATTGATCAATTTTGCGATTCGGCTCAAGCGTGTGTAGGCAAATGTCGCCTCAAAACCATTGTCCGAGGTTGAGAGGTGTGAAGTCGTAGTGTTCATCGCTCCCGGAGGGATCAGAGCCTGCGGAGCGTAAAGATATTTCCCATTTGCGCCGAGTTTCACGCCTTTGGACCAAGGAATGGGAAGGATAGGAGTTTCACCGCCATTGGTTATTCCTATGATAGCCTTTGGAGTCCACGACGATACCTCAAATGAGGGTCCAAGATTGTAAACACCGATTAGTTCATTGGTGTAGCCAAGAAATACGAGCTTCACTTCAGGTGATTCCTCTCGCTCCCAAATCCAAGTGAGCAGAGCTCCTCCGCACGCGATGACTACGAGCGCGATGAGCACAAGCCTTCTTCGGCCTTTGGGCATGTGGAACAGTGCCCCGGATGTCATTTCGGTCAATGACGGAATCTGGCGGCGACGGGTCGTTTAAGGCGATGCATTTTGAGGTGAGGGCACCGCCCTGTTCAGTCGATTGGTCTTCCAGAACTGAACCACTCCCTTCCACCAATCGATCGGTTGCGATGTGGGATCGTTGTGCCGGGCGTTTGGGATGATCTGCAGCTGCTTCGGCCCTTGGTAACTTTCGAAGAGATTCCTACCGAGTTCCACGGGCACGATTTCGTCTTCTCCGGCGAGCACGACTTTGACCGGTCCGCGGTAGTCGTTCAACCACTTCGCTGGTTGATATCGGTCCTTCAGCAACATGCTCGCGGGGAGCCACCACATCTGGCGTTGGGCAACGGATGCGAGGTCGTCGTAGGGCACGAACATGAGCATTCCGTGGACTTTGTCGGGATACGATTTGGCGAGGTGAGCGGCTGCTCCGGTTCCGATGGACTCGCTGACGACGTAGACCGGCTTCTGCGCCAGCTCTTTGAACGCCTCATCTGCAGCGGCGAGAAAGCTCCCCATAGATGGTGTGCCCGGACGAGCGCCGTAGCCTGGGTATTCCAGCAAGAAGACATCACACGCTGTCGCTTCGTAAGCGGGATGAGCGAGGTATCCGCGTTGAACGGCGCTTCCGGCGTTGCCGTGGAGAATCAGGATCTGCCCGGAGGAATTGGTCTTCGCCGGCAGCTTCCAGCCAATCAGTTCGCCCCGGCTGTTTCGCCAGGGAAGGAGTCCTTCCTTCGATCCGATGGACTCAGCCACTGCGACAGTGAATGCCGTAGGGAAGTAAAGAAGGCTTCGCTGGAACGCCCAGACTGTCGCGCAAGCGAGGACGTAGCCGACCACGAGCGTTATGACGGCAAGCTTGCTGACCTTACGCCATGTCAACTTGCCGATCGCCACAGCATCATTCCTTCTTCACCGCGGCCTTCACTTCGATGTGCAGGTCGCGGAGCTGGCGCGGGGTGACCTGGCTCGGGCTGTCGGTCATGAGGCACACGCCTTTCGCGGTCTTCGGGAAGGCGATGACGTCGCGGATGCTCGTCGTGCCGCAGAGAATGGCGCAGAGGCGATCGAAGCCGAGCGCGATGCCGCCGTGCGGGGGCGCGCCATACTTGAAGGCTTCCAGCATGTAGCCGAAGCGGCTCTTCGTTTCGTCCGGCGGAATCTGGAGCAGTTCCTCGAAGATGGTCTTCTGCACGTCGGGCTGGTGAATACCAATCGATCCACCGCCGAGTTCCACGCCGTTGACCACGATGTCGTAGTGCTGGCCGCGGACCTTCTTCGGGTCGGTCTTGAGCAGCGGGATGTCGTCCGCGACGGGCGCGGTGAACGGGTGATGGCTGGAATACCACCGATTCATTTCGCGGTCGAAACCGAGCAGCGGGAATTCGACGACCCAGAGGAAGTCAAAGCGCGTCGGGTCGATGGTGAGCTTGCCCTGGGCCTTGAGCACGTCGGCGCAGTAGAGACGAATCTTGCCGAGTATTTCGCAGGCGTTCAGCCACTGATCGGCGGCGAAGAGGATGAGGTCGCCTTCCTGAATGGAGAGCTTCGTCGTGAGCGCGGCCTTCTCTGCATCGCTGAAGAACTTCACGATGGGTGATTTCCATTCACCATTCTCCACCTTGATGTAGGCGAGACCTTTCGCGCCGAAACCTTTCGCGGTCTCGGTCATCGTTTCGATCTGGCCCTGCGTCGCGCCGGCGAGGCCACGCGCGTTGATGGCTTTTACGACGCCGCCGCTGGCGATGGCGCCGCTGAACACCTTGAAGGTGCTCGCGCGGAATTCCTCAGTGAAATCCACGAGTTCCATGCCGAAGCGAGTGTCCGGTTTGTCGATGCCCCAGCGGTTGAGCGCTTCTTCAAAGCTGATGCGCTTGAAGGGCGTCGGAACGTCGATGTTCAGCGCCGTCTTCCAGACCTTCTTCAGCAAGCCTTCGATGAGTGCGTAGATGTCTTCGCGGTCGATGAACGACATCTCGATGTCGACCTGCGTGAACTCGGGCTGGCGGTCGGCGCGGAGATCTTCGTCGCGATAGCAGCGGGCGAGCTGGAAGTAACGTTCCACACCGCTGACCATCAGGATCTGCTTGAACTGCTGCGGCGACTGCGGCAGCGCGTAGAACGTGCCGGGATCGCGGCGGTTCGGGACGAGGAACTCGCGTGCGCCTTCGGGCGTGCTTTTGAAGAGCGTGGGCGTCTCGACTTCGAGGAAGCCTTGCTCGTCCATGAAGCTGCGCGTCGCAATGGCGACCTTCGAGCGGAGGCGCAGGTTGCGAATCATCTCCGGGCGGCGCAGGTCGAGGTAACGATATTGGAGACGGAGCTCCTCGTTGACCTTGTTCGCGACTTCCGGGTCATCGACGGGGAAGGGGAGAATCTCGGCGTTGTTGAGGACGGTGAAGCCTTTGACGAGCACTTCGACCTGGCCGGTCGGAATCTTGTCGTTGTTCGTGCCCGTCGGACGTACGCGCACCTTGCCGCTGATCTCGATGACGGATTCGCTGTGCAGATGAGTGGCGACTTCGAAAACTTCCTTCGGCAAATCAGCGGGATCGAAAACGGTCTGCGTGCGGCCTTCGCGATCGCGGAGGTCGATGAAGAGGAGACCGCCGAGGTCGCGGCGGGAATGGACCCAGCCGGTCAAAGTCACAGTTTGTCCGGCGTGTTCGGCGCGGAGCTCGTTGCAATGATGCGTGCGTTTCATGTCGTCGATTCCCGAGAGGCGGCGTGTTTTGGGCCGGTCCGAGGGAGGCGGAGTGTGGCGCGGAAGGTGGCTGAATTCAAAGCAAAAGTAAGCAGCCCTGACGCGGTGGGCGGGCAGTTTCCGCTCGCCGCTTTCGGGCGCTTGTTTAAACCTCGGGCGCATGTCCGCTAAGCGAATTGTTTCCCTCCTGCCCAGCGCCACCGAGATTATTTGCGCGCTCGGCGGTGCGTCGCGATTGGTGGGGCGTTCGCATGAGTGCGATTTCCCGCCGGAGATTCTGCACGTTCCCGTCTGCACGTCGTCGCGGGTGGATTCATCGAAGCCGAGCGCGGCGATCGATCGCGACGTGAAATCGCTCCTGCAAAACGCCGTGTCACTCTACGACGTGGACGTGGAGGGAATTCGTGCCTTGAAGCCGGACCTGATTGTCACGCAGGCGCAGTGCGAGGTATGCGCGGTAGACTTGCAGCAGGTGGAAGCTGCGGTGGCGGGTTGGGCGGAATCGAAGCCGAGATTGATTTCACTCTCGCCGCAGCGGTTTGCGCATTTGTGGGACGACATGCACACGGTGGCGGCGGCGATGGACGTTGCGGAGCAGGGCAGGGAGGTGGTGCGCGGATTGAAGTCGCGCGTGGCCGATGTCATTCAACGCGCCGCGCCGCTGGAGAAGCGTCCCGGCGTGGCGTGCATCGAGTGGCTGGATCCGGTGATGGCGGCGGGGAATTGGGTGCCGGAGTTGGTGGAACTGGCTGGCGGAAGGAATCTGTTCGGCGAACCAGGAAAGCATTCCCCGTGGCTGGCGTGGGACGCGGTGCGGGATGCGAATGCGGATATTCTCGTGGTAATGCCGTGCGGGTTTGGTTTGGAGCGGGTGGCGCGCGAGATGGATGCCCTGACGAGGAATCCGGGCTGGGAGAAACTCCGGGCCGTGAAACAACGGCGCGTTTATCTGGTGGACGGGAACCAGTATTTCAACCGGCCGGGGCCGCGCTTGGTGGATTCACTGCAAATGCTGGCAGAGATGTTCCACCCGACCTTGTTTCACTTCGAATTTGAAGGAAAGGGATGGAGGAAATTCTCCTGACCGACGCGGCAGCGGATCAGTAATCTTTCGGTGGCTCGATGTCCGGCTTGGCGTGGAGCAACGCTTCCAGTCGTTTGCGCAGTTCGCCGAGCTCTTTTGATTTGAACGACTGTTTGGTGCGTTCGAGCACGTCGATCGTTTCCTGCAGCGCGCGGTGGAGGGTGACTTGTTCGAGGACCTTCTTTTGGCTGGCTGGGGTGGTGACGGCTTCAGTGAATTTCTTCAGGTCGACCAGAACGGAGAGAATGTTCGACAGCGTCGTATTGAGGAAAGATTCAATCGTGGCGGAAGCGGCGCCGTTGGGCTGGTTGCGGAGCACTTCCTCGATCTGCGCGAGGTCGCGGGACCATGCCTCGATCTTCTGGCGGTTGGAGGCTACCGCTTTGTAGCCGCGATAGTTGGCGATGGCCTGTTCCGAGAGGGTGAGCAATTCCTCGGCGTCGCACGGCTTCACTAGATACGCCGCGACGCGCAGGCGAACGGAGCGGGCGGCGGATTGAACGGAGGGATGACCGGTGAGGAGAATGACAGGCAGGGCGCCTGCGACATCCGGGAGCTTCTCGACCAGTTCGAGACCGGCGTTTCCGGGCATGTTGATATCTGAAATGAGGAGCTCGAAGTCGCTGTTGCGCAATCGGTCCATCGCGCTGGCGCTGTCCTTTGCTCCTTCGCATTCAAAGCCCTGCCGGCGGAGGAATGCGGTGGTTGCGGTCCGAAATGCCTCGTCGTCATCAGCGATGAGAACGCGCCCTTTGGTTGCTTTCTAATCCACCATGCGATTGGTTTATTTCCGATTTTGACGAGGACGGCAATGCCTTTCCGTAAACAATTTTCAGTTCGTGCCGGATTTTTTTTGATGCTCCGCAGCGGGGAATAGTGAAAATGCGCGCATGATTTCCGTTCCGATCCTCAGGGCTGGCGGTGAAGCAACGCGGGCTATCGAGCTGCGCGCCGGTCCCTTGACCCTGTCGTTCGAGCCCGATACAGCTTTCGTGCGCCATGTCCGGTTGGGCGATCACGAAGTGTTGCGCGCGGTTTACGCGGCGATTCGGGATCACAACTGGGCGACGGTGCTGCCGAAGATCTCCATCCGCAAGCAGGAGGTGGGTGAAAATTCCTTCCTGCTGTCGTTCGATGCGGTGTGCCAGAAGGGCGTCGTTGACTATAGTTGGAGCGGGACGGTTTCGGGAGATGCGAGCGGGACGATTCGGTTCGCCTTCAGCGGCGAGTCGCACTCCGACTTCCAGCGTAATCGCATCGGCATCTGCATTCTGCATCCGATCGCCGAATGTTCCGGCAAAGCCGTGAATGTCCTGCATACAGACGGTACATCGGAGTCAGGAGCGTTCCCGAAAGAGATTTCTCCGCATCAACCGTTCTTCGACATCAAGTCGCTGAGCTACGAAGTGGTGAATACGGGCATCGTGGCCAAGATCGATGTTGAGGGAGATGTGTTCGAGATGGAGGATCAACGCAACTGGAGCGACGCCTCGTTCAAGACGTACTGCACACCGCAGGCGCGGCCGAAGCCGCATCCGGTGAAGAAGGGCGATCGGGTCGAACAGTCGGTGACGTTGTCGCTCGGTGGGAAAGTGCGACCGATTCTTCCGGTGAATGTTGGACGCTCGCCGCAGCTTTCGATCGCGACGACCCCGGTGTTTCCTCTGCCGCCGATCGGCTTGTGCTCTGCGAGTCATCAACGTCCGCTGAGCGCACGGGAGATCGAACGTCTGAAATCGTTGCGTCTCGCGCATCTGCGACTGGATTTGAATCTCAGTGACGCGGGCTATCCAGCTCTGCTGGAGCAGGTGTCCAACGAAGCAGTGCAGATTGGCGTGGGCTTGCATCTCGCGCTTGGATTTAGTGCGGACGTGGAAGCGCAGGCGGGCGCGTTGCTCGCGCATCTCCAGCGCCTCAAACCGCGTGTCCTGCAATGGATCGTTCTGCACGAGGCGCAGAACCCCGCGGCCGAAACGACCGTGCAACGAGCGCGCGGCGTGTTGCAGGCGTACGCGCCGAACGTTTTGTTCGCCGCCGGCACGCGCGACTTCTTCACGGAGATCAATCGCGATCGTCCGCCGGCGGGCGGCGCGTCCTCCGTCTGCTACTCGAACAATCCGCAAGTGCACGCGTTCGATGAGCTGACGATGATCGAGAATCTGGCGGGGCAGTATTACAACGTGGAAACCGCACGGACCATCACGCCGCGGCCGGTGGTCGTTTCGCCCATCACACTTCGCATTCGTGGAAACGCCAGTGCGGCGTCTGAGAAGCCGGGGCTCGCGGAATTGCCGGGCGATGTAGATGCGAGGCAGATGTCGCTCTTCGGTGCGGGCTGGACGATCGGGAGCATTGCGCGTCTGGCGACGACCGGATTTGTTCACAGTCTGACCTACTTCGAGACGACGGGTTGGCGCGGCTTGATGGAAACCGAAGCAGGTTCGTTGCTGCCGGCCGCGTTTCCTTCCGAGTCTGGAATGGTGTTCCCGATGTATCACGTATTCGCGGACATCGCTGAGTTCGGCAATTGCCAGGTGTATCCGACGCATTCGACGCATCCGCTGCTGGCGGATGGATTGACGTTGCGCGATGCGTCGGGACGGCGCCGGGTGCTGGTGGCGAACTTCACGCGCGACGAACAGTTGCTGAAGATCAAGAGCGGTTCCGGAATGGCCCGCGTGCGTTATCTCGATGAGACGAATGCGTTGGAGGCAATGCGAAATCCCGAGGCGTTCCGGCAGAGCGCAGGAACCGTCATCGAAGCCGCGGGCGGCAAGGTGGAGCTGAAGCTACTGCCCTACGCGGTGGCTTGTGTGGACCTAGGCTGACCTTGGGAGGCTGAGGCACGGGGCAGAGATTTCAGTCGCGATTCGGCGGAAAAATGGTAGTTTCGCCGGACCCTGAATGGCTGTTCCAACGCACATCCATGCTGAGCTTTCGCGCGCGCGCCGTTTTGTCGGCGTGAAGGCGCTGGTTTCCCTTTCGGCAGTGATGTTCAGCGGGCTTGCGATGGTGGCGGCTGAACTGAGTTGGGAGCCGGTGAGCGGTGGTCGTCGCGCGGCGCTATCGGTGTCAGCGAACGGGAAGGTGGGGTTTTCTCCGGTTGAAAATGTGCGGGCGGGAATCGGGTTCGTGAACTCGATCGACGATCGGCTCATCATGGAGAACAACAATTTCATGGAGGGGTCGGGCGTCGCGCTCGGTGACTTCGATGGTGACGGATGGTGCGATGTTTATTTCTGCGCGATCAGCGGAACGAACCGGCTCTATCGGAATCTCGGATCGTGGAAGTTCGAGGACGTGACCGCGAAGGCGGGAGTTGAAGGAGCGAACTGGAATTCTACCGGAGCGACGTTTGCGGATGTGGATGGTGACGGCGATTTGGATCTGCTCGTCAACACGCTCGGTCGCGGTACACACAGTTTTGAAAATCTCGGTGGAGGAAAGTTTCGCGAGACGACGATTGCGGCGGGGCTCGCTTCGAAGACGGGCAGTCTCGGCATGGCTCTCGGAGATGTGGATGGCGATGGTGATCTGGATCTCTATGTCGCGAATTACGGCACGCTCGCGATCATGCGCGCGGGTGGTCGCGCGGAGATGAAGATGGTGAACGGCAAGTGGGAGTTGTCCGGTCCGCACGCGGATCGTTTGCGCATGGTGAATGGTCGGCTCGAGGAAGTCGGTGAGCCGGACGTACTGTACTTGAACGACGGGAGAGGTCGGTTCACACCCGTGCCGTGGAACTCGGAGAACTTTCTTGATTACGAAGGCAAGCCGCTGGCGACGCCATGGGACTTCGGACTCGGAGTGCAGATTCGCGACATCAACGAGGACGGGCATCCGGATATTTATGTGTGCAACGATTTCCAGACGGTGGATCGCGTCTGGATCAACGACGGTCGCGGCCGCTTCCGGTTGCTCTCCAAACAGGCGATGCGCCAGCAGAGTTTCGCGGCGATGGGGGTGGACTTCGCGGATATCGATCGAGACGGTGATCTGGATTTCTTCGTGGTCGAGATGTTGAGCCGCGATGTCTCGCGTCGGTTGCGACAGATCGGCGGAGCGCAGGTTTCCTTTCCGACGCCCGGTTGGTCGGAGAACCGACCGGAGGTGATGCGCAACACTCTTTTTTGCAATCGAGGCGACGGCACTTACGCCGAGGTGGCTTACTTCGCCGGAGTCGAAGCTTCCGACTGGTCGTGGCAGCCCGTCTTTCTCGATGTCGACCTGGATGGTTATGAAGACATTCTTGTCGCGAACGGAAACGCGTTCGACGTGCAGGATCGGGACACGCTTCGTCGGGTGCGCGCGATCGGGAAGCAGACCCCTGAACAGACCCGCACTAATATCCTGCTCTATCCCCGGTTCAATTCCCCGAACGTCGCGTTCCGCAATCGTGGTGATCTGACCTTCGAGGAGACGGGGCAAGCGTGGGGATTCGATTCACGCCAGATTTCCCACGGGGTCGCGCTGGCGGATTTGGATCGGGATGGAGATCTGGACGTGGTGGTGAACTGCCTTTACTCCGCGCCGCTGTTGTACCGAAACGAATCTTCCGTCGCGCGAGTCGCCGTTCGGCTCAAGGGTGCTTCGAACAACGTTCAGGGGATTGGTGCGAAGGTGAAGTTGCTGGGCGGCGCCGTGCCGGTCCAAAGCCAGGAGATGGTCTCAGGCGGGCGCTACCTCGCGGGGGATGATCCCATCCGGGTGTTCGCCGCGAATCGGGCCGCGGTTGCGATGAACTTGGAAGTGGTCTGGAGAAACGGCCGGCGGTCAGTCCTCACGAATGTTCAGGCA
>Ga0154020_10010763_pt1 | contig 10440 bp, 13 predicted proteins | sample Klosneuvirus_201_FD_109709 | JGI IMG/M metagenome (GOLD analysis project Ga0154020, IMG submission 109709) | Active sludge microbial communities from wastewater, Klosterneuburg, Austria - Klosneuvirus_20160825_MG | ecosystem: Engineered > WWTP > Aerobic digester > Activated sludge | place... | reverse complement strand
GGAGTGTGAGAAGCAAGCTTGACGAGATGTTAGGCCATTCAGTTTAGATCGAAAGCATCTCCGACTGCAACAGTTCCCGTCGCTTTATTCCAGACCTTGAACTCGATTTCTGCCGCCAACCGCGCAATCACACTTGCGGCGTTACCGAGCTGGCCCGTTGGAAGCCGGCTCCTGAGGGTCTTTGGGGCTGAATTCGAAGTCGCCGGTTTTGGCATCCAGCATGACAATCAGCGCATCTGCTTCGGCCATGGGAGTCGCACGGAATTTGCCCTCGATCAACTGTCCGTTCTCGTCAAACTTGAGGCGAAAAAAGGTGTAGCCGATTTCCGAGTAATACTCGTTCGCTTTGATATCGGCTGGTCCTGCGCCAAAGCCTGTGAGGTCATCGTGCATTTCAGGCGCTGACTTGTTCTTTGCGTAATACTTGATGGCAGCGGCGCGCATTAGGCTCAGGTTGTCCTGAGCCATCTTGGCGCGCTCTTTGAGCTGCGCGTCGCCAGCCCTGGTTGACGTGTTGACGGCGTTGCTGCATCCCGAGAGGGAGATCAACACCAAGCCAAGCAGAATCAACCATCGCATGAATCACTCCGTGGCATATGTCATTGGCGCAAGAAAACCCCAATTCGAGGGATTAGCGTAGCCTGCCGCGCCGTTAGGGCAAACGTATGCTTGGTTACCTGTGTTCGCGCAAAAGGCCTGCATGCCCCTGGTTTCGGCAAATGATGTGTGGCGCGAGTATCGCATGGGCGGTGCCGAGCCTGTTGCGGCGCTGCGTGGCGCCAGTTTGGACATTGATGCCGGTGAATTCACCTGTCTCCTTGGCAAGAGCGGATCAGGCAAGTCAACGCTGATGAACCTCATCGGCGGCCTGGACCGCCCTACCCGCGGCAGCATTGAAGTCGAGGGCCGCGATTTGGCCAAACTGGGCGCGCGAGAGCTTTCATTCTATCGGCGGAAGATGGTGGGTTTCGTTTTTCAGAGTTTCAACCTGGTTTCAAGCATGCCGGCCTGGGAGAACGTCAGCCTTCCTTTGGTCTTCGCGGGCGTCAAGCGCGCCGAGCGGCGTAAGCGTGCCGGTGAACTGCTTGAGCGCGTCGGGCTTGGCCGTCGCGCGGGCCATAAGCCAACCGAACTTTCCGGCGGCGAGCAACAGCGAGTGGCCTTTGCTCGCGCGCTTGTGTCAAACCCAAAGCTCCTCCTTGGCGATGAGCCCACGGGAAATCTGGACAGCGCAACCAGCCAACAGATCATGCGGTTGATCGTCGAAGAGAATCAGAGAGGCACCACCATCATCATGGTGACGCACGATCCCGATCTTGCCGAGCGCTACGCCACCCGAATCGTGCGCATGGCCGATGGAGTGGTGGTCCAAGACAGCGCTGGCCAGGCCGCTGGCGGATTGACGGCACATGGCGCCCCGGCCAGGGAAACTGCGAGATGACCTGGCTCTCGATGATCGGTCTTGCCTTGAGCGGCTTGCTGCGCAAGAAGGGCCGCAACACGCTGACCATGCTGGGAGTGTTCATTGGCGTGTTTGCACTGACGATGATCATCTCGCTGGGACAAGGCCTGATGTCAGTCATAACGGGCACTGTTTCTGGAGACGACAATCTGCGGCAGATCAGCCTGCTGCCGGGCTTTGGCATCAAGCAGAATGACAAGCCCGAAGAGATCTCCATTGAAGGCGACATGAGCGAACGGCGCCGAGACCGGTTGCGCCGCGCCGCAATTGCCCGTTCGCAGCTCCGCCAGACATCGGGGGGCCAGAGTAACCGGCTGACAGAAGCCGCCATGGCGGAGCTGGCCAGGATTCCTCATGTTCAGTCGATAAAGCCGCTGATCATCAAGCGCTACGCTGTCGACATGGGCGACAAGCACAGCGAGTCAACGCAGACCTTTGGAGTCGATTTCTCCCGCCGCCATCCTGAGGAACGCGTGATTGCGGGCCGCTATCCCAATTCAGCGGGGGCCGACGAGGTGATGATCCACGAGTATCTCCTTTACACGTGGGGGTTCATCACCGAAGAACAAGCCGCAAGCGTGGTTGGTAAAACACTGGTAGTGTTCACAAGGAATGGCGTGAGTGAGGAGTTCCCACAGGCAAACGGCACGCCAAACGCGGCGGATCTTCAGGCAGCAATCAAGGAGCTCAAACTCACCGAAGAGGAAATGGCCGCGCTGCTCAAACTCTCGCCGCGCCTTCCCGAGATCATGGCGAAGATGCGCGGCAGCGACACCAAGAAGTCACAACCGGTGCGCCGTGAGCTCAGGATCGTAGGTGTGCTGCGCGAGCCTGAAGCGGGCGACAAGTTCAACCTTTTGGAGGATGGTCAGAGTTCCCAGGCGGACCTGTTCCTGCCAGATGGGCTGGCCGACAAACTGCTGCGCGAGGCTTCAGGCGGCGGAGAAATGAGCTACCAGCGTGCGCTGGTGATGGTCGACGATCCAGCTAACGCTGAAGCGGTGGAGCAGAAGCTGCGGGACGCGGGTTACACTGCATTTTCTGTGGCGGCCGTGCTCAAGCGCTTGGAATCGTCTCTGACCGTCGTGACCGTTATATTGAGCTTTCTGACCGGTATTGCGCTGGTTGTCGCGACATTGGGTATCGTGAACACGATGATTACAAGTGTTCTGGAACGCACCCGCGAGATTGGCGTATGGAAGGCGGTGGGGGCCACGAATTTCCAGGTCCAGATCGTCTTCATCATCGAGAGCGCCCTGATCGGCCTGTTTGGCGGAGGGCTTGGCTTGGGCGTTGCAGCGCTATCCATGATTCCGGGTGACTTGATCGCGCGTAACCTGATTGCCCAGCGCACCAGCATTCCCTTTGACGGCGCGGTGTTCATCCTGCCCTATTGGCTCATCGCGACGGGCCCATTGCTGGGCACTTTTGTGGCCGTTCTTGCCGCCATTTACCCCGCCATGAGGGCGGCCCGGGTGGACCCAGTCACGGCCCTGCGCCACGATTAGCCGGGACCTAGCGAGCCTGCGCTTCGTCGGTTTTTGGTCGTGTACGAATCTCTGGCAGCGGCACGTCGGTGCGATTCACGCCGGGGCTTTCAGTTACGACGCAACGCTGCTGCCCGGGTTTCACCAACTTGACGGTGTGTTTTTTGGGCCGAGTTGGCGGAGGCGCGGTGCGATTGGCGTATTCCTCTGCGTCCTCGATTTTCTCTACGAAGTGAAACCAGTCATCTAGCGTCAGCATGTCGAAAGTGACGCGCACCTTGGGACGCGGGCGCACCAACACGATGCCGCCCTTCTTTACTTTGAGCAATGTGGCGATTTCAGTGAGGTGGTGGACGCCGGCTGCGCTGACGAAGGGCACCCGGTCGAGGTCCAGGTAGGCGACGCGCAAACCCCGCGGAACCAGCTCCGTAAGCACCTTGTGCAGGCGTGCCGCCAGGTGTTCGTCCAGATTACCCTGCAATACCACGAAGACAGAACCGGCGGCTTTGGCACGAGTAATGGACACAATTGTGGCTGGCCAGATTTCGGTCACGCATTGATGATACGAAAACGAAGGGGCAACATAAACGTCGCCCCTTCGTGACTAGAATCCACCTGCGCAGTTAGTCTGCGTCGTCGCCTGCCTCGGCTTTGACCTTCTGGGCCTTGGATTTTCGCGTGCCTTCTTCTTCCTTGCGGATCACAAAGCGTTCGTCCAGTTCTTTCAATTTTTCCACCACGCCGCCGTACTCCAGCTCGTGGATTCCCAGCATGGCTGGTCCGCTGAAACCCTGACGGCGCAGTTCAATGAACTTCTCGCTGGCGCGGTTTCTGACGACGTCCCACACCGGATGATCAAACATGTCGACGGCCTCGGTCAGGCGGCCATCGTGGCATGAAAACGCCTGGGCACAAACCTGAGTCGGCCCGTCGAAATAGGTCATGTTGCTGCCCGTCTTCACGGGCATCATCACGCTGTTGTGTGAGCCACGCATGGTGCCCGCGACGTAATGCGCAATTGCGTAAGGTTCGGTTACTTCGCCCACGCTTGGGAAATTGCCCTGAACCCGGACCAGGCACACGGGGTCATCTTTGCCCGTGTACTTGCCGGCAATGAGGCGCAGGCGACTGGTTGAAACAGCGGCTGCCTTCTCGCCGTTGTACCGTGAGTAGATGCCCTCGATAACATAGCGCGAGTTGTCGCGCAGCAGTGTGGCGATGCCGTACAGGTCTTCTGGGGCGTTCAGGTCGATTGTCCGGTCGCCCTCAACGTTGTCGCAATCCATGATGCGGAAGGTGAATCCCTTGAACATCGAGGGACTAAGCATGAAGCCCGCGCAATGCATGGGGTCAGCGAACGTTAGGTAGAGCGGCAGGTTGTAGGCGCCCGGTTCGGTCTTGTCGGCGGCGAAGAGGACAAAACTCTCGTTCGGACGCTCCGGGCAGGTGATTTCGGCGCAGGCTGGGCCAAGGCCGCGCACATTGCCAGAGAATGCGTTTTTGAGCAGATCTTGCCCCGCACCATAAAGGCCCTGTCCTTTGGCTGTCTCTGTCGCGGCCATGAAGGCATTCCAAGCGAGTTCGTGAACCTTTGAGTTCAGGTCGCCATGGGTGTGGGTCATCAATATGTGGGTGTCGTCGCCAATGGTGGCGATATGGTGGTCGATCAGCAAGCCCTTGCCGTGGTCGGCTACATAGCTCTTGATGGTGTCGACGAGTGCTTTGCTGGGGCAGATATGGCCACCGATGGAACCGACGTCGGCCTTGATTACGCTTATCGTGAGCTTCATTTCCATTCCCGTTTGGGTGCCTAGATGCGAAGCGGCAGACCCTATCTGTCGCTGCCTGACTGGTCAAGAATGGGGAAAACAGGCAGCGCCGCACCCAAGCCTCTGTCCGGCCTCGCAAGGCGCTTTTCTGTCTGCAAAACGCTCCGTTACTTTACTAGGCGGCTTGCATTGCTAACCTGTTTGCCCCGCTGGGTTTATCACAGCGAGTGTTTTATTGGCTTGTATCGGCTGAACCTGGTGCTGAATTGATTGGCTGAATCGACCTGCAAGCGGGGATACGGGTGCGCAAGATTGTTGCCGCCAATTGGAAGATGAACCTGCGCCGTGAGAGCGCTGCCACCTTGGCTGGCGCCCTTGCCGGTGACATGAGGGAGCTCTGGCTCTTCCCCAGCTTCGTACACCTCAACAGTGTCCGCATGCAGCTGTCAGGTACCCAGATCAAGATGGGTGCGCAGGACCTCTCCGTCCATAAGGACGGCGCGCACACTGGCGATGTCAGCGCGGAAATGCTCAAAGATGCTGGCTGCGAGATGGTGCTGATTGGGCACTCCGAACGTCGCTTGGGAAACGGTGAAGGCGGCGACATGCTTTTGCGCAAGCTGGTTCGCGCCTGCGCGGCTGGATTGAAACCGCTGTTTTGTGTGGGCGAAACGCGCCCCGAGCGAGACAGTGCCCAAGCCACCGCCGCAGTGGAGTCTCAGCTGATGATTCTTAAACGACTCGCGCCCGAAGCCCGCGCGATGATCGTGGCGGTGGCCTATGAGCCGGTCTGGGCGATTGGGACGGGGCTCAATGCATCGCTTGCGCAAGTCGAAGAAATGCACGCGCTCGTGGCCAAGAAATTGAATTCCTTTGGCATGCTGAACACTCCGATTCTCTACGGCGGCAGCGTTTCACCCGACAATGCTCGTGAGTTGCTGGGTTCCAGACTGGTCGACGGCCTGCTGGTGGGCAGCGCAAGCCTGAATTACGACGCGCTGAGCATGATTGATGAACTTGCGCGCAAGTCGACCATCACCGCACGCACGGTTACGGCACAGCTTGAGCCGCCGCCCCCGCCAGAGGCCTACGCATTGCTGTTCGAGCGTGACACTGATGATTTCACCGGCGAGGTCAAACTCAAAGGCGTGGAAACGGAGGTGGTTTCTGAGACGACCTCCCAAGGCGGCGCGCCGGTGTCTGACGGCGCCTTCAGCCGCTACGAGAAGGAAATCAGCAATCGCAAGCCGCCAACTCAGCCCCTGCCTCGCACCAGCCAGGGCCGACTGCAGCCCATGGTGCCGACCAGCCAGGGTCGGCTTCAGCCTGTGGCGCCAGCCAGCCAGCCCAAGCTTGCGCCAGTTGCGCCTTCCAGTCAGGGTAAGCTTCCACCACTGACAGCTGAGGCCATGAAAAAGCCGACGGTGCAGTTGCCCCCCAAAGCTGAGCCAGAGAAACCGACCTCACAGGTTGCTCCGGCGTCCCCTGGCAGCAAAACGGACAAGCCCGGCCAGGCCGACGAAGCCCAAAAATCAGGTCCACCGGCCAAGAAGGCCAATACTTACGACGATACGGATCGCCCAAGCTGGGTCTAGATTCACAAAAGAAGACACTGGAGCCGATATGTTTCTTGCTGAAGCCAACGCAACACTGCTGACCCTTTTGGGCATCGTTTTCGTATTCAACGCCATTGTGCTGATCGTATTCGTGCTCTTTCGCCAGAGTGATACCGGCGGCGTAGGCGCGGCTTTTGGCGGTGGTGATGGCGGCGGCGCTCTGGGCACCAAAGGACAGGCCGTGGCTGACAAAGTCATCGCTTTCATGGGCTTCACGTTCATTGTGCTGGCGCTTGCCTACAGTCTCGTCAGCACCGGCGGACGTTCGAGTGACGGTCCTGGCCCGGGCCCCGAGACGGCGCCCACGGATTCCAGCAGCGAGACCAAATAATGCCGCTTGGAATGACGGGGTTTGGACGTGCCGCTGTCGAGCATGAAGGCAACTCAGTCACGGTTGAGGCAAAGTCCTACAACAACAGGTTTCTCAAGGTTTCGCTGCGCCTGCCTGACGCGCTTTCGAATCAGGAACTGGAGCTCGAAAACCTGGTGCGCGGGCGGTTGACTCGCGGAAGCGTCTCCTGCACCGTTTCGATGGCGCATGCACCTGAGGCCAGCGGTTACCGGCTCAACCTGCTGCTGGCCCGAAAGTATTTTTTAGAGCTGGCTGCGTTGGCTGTGGAGCTCAAAGCGCCCGCGCCAAGCCTGTCAGACGTAGCCCGGCTCGAGGGCGTCGTCGAGTCGCTCGACAGCAACGAAGCGGGAAGCGATGAATTGCTGGAGGCAGTCAAGAAGGCGATGGGGCGGGCCCTGGACGAGTTGATAGCCATGCGCCGCAAAGAGGGCCAGGCACTGCGGGAAGACCTGGAGGCGCGGGTTAGGAACGTTTCCGCGGTCTCCGCCGAAGTGGAGAAGCGGGCGCCCAGAATCATCGGTGAGTACCGTGACAAGCTGAAGTCGCGCCTTGAGCAGTTACTCAAGGGAACGGGGGTCGCAGCCGAAGAGGCGACGATTGTGCGAGAAGTGGCGATGTTCGCCGACCGTTGTGACATCGCGGAAGAAACCACGCGCTTGCGGCATCATTGCACGCAGTTCCTGAAAGAAATCGCAGGAGATGGCGCGGTAGGGCGCAAACTCGATTTCATCGCACAGGAGATGCTGCGCGAGAGCAATACAATTGGAAGCAAGGCCAACGACGCGGAGCTGGCTTCATCGGTGGTTGAGTTGAAGTCTGAGATTGAGCGCATCAAAGAACAGGTACAGAACCTGGAATAGGTCGCCTGAGACACGGGCGGGTTCGGGTCTTGATTGCGGCAGGGTCAGGCATGGAAAAGGCGCAGACAGATACGTTGCCGGGGCTGCTGGTTGTGCTCTCTGGGCCTGCCGGTGTTGGCAAGACGACCGTTGCGGCCAAGCTCCTTGAGCGCCCGGGTTTCCTGCGATCTGTGAGCGCGACCACGCGCCCGATGCGCTCCGGCGAAGTCGATGGGCGCGACTATTCGTTTGTGACGCGCGAACAGTTTGGACGGCTGCAGGACCAGAACGAGTTGATTGAGTACGCGGAGGTGTTTGGCAATCAGTATGGCACTCCTAAGCAGCCCCTGCGCGACGCCATCAGCAAGCGGCAAGTCATGCTACTGACCATTGATGTGCATGGCGGACAACAGGTTGCAGGGAAGCAACTGGATGCCCTGCTGATTTTTTTGACGCCGCCGTCAAAGCTCGAATTGACGCGAAGATTGGAAAAGCGCGCCACAGAAAGCGCCGCGGAGCAGGCAAAGCGGCTTGCCAGAGCCGCCGAAGAATTGAAGCTGGCAAGCGAGTTCTATGACGCCGTCGTGGTCAATGACGACCTGGATTCATGCGTCCGGAAAGTTGGCGAGGAAATCGACAAGCGGCGCCTATTGTTGAAGGCCCGGCTTGAAAAGGGTGAAACCCTGTACCGCGGGCTTGGCAAATCAGCCTGAACCTGCGTTTGAAAGCGAGAGGGAATATGACATTGGACGTGAAGAAGCTGGACTATCCTGAACTTGAGAGCCTCTACAAAAAGCTCGGCGGAAAGTACCGTTTGACGGTGTTGCTCCAGCGCCGCGTGAATGAGCTGGTGCGGGGATCGCCAAAGCTGATCCCCGGCGAGCAGTCCAAGGACTTCATCGGCACCGCCTTGGAGGAAATCAAACAAGGCAAGATCTGGCTGAGTGATGACAACCAGGCCGTTATCAAGAACTAGCGGCCATGGCCAAGCGTCGCAGGCTCGTAGTCATCGGAATTACAGGCTCGATCGCCGCCTTCAAAATCGGCAACGTGCTCACGCACTTGCGCGATCATGTTGACGTGGTTGTTGCGATGACCGCAGCGGCGACGCAGTTTGTCGGACCCCAGACGTTTTTGGCCCTGACCGGCAATCCGGTCATTACCAGCCTCTGGGAGCCTAGCCACACCAAGCCCAAGCACATCGACCTGGCTGACCAGCTTGATCTGCTTCTGATTGCTCCAGCCACCGCCAACATTCTGGCCAAGGCCGCCACGGGGATTTCTGATGACGCTGTTTCGACTCTCCTGGTGTCCACGTTGCCCGACGAGAAACCGATACTGTTCGCGCCGGCCATGAACACCCGGATGTGGAAGCACCCAGCGACCCGAGCCAACGTTGAAACGCTCAGCCAGCGAGGCTACAAATTTGTAGATCCAGAGAGCGGCGAACTTGCCTGCGGCTGGAGCGGCCAGGGCAGGTTGGCCGAGCCACAAATCATTGCCCGGGCAGTACTTAAGATGCTCAAATTGGACGCACCCCCCAGGCGCGGGGTATAATAGGCGCGCGGTATATCGTCCTCGTCTAAGCGTGCCTGTTTGTGGGAGTCAATGTGTTCAAGCTGGCCGACAAAAAAAGCCTCAAGCAGCTCGAACAACACCGGCGTGGAAGGCTGGATCTTTTCGAAATCTATGACATCACGCCCTGGGCCGCGCTCTACAGCGCAGTGCATCACTGGGGCTACCCCAACAACAAGATTCCGCCCGGAAAGCAGAGCACGTTTTCCTACATTTTCGAAACGGTTTACGACGGCCTGTTCCTTGAGCTTTCAGACTTCAAGGCATTTGTGTCGCTGCATGTTGTCTATACCGATATCGCCGATCAGGAAGCCGCGGAAGGTCATCGTGCTGAATTGAAGACGCAGGCTGAAAAAATCGTCGACCGCCTGCACCTGCCCGTCGACCACTTCGGCGCTCTCTTTGATCCCGTTCACGCCACGTTCACTGAATAGGTTCTGCCCCTATTTGATGCGGCGAGTTGTCATCCACTCCAATGTCGTTTTCATGGCCCCGATGATTTCACGGGCTTCGCGCTCGCCTGCATGTTCCAACGCAAGCGCTACACGCGTTGGGCCAATGGGGTCAATGGCTTTGAGAAGTTGAATCGCCTTGCCGGTCAGCTTTACTTCGCGCTTGCGCTTGTCTTCCGTGCTCTGCTCCCTGGTGATGAATCCGTTGGCCTCCAGGCGATTGAGCATCTGCGTGATGGCTGGTTGGGCTTTTCCCAAGAGCTCTGTCAGGTCAGTAGTCGTGATATCGGCCTGGCGCTCGATTGCGCGCATAAGCCCGTATTGCTTAGCCGTGAGGCTGTATTCTGCCTCAAGCCGGCGTGACCAATCATCGTGCGCCTGTTCGTTGGCCCAATACAGGCGCAGGAACTCCTTGACTCGGTCTAGGGCTGCTTTCTTGTCCATGGGTGTGCCTCCGCTACGAGCGTATCATGCCATGATGCTCTGCATTTAGCGCTACTACTGGCGCATGATTTCATCGTAGTGGACAATGATTGTCGCCGGGTTCTGAATCAGCAACCAGCGGCCATTCGCATGGACCAGCAGGAGGTCAAACACCGCCCCGTAGTTCTGGCCGGGCTTCACGAACTTGAAGCGATAGAACGTCAGACCGTCCAGCACGTAGAGCGGCACTTTTTTGAAGCGATCGGGGTTCTGATCGTCTCCAAACGCCACGCGCGTTTCATCGCTCCAGGAAGAGAGTTCTCTTGTGGTTGCCGAGAACAGCTGCAGTTCAGTCTGGTCGATCTTGCCGCGCAATCCTCCCGTCTTGAGCGCGGCCGGCCAGAGTTTGTCCTCGGCCTTGGTTGCTTTTTCAACAAACGCCGGCATGTAGACAGCAGCCAGGTC
>Ga0154020_10010762_pt1 | contig 10441 bp, 8 predicted proteins | sample Klosneuvirus_201_FD_109709 | JGI IMG/M metagenome (GOLD analysis project Ga0154020, IMG submission 109709) | Active sludge microbial communities from wastewater, Klosterneuburg, Austria - Klosneuvirus_20160825_MG | ecosystem: Engineered > WWTP > Aerobic digester > Activated sludge | place... | reverse complement strand
TGGTAGTTCGGCAAGCCTGGCGTTTGAAGAGATGATGTATAATCCGGATGCGGATATTCCGGGGATAAGGAAGAATTTGTTGGGGTATTGTGGGTTGGATACGTTGGCGATGGTGAGGATTCTTCAACAAATAAAGAGTAAATCCTCAAGTAACCATTAGATCCACGAATAATTCAAGATTTGCATATGACTGTGACTAAAATTGAATATTCCCTTAACTACTTTCATTGTTAATTTGGTCATTAAAAATTGTGATTTCGCTTACCTTAATAAAAAAACAGAAGAATTAAAATGCTTATCGACACAATGAATTCAAAAGAGATAATGTCTGAAATTTTTAAAGATTGGACAGCAGTTAAAAAAAGTATTAACAGGCTCGCAAACACATACAACAATCAGAGAAGAAAAGGAAATGTAAGTAAACTAAGCAATTACAGTAAATCATTTGAAATAAAAACAGCGAGAAAAAACACATGGTTATTAATTCTTAGCAAAGCACCATCCGATGATAAATACAAAGGAATGAGCTCAATCAATATTTGCAGTCTCATCTATTTCTACGGACGGCTAGGCTTAAGAGTATACAGGGTAGAGGAAGAAGGGCACTTGACTATATACAATGGCCACTTATTTACCCGGTATAAGGAACGGATGGATTTAAATCTTGTTGAGCCTCTTGATATTGTAAAACACTTTTTCATTAATAACGGCTATTCCATTGGCAAAATTGTTATCCGCGAAGGTAGAGAATATAATTTGGCAATAAGTAAAGATGGCTTGATTTTAGGTGAGCTACAAGAAGATAGAACATGGCTAGTTTGTAAAACATTTATTACAAAAGAACTTATGAAATCAGACCAACAAGTTGAAGAGAGACAATTATTAAATGACTTGCATAAGGATATTCATCAATTGCTTACAGATCCTAATTTTAATCGAAGTAGTTACAATCACAAAGCGGATATACTTAAAGCAATACTATCATAACTAAAAAAGATGGCCTTACTGCAATGAAGCATACTGGATTTGGCCTCCTTGTACTGAAAAAAGGCAATTTGTAATGTTGCGACTGTTCAATCTTTGAAGCTCCATGATTCCAAAGGTCTTCTTATTGGTGATTGAATTTTTGAAATTCTCAATATGGTTAGTGTCCTGAAAAGCCCAACCTGGAAACAGGATTAGGTCTGCCTTACTTTGATTAAAAAGTTGGCAGTTTAACTCATCTTGGATTTGCCATGGCAGATTGCTTTTGTACGAAACAATTTGAAATTTCATCTATATTGTTGTCTGGTTTTGATTAATCAAATTGATCATTAAGAATCTAACTAAGTGAATCGCTCCTATTTTCTAACGCGTAAAAAGTTCATAAGCAATTTCTCTCTCTCCTTGATCCAAGCTCCCTTGTTGTTCGGCGACACTTCGTACATTATGGAGCTTATATCTTCGGTTGGTACCTCATTGATTCTTTCGTTTGTGTCAACCAAGCGTCCATTCTCGAAACCAAGAAATATATCCTTTTCATAAACAGAAAAATAGCCAGCGTGTTCGTAGTGGAGCAACTCACCTACTTGGAGCCTCACCGTCCCCGTGAACCAGTACGCGAATACTTTTGACTTTTCGGGGAAGAGATATTCGACGCCAGCGATAACGTACCCATCCAAATACGCCTGCAACCCAATCAGGTGCAGCTTGTCCCCAATAATTTCCCAGTTCCCGTAGTAACCACGCCAGCATGCTGACGTGGGTGGAAGAAATTTTACCGGCTCCTTCAATGAGTTAAGATAAATACTCAGTGGTTCTGATGCCATGAAGTGCTCATCGCCATGGTAGATTAGAGTTTCACGGGCCTGGGAGGTCATACAGGATCTATTTTATCTATTTCCTTTAATATACTCCCCAAATTGGATGCATTAATTTTGTCCTTAAATAAAGCATCCCATATTTTTTTAAAGTGCACACTTGAGTAAATGCAACCTAATGATAATTTATTTTTATTGTTTATGAAATATTTTTTCGTCCAATTGATATTAGGATTTCTACTCAAATATTTCCAATTCCATTTTTCAGAGCAATGTTCAATGAAATCAAGTGGCAAAGATTGAATTAAGCCACTATCAACACCATAGTAAATCATTGTAAATCCCCTTCTTTCCTCTAATTTTTCAATTGTACTCCACCGAAGCTTTTTTCCAAATTCTTCAAGAATTTCAACAGTCCAAACGATAGATTCATTTCCTGACAATTGGTCAAATTTAATTCGCTTTTTATATTTTCTAATTAATTCTATTGTCCATGGAACAGCGGGATTAAAACATAATACATCCCAATTCCAATGATTTTCAAATCTTTTAATTAATTCCGGACTCCATTTTAGGTTTTTATTAGCACTAAAACCACTCCATAAGGAAATGGAATAAGATGATTCAAGAAGCATTTCAAATGCGTCATGACTTAAATTTATATCGATACCAGGGACGTTATCAAAAAAATCGGAAATGAATGGCACTTTGTCTTTAAACCGATTGTACAGTTCAATGTCCCATATTACACCTGGGTTTGTTGCTAATGCACGCCAATTAATATCTTTCTTAAACTTATCTATCAATTTCAAACTCCATGGCACGTGCTTATTTCTACTTAAATAATTCCAATCAACTAAACCTTGATTTTTTTTAATAAATTCAACAGACCAATTTAAGTGTTGTGAAAGGCTAAAACTACTTTTATTAATATTCGGTTTTAACATTAAAAATAATTCATCCGACCATTTTATAGATTCGAAATCAAATACTTTCAGTTGTAAATCCTTAAAATCGAAATAATCTTTAAATTTCAAGATTTTCCTATAGTCCCAAATAATATTTTTATTTTCAAGGAAATCATTAAAATTAATTCTATGCGAATATTGTTCAATTAGTAAATCACTCCATTCTATATTTTCATTAGATGACAAACCAGGCGATTTTTGATATTCAATAATTTCACTTCCCCATTGCAATTTGTCCGAATAGGACTCAAGTTCATATTCTACAAATGGATAATGGATTTGTAATAATTTTATGAATAATCTATGATTCTCAAGAATGAAATTAATATCTATAGACTTATCCCCAACATTGTTCCCACAATATTTGCAGTATTTAGAATCTTCTTCAATTTGTTCGTTACAATTTTTGCAAATTCTCATTTCAAATTATCTTTAATTTTGATGATTCTGAATCCATTTTAAAGTATGAATTATTGCTTCAGGCGAGGAAAGATAATCGTCATTAAGTTTCGACATTTCAATTTTAAGTGTACTTGACTGATTGAAGGAAAGTTTAATTTTGCTAATATTTTCCTCGAGTGGCCTGTCAGTCATTGGAATCATAACAGCGAAAGGTCGCTCAATTTTATTGTTTTTTAAGGGAAAAACCGAGAGGAATGATTCTAATCCTCTTTGAGTAATGATAGGGACACCATATTCAAGCTTTCCAAGTGGTGGTTGAAACCAAAAAGCTCATTGGGTAAATTCTTGTTTCCGGACTTAATAATTGATTTCTAATTCTTTGTTTTTGGGAATCGAAAATAAAAGCATACCCATACTTTTTGAACATAAGGAGATATCCAATTTCTTTCAAGCAATCAAGAAATCTCCTCCAGAAGTTACAGGATAACGATGTTTGGTTAATAAATTGTAACGCAAAATGATTTATATTGATTGAATTGCATCTATAATCTTGTCAACTATTTCTGTTGTAAGTGAATTTTTCTTGCTCTGGTTCTTTTTGTCGTTTACAATCGTGTTTAAGCAATTGATGAAATATGTTTTTTTATCAGAAGTCAATTCATTTTGGGGTTGCAATGCTTCATCAAATGCTTTCGTGATTTTTGTTTTCAAAGTTTTATGTAAACTTCCGATTACTACATTTATTTTAAAAATAGTATTTTCATCAAAAGTTTCAGAGCCATTGTCAGAAACTTTAGTTTCTGGTTTTGATTTTTGTGTTTGCTCTTTCTTTTCTAATAGTTTCGGTTGTATTAGTGGTGTTTCAAAAGTGTAGCTTGAAACATCACTGATTGTAAATATTTTACTTGTGTAATAAAGTTCTTTGAGTTTTAAAGATCCAAACATTAGTCCGCACATCAATAAAGAAATGGTTGCTTCTTCTTTTGAACCTCTGATAAATCTTTCTACCTGAGAAGTGAATTTACTATCGGTCAAATCATGAGTGTCCCTTATCAGTTTTCTAAATTTGAAAAAGAAAGCATAAAGTAGAATGTGATTCAGCGTTTCGGGGATTTCTTTTTGATGAAGTTCTTTGTTGAATACTTTCAGCAGTTCAGAAGTTTCATAAAATTTAAGGAATGAAGAAAATGGACTTTCTTGATTTGCCGTTTGCAAAAATTTTGAAAGTTCCACAATATGAGAAATGAGATCATACTTGTCAGGGTCTTGCGTTTTCAGAAGCTCACGATTGGCAATATCATCATCGGTGATGTTAAACCGTTCTCTGTAAATAGCTCCAACATCATAGAGAAAACCAATGTCTGCAACTGGATATGGTTTGGCTCTTTCGTAGGAAATAAGAAAATCAAACCAACTGTCTTTGTCATTTGAGGTTTCAAAAAATATTTTTGCTTTGGCTTCAATTAGTGACTGAAAAATATTTTGATTTTCAGGAGTTGCAAAAAGCGTAAAGGATTCTTGGATGCAATTCAGTCCGTCAAACGAAATTTTTTTTAGTTTCTCACTATGAAGGTTGTCATAAAGAACTTTGTCAATAGGAGTGGAGATTTTGAAATCCCCTAACTTCTGTTTAAGAATTGGAATAACCTTTTCGGATAAAGGTTTTATCTCTGTGATTTGATAAACTGTAACAGGAAAAATAGTGTCGGTTAGATAAAGAAATGTTTCGTTTAAAACACAAAAGAAAATTTCAAAATCCTCCTCAAACAAACCTACTTTCTCTAAAAGGGTTTCGCTTTTTTGGTTTCTATCAGATAGCTCAATTAGCATTTCCTTTGAAACGGTTCTTGTTCCGTATTTCAGCCAATTTGTAAAATCGTATATGTTAGTTGCTATGGCAATCATTCTTTTTGTTATTTATATTACTACAACATCGTCACCGTTGTTGACACCGCCCAACGGGTTTTGAATTCTGTTTATTTCTTCAATCGCATTTTTTGTTTGGCATTCGTTTACGAATGCTTGCGAAAGAAATGGGTGTTTTGTATTTCCCGAATAAGAAAGAAGTAATTGCTCTCTGCTTCGTGTCAACGCAACAAAAAATAAAGTTCTTGCTCTTGAAATTGGGTCTCTCCAAATTTCATATCCTGGATTTAGAAAGGGAATGAAAACAGTTTTGTAGTCAAGTCCTTTGGAACTGTGAAATGTCATTATAGTAACTAAGTTTCTTGAGTGTGCTTCTTCAAATGAACCGAACTTGTTTCCTAAATACTGAACATTGATATTGTTATTTCTGAAGTGAGAATTTATCGGACTGTAATTTTTATCTCTCGGGTTTGCCATTTCATTAGACAAAGGTGGCTTGTTCTCCAACCTAAGAATTGCATTGAAGAAAGGAACAATGTATTCATGTTTTGCGATTAGGATTGATGGAACATAACCTGCTTGTGCGTATTGCTTGGCTGCTAACCATAACCATTTATGCTCTTGCTCCATATTGTCAGCTTTTACAAGTGTCACTGGAACATTCGTGTTGAAGTCCATTACTTGTGCTGCTAAATACGCTTGCCTGTCCTCGCAAAAATCAGCAGTGATAGTTCTGATTCTTCTGCTCAATCTGTAAATTCTATTTAAGTTGTATTGAGTAGAATTGATTGTAGTGATTATCGTTTCACTTGGTGTTGAATGGTCCCAAATTGATTGGTTAATGTCACCAGCAACGATTACTCTACCATTAACAGAACGCTTTGAGTTTATCTCAATTAAATCATGCTCTGGAATATCTTGTATCTCGTCAACCAAAATCAAATCAAAAGTTTGGTGCATCTGCCTGAACTTGTAAAAAGTAACTACTGGAGTGTTTCCATACTCTTGCGGAATACCTTCTTCAATCATGTCAATCAAAGAATGTGTGTAAAGAACAATGATTGCGTTTGTGCTTGGGTTTCTCCTTTTTTCATCAATTAAACAATGGAGTAGTAAAACTGATTTACCACTACCCGCAAAACCTTTCAACCAATAATTTCTATTGGGATTATTTTCTACTTGCTGCAAAAACGGAATTTGTTCAACCGTATCCAACTGTGTTCGTGGAATAAACCAAGGCATATATTTTTCAGTTTAAAAGGTTAATGTTTTTGTTTTCTAATTGCTCCCTTCCGTCTGTTGCTGTGTTGTCAGGGTTATACCAACTTATTCCTTTTTCATTCTTCAAATTGTCTTTTGCTTTTTGAACTTGGTCTGCAATTTGAATTTTACCTAATTGTTTTGCTGCACGAATTAATCTTGAAAAATCATTCTTGCTAAGATTGTTTCCTTCAAATTCTTTATACCACTTGTCAAATGCTTTTTGAATAAGTTCCTCTGCCTTTTCTTTTTCTTTGTTCAATAGGTATTCACCATAAGTCAACATTGCAGCATTGCTTCCCAAAGAAACGGATTCTTCCATTAGCCTTTTATACTCGTCTGTTTTACCCTGCGCACTTTTAACTAATGCAAGGTTGTAGGCGTTTGATTCTGTCGGACTTTTTTGATACGCAATTTCTGCCCAATTATCTGATAATTTTTTTCTTCCTGCTTCTGAATAATGGTAACAGATAGAAGTTTCATATCGTCTGTTCGGGTCTAACTGTTGAATGTTCTCAAATGTCTCTGCTGCTTTTAAATGTCTTTCTGTTTTTACATAGAACTGCGAAAGTGCTTTGAGTTTATCAAGCGGTGGTTTCCCTCCGTTTTCTTTTGTTGCTTTATAAAGGAGTTTCAAAAGTTGTTTCTCCGCAATATCCTCTGTTGAAAGTGCCGAATTCGCAAAAGGGTTTAATGGCTCTGTTGAGATTTCAAGGTTTTGAATAAATGCTCTGAATGTAATTAGCTTGTCATGTGAGATGTCACACTTCAAAGTAATTTTATCAGTCGTGCTAAAACCTTTTTCGCATTTCAGTTTTAGAATTGTCAGGATTTTATCCTTTGTTGAAACGCAAATAGGAATTTCAATTTCCTTTTGGTCGTTTCGCTGCGGTCTTAAATGTTCAATCAATATTTCTTTGCATGGTATTTCAGTTCCCTCGTAAACAACGGTCTTCTTCACTTCATTTTGAAGGATAATAAAAATCGGTTCACTGACAATTGGTTTGATAATATCAACACCTAAACCATTTGCCATGAAAGAATTTATTGCAGTTCCTTTTGAAACATGGCTCTGTAAATCTTGTGGTATTTCAATATCACTATTATCAAAGTGTCGGTATAAAGCAGTTTGAATGTATGGGTTGTATGAACTGCCTCCGATTAGTAGAATTAAATCAATATCGCCTTTCTCAATGTTCGCTTTAAGCAAAGCAGAATTTATTACAGTGAAAATACTTTTCAAACTTTCAACATCATCTTGAAAATTGAAAGCAAGAGTTTCACTAGTGAATTTTTTCATGATGTCCGTAAACTCTTTCGGACTGATTGAAGGGTTTTCAAACTTCATTACTTGCTTCGGCAAAATGAAATCAATCGTTTGAAGAAAATTTATTCTCTCTGTTGAATTAATAAGGTTAGGTAATTCTTGCCCAACCTTATTTGAGGCAACGGCTTTACAAACTTTTATTTTCAGTTGCTCCGCAACTGCTTGTAGTTTTGGGAGCAATATTTTTTTGTAATTGTTCTCTCTAATCTCTTCGACTGAAATGTTGTTTTGTTTTGCCAACTGTGGCAAAAGAATTTCTTTGACAATGGCTCGGTCGATGTCGTCTCCTCCAAGTTGTTCAAATTGCGAAATAGCAATGTTCTTTGAATATAGTTTTCCGCTTTTTCTTCCAATCTCAATTATTGAAATATCGCAAGTGCCAGCCCCAAAATCAAAAACTAAAATGTGCAGAGGACTGTCAACGGGAATATTGTAATTCTGAAATCCGTTGTTGTTGGCTTGAACTAAGTAACTTAAAAATGCTGCGTTGGGTTCGTCAATAAAGAGAGTTTCATTTATTGGAATGTTTGCAAACTCCAATGCATTTATTAAGTCTGCTCTTTGATTGGCTTCAAATGATGCAGGGATGCTTACAGAATAAAAAAGGTTTCGTGGTAAGTTTTGTTCTTGAATGTAATTGTCAATTTCCTTTTTCAATTCTTTGAAGAAAAGTTTTGTTGCATCTAAAGTGTTTTCAATTTTACCATGTGGATTTCCTTCTCTTAGTTCTGTTCTTGTAAATTCAGGGCCATTGTCTTTCCCCAAATTCATTTTGAATGAGAACCAAATATTTTGTTCGGGTTGCAATTTGCTTTTCAACATTTTTGCTCCTTGTCCAAAAAAAAGTTGATTGTTTTGAAAGGCAATACAAGAAGGAACAAGATGGTGTGTAAGTGTGTTGCCGTCAAAGTTTAATTGTCTGATGGGAATTGCACTTGTCTTGATTGGCGTGTTGCTGTCACCTACAATGGCATAACTCACAACAGTTGTTGAAGTGCCAAAGTCAATTCCGATAAAAGTGCTGCCTTGAATTTTATTTTCAACTACAGTCCTGTCATTGATTTCAGGTAATAGTTGCTGTATGGAAAGTTCATTTGGCATATGGAGTAAAAAATAATGAGTAAGTTTAAATATCGTAGGTTGCTGAGGTGTGGGGGTAAAAGCAAATATACTGCGAGTGCATAAGATTTTGCGAAGGTTTCAGCTCTTTGAATTTGCTAAAGCATTGGATTGTCCGTTCATTATTTTTTTAGTGATGCACTGTCATGTTTTAAGGCGAGGGGCTATAAATCGATTTCCATTGACATGCGACAGATAACGCGTCTTGCTACAGCAATTTATTCAGAAAGGATATCCCAATTTCTCATTCCTCTCCATTAATTCCGCCTCTGCCTTAATTTTACGATCAGCTCTTCGATAATTATGTCTAAATCTTTTACTCGCCAAGCACCCCTTTTCAATTTTAAGAATGAAATCAAATTCGAAAATTGATTCAAATCCTTGGTGGGCGTAATATAGACAATCTCCAATCGGTACTCTGAGTTTCCCTGTGTACCAATTTGCAAACACCACTGGCTCTCCAGGAAATAAGTATTCGATACCAACTTCCTTGTTGTCCAAAATAAACGCTTGCAAATCTGTCAGAAACAAGCGCTTGTTTTCAAATTTCCACGTTCCAATGTAACCTCGCCAAAAAGTGGAAGAGGGGGAACGAAATTCAATGGGTTCTTTCAAAGAGGCCAGATACGGCGCCAGTGGCTCTGTGACCATTGTATAATATTCATCTTCATACAGTATCCTCTCACCACTTTGAGCTGTCATGATTACAACAATATTTTTAGTGGTAATCTATATTGGATAATCGGTTAAATATTTTTCAGTCCTGCAATTGTATTTTCCAGTGTGGCCGGTGAAAAATGGTTCTTCGGTATCAGATCAGTTGCACCAGCCTTCATGAACTTCACGACGGAAATATTTTCGACGCCAATTGAATTAAGGATAATCGGAATTTTCTCCCGCATTATCCGAACCGAGTGAATCGTCCTCAGAACATCTTGTTCATTCCCTGCATTTGCACTGAGGAAGACGATGTCTCCATTATCTTCCCTTAACGCCTTCACCAATTCGTACTCATTTTTTACAAATTGGACTTCATGGTCGTTATCGATGGATTTTACAGCTCGTTTGAAAATCATTCGATCCAGTTCGTCTTCTTCGAGGACAAGAAATTTCATGAGGGTGCGTATGAGTTTAGAGATTACTTAGACTGAATTAAAAAATTAAACCATCGAATAATATTCAAAAATATCATTTGCGGCCAGAACTCCAAAGATGAAATTGATCATGTCGAAGAAATCTACATGGCCAAAGCCTCTTCAAAACCAACTTTTTAGTAATATTTTGAAGTTCTAACAACTATTATCCAACTCCATTTCCTTTCTCAACCCAGCGATCGTGCAACTTTCCCCATTTTGAGCTCGAAGCTCCCAACTTGCCAGCCTGTCGTGGATGGCAAAGAGGAATAACTGAATACAATTTGTTGTTGATTTGCACGTCATGCTTTCTGCCGTATAATTCATCTGTCTCACCAAAATCTGACAGCTTAGAATATCGCCTATCATGGAATCTTAAAAACCACTTGATGGGCAGGTCACCCAACAGGATTATTGTGCACGCTTTTGATTCTTCCAACTCACGTAATATTTCTTCCCTCCTTTCAAGAGAGTCAAGTTCAGAAATCTCAAAATCAGGAACGGTTGATTCAGGGAGGTGGTGCTTCTTAACTATGGGCTTATAGAATTTATCAATTGCTGCCCGCT
>Ga0154020_10010761_pt1 | contig 10441 bp, 8 predicted proteins | sample Klosneuvirus_201_FD_109709 | JGI IMG/M metagenome (GOLD analysis project Ga0154020, IMG submission 109709) | Active sludge microbial communities from wastewater, Klosterneuburg, Austria - Klosneuvirus_20160825_MG | ecosystem: Engineered > WWTP > Aerobic digester > Activated sludge | place... | reverse complement strand
CATCTCTAAACTCAATTCAGTTAAAAGCTTCATTTACGATTGGGACGGCGTTTTTACCAACGGTGAAAAGGATTTCGAATTACAAAGCCGTTTCAATGAGATTGATTCTATGGGCACTAACCTGTTGCGCTTTGCTTACTATTTAAAAAACAAACATCTGCCTCTATCTGCAATTATCTCAGGCGAAAATAATAAAGCAGCATTCACCTTCACAAACCGCGAATGTTTTCATTCTAACTATTTTAAAGTGGCAAACAAAATTGATGCTGCAACACATTTTTGTCTTTCTCATAGTTGCAAAATGAACGAAATAGCATTTGTTTTTGATGATGTGCTTGATTTAAGCGTTGCTGCTAAATGCGGGTTAAGAATTTTTATTTCACGTCATTCATCGCCGGCTTTTCATGATTACGTTATTAAAAACAACCTGGCTGATATAATAGTTAACGCCAGTCAAACTCAAAACCCCGTACGCTTAATTTGCGAATTTTTGATTGACGCATACGGACTATTTGACGCTGTAATTTCCCAACGGATTAGCTATTCAGATCACTATAAAAATTACATTGAATTCAGAAGAACCATAAAGCCTGTTTACTTTACAGTGAAAGAAGGCAAAATTACAGAAACCACAGTTTAGAAGTGGTAATCTTTATACCCTTTTGAAAATTCGGCTTGATCGATGGGTTTGTTGATGATAATGTTATAAAAATCATAACACTCAAATATACTTATATCGTCATAAATACTCACGCTAACAGGAATCATTGTTTTTACATCAATATATAAAACTGCCCGTTTACAATAATAATTTGGTATTTGCATTTTAGTGCCCGGTTTAATATATCCAAAATCATTAAATAAATTGTTTTTTACCCTGAGTAAATAATCATTTACGTTAAATTTTGAGGCTATGGTCGTAACCGTTTCTTTGTTTCCAACAGTGTAAGGGAAAAAATTAAATGCCGATGATTCATATACTACCATATGGCACTCGTAACCGTTTTTTTCAAGTTTCCCAATATAACTCAGGCTTTTTAGCATATTTTCTTTTTCCTTACTTATCGCCAGAGCTATGGTTCTCCCAATGAAGTCAAAGCCCAATTCATGAATAGTATAGTGCTGATTTTTACGCATCAGATTTCCTGATGGATTTAGCATTAAAGTAAAGTATGGGAATACATGGGGCTTAACGATGGCTTTATTATCATACATGCCCGTTACATATAATATTTCGAGTTTTTTTTCTTTATTAATAAAGTATAATTGCCTTGGCTTGATTTGTATTTTAGATTCAGAGGTAGCGGAAATATAACCCGATTCTGTGCGTTCAAGGGCTTTTACCTTAAAGCGAACTGTTTTCATATGACTGATAGAGTCAAGCATTTCTGCGATTATTTTTGCCGGTCTTAAATCCTGCGCGGGAATTATCGCTACAATGACAAAAAAATATAGCAACAGAAACTTTCTCATGGAAATATTCCCTAAATTTAATCCTAAGTTTATTAATTCAATAACATTCATATGAAAATTTTAGGAATTATTCCTGCACGTTACGCCTCTACCCGGTTTCCCGGCAAACCACTGATAAAAATCATGGGTAAAAGTATGCTTCAACGGGTTTATGAACAAGCTAAAAAATCTACCAAACTTACTGATGTGATTGTTGCTACAGATGACGACAGGATAACCCAGCTTGCTAACGGTTTTGGCGCAATGGTTGTGCATACGAAAGCGGAGCATCCAAGTGGTACCGACCGTTGTTATGAAGCCTATAAAAATCTGAATTCTCAATATGACTATGTTATCAATATCCAGGGCGATGAGCCGTTTATTGATCCAGGACAAATTGATTTGCTGGCTGCCTTATGTAATGGCGATACTGAACTGGCAACACTCATGATAAAATGCAACAGCCAAGAGGTTTTATTTGATAAAGGTGAAGTAAAAATAACATTAAACCATTTGAACGAAGCGCTTTATTTCAGCCGCATGGTTATTCCTTTTATTAAAGGTGTTGATGAGAAAGAATGGCACATGCACTTTAATTATTTCCGGCATGTAGGGATGTATGCCTACCGAACCGATATTTTGGAAAAGGTAACTAAATTACAACCTTCACCATTAGAAAAAGCAGAGTCTTTAGAACAGTTAAGATGGCTAGAAAACGGATATAAAATTAAATGTGCGGAAACACTTCACGACAGCCATTGTATTGATACCCCTGAAGACGTAGAAAAAGTACTGAAATTAATGGGACTAAATATCTAGTTATTCGGAGCCCCTTTATCCAACCAACATTGAATTTTATCCAAATTAGCCTGACTTATTGGTCCGCCTGTTTGAGGCATGTCTTTAATTGTTATCACCCTGTTTTTAAATGTACCATCATCCACCTTTGCTTTGGTACCAGCATAATTCGTGAAATCAGGGCTACCCGAATGACATCCTGTACAATAAGTGTTTAATAAAGGCTGAATATCTGCGGAATATTTTACTGAATCGCATGGACTGGCCGCAACTTCTTCAACAGGCTTAGGCGCTAAACCCTTTTTATATTCACAAGCGCCCAGAATAGTTAAGGAAACCATTAGAACAAATAATCTCTTCATTTTTACTTAAATTGCTCATTAAATATAGCTATTTCTTTTAATTTGACCGAAAATCTAATAATATTTTTTATTTTTACTTGTAAATACCATAATAATGAGAAACAACATTTTTACTTTATTAATTACCGTTTTATTTTTATCAAATACATTCGCGTACTCTAAACCGATTGATGCCGGCGACCAAGTTAAAATTGCGCTTGCGAAACAAAAATTTCTCGGTGGCCAAGTGGTTGAGGCCTTAAACTTATATAAAGAAGTTTTAGTAAAGAACCCTAACGATCCAATGGTATTACATTATGTTGGCGTTTGTCATTTTACCTTAAAGGATTATGATAAAGCGCTTGAACATTTGGTAAAGGCAAAAGAAAGCAAAGATGTGAAATATGAAACCATGCTTTACTTAGGGAAAATTTACCAGTTAAAAAGCAAATTTGACGACGCTTTAACTCATTATGAATCGTACAAAAGCAAGGCAACAGCAAAGGAAGCGGAAGAAGAAGATGTGATAGTTTACATAGACCAATGTAATACTGCGAAAACACTATTAGCCTCTCCAATTAATGCTAAAGTTGAAAACATGGGTCCAATTATCAACAGCGAATACGATGACCAATCACCTGCTATTTCTGCTGATGGCATGCGCTTAATTTTTAATACTCGCCGTCCTGAAACTACCAACTCACCAAAAGACATTGAAGGAGATAATAAATATTTCCAGGACATTTATTACTCAGACTTCGATACGTTAACAAAAAAATGGAGAGAAGCAGATGCTGTTCCCGGAGCAATTAATACTGATGCTCATGATGCCTGCACCAGTATTTCAGCCGATGGTAAACAAATTTATATTTACAAAAACGATTTGAAAGACCCACAATCCCGTGGAGGTGATGTTTATATGTCGAAAATCGTTAATGGCAAATGGCGTACCCCTGAGAATATGGCTAAACCAATTAATACCAGTTACTGGGAAGGTGGAGCTTGTATTTCGCCGGATGGGAAAAAATTATTCTTCACAAGCGAACGCCCGGGCGGTAGCGGTAACTCTGATATCTGGATGGTTGAAAGAATTACAAAACGCGAATGGGGGAAGCCTGTAAACTTAGGAACTGAAATTAATTCGGCGTTTGATGAAGTAGGTTTATTCCTGGCTCCCGACGGAAAAACATTATTCTTTTGTTCTAACGGTATGGGCTCAATGGGCGATTATGATATTTTCAAAACCGTTCTTGAAAATGGGAAATGGAGTAAACCGGTCAACTTAGGTTATCCTATTAATACAGAAAAACGCGACGGACCATTTGTGGTGAGTGCTGATGCTCAAACCGGTTATTTTGCAAGTAACAGAGATGGTGGTTTAGGCGAAAGTGATATTTACAAAGTTGACTTAAGCAATTACGCTGTATTAGAAAAAGACGGCAAAACAAAAACCAATAACGGACTAAGCATTTTAAAAGGTACCATCCGCGACGGATATGAGGGTTACGGTTTAACAGAAGTAGATGTTGAATTTGCTGATGAGAGCGGAAACAAAGTTGGGAGTACTGCTACTAATGAAAACGGAGAATACTTTATCACTTTAAAAGGCGGCGTTAAATACACCATTACCGCTAAGAAAAAAGGTTTTAAGGATGTTGTTGAAACAGTTGATTTAAAACTAGGCGCTAAAGAAACTTATACTTTGGTAAAAGATTTAATGATTAAGAAATAGACCTGATTACTGCTTTATTAAAAAATCCCTCTCCACGAGGGATTTTTTATTTAATACAAAAACTCCCAGGCCGATTTATAGAAATTATTTTTCTCACAATACTCTATAAATGACTTGTAAAAAGGATGATTACCAATAGTAGAAGTGTCCATGATTACCACCAGTTTTTTCTTTGCACGCGTTAATGCCACATTCATCCTGCGTATATCACTTAAAAAACCAATCTCGCTAATAGTATTACTTCTCACTAACGAAATATAAATTACATCGCGTTCCTCCCCCTGAAAACCATCGATGGTCTTTACGGAAATATGCTCAATGGGTTTATTAGTAAGATCCTGCTCCGCTAATTTTTCTTTTAGTAATTCTATTTGCTCCTTGTAAGGAGAGATTATTCCTATACTGATTTTTTGATCGGCATAAGAATACCCGTATTGTTCCAACAATAAATTCAAGTGTTTAAATAACAAATCAGCTTCGCCGGCATTTGACAAACTCAAAGTTTCCGGATTTTGCAACTCATCAAAACTGCAACCTGCGGTATCAAGCAATTCTACCGGTGCGGATAAGAGATCTGAATCTGATGTTGCATCTAATAAAGCTTCTTTCACCGAAACATCGGCCTCTAATTCGTTATTATAAAAATACGAATTGCTAAAACTCATGATGGCATTGTGCATGCGGTATTGCCGCGTAAGTAAACTTGAAACCGCTGTAATCTTAATGCATCGATCGAGCATAGTGATATCTAAGCCCTCTTTCTTTGCCTTGATGCTTTTTACAACCGGTGGTAATTGAAAATGATCGCCGCTAAAAATAATACGGTTACATTTTAATAATGGAATCCATACCATTGGTTCAAGAGCCTGAGAGGCCTCATCAAAAAATAAGGTGTTAAATGTTTTTTTATTTAAAGCGCGGTTGGTTGAAGTAACGGGTGTACAACAAATTACTTGTGCACTTTCAAACAAGGAATTCACTACGTGCTCTTCCAACAAACGCGCTTCTTTAATGCAATTTTTCGCTTCTGTATAATACATAGCGCGGTTAGCGGCTTCTTCTCTGCCAAATACACGTTTATACTTTCCTGCCATTCTGAAATATTCTTCAGCATTACGTCGCAAGTTTTTTATGTCTTTGTAATATTGATGATTTTGTACTTGTCCGTCAACCGATGTATTAATCAACTCCTCCGAAATACGTGCCGGATGACCAACCCGTAATACACTCACCCCCTGTTCTAATAGTTTTTCAGTAAGTAAATCCACCGCCGTATTGGTGGGAGCGCAAACCAATACCTGTTTCTCGTTTTGTAAAGTTAAACGGATGGCCTGAACAAGTGTTGTTGTTTTACCGGTTCCGGGCGGGCCATGAATTACTGCTACGTCATGCGCAGATAATGCGTGACGAATAGCGCGGTTTTGAGATAAGTTTAAGTTAGGGATTACGATGCCTTCATCGGGCTTTTCGAATCCCGGTTGAATTTCTCCTTGCAAAATTTCCCGCAGCTCAGCTGTTTTGCAATTTCTGGCGTTTATAACAATATCCAGCGCTTTTTGCATTTCGGTATAGCTGTTATCGTCAAACTGTATGTTAATACCCAATTTGCCATCATATGCCCAATCAGGCAACTCCTCGCTATGCAAAATAATGAGCATTTTGTTTTTACCGGAACGCTTAATGGTGCCAACCACTTCATAAACCTCATCTTTTTCTTTATTTGTAAAAAGTGTGAGGTTTTTACCAGTACTGAATTGGTGTGGCTCATCCAAATGTGTAGTCCTTTCCACTTCAATCTGCAATAGGTCACCGTATCCCAATTCTTGATTCAATATTTGAATAGGGTACCATGTCACCCCGTTTTTGCGGCGAGTTTCAATATTCGCCTTTAAAAACTGCTCTTTATATTGAAAAAAATCTTCTTCCCGCTCAATTAAAAGCAATTCCTTCAGTAATTTTAAATGTGCAATTGAGGGTGAATCCATATATTTGTTCAATAGCTTAGAATGATTTTTAATACCATAGAGTTTGTTATTTTCCTACTGGTGGTTTTTAGCCTCTATTGGTCATTATTCAACAAAAATAGCACTCGCCAGAACATATTACTATTAATTGCAGGTTATTTTTTTTATGCCTGGTGGAGCTGGAAATTTTTATTTCTGTTTATTGGTACTTCCTTAATTGATTTTTACGCCGCTCAAAAAATTGAGAAGAATGAACAACCCGGCAAAAGAAAGCTGTTTTTAATCCTCTCTCTTTGTAGTAATCTTACGGTATTACTGTTTTTTAAGTACTATAACTTTTTCGCCACTGAATTTGCTAATATTTTTGGCATGAATCCGGAAAGTTTATCCCTTCAGATTATATTACCCCTTGGTATTAGTTTCTACACCTTTCAGGCCATGGCCTATACCATTGATGTATATCGCAAAACAACACCCGCAGAAAAAAACTTACTTACCTATTTATGCTATAGCAGTTTCTTTCCGCAAATGCTATCAGGCCCCATTGAACGTGCTAATCGATTAATGGTACAATTTAAAGCAAAACGTGAATTTAATTACCATCAATCTGTAAAAGGTTTAGAGCTAATTTTATTCGGTTTTTTAAAGAAAGTAGTTTTAGCGGATAATTTGGCTGTAATTGCCGATAAAGGATTTGGATTTCCGAATAACTACCATGGTGCCGATTTAATTATTGCAACACTTTGCTTCACGTTTCAAATATACTGTGACTTCAGTGGTTATACAGATATAGCAAGGGGTGTAGCGCGTTTGCTCGGATTTGAACTGATCAAAAATTTTAACAATCCGTATTTCGCACAAAATATCAATGAGTTTTGGAGAAGAAGACACATTTCATTAAGCACCTGGTTCAGGGATTATCTATATATACCTCTAGGAGGAAATCAAAAAGGAAAATTCAGAACATCGTTTAACATCATTTTTGTGTTTGCCATTTCAGGTTTGTGGCATGGCGCTTCACGTACTTTTATTGCATGGGGGCTGTATCATGGCATTTTATCAGCACTAAACCGCTTTTTCAATTTTAAATTTAATTTTCCTATGCCCTTAAAGATTTTTTTTACGTTTTTAATCGTAGCTTTTGGCTTAATATTTTTCAGAGCGGCAAATATGCACGATGCTTACTTAGTAATGAAAAACATGTTCGTGTTTAACGGATCTTTGATAAATATATTTTTAGGGATTAGTCCGCTTAAATTGTTTTTATTGTTTAGCACACTAACACTTGTATTCATTATTGAGCGCGTGAACGAATTAAAACCTACTTACTTTCGGAATTTGTTTTCAAAAAAATATATCCGTTATTCAGCTTACTATTATGCGGTAATTATTATTTTATTATTAGGTGTTTACGATAACACACCCAACTTTATTTATTTCCAGTTCTAATGAAATTGTTTTTAAAGAAAATATTGCTTTTTGCTTTGCCAATTCTGGTAATTCTAACGGTCATTTTCTTTAAACGTACTAACCGGGAATTCAATTACAATTATATAAAAGGGGATTGCGATGCCAGAGGAAAACTGTTTTATAAAAAGCTTTCCGGCGATTGCAACAATATCGATTATCTGTTTGTTGGTTCTTCAAAAACAATGAATGGAATTAATGACGGTTTAATAGATGATAGTTTGAATACCGGAGATACCGCAAGCTTGCATTTGTATAATGCCGGCTATTGCCGTTTTGGCCGCAACCTTGATTATTTGTATTGTAAAGAATTTGCTTATAAAAATAAAATAAAAAAGATTTTTCTTGAAGTCAGATCAGATGAATCAACCATCTCTCACCCAATGTTTGCTTATCTGGCAGATGGATATGAGATTTTAGAAGGTATCACTGCGTTAAACCCGAAGATATTTGCAGAAATATACAATCACACTTTAATGAATGTAAATGCAGCACGTTGCGTTTTAAAATTAGAGAAATCTGAGAAAAACAAGGAGAAGTTACAGCTACATGGCTGGAATAACATTGACAGGATACTTCCAAAATCAGAGTTAGATAAATTTTACGAAACAGAAAAAAAGAAGCAGACAGAAAGCCCCGTTAACACGCAAGCCTTCGAATACATTTACAGTGATTTTTATTTAGAAAAAATTCGTGCTTTATGTGAAGAGCGAAATATTGAATTAAACTTTGTTTATCTGGCCAGCTTCGGAAACGTCAGTAAGAAGCCTGCATTTAAAACAAAATATGAAAAGTGGGGAAAAGTAATTATTGGTCCTGATAGTATTTTTTCGAATCCGTTATATTTTAAAGATGTTGCACACTTTAATACTACAGGGTCTATCGCGTATTCTAATTTTTTAGCGAAAGAGTTATCTCGTTAAGTACTGCTTTTCTGCTTTTTTGCCTTTATAAACAATTTCAATTTTCAATCCTATTTTCATTTTCACAGGAATATCAAGCTCAGCTACATTGGTAGTTTTTTCGAAAAGAACCTCTTCGCCCAACTTGAATTTTACGCTATAAGTTTCTTTTTTGCCTAATCCATTACAGTACAATTTAAAATCGCCCGCCTCGTTTTCAAAGAGTGAAACGAAAATCCCATCATTCACATGATCATTCTTCTTGCCATATAACATTTTTGGATGATGCCGCGCTTCTGTGTTTTCCGGTAAAGGATTATTATCTGAGCTAGATAACGTTGCTGCTCCTGATTTATCCTGATCAAATGACCACACACGTATATAATCAATCACAAAAGGCGAGAAAGATGTTACATCGGAATCAGGACCGGGATGAAACGGCCCCTTATTATCAGCAACAGCAATATTAGCAACTACATGTTTTGGCTGAGTAAATTTAACTTTAGAAATTGCAATGCACTTTCCATTTAAATAAAATCTGATTTGTTCATCAGTCCATAATGCAGAAATAACATTAAATCCCTTATCCAAATCTCCGTTTAACTTGATCCAGCCCCCAAAGCTTTTCTTCTGTCCGATAAAGTTTTTAACCACATCGCAACCCTGACAGTGAGTATCAACATGAGTTTGATCTTCCCGCTCTCCTTTCAATTCCATAATATCAATTTCTTCATTTGGAGCGCCACCATATAACCAAAAAGCCGGCCACAAACCTTTTTCAGGAGGCGCCTTAAACTTAATTTCAAAATATCCCTTCAGGAACTTTTTATTGCTTTGGATTAATCCAGATTCATATTTAAACTGACGCTTATTAATTCCTTGAAAAACACCTTTCCCGGATTTTATGGAATCATTGTCGCCATACTGATCAATTAAACGCGCATTAACAACTTTCTTATTGGTTGTAATGTATAAACATCCGTTTTTTAGTTCCAGGTTTTTATAATCTGTGTAATATTGCTGCTCCTTATTGGAGGCTATACTTCTTGCCCAGCCGTACCAACTCCTCCATTTATCCTTAGAAATACTCTGAGAAGAAAACTCATCGCCATCTTCATAATATAAAGTTTGTACAGTGTCAGAATTAATTTGCCACAAAATTTGTGTCTTTAAAGCAACAGAAAAAAATACAAAATATAAACAAATTACTTTTTTCATTTGCTTTTGTTTTGCATTTCCGTCTGGAGTTGACTAGACGTTTTCGTGCTTCCATCATGACTCCAGCCGGGAGGACCAAAGATATAGAGCAGCTTATTTTTAAAAGTGGTTTTCTTTTGCAAGTCTTTAATAATATTCTCCCACTCATGGAAAACCATTTTTAATGGGTTATAAGATTTAATATTTGTAGTTAAACCGTACTTAACTGGCTCACTTTCTTCTTCTTTTTGAAATGTGCCAAATAATTTATCCCAGATGATTAAAAACATACCCATGTTTTTATCGAGATATTTTACATTGCTGGCATGATGAACACGGTGGTGCGATGGTGTCACCAGAAAATACTCAAGAAATCCCATTTTGTTTATTGTTTGGGTATGAACTAATATGCCGTAAATCTGCGTAGCAGCATACATAAACATGATATCGACACCACTAAATCCCATTAGTGCAATTGGTATATAATAAACATAACGGTACAGAGGCTGAAAAACCGATGAGCGGAAACCAACGGTAAGATTGAATTCTTCACTGTTGTGATGTGTAACATGCACTGCCCAGAAGAAT
>Ga0154020_10010760_pt1 | contig 10441 bp, 5 predicted proteins | sample Klosneuvirus_201_FD_109709 | JGI IMG/M metagenome (GOLD analysis project Ga0154020, IMG submission 109709) | Active sludge microbial communities from wastewater, Klosterneuburg, Austria - Klosneuvirus_20160825_MG | ecosystem: Engineered > WWTP > Aerobic digester > Activated sludge | place... | reverse complement strand
TCGTCCGGGACTCTATGTCCATACAGATCTCAACAGGAATCAAGCAAAGGTGCATGTGCCAGGTATTGAGTTGCGGAACGATGGACGCACTAGGGTAATCTGTATCAATTCACACAGAATGCGTTTAGAGGCTGTAAATCGAGTAGAGGTCACTCCAAGCTGGCAAAGGCATCAGTTTCTATTAGAGATTCCTTGTGTCCTAAATGAGATTCAAGTTGAGTCGAACAGGTATGGCAACGTGCGGGCATGGGTGTTGTCGATCTGCATCGATAACCATGTCTTCTTGAACGATTTCCTTGTCCCACTGCAGATCCAGCTGTCACACGTGATCAAAGTGCGTGAAGCCCCGCAAATGAGTCGTGATCACGGTGTTCAACATCAGCTGAGCATCGCACATGGCTTTGTCTACCTAGGGTTCTTGGGGGTACAATGGATCCTTGCAGATGATCTCGTTGTCTCAGAAAGTGTCCGAGGGGGCCAAATCTCCGCGCCACTGAACTTCTGCAATGAATATGATATCCAGTCCACAGGTGAGCCATTCAAATGGAGCGGTCTTGCCGTTACACCGTTCTCTTTTCGGCTCAGGTCTGTGTCATCTGGCGTTTCAACACGACAATGATTACCGAGTGTGAGATTCAAGTAAGATTTTCAATGCCGGAGTCTGCCAGTCTGCACTACTGAGGTACTTGGGAGTCTATGCGTGGTCGCATTGGACAGATCAAGCTCTAACCGATGATTTGGTCATGGATTCGGTCATTCAGCAATGCTATCTGTTTATGGGGACCTATATGAAGCGGCTTTTATACCCTTTCATCGCCTTTACCATGGTTGTCTCTTCTCTGGGCATTAGTGCTCAATGGAACGCTCAAACTAGCGGTACCCCCGACCATTTGTGGGCTGTTCATTTTGTCGATGCAACTACGGGCTGGGCTGTAGGTGGGTGGGGTGGGGTTCCGATTCTCAAGACGACCAATGGTGGCGTTACTTGGATCAATCAAGAGAGCGGGACAGCCTCTTGGCTGCGCGGAATTGCGTTTGAAACGAAGACCAGAGGCTGGATTGTTGGTGACGGAGGAGTAATCCTCTATACGACAAACGGTGGCTCAACGTGGACCAAACAGTCGTCTAACACTACTAGCAACCTAACCGAAGTTGAGTCACTTGGATCTGGCAAAGTACTAGCCGTTGGTGCTAATGGCACCGTTTTGCGAAGCGTGGACGGCGGTCTGAACTGGATACAGATTCAGGATGTCCCAAATACGCTATACGGTGATGTCGACTTCTATGATGCTCTGTTTGGTTGTGCCGTTGGCGAAAATGGTGTGATTGCGATGACCTCCAACGGAGGACAGACCTGGCGGCAGGTAGAGAGCCCATCTGGACTCGCATTGAACGCCGTGTCCTTTGCTTCAAAGACTCATGGTTGGATCGTTGGCTTCAATGGATGGATCATGAACACAACGAACGGCGGCAACACATGGACGCGTCAGGGCTCGAGTGGACTGAACAATCTGGCATGCGTAAGCTTTCCAACGCCATTGGTCGGCTATGTAAGTGGGCAGGATGTCATCCTCACAACGAAGGATGGTGGCAAAACGTGGAGTACGCGAAAGAGTCCGACCACGTGGCTAATGGGTTCTAGTTTCCCTTCTGAGAAGATTGGCTGGTTCGTTGGTCATAGTGGCCGAATCTATAAGACAGACACGGGCGGCGAGATTCTCGCGGCAATAGCAGCCACAAGTACACCTATCGCGTGCAGATATGATACTCTGCGCCTTGATGCTAGAGTGCAGGAAGGCGTTGCCCCATACACCTATTCCTGGATGCATGGCGATGCAACCCCGATCAACTCATCAGAGATTCTATCCGGGGGTGGGAGAAACGATTCATCCGTTACGTTGCGTGCGGACAGCGTGCCAACCTATCGTGCTGTAGTTTCCGACAGTCGCGGCCTAGTTGACACAGTCATCTTCACAACATCCATCAGGCCCCTTCCTATAGCACAGATCCGCGAGCAAGTCCCAGGCATCCTTGAGGGCCTAACAGACGTGCCCACTAGCATTGCCAATTATCAGTGGCATACGATCGAGGGATCTACTTGGCAAAGACTCCCGCTTGAGAACAAGCCTACATTTAGGCCGATCACGACGGGATCGTATGGCGTGGTCGTGACAAATAGGAGCACAGGTTGCTCCAAAGCAAGCGACTCGTACGCCTACATTGCAACGAGTATCGAGGAAGTTGGGGACGTAGTTTCTGAGAAGCTCGTAGTATATCCTAACCCATCCTCAAGCCTAGCGCATGTTGCACTGGAAAGCCGCAATCTGAATGCGCTCTTTCTTGTTGATGTACGCGGGAGCACAATTCCCATGACATTCAGTGAGTTAGGACCTAGCGACATCGTTTTTAACACGAATCATCTTGCTCCTGGTCTTTACACTCTCATCGTAGTAAAAGTCAATGGGGTGGCTCATTGTCGATTTACGGTGGCGAGGTAGGGGTTGATGCGGCTTTTTCCATGCACATGAGCGCTGGCTCACATGCTAGCGTAACACGAGGCACATATGTCAATCAAACTTGTTCCATTCGTGTTGGTGGTGTGTTCCACGCTGTCCCACGCTCAGTCAATTGACACTCCGCCGCGGCAAATCTCTACTCAACCGACCCTCGAGAGTGCGCAGAGAGCGCAGAGCAGGCAAGGAGCCGTGTTCATAGAGAACAAAGGCCAATGGGACCGCCGCGTTCAGTTCCTTTTACGCAGTGGCGGACTCGACACGTGGATTACTGATCGGGGTGTGGTATACGATGTGTATCAGATGACCCCGTCAAAGAAGTCGGGCAAACACAATACACCGGACGTACAAGGGATGAAGGACAAAGAGAGGGCCATGGATCGGCGTGGTCATGTGATAGGCATCAACTTCATTGGTGCGTCCGCAGCCACGACTGCTCGAGGCATCGATCCTCAACCTGGATATCACAACTATTTCATTGGTAACGACAAAACAAAGTGGGCCTCGCATGTTGCATTGTACGGTCGTGCTGAGGTCCAGGGTCTGTATCCAGGTGTCGACGCTGTGTTCTATCTGGACGGTGGCAAGCCTCGTTATGACCTTGTAGTGCACCCCGGAGCGAACACTTCGCAGATACGCATGACTATTGAAGGGGCTAAGTCGGTCAAGGTTCATGCCAAGGGTTCACTCTCCATTCACACAACCATGGGTCCGATCGAGCAACGCGGACTTTATGCCTACCAAGAAGTAGACGGTAAACGTCGGCAAGTGAAATGCGCGTTTGTGGTCGACGGCAAACGTACGGTAACATTCAATGTTGGGAAGTACGACCGCAGTCTCCCTCTTGTCATAGACCCCCTGGTGTACTCGACCTATTTGGGAGGAAGCAGCAGTGATATTGGGAATGGAATCGCCGTGGATGGGAGCAATAACGCCTACATTACCGGGTCGACCCAATCCACGAACTTCCCAACAACGACAGGCGTCTATCAGTCATCCAATGGGGAAAGGTCTGATGCGTTCGTCACGAAACTCAACAGCAGTGGTAGCACCCTAGCGTACTCTACCTACCTCGGAGGAAGCAGTGATGAAATTGGAAGAGGAATCGCGGTTGACGGGAGCAATAGCGCCTACATTACCGGATACACACGATCCACGAACTTCCCGACGACGACGGGCGTCTATCAATCATCCTTGGGCGGAGGCACGATCGACGCTTTCGTCACCAAGCTCAACAGCAGTGGTAGCACCCTAGCGTACTCTACCTACCTCGGAGGAAGCAGTGATGAATCTGGTGGGGGAATCGCGGTTGACGGGAGTAATAACGCCTACATTACCGGGAAAACCGAGTCCACGAATTTTCCGACCTTCGGCGCCTATCAGATTTCAAATGCGGGTAGCAGCGACGCCTTCGTAACAAAGTTTAGCAGCGGTGGCAATGCCCTCACTTTCTCTACCTACATCGGAGGAAATAGCGATGAGTATGGAATCGGAATCGCCGTAGATGGGAGCGGCAACGCCTACATTACTGGGGGCACCGCGTCCACGAACTTCCCGACATTGAGCGCCTATCAGTCATCCAACGCGGGTGGTACCAACGATGCGTTCGTCACGAAACTCAACAGCAACGGCAGCACCCTAGCTTACTCTACCTACATCGGAGGAAGCAATTATGATGCTGGGAGGGGAATCGCCGTGGATGGGAGTGGCAACGCCTACATTACTGGGACCACCGGATCCATGAACTTTCCGACCTTCGGCGCCTATCAGTCATCCAACGCGGGTGGCACCAACGATGCGTTCGTCACAAAACTCAACAGCAACGGCAGCACCCTAGCCTATTCTACCTACATCGGAGGAAGCAATAATGAAAATGGTATTGGAATCGCTGTGGATGGGAGCAATAACGCCTACATTACCGGGTTCACCCAATCCACGAACTTCCCGACATTGAGCGCCTATCAGTCTAAATTTGGGGGCATCAATGATGCGTTTGTAACGAATCTGAACAATAGCGGTAGCGCCCTAACTTACTCTACCTATCTGGGTGGTGGCAGTACAGATTACGGTCATGCAATTGCGGTCGATGGTAGCGGCAATGCATACGTTACTGGATCCACCATATCCACGAACTTCCCGACCTTCGGCGCCTATCAGTCTACATTTGTTGGCATCCATGATGATGCTTTCGTCACGAAGATGGGCAGCAATAGTAGTGTGACCCTCACTACGCCCAACGGCGGGCAGAGCTGGTGTGCTAGTACACCTCAGAACATCACCTGGACGTCCAGCGGCATAACGAATGTAAAGATTGAACTCTCGGCGAACGGTGGCAATTCGTACACTTCGACTATTGTAGCTAGCACGCCGGCATCTAGTGGTTCATACAGATGGAGCATTCCATCAAATCAAGCATCGGGTGCGACATATCGAATTCGCATCAGCGACGCAAGTGCTGCTTCTACTAACGATGCTAGCGAGGCAAACTTCGCGATCAATGCACTGCCGACACCTTCGATCTCTGGCCCGGCAAAAATCGGCCTCTTTGCGCCATCAGAGATAATGTATCGCACGGCTGCTGCAAACGGGCGTTCCTATAAATGGCTCGACCCGAGGCAAGGTGATATTGTTGGGTCGTCAACGGCTGCATCAGTGACAGTTGAATGGAAATCGACTGGCATAGATACCGTAGTGTTGACAGAATCGATGGCATCGACTGGATGCTCAACTCAGGCTTTCTTGGTCGTGTCGATTTCTGATTCGATCAATGTCATCCGCCCTTCTAGGGGTGAAATTCTAGTCGGTGGGAGTCAAAACTATGTTGTCACCTACAAAACACTAAAGAAGGCTCAGTTGAGGACATTTGAGTACTCGCTTGATGGCGGTGGTTCGTGGATGACCATAGGTTTCTCAACCTCGAGCGATCCCTTCTTTATCTGGCCAACTGTTCCCAACGTAGCAACTTCGCGAGCACTCGTGCGGATCACAGATGAAGATGGTCTAGTGGGTGTTAGTGGGTTGTTCCCAATCGCCTATACGCCGATCGATGGATCACTAGATACGTTGATCCTGACAGGACTTGACAAGAACAAAAACATTGGCAACAACAGTGCACTTCGAATAGACTGGACATACACACCAGACATCGGCACCTCGGTTGACGTAGAATATTCACTTGACTACACAGCTTCATGGACCAAGATTGCCACAGTGCCAGTCACGGATGTTCCTACTACTGAATGGATCACACCCGTGAACGGCTACTTCAATCCGGTCTTCATTCGTTTGACGAGCACTAAGGGCATGACACGCACATCGTCTCCTCTTTCAATCGGGTCTTCGGTGTCTTCGGTATCCTTGGCTGATGCCGAAAACGGCTACTCGGTCTCTTGTTACCCGAACCCCGTGAACGATGAGGCAATCGTCAACCTCGTACTACCATCATCAAGCGCCGTACGGCTAACGTTCGTCGACGCTCGAGGAAACACGGTCGCCACCATCATTGATCGGCACCTTGATGCTGGTACATTTTCCGTTTCCGTGAACACAATGGCGCTTCCAGCTGGCATGTATACATGTATCCTGCAGGCTGGTGCAACAAGAGTTGTTGGTATTCTCTGGGTTGTTAGGTAAAGTCTAGAGATCTCGCTTGCTTCGACTACCATTCTCAGCAAGTAGCCGGAACGCCGCACATTGTGGAAGGGAGACTTTGTAAGTCTCGCTCTAGAATACCGTTCTCGCGCTTGATAGAGAAATCATCAGCGCCATTGGAGATTCCGCTCGCGTTGACCACGTATTTTCGCACGTGACTGATCGCCACTTGTAATGACATATTGACATGCTAAACCCAATGCTGGATTGCTGTTGTCAAGGCGTTGGATTGTGTTCCCAAGTGGTTGCGGCAATGTGGACTGAGCTTGTCATGCCTGGCGAAATCTCCAGTCTAGCCGATGTAGCCAATGGGTTGTCTTGGCCACTGCTGCAACTCGCTAGCTACTGGACTCCTACCATAGACTCCGCGCTCTCTTGTGTAACATGAATGTCGCATTTTCTCGCTCGAAGTGATGATGTAGGTTGCCACATCACTAACAGAGGAGATGGTCATGCTGATGTACATTATCACAACGCTCCGCATCGCATTGTTGACCGTGTTGATCGGAGCCCTTTCATTGTCGCCACTTAACCTGTTTGCCGGAGGCAATGCCGTGCATATTTACAAGGGCAATTCCACGAATTACAGCGATATCATATGTAGCGTCGTTGATGGTAAGGTCTACAAGGGGGCTTCAAGCAATTTCTCTGATATCATATGCAATGTAAAGGGTGACAAGGTGTACAAGGGCAGCTCGGGCAATTACAGCGACATCCTTTACACAATAGTTGATGCCAAGGTCTATCGTGGGGCTTCCACAAACTATAGTGACATGGCCTATAGCGTTCAGGAGGGCAAGGTGTATCGAGGATCCTCAACAAACTACAGTGACATCCTTTACAACCATCTTAACGGGAAGGTCCACCGTGGCTCGTCCACGAACTATAGCGATGTTGAGTTCAGTATCGCTGGCCAACTGACTATCCAAGAATTCGCGGCTGTTCTTCACGCCGTTCGATACATCTACTGATTTAGCTCGGTAGTTGAATCCTCAGTATGTCGCATTGGGAGTAGGTATGGCGATCTAGAGTGGTGCTGAACGTGGTAAACGTGAATCGTGCACCGGCAAACTCTTGTGCTTGTCGGCTACCATGTTGTACATAGTCATGTTCAAGCGACAGCACTCATGCCAATGTGGGCGTGAAAAGCAAACAAACTCCACCCTCCTGTGGCAACACCGAATAATCAAATCTACGAGGTGAGAAAATGGCTATCTACAAATGCAGCGAGTGCGGTGCTTCAATCTCAGAATTCGCAAACGCCTGTCCGCGTTGCGGAGCGCTAGGAAGTGGTGAGAGGTCTAAAAAGATAGCGAACTCTGGTGGTGGAGTGGTAGGTGTGTTCGTCTTGGGAGCTATTGCCTTCGGGGCGTACTACTTTGCCACCAATAAGCGAAGCGACTCGAGCTTTGATAGCGGGTACCCTCCCTCACGAAGTGCAAGTACCGAGCAGACCGAAAATGTAGCCGTAGGCAATGAGCAGTCTCAGACAGCTTCTGAGGCTGTTGAAGAATCAAATGCCTCATCTTCAAGTGAAGTTGCCTCTGAAGCCGTATACGTTTGCTGCTACGGTGCATTTAGCGGTGAGGAGGAGGCCGAGTCTGTAGCTACTCGCCTACGCAATGATGGCTATGATGCGTATAAGCTGTGGATCCCAGAGTTCAATTCGCTCAGCGGAGCACAAATGTATCTTGTTCATATCGGGCGATATGCGAATAGAAGTGAATGCCAAGAGAAGCTCTCGCAGCTTCGTTCGGAACTGAGTCCCGACATGTATGGAGCTAGAGTAGCAAACGATGGCGAATCGGACTACATACGTTAGGTGCCCTTCGAATTCATACTCCGTTGATGGCTTCCTCCTACCGCATTTCCGACGCCAGCACAAACATCCTCTTGCATTAGAGGGTAGATTGGACGAGAATTTCCATTTTACTGAAGCTCAATGAAAACCATCGCATTGTTATTGCTGATGAGCGTTATCCCAGGCTATGCCCAATGGGATACAGTCAAAACAAACTCAACCAGAACATTCTACGGAATCGATGTTCTTGAAAATAAGATCTGGATTGCTGGATTAAACTATCGGATGAGCTCAGATTCCGGATCAACCATGGATTCCATTCCAATAAATCCTAGAGGTGCTGTTGTTAAATTCCGAGATTCACTCAATGGAGTTATGATCGGACCAGATACTATCTACAACTCATCTGACGGTGGGAATACTTGGATGAAATCTCCAAAACGGAGTCCTGAGTTACATGATATTATATACAATGGAACTGGATACGTAGCAACAGGCCCACGGAAAACATTCGGATTTTCGAAAGACGGACAATTCTGGACTTTCTTCCAGGCATATGACCCACTAAAAACTCATTCCTGGATTGAGTTCTATTCACTTGCATTTCTTGATTCTTTGAATGGATGTGCGGTTGGTGATAGCGGTGTTATCGCACTAACTGACGATGGCGGTGAAACTTGGACAATCAGCCATTCTGGACCATTCTGGAATATATTCGGTATTACTACAGTTGATGGTAAATATTTGGCATCAGCCTCAAGAGGTGACCTACTGCTCAGTCTTGATAAAGGCAAAACATGGTCATCAGCCGGTAAACTTGGAAATAAAGATTTGATAGACATTGCATTTATCAATGAAAATGTAGGCTATGTTTTGGGTCAGGGTATCATCTATCGAACGAAGGATGCTGGTCGAACATGGAAGTCTCAACAAGTCCACAAAGATATTCGCAAGATTGCATTCAGTTCGGAGTTTCTCGGATATGGAATTGGAATAAATGGACGAATGATTCGGACAACATCTGGTGGTGAGAACATATCCATTTCATCTGAGCAATCAACGAAACAAGTATGTAGCGGTAACCAAGTTAGGTTCAGCTTAAACACAGATGGTACTAGTGCCCCTTACACTTACAAATGGTACCTCCTAGATGGCAGTATCCCAACATCTTGGATTGTGGCCGGTGGTGTGTCCGAGAGCACTGTTACAATTGTTCCAACGTCACGTTCTGATGTGTTCGTGCACGTTGTTAATGGCTATAGAGCAGATACAGTCTTGAAGTTTTCATATGATTACACACAATCACCGCCAGCGACCATACGCCTGAAATCACCCGACACATTGGAAGTAATGGTCGAGATCCCAAATCTGAGGCTGGATTATCAGTGGTTTATCGTTAACAGCGACAATTGGAAGCCGATTAATGAGCGCAGAAATAGAACCTTTTCCCCGGGTCAACCTGGGGTCTACGCTGCGGAAGTATACAACCATGATAGTCGATGCCACTTTCGTACAGAGCCCTTTGAATATCTAGCTACAAGCCTTGACAATGTCAATTATGACGACGATGTTGAAATCGTACTGAGTAGTGATGCAATCACTGTCAGCAACTGGAGCTCACGAGAAATTGAGTATAGGTTGATGGCGTCCACTGGGCAAATCGTTCTCCATGGCGTTGCTGGAGTCTCTCAACTGAACCGGCTAGATCTATCGGCGTTCCCATCTGGCATATACTTTTTCGTTGGAAGAGCTGGAAGTTTCGGCGTGTATCGGCCATTCGTATTTTTCAGGTAGGTGGGAACAGGCACTGCAAATGGCCCAGCCCTTTTGACACTGGCTTAGAATATGATCTGAGATCAGAAATTAGAGTTTAGTTTGAAACAACATTAGACTGGCTTGAAATGGACCATCATTTGCATACTTGCCCCGACCTTTTTGCCCCGAGTTTCCTCACGCCCTCTGTTTGTAGGTCTTCCAGCCGAGGGTTCGAATCTGCTCGGGACTACTGGCTTTTTAAGCGCCTTCTTCAAGTGGCTTTTTAAGTGCCTTGTTAAGTGCCTTCTACAAGCGCCTTTTGCAAAAACCGTCAGTAAAAGTGTCAGTATGCTGAGTGATCAGCCCCTTCCTGAGCTCTTTACTGACGGTTTTTGGTTTGAAGGGCCGGGAGGAATCTCAAATGAACATTCAAGAAAACATCGAAACATATATCGCTAGCCACCCTGAGCCTAAACGCAGTGAAATGGAATCGCTGCATCAGATCATCTTGGGGGCAATGCCGGAGTGTACATTATGGTACCTAGATGGCAAGAACGATGAGGGTAAAGTTGTTTCGAACCCAAACATTGGATACGGGCATCGCCAGATAGAATACGCGGATGGAAAGACCAAGGACTTCTATCAGGTGGGCCTTAGCGCTAACACGTCGGGAATCTCCGTCTATATCATGGGTATCAAGGACAAGAAGTACTTGTCCGAT
>Ga0154020_10010759_pt1 | contig 10443 bp, 7 predicted proteins | sample Klosneuvirus_201_FD_109709 | JGI IMG/M metagenome (GOLD analysis project Ga0154020, IMG submission 109709) | Active sludge microbial communities from wastewater, Klosterneuburg, Austria - Klosneuvirus_20160825_MG | ecosystem: Engineered > WWTP > Aerobic digester > Activated sludge | place... | reverse complement strand
TGCGCCTGAAGCACGCCAAAGGAAGCAGATCTGAGGACAGATCTGCCTACGTAGTCCGACCTGTCTCAGGTCGGATTCCCTCGGCGACGCGATATCCCCGGTAATCCTGTTTCTGCCGCTCGCCTAAGAACCTGCCAAAAACCAGCTTCTCGATCCCGAATGCTGGCAAGTTCGCGGTGCCGGGCTTTCCCGTCGGCGGTAGAACAGGATCAAGCAGCGTTTGAGTGCAATTCCGTTTGCGTTCCGGCCCAACGGGCCAGCCATAAGTCAGCCCAGGGCAACGCCCTGGGTTTGGGGATTTCAGGCACAAAAAGCCCCAACGGGGCGGACCTAAACAGATTCGAGCTGTTCACTGCAAAAATTAGTGCCGCCCCGTTGGGGCTGGAAATCATCGCGTGGAAGATTCCCCAGGGCGTTGCCCTGGGCTGACATAGAGTCGTCCCGTTGGGCCTGAAAACTCCGGTTGATATCCCTCCATTGATGTCTGGAAGACGATGTGGAATTTGCCGAAAATCGGGTGACCGCAAACTTCAATCCGAATGCGATAGTGACCCGCACACAGGACATCCGCCAACGCATGCCAGCGGCAGTTTGCGGAATTCCATGGAGCGAAGATTGATCATCAACATGCGGTTCGTGAGTGGTTCGCCGATGCCTGTGATGAGCTTGATCACTTCCACTGCGGCCATCGCGCCGATCATCCCTGAGACTGCGCCGAACACCGGGAACTCACGCTTCCAGTGCGGTGGATCGTCCGGATACAGGCATCGCAGGCACGGCGTTTTTCCTGGAATGAGGGTCGTGAGTTGCGCGTCGAGATCGTACATCGCGCATTCGACCAGCGGCTTGCGTTGTTCAACAGAGGCCTGATTCATCGCGAAGCGTTCTGCATACAGCGGAGCGGCATCGACGATGATATCGACTTTGCCGACAATCGTCCCGGCGTTCTCTGCGGAGATGTTTTCGCCTATCCCGATGACGTTGACGTTTGGGTTAAGTTCTTCCAAACGGCGCTTTACGGATTCGACACGGGGTTTCCCCAGCCAGTCGGTGGTCATCAGTAACTGGCGATTCAAGTCCGACGGTTTCACATTTCCCGCATGCGCCACGACGAGTTTTCCGATCCCGGCCGCCGCCAGATAGTAGGCCGCCGTCCCGCCGACGCCACCAAGCCGCGACACCAGCACACTGGCCGATTTCAGTTTTCGCTGACCTTCTTCGCCGATTTCCGGAGTCCACATTTGCCATTCATAGCGGGCACGTTCCGCGTCGGTCAGTTGGGGGAGTGTTGTCATGTTGTTTCACCGTTCGCCTTGTGCGATTGTTTAACCATGCGTTAAGCGAACAAAAATTTTGTGACCACAGGCTCGTTATACTCCACGCGGCCTGAAATGAGGCTGTCAATTCTCGTTCCAGGGCTCCAGCCCTGGAACGCACTGCACTGGAGGCTCCTGCCTCCAGCGACATTCTCGCGAGGCAGGAGCCTCGGAACAAGGACATCAATCCGCACCGCGTGAAGTATAAACGAGTTGGATTCGTGGACGGGTCAAACGTCGTGTAGAAGCCCGGCCTTTGCAAAAAGCCGGGCTTCTTTCCACAAATCACGCTCGGCGGGTGGCTGGGCTGTTGAAAATATGTGCATTTGGGGACTTTGGGGGATATTTTCGACACGGGACTCCCCGGAGAAATTTGCGTTAAATCGCTTCCAGCAAACGAGTTGTGTCGCAAATTATCGGGGAGCACCCGAACAACACTTCACACATTTTCTACAGCCCAGCGGGTGGCCGGGGTTGGAGAGCGCCAGCTCGAAACCCCGGGGCTTCCTTCTCTCCGCTCAGTCCAGCCCCGGCCACCCATCGGACAACACTTCGCTTTTCAAAAACAAACCGGATTTAACCGCCCGAGATCGGAGGATACAGCAACAGCGTGTCGCCGGATTTGAGTTGATGTGTTCCGGCCAGATCATGAGCGACCGCCTGATCGTTCACGAACAGCAATATACTTCGCTGAGGTTTTTCATCCGCCGTCAGAAGACGTTCCCCGAGTGCCGAGCCGAATTTGCCAGCAACGATCCGCAATGCCTCCGCCACTGAACACGCCGAGGGCAGCGAGATTTTCGCTTGACCAGTACCTGCTATATTGCGTAACTGGGCTTCAAAATAAACGGTGACTTCCACTCCAGATTCCTTCAACAATGATCTGTATAGTTTGACTGTCCCAAATGGCCCCATCCGGCTCGCCCGGATGGTGAAAATGATGGAGGGCTAGAACAATCGCCCCGAAAGTAACCCACCATTTTTTCTGTCCTGCCGCCGCAGGCGGCAGGACAGAAAAAATGGTCGTGTAGCGAGAAATCAATTTCTAGCTCACCATCATCTTCACCAACGGCACGAGGCCGTTGGGGTCGAAATTTAGACGACCAAATTACTGTGCAGCCAATCTGGAGCCTTGTGACAAGTCCAGATTCTGCACCTTTCCTTCCTCAAGCACCAGCCGTCGATCCGCAAGTGCATCGGAGTCCTCCTGGTTGTGAGTCACATGCAGGGTAGTGACTCCCGTCGTTTCTTTCACGCATCGCAGCAAACTGTGCATCTCCCGACGAGTTTTTTCATCCAGGGCGCTGAGGGGTTCATCCAGCAGCAGCACGCTCGGTCGAAACGACAAAGCTCGCCCCAACGCGACTCGCTGACATTCGCCGCCACTCAGTCCCTGGATACGCCGCTGCAACAGCGAGGTGATGCCAAGGACGTCGGACAGCTCGGCAACGCGATCGGCGATGGACTGAGGCGTAGATTTTCGCAGCCGCAGCGCGAATTCCAAGTGCTGCTGCACCGTCAACGACGGAAACAAGGCAAGATCCTGAGGAACGTAGCCAATCTCACGGTCACCGGGCGACCAGTCGGACACATTGGTCCCACGAATCAGCACCGATCCGGACACGATCGACCGCAACCCGCAGATCGCTTCCAGAATCGTCGTTTTCCCCAGACCTGTGCGGCCCATCAACACAGCGTACTCGCCTGACTCGATCCGGAACGAAACTCGTTCCAGAGCGAACTGCCCTGCCCTGATCGTCACGTCACACAGCTCGATCATGCTGTCAACCTCATGCCAATCGCTCGCAGGACCAGCAGCACAACAACCGCCATCAACACCATCAGCAGTGAAACCGCAACCGCCGCGTCCAGATTGCCGATGCTGAGTTCCAGAAATACGGACGTCGAAAGAACCTCCGTCTTCATTCGTGTTGCACCTGCGAAGACCAGAATCGGTCCGAATTCGCCGAGGGCTCTGGCCCACGCAATGGTGCCAGCCGCCATCATGCCGCGCCATGCCTGTGGCAGCGCGATCTGCAAAAACGCCTGACCTCGACTGCAGCCAAGCGTCCGGGCGACGTCTTCCGCACGTGGATTGATCTGATCAAACGTCACCCGCATCGTACGCACCGCAAATGCGCAGGCAACGGAGAACTGAGCGAGGACAACAGCGGGCCAGCGATAGGTGATGGGAAAACGTACATCGTCACGCAGCCACGATTCCAGTCGCCATTCTGCTTCGCCGATCGGCAAATGAAACAAAATCAGCAGACTCAATCCAAGCACCAGCGGAGGCAGCACGATCGGAATATCAACCAGGGTATCGACCAGCCAGCGTCCCGGAAATTTGTAGCGCGACAATAAGTATCCCAGCGGAGTACCCACCCACAGCGACATGATCGCCGCTGCGGAACACGAGAGCAGAGTCAGTCGAAACGCGGCCCGAATTTCCGGCTTCATCAACGCATCACGAAAGTCAGCGAACGACGTCGATAACACATCCGCCGCCAGCAACAGTACAATCAGCAGGACAAAACATGCCGACAATCCGCCCATCACCAGAAAGTACGGGACGTCCGACTTTTGCCGCTGCCGCAGGCGGACGCATGTGTCAGCGCTGGCAGGGGGCGAAGCGGGTTGAGTCATGGCAATTGCGTTCTGAGCTGTGAAGGATGAAGTCGGCGGCGTAGTGTGAACAAAGTGCAGGGTGCGAACAAGCAACCATGTAGCCCGACCTGTCTCAGGTCGGGAACCCTACGCATCAAATCTGAAAAATATTCGGCAATCGCGACGTACAGGGATCCCGATTTGAGACAAATCGGGCTACTCCTTTGTCACCGATTTTTGCCAGCGAAATCCTTCCGCCTCGAACGAATCCCGCGACTCCGCAGAACACAATCGTTCAAACAGCCGCGCTGTCAATTGTGGGAAGCGAGTTTCCTTCGAGACCGCGAACGGCTGAGTCGCCACAGCACACTCAAGACCCTGAATGCGAATCGCATCCAGTTCCTCACCTGCACCCGCCGCGTTGCTGAGGTACACGACGGCGGCGTCGAGCGATCCCGTACGGAGCTGATTCACAAGCATATCTCCCGTGGGTGTTTGCACGGTGACGTTCTCCATGACCTCCTGCTGCACGCCGCCTTCCTTGAGCGTGTTCTGAGTCAGCCAGCCCATCGCGCACTGCTTCTCGTGGCCGATGCCAATTCGCAGACCTTTTCGGGCAAGATCGCTGAGGCCGCTGATTTGCTTTGGATTGCCCTTCGGCACGAGGATCACCAATTCGTTTTCTGAGACGTCCACCGGAGCTGGAAACAAATCGGGCACCATTGTCATGAATTCACGGTCGCAGGCGAAGTAGGCATCGGGACGCTGACCGGCCTGCATCTGCGCCACCAGAATTCCGCAGCCATTGTAGACACGACTTACGTGAACGCCTTCACGTTGTTCGAATGCCGTGACCGTCTCCTCAATCGCTGGTCGCAGCATTGAACCAGCAAACAGCGTCAATTCAGGAACGTCGGCCCACTCGTCGCCTGTCAGGATTTGGAATCCATGTTCAGAATAGTGAATCAGGCCCCGATCACTTGCTCCAACATAGCGCGCGAAATGCAGGGCCGTTGAGGGCTGATTCGACGAGGCAAGGACTCCCACTGCGATTGGCGAAACCGCTGATTCAAGTTCGGGAATCAAAACTGCTTCGAGTTTCGGGTAGGTATGCAGGACCGCGTCGTAGACGATTCCGGCATCCGCCGCGCCAATCACGACATCGTTGGCCACATCACTGACAGTCGTTCGATACGCGGTCGTGGCTTTTTCCAGCGGCTCCCATTGTCCTGTTTCCTGCAGAACCCGTCGCGTGATTTTGCCGATCGCGGCCGCGTCTGGATTTGCCTGCACAACGCGCACATCAGGTTTGAGCAGATCTGCCAGCGTGGCGATTTTTTTGGGATTGCCCTTTGGTACGGCCACGACGGCTCGCATTTTTGCCAGCGGAATCTGCTCGGCGATCAGATGCTTTTCGCGCGCCATCGCCAGGTAACTTTCATCTGCGGGCAGGTACAGGTCACCCGTCCCGCTAACCTCGAGAGACGACAACAACGTCTGCGACGGTCCGTACTGAATCTGCACCGTGCGCTCGAACTCCTTCTCATAGTCAGCTCGGATCTCTTCGATGACGGCTCGATTACTCGCCGCACAGAACACAATGATCGCCCGCCCTGCCCTTGCCGACTGCTCCGGCTCGCGCACCATGAAAATCATCATCGCCAGGACGAGGAGCGAACTAATAAGCACCAGGTATGTGCGATTCATCGATGTTTCTTTCCCGAAGGGATCGGAATTAATTCCCCACGTTTTGGCGTGCCGAGGAATACTGGTGAATCCCAGTACGATCAAATCCCAGCATTGATGCGGGGGATTGTTTTTCAAGGCATCGGCAGAGTCGAACAATTCCCTCTACTCCCCTGCCTCCGCTCGCGCTTTCTTCATGACGCTTTCCAGAGTCACGGGAATTCCGCCCTGGCGTTTGCTTTCATCGGAGGCTTCCATGAATGCGAAGATTTCCAGCGTTTCTGCTTCGCTGACCGGAACCTTGCCGCTGCGAAAGAACTTCACGATTTCTACGATCAAGGGTTCATAGCCATCGAAGCCGCCGCCGGGCACAATGCCCTTCGTTCCGAACACTGTTGACCCGTAGCCTCGCTGGCCGTCGCGGATGCCTCGAAACGTGCCAATGCGGCCACCTTTCCAGACACCAACCGCCATGTCCGTGCCTTCGGTATGTACGCGAGTCACCGATTCACAGCCAGTGCCCATGATCGTGAACAACGGCTCGACACCGTGAATGCCGTACCAGAAGAAATCGGGGTGATGAGGTTCCAAAGCACACGGAGCGTACTGATCACAGCCCACGATCTCACCCAGTGCCGGATCCTTGCCAACATTCAGTGTTCGGGCAGCAAACCGCAGCGAGGAACTCGAAAAACATGGAACATTGTGTTCTTTAGACAGTTGAAAGATCTTGATGGCATCAACCAGCGAACCGGCAATTGGTTTATCGACATACACACGCTTACCGGCAGCGAAGACCGGACGCACCTGTTCCAGATGCGTGCGGCCATCGATACTGAGGATCATCACAACATCGACTTTCTTGATGAGTTCATCGATCGAGTCAACCATCTCAACCCCCAGCGCAACAATGCCGTCAACGCTGCTGTCGCGGATCTGGATGCTTTGAGGAATATCCTCACTGCCACCAGCATAGGCAGCCACGACTGTCATGTCGGCGAGTTCTCCGGGTGCGTCGGCGGCATTGATGATTTTCGTCCACGGCAACGCATGAGCATCACAGCCGATGATGCCGGCTTTTAATGGTGCGGGGCGTTCGTCGGCCGGTACGGTTCCGGCGATTGCAGAAAGGATGCAGGCGGCGGTGAGAATAAATCGCATGGATTTGGTGTTCAGGGGATTCATAAGTGGTTCCACTTGAAAGGGTGTTGATTGAGTTACCATTGGTACTCGATTTCCCAAAGTAGACCTCACTCTCTGAGTGAGGCAGGCCGCAAAATGCGGCCTTTGGCATTCGTCACTCAGAGAGTGGCGGCTACTATAATCGCAATTCGGCTTCCATTGGGCTAGCGCCTCGCCGCTCACTCGGTCCACGCCATATGCGTTCTCTCCAGTGACGAATTTAGAAATAACACTATCGATACACATCGGCCTGCGGATCGCCGCCGGATTTGAGGTACGCGATCACATCCAGAATTTCCTCCATCGTCAATACGTTCATCAAGCCGGACGGCATCGGTGAAAGAATGGCCGGAGTTGTTTGCTCGATTTCCGCTCGGTTAATGAGCACGGTTTCCGGGCGCAGCGAATCTGCCTGCACCGTGATGACTGTGGCGGACACGCCGACTGGTCGGCCAGTGATCACCTTGCCGGTGTTCAGCAGGTAGTTGCTGAGACGATATTTTTCGTCTATCACTTTGGATGGCAACACGATCGATTCCAGCAGCGCGCGTTCGTCAAAGCGGCGTCCGACGAACGTGAGATCCGGTCCCGTGGAATTGCCCTGTTCGCTCACACGATGGCACTTCACACACTGCGCTTTGGCCAATGCGGCGCGGCCCTGTTCCCATGACCGACCGTGATGCGATCGCGGCAGTTCCGCCTCCAGTTCTTCCCACGTCCACTGTTTGACGATTGGTGCCGGAGGCGATTCCTGCGCGCCTTTATCCTCGGTGGCGAGCGCCAGCCTTTCCAGTTGAGGTTTCAGACGTTCTTTCTCGGCATCGCTCAACGTGGCGATGGCGTCTTCACGAATATGCAGCAGAGAATCGTTCAGCAGCCTCCCGCCCCGATAGCTGCGAGCCGCCAGCAGCGAATCAAAAAACGATTCCCGCGTTTCGGTCGTCCAGCCTTCGGGGACGCGAGCCACCAGTTGCGAATAAAAGATGGCGTCTTCCTGAGTGATCGCCGTGCGGATCAATTCGACCGTGCGTGGAACCACATCCGGTGCCTGCAGATAAATCAGTAAACGGCACAATTCGCGATTCACGTAATTGCTTGTCTGCGGATACAACGGATCCAGCCGTGCCAGCACGCTGGTGCGGTCCGAATCGGAAGGACGCCCTTGACGAATGAAGCTCAACTCCCAAACGCGCAGAGCGTCCAGCAATTGCTCCCGGCTCAGCGTTTGCAACGGCAGGCGATCCAGCGCGGTCAATAGCTCGGACTGATCTTCGGCGCGTCCCAATCGTGCCAACGCCAACAGCGCGGCAATCGATGCTGTCGGACGCGATTCGTTCAACGCTCGCTCCCGCCATAGCGCCGGGTCCTGGCGTTCAACGGCCAGTCGTGCGGTAAATCGTAGCCACCGATCGTCGCTGTTCAAATGAGGCCACGCGGTGTCAACTGCGCTGGTGTCGCGCCGTCTGTGGAATTGTTCCAACTGGTGCCGCACCTCACGCGAGGAGGCGGCTTCCTGAGTCTGCTTTGTTTGTTGGTCGTTGAGTGGTTCTTCCGCGACATCTGGACCGTCGTACGTCACTCGATACAGTCCCGACTGCGAACCACGACCTCCGGTAATGAAATACATCGCTCCATCCGGCCCAAACGTCAGGTCACAGACGTTTAATGCTCCGCCTTCCAAAAACACTTTGTAGTCGCCGCCATAGCTGGCACCGCGAGGCGTCAAGCCAACCTGAAAAATGCGACCATGCTGCCAGTCTCCCATAAACAACGACTGGCGATACGGTGGTGGAAAGTTTGATCGTGTGCCGAACTCCAACCCTGTGGGCGAACTCAAGCCGGTGTCGAGCGTCGAGGGCAGGCTATCCGCGAAATATTCCGGCCACTTGCCCGTTCCCCAGCGCCAACCATATTCGCCGCCGGAGACGACATGATTCAGTCGAGTCGGGCGATACCATGGCTGTCCGACATCCCATTCCATATCGGCGTCATAGGTGAACATTTCGCCGTCGTCGTTGAAGGCTACGTCGAATTGATTGCGGAAACCGCCGGCGATGATTTCCCAGTTCTTGCCTTCGGGATCCGTCTTCGCAACATACCCCACGCGAACGTCCAGCACAGCGTCGCGCGGTTCGGGCAACAGATGGTCATTCTGAGGGTTGCGATAGGGCGAATCGGCCGCGAATCCTTCCGGAAACGCCACGTCATTGCCGTTGACAACGTACAGCATATTGTCCGGTCCCAGCACAACCTGATTGGGGCCGTGCCCGTAGCGACTTTGATAATCGAACGCTTTGAGTTCCTGCATGGAATCCAACTGATCATCACCGTTCGTATCACGCAGCCGAAAGAAGCCGCTGGTATCTGTCGCAACCACGTACAAACTGTTGTGCGCCCAGAGAATGCCGCGACAATGCTTCAACGTGTTTTCGATGACTTCAAAACGATCCACGCTGCCACGATCATCGCTCAATGACAACCGCACGACACCACGTTTATCGCGACCCAGAATCACTCGACCACGGTCGTCGAACGTCATGCTGATCCACGAGCCTTCGCCCTTTTTCGCTGATCGCAGCAATTGAGCACGAAAACCGGCGGGCAGAGAAATCGAATCCACCGGAGTCGCCTGACCACCCCCCGGCAGATCGTCATCGGCCTTCGTCTGCGCGGTGGAACCACACAGCACCAGCAGCAGCGCCAACAGAATCCAGTAGGTCCTGCCTGGGCCGCGCGACAAATAGAAGTTTGGTAAGATTTTCATTGGGTAACTCTTGGGCCGAGGCGAGTGTTGTGAGTTTGAGTTTTGATTTTATGATCTGTCGGTAAATTTGCGTTCAGGCCCGGATGGGCCGACACAACCATTGCCGGGGCCGTGAGGCCCCGGAATTTGACTCAAGAGGACCAAAGGCCCGGAGGGCTGACACAACAGAAACGGCTAAGTGCACCGAATCTGTGTCGGCCTTTCAGGCCTTTGGTTCATTGTCCAATGCCTCCGGTGGCTGACGCCACCGGCGGAGGATTTGCCGGCCCATCCGGGCCTGAATCGCATTCCTTTCGTTTCCGCAGAAAATTCCGGATGAGTATTTGATCAGCCTGCCCGTACAAAAGCGGAGCCTGGTGTTCTCAAAACGATGTTCCTTTCTGAAGAGAAATTCGCCGTTCGATTCAAAACGTAATCACGGATCCCGATTGAGCAGACTCAGTCGCGGCTGCCATCCATGCCACGGCGGCTCGCGATTCGGCTGGCGTGATTCGCGATGGAGTCTCACCAGACCGCACGCAGTTAGCGAAGTACCGCAGTTCTTTCTGCAGGATTCCCGTATAACGCCCGAACGGACGCGGCCAGTACATCGTGTCGGGCATTTTGACTCCAGCCGAATCATGAATCTCCAGCCCAGCTTCTCCACAGTTGATGTACAAAGCCCCTTCTGTGCCGATGACTTCCAGTCGAGCATCGATTGCATACGGTGTGCTCTCCGGCAGGTGCCAGACAGATTCGACCACAGCCACGGCACCGTTGTCCAGCCGTGCGATCGACCAGCCTCCATCGGGATATTTGTTCTGCCCGGGATGAACTTCCTGAGCATAAACCGTCTGCACGTTTGCCTGGCTGAACCACAGCATCAGATCGGCGTCGTGGATACCGTCA
>Ga0154020_10010758_pt1 | contig 10443 bp, 6 predicted proteins | sample Klosneuvirus_201_FD_109709 | JGI IMG/M metagenome (GOLD analysis project Ga0154020, IMG submission 109709) | Active sludge microbial communities from wastewater, Klosterneuburg, Austria - Klosneuvirus_20160825_MG | ecosystem: Engineered > WWTP > Aerobic digester > Activated sludge | place... | reverse complement strand
CTCAAGAAGATCGCCGAAGACTACGTGGTACCGTATCTCGGCTCGTTGCCCGGGATCTCGTCGGTCTCGATCAATGGCGGGGCCCGCAACGGCGTGGTGATTTCGTACGACGCCAACAAGATGCAGCAGCTGGGGCTCGATCCGGCACTGATCACCCAGGCGGTGAGTGGCGCCAAGATCTCGCAACCCATCGGCGAGATCACCACCGGCCCGTCGGTGCTCTCGGTCTCGGTGCGCGACCAGCCCAAGGCGATCGAAGACCTGGCCCGGCTTCCCATCCGCGGGCCCGGTGGAATTGTCTATTCGCTCGGTGAACTGGCCTTCATCGCCCCCGAGGAAGACAGCGAGGGACGCGCCTTCCGCTTGAATGGCCGCACCGCGGTGGGGATCTCGCTGCAGCGCGAAGCCGGCGCCGACGCCATCAAGACCGCCGCCGCGGCGCGCACCGTGCTGACCGAACTGCAAGCCAAGCTCCCGCCGGGCGTGCGCCTTGCGATTGCGCGCGACGAAAGCGAGGACCTCGCCAAGCAGCTCAACGACCTGATGCTCCGCGGCGCGATCGCCTTCGGCGCGGTCTTCCTGGTATTGCTCGCCACCATGCGCTCCCTGCCGGGTGCCACGCTGGTGCTCGGCAGCGCGGCCGTGGCGATCGCCGGCACGGCCCTCGGTCTCTATCTCTTCAAGATCCCCGCGAACATGTTGACCCTCGCGGGGCTGGCCATGGGCATCGGGATCCTGGTGCAGAACGGGCTGGTGGTGGTGGAGCGGTTGCGGCACGTGGCCAATACCGCCGATGCGCGCGCCGAGGCCGGGCGCGCGATCACGCCGGCGGTGGTGGGCTCGACGCTCACCACCGCGGTGGTGCTCTTCCCCTTCCTCTACCTGCAGGGCAACACCCGCGCGGCCTTCGTGCCGTTCGCCGCGGCGTTCCTGATGGCGCTCTTCTGGTCGGTCGGCACGGCATTGATTCTGGTGCCCGCGGTGGGTCAGGGTGGCAACCGTCGGGTGCACGGCTGGCCGAGGCTGTCGCGCGTCTACGAGCGCGTGGTCAACCGCCTGCTGCGCTGGCGCTGGGTCACCGTGGGCGTCACGGTCGCCACCATCGGCGTGCTCACCTGGGGCTTCATCACCAAGGTGCCACGCAACAGCTGGGGTGGCTGGGGTGGCGGCGAGCGGAGCACCATCAGTGCCGGCGTCTCCTTCCCGCGTGGCTCCGATCCGGCGCAGATCGAGCGGCTGGTGCGCGAGCTCGAGTCGGTGGCGGTGGGCCGCGAGGGCGTGGCGCTGGTGACCGCGAATGTCTCGCCATCGGGTGGCCAGGTGGTGGTGGAGTTCACCCCCGAGGGCTCGCTCGGCGATGCCCCGTATGTGGTCTACGAAGAGCTCGTCCAGCGCTCGGTGCTGATCGGCGGCACCAACTCCGTCAATGTCTCGCCACCGAAGGGCGCCCAGGGCTACTACAACAGCTCCGGCGGTGGAATGGGGCCGAGCCGGCGCATCCGCATTCTCGGCTATTCCTACGACGGCGTGCTGCAGGTGGCGCTCGACCTGAAGCGGCGGCTCTCGGGCATCCCGCGCGTCCGCAAGGACGAGATCAACGTCAATGCCGGGATGGGGTGGAACCGCGAGAAGTCGGTCTCCATCGCGATGCAGCCGGATCGCGCCGCGCTCGATCGGATCGGCGCCACGGCGCAGGACTACGCCGGCTCGGTGGCGCGCCAGGTGCGTGGTGCCACCGGCGGGACGAGGCTCGAGATCGGCGATGAGACGGTGGACGTGGTGGTCCGCTCGATCGGCACGCAGGAGCGCACCATGGTGCAGCTCGGCGAAGGCCTCGTCTCCAACCCGACCCGTTCGCCGATCCGGATCAGCGACGTGAGCGCGGTCTCCGAAGTCGAGGGACTCGCCACCATCCAGCGCGAGGACCAGCAGTACATCCGGGTCCTCTCCTACGACTTCCGCGGCCCGCAGAAGCTCGCCGACCGCACCCACAAGGCCTTCATGGAGTCGATCTCGGTCCCGGCCGGATATGTGGTGGAAGACGAGGTCGGCAACTGGGGCGAGGACGAGAGCGCCAAGGGCCTCTGGTACGTCTTCGCGATCGGCGTGGCGCTGGTGCTGCTCGCGGTGGCGCTGGTGTTCGACTCGACCTGGGCGGCGTTGATGGTCTTCCTCTCGCTGCCGATTGCCCTCGGCGGCGTGGTGGCGGCGTTCTGGGTCACCAAGTCGGCCTTCACCCGCGAGGCTGCCGTCGGGGTGATCCTGGTGGTCGGGCTCGCGGTGAACCAGTCGATCCTGCTGATTGACGCGGTGCTGCAGGCGCGCCGCCGCCATGGCGAGACGCCTGCGAACGGCGCCGACGTGATGCGCGCCGCCCTCGACCGCGCCGGGATGATCGTCCTGGTGACCCTCACCACGCTCGCCTCGCTGATCCCGATGGCCTGGGGGAGCGCGGCCACCACGCTCTTCGGCGCCATCGCACTGGCCACCGCCGGCGGCACCGTGGCGGGAACGATCGGGGCGATGTTCCTGATGCCGGCGTTCGTGATGGGGTGGCGGCGCCGAGCCGCGGCCTTCAGCCGCGGTGAGGGGTGAGGGGTGAAGGGGGGGTGAACGGTGAACGGTGAACGGGAGTTGTCATCCCGAGCGAAGCGAGGGACCTGCGTGACTGTGAATGCACCAAGCCCAGGCGCATTCGCCTGCACGTAGGTCCCTCAGTTGCTTCGCTCCTTCGGGATGACGGAGCTCCCCCTCCCCCCTCACCCCTCACCCAGCGCGGCCGACGGCCGCGCCCCGTTCACCGTTCACCGTTCACCCCCGCGGCCTGACGGCCGCGGCAGGAGAGTTCATTCGGTAAGTTCCGCTCCCACAACCACTTAGGAATCCGCCGCCGGCTTGGTTCCGGGCCGAGGGGGGGCTATATTTCCCCGGTTCCGTCCGATTCCCTCGGACGCTGACCAACCCCCACGTCTCCCGGACTCATGACCGCACCGAATTCGCGCGAACGGATCCTCCCGCGCCTGATCGAAGACGAGATGCAGCAGTCGTTCATCAACTACTCGATGAGCGTCATCGTCTCGCGCGCACTGCCCGACGTCCGGGACGGACTCAAGCCGGTCCATCGTCGCATCCTCTACGCCATGAACGAGCTCGGCCTCATCCCCAACCGCGCCTACAAGAAGTCGGCGACGGTCGTGGGCGACGTGCTCGGCAAGTACCACCCGCACGGCGACTCCTCGGTGTACGAGGCGATGGTGCGCATGGTGCAGGACTTCTCGCTTCGCTATCCGATGGTCGATGGCCAGGGCAACTTCGGCTCGGTCGACGGCGACCCGGCGGCCGCCTATCGGTACACCGAAGCGCGGATGACGCGGATCGCCCTCGAGATGCTCGAGGACATCGACAAGAACACCGTCGACTTCCAGCCGAATTTCGACGACCAGCGCGAGGAGCCGACGGTCCTGCCGTCGAAGATCCCCAACCTGCTGATCAACGGATCGAGCGGCATCGCCGTCGGCATGGCGACCAACATGCCGCCGCACAACCTGCGCGAGGTCGCCAAGGCGCTCGGCGAGTTGGTGAAGAACCCCGATTGCACCGTCGACGACCTCCTCAAGCACGTGAAGGGGCCCGACTTCCCGACGGGCGGCTACATCTACGGCGAGGCGGGGATCCGCGAGGCCTACGAGACGGGCCGTGGCCGCGTCATCATGCGCGCCCGGGTGCAGATCGAGGAGAATGAGCGGACCGGCCGCAACGCGCTGATCATCACCGAGCTGCCGTACCAGGTGAACAAGGCCAACCTCACGATCGCCATCGCCGACCTCGCGTCCGAGAAGAAGATCGAGGGGATCAGCGGCGTCCGCGACGAGTCCGATCGCGAGGGCATGCGGCTGGTGGTCGAGCTCAAGCGCGACGCGATCGCGCAGGTGGTGCTCAACCAGCTCTACAAGCACACCGCGATGCAGTCCACCTTCGGCGTGATCAACCTGGCGCTGGTCAACGGCGCCCCGAAGGTCATGGCCCTCAAGGAGATCCTCGGCCACTTCATCGAGCACCGCCACCAGGTGATCGTGCGGCGGACCGAGTTCGACCTCGCCGAGGCGAAGAAGCGCGAGCACATCCTCGAGGGGCTCAAGATCGCCGTCGACAACATCGACGAAGTGATCGCGATCATCCGGTCCTCGGCCGACACCGGCGAGGCCGATCGCCGCCTGCGGGACCGGTTCGCCCTCTCCGAGCTGCAGGCCGACGCGATCCTCAACATGCGCCTCGCCAAGCTCACCGGGCTGGAGATCGACAAGCTCGAGGCCGAGCTCGCCGAGGTGCGCGCCACGATCGCCGAGCTGCAGAGCATCCTCGATTCGCGCGAGAAGCGGATGGGCATCCTGCTGGCCGAGGTCGAGGAAGTGGCGACCACGTACGGCGACGCACGCCGCACCGAGATCCTCCGCGACCAGGGTGAGTTCTCGGTCGAGGACCTGATCGCCGAAGAGGACATGGTCATCACCATCTCCCACACCGGCTACATCAAGCGGATCCCGGTCAGCACCTACCGCAAGCAGCGTCGCGGCGGGCGCGGGCTCACCGGCATGGAGACCAAGGAGCTCGACTGGGTCGAGACGCTCTTCATCGCGTCCACCCACGACTACCTGATGTTCTTCTCCGACCGCGGCACCGTGTACTGGCTCAAGGTGCACGAGATCCCGCAGGGCGGCCGCGCCGCGCGCGGGAAGCCGGTGGTCAACTGCATCAACATCCGCGAGGGCGAGCGCATCGCCGCGCTGGTGCCGGTGCGCACCTTCGGCGACGACGAGTGGCTGATGTTCGCCACCCGCAACGGCACCGTGAAGAAGACGGTGATGTCGGCCTACGGGAACGTCCGCACCGTCGGCATCAACGCCATCAACATCGAGGCCGACGACGAGCTGATCGACGTCCAGAAGACGCGCGGCAACGACGACATCGTCCTCGCCACGTCGTCGGGGATGTCGATCCGCTTCCACGAGAGCGACGTCCGCGAGATGGGACGCGCCACCGGCGGCGTGAAGGGCATCGAACTGGGTGTCGAGGACCGCGTGATCGGCATGGTGGTGGTGCGCGAGCGCGCCGAGCTGCTGGTGGTCTCCGAGAAGGGGATCGGCAAGCGCTCCCTCATCGGCGATTACCGCGTGCAGAAGCGCGGCGGCAAGGGGATCATCACGATGCAGCAGACGCCCAAGACGGGCCGCCTGATTGCGCTCAAGGACGTCCTCCCCGAGGACGAGCTGATGATGATCACCAAGGGCGGCGTCATCATCCGCTGCCCGGTTGAAGGGATCCGCGTCAGCGGCCGCAACACGCAGGGCGTCAAGCTGATGAACCTCGACACCGACGACCGCATCGTGGACGTGGCGCGCGTGCAGAAGGAAGACGACGACGCCGAAGGTGCCGAGGGTCTCGACGGCGGCGAGGACGCAGCCGCGGACGGCACCGAGGCGTGACCGGACCCACGCTCGCCGACCTCCGGGAGGCGCAGGCCGGCCTCCTCGGCGTCGCCGAGCGCACTGCGTTGCTGCCGCTCCCGGGCGATCGGCCGGTGCGCCTCAAGGCCGAGTTCCAGCAGCCGATCGGGGCGTTCAAGATCCGTGGCGCGTGGACCGCAGTGCGCCGCCTGCCGGACGCCGGCCGCGCCCGTGGCGTCGTCACCTCGTCGAGTGGCAACCACGGGCTCGGGGTGGCCTTTGCCGCACAACGCCACGGCATCCCCGCCGTGGTGGTCATGCCCGAATCGGCACCCGCCGTGAAGGTCGCCGGGGTCAAGGCGCTCGGCGGCGAGGTGCTCCAGGTCGGCAAGGTGCGCGGCCCCGAACAGACCGAGGCCGCCGAACGCCTGATGGCCGAGCGCGGTCTCTGCTTCATCCCCCCCTACGACCACCCCGATGTCATCGTCGGACAAGGCACGTGCGGACTGGAGATCCTCGAGGAGTGGCCGGACGTCGGCACCCTCGTGGTGCCGGTCGGCGGTGGCGGGTTGCTGGCCGGCATCTGCGCCGCGGTCCGGGCATCTCGCCCCGGAGTCCGGGTGGTCGCCGTGGAACCGAGCGGGGTCCCCAAGCTCTCGGCGGCGCGGACGGCGGGGCACCCCGTGGATTTGGCCTCTGGTGGCACGAGTCTGGCCGACGGGTTGTTGACGCGCTCGGTGGGCTCCCTCACCTGGCCGTTGATCGCACCGACTTTGGCCGAGGTGGTTGCCGTGACCGACGACGAGATCCGCACGGCAATGCGTTGGCTCGCGGGCCATGGTCTCAGGGTGGAACCTTCGGGAGCCGTCACCACTGCGGCCTGGCTCGCCGGACGGCTCGACGGCCACGACGCGATCGCGTTGGTGGCCACCGGCGGCAACGTCGACCCGGCCCGCTACGACGAGTTGATCGGGTGATGATGGCGCTCAATCCGCGGTTGCTCCTCGCCACCGAGGACAACGCGCTCGCGCGCACGCTGTCGTGGGTGCTCAAGGAGAACGGCTACGACATCGTGACCGCCATCGGCGGCCCGCAACTCCTCGAGCGCCTCGAGCAGGAGGAGTACGATCTCCTCATCCTCGACATTGGTGGCGCCGACGCGGGCACGCTCGATCGCGTGGCGCGCGTCCGCGAGGACATGCGCGTGCGCGATGTCCCGCTGCTGATCCTCACCGACCCCGACTTCGATCCCGCGCGGCTCATGTCGCAGACCCTCGGCGCGGCCGACGTGGTCCAGCGGCCGTATCGGGTCCGCGAACTCCTCGCCCGCATCAAGGCCCACCTGCGCGTCGGGCGCGAGCTCAACCGGGCCCGCGCCGAGGCGCGCTCGCGCAACGAGCTGGTGGCGATTCTGCGCGAGGTCACCGCCTCGCTCGATCCGCAGGAGATCTACCAGATCCTCGTGCGCCGCGTGGCGACCGGCCTGCGCATCGCGCGCTGCTCCGTGGTGCTCGCCAATCCCGGCGACGCCGAGGGCACCGTGGTCGCGGCCTTCGAGAACCCGACGCTGCGCGACCTCCGGGTGCACCTCGACAAGTATCCCGAGATCAAGCGCGCCATCCTCACGGGCGAGACGGTGCTCGTGGCCGACGTCGAGCAGGATCCGCTCTACCAGGAGGTCCGCGGCACCTGGAGTCCGGGCACCTCCGACGGGCGCACCCGCTCGGTGATTGCCCTCCCCTTCTCGCTCAAGGGCCAGACGGCCGGCGTCTTCTTCCTGCGCACCACCGCCGACGATCCGCCGCTCAATCCACTCGACCTCGGGTTCGCCGAGCAGGTGATCGAGGCGGCCGTGACCGCACTCGAGAAGGCGTACGACCTCGAGCAGGCGCACAACGGCAACGCGCAGCTCCGCGAGCTGGCCGACACCGACCCGCTCACCGGCGCCGGCAACCGTCGCAACCTCGAAGAGCGCCTCGCCGAAGAGCTCGAGCGTGCACGCCGCTACGACCAGGTCGTCACCACGGTGCTGCTCGACGTGGACGACTTCAAGCGGATCAACGACTCGCGCGGCCACCAGGCCGGCGACCGCGTCCTGATCGACCTGGTGGCGATGCTCCGCCGCGAACTGCGCACCATGGACTTCCTCGGCCGCTATGGCGGCGAGGAGTTCATGATCCTGCTCCCCGAGACCGGCAGCACCGGCGCGCGCATCTTCACCGACCGGATCCTCCGCCGCATCGCCAACCACCAGTTCGGCAGCGATGCCTCGCCGATCTCCGTCACGGTGAGTGCCGGCCTCGCGACCTTTCCCGACGAGCGCGCCACCGACGCCGCCTCGCTGCTGAAGCTGGCCGACGAGAATCTCTACAAGGCGAAGCAGGCGGGACGGAATCGGTATCGGGACTGAGATGTGAGTCGTGAGTCGTGAGTCCTGAGAGGGTGTCATCCTGAGCGAAGCCCCGCCCCCGGAGGGCGGCGGGGCGCAGTCGAAGGACCTCTTCACCCTGCACGACTTACGACCTACGACCTACGCGACATGACACCAAGCCCCACCTCTCCACGGAGCCCCCACCCCATGCGCATCCTCCCCGTCCTCATGCTCCTGACTGGCCTCGGCGCTGGCGTCCTCCTCGCGCGCCGTGACGGCCCGACCTCGGTGACCCCGCACGGCGTCACCACCCACGGCGAATACGTCGCCTTTGCCAACGCCAAGGGCGATTCGGTGCGCGCCTACGTGGCCTATCCGGAACGGCAGGGGAAGGCCCCGGCGATCATCGTGATCCACGAGATCTTCGGACTCACCGACTGGGAGCCGACGGTGGCCGACGACTACGCCCGCAAAGGCTACGTGGCGATCGTCCCCGACCTGCTCTCCTCGCGCTTCGGTTCGACCCGCGCGCTCGGCGATTCGGCGCGACGCATGGTCGGGACGCTGGTGCGCGAGGACGTGGTGCGTGACCTCGACGCGACCTACGAGTACATCGCCACCCGCCCCGCCACCAATCCGGACCGGATCGGCACCATCGGCTTCTGCTGGGGCGGTGGCACGGTGTGGAACTATGCCGCGAGCAATTCGAAGCTGAAGGCGGCCGTGGTCTGCTACGGCCCGCTCGCCGACACCGCCCTCCTGCGCACGGTGAAGGCACCGGTGCTCGGCGTGTATGGCCAGAACGACGGCCGCGTGAACAACTCCCTTCCCCAGGTCGCGGAGATGATGAAGACGCTCGGGAAGTCGTTCGTGGCGGACTCCTATCCGGGCACGGGACACGGCTTCCTCAAGCCGGGACGCACCGGCAACGGCACGCCGGCCGCCGCCAAGGCGCAGGCCGACATCGACGCCTTCTTTGCCAAGCAGCTCGAGGGCAAGTGAAGCGCATTGCCTTGCTGTTGCTGCTCGGCACGGCGGGCTGCAACTTCTCGCCGCTCATGAACAGGATCGAGGTCGGCCAGGAGCCGTTCGTCGTCGTCGTGGGCGAGGGTGCCGACGGGCGCGCCGATCTCTTCGCGGTGAGTTCCGGCGGGGGCGAGATGACCCAGCTCACCTACACCACGCTGCTCGAGGTGGGCCCGCGACTCACGCCCGAGGGGGCGCTCCTCGGCTTCATCCGGATGCGCGATACCCTCGTCGGCACGCCGCGCGAGGTCGTGGTGATGAACCTGCTGAACGGATCGGAACGGCGGATGGATCTCCCCGAGGCCGCGGGCCAACCCCAGGCCCTCGGCTGGAGCGACGACCAGGCCACGCTCTACGTGCAGACCGACCGTGGCCGCTGGGCGCTCGCCGCCCCGCCGGCCGACCCATCCGCGCGCGAGGTCCCGGCGACCGACGCCGCGGCCGACACCGCGCTCACCCTCTGGCTCGGCACGCCGCGCTTCGCGCGCGCCATCGAGTGCGGCACCGGCGTCTGCGCGGTGACGGCGCGTGGCGACACCGCCTCGCTCGCCCCGGCGGGGCGCGATCCGATGCGATGGGGCAACGACTCGGTGGCGTGGTTCGTAGGGGAGCGGCTGATGGTGCGATCACTCGGCCCGGGACTGTCGCGGCGGGTCGAATGGACGCGGGCGCCGACCGGGGTGCGTGACGGCGCCTACGCGGCGGGCGTGCCGCCCGTCAAGGAGCCTTAGCTCCGGGTGTAGAAGACGAAGTCCTCGAGGTGCTGGATCTTGGCGGCCTTCTCGGCAAGCTCATGCGCCAGCAGGTCGCCGGTGGTCACCACGCCGGCGACCGCGTCACCGTCCAGCACCGGCAAGTGGCGGATCCGCCGCTCGCTCATCAACTGCCCACAATCGGCCAGCGTCGCGTCCGGCGTCGCGGTCACCAGCGCCGTCGTCATCACCTCGGCGACGGTGGTGCCGCCCGGCAGCTTGTCGGCCGCCACCACGCGACGCATCAGGTCGCGCTCGGTGAAGATCCCCACCACCCGACCGTTCTGGCTGACGAGCACGCTGCCCGTGCCTGCTTCGTTCATGACCTGCGCCGCGTCGCGGACGGTCGAGGTGGGTTCGACCATCAAGACCTTGTGACTGCCCTTGGCGGCGAGGAGCTCGCGCACGGTGACCATGATCAGTTCCGGGTTATGGGGTGTCTCCGATAGTACCCACCTCCGGCCCAAGGTGCCAGAGCAGCCCCGTCGTCGGCCCCCGCATCGCAGTAGATTTCCCCGGTTCGCGCGGCCACGGAGGCCGCTAAGCCTCTCTCCAGGACCTGCCCGCCCATGACTCGCTTGCTCGAGTGCGTGCCGAACTTTTCCGAGGGGCGTGACCCCCGGATCATCCAGCAGATCACCGACCGCATCGCCGCCGTGGAGGGGGTCCGCCTCCTCAACGTCGACCCCGGCAAGGCCACCAACCGCACCGTCGTCACCTTTGTCGGCGCCCCCGAGGCGGTCGTGGAAGCGGCGTTCCAGGCCATCAAGGTGGCCGGCGAGCTGATCGACATGCGGCACCACAGCGGCGAGCATCCGCGCATGGGGGCCACCGACGTCTGCCCGCTGGT
>Ga0154020_10010757_pt1 | contig 10443 bp, 10 predicted proteins | sample Klosneuvirus_201_FD_109709 | JGI IMG/M metagenome (GOLD analysis project Ga0154020, IMG submission 109709) | Active sludge microbial communities from wastewater, Klosterneuburg, Austria - Klosneuvirus_20160825_MG | ecosystem: Engineered > WWTP > Aerobic digester > Activated sludge | place... | reverse complement strand
TTGCTATACAAATCAATAAACGAAGGATAGATGTGTTTACCTTTCAGATCCACAACTACCGCTTCTTTAGGTATAGAAGCTTTTTCTGAAACCGCAAGTATTTTCCCGTCTTGAATAACTAAAACACCATTATTAAGTGTTATTTCATAGTCAATATGAATAACCGCATTTGTAAAAGCATAAATTGTGTGAACGGGATTCGGGGCTCCGTTGGTTGGGAAGGTGGTTTGCGATATAACATTTTTATTGCAAAATGAAATAAATGCACAGGCGAAAATTAATCTTTTTAACATCGTTTTATAAAGTATCCAAATATAAGATAAATTGTTAATTTTGGATAATATATTAAAATTATGAGCGAAATATTAGCATTAACACACCGGATTTCCGTAACACTTTTCTTCCTTATTTATGTAATGAAAACAATTTTGTTGTTGAGCAACAAGCAGGATCTTCTGCAAAAATTAACTAAAATTACAAAGGTGCCTGAAATGATAGTAAGTGCTTTGTTTTTAATTACAGGTGTTTACCTGATGACTCAGTTGCCTGAAATAAAAGCTATCACATGGATTAAGGTGGTACTTGTTTTAGCTTCAATACCACTTGCTATTATTGGATTCAAAAAAGGAAATAAAATTCTTGCGGCCCTTTCACTTTTACTAATCACAGCATCTTACGGGCTTGGCGAAGTTTCTAAGAAAAAACGTGAAAAAGGAGAATCAGTTGCTAGCACTGTAAATAGTGGCTCTGAATTATATACGTTAATATGTGCTTCTTGCCATGGCGCAGATGGAAAAGCAGGTTTGTCGGGCGCTACAGATTTATCAAAAACCATGATGGATGCAGCAGCCATTAAGCAAACAGTAATTAACGGGAAGGCCACAATGCCAAAAGTAGAAATGAGTGAGGGGCAGGCATTGGCAGTTGCGGCATATGTTGAAGCTAACATTAAAGGAAAATAAGTTTTAATGAAACCTGATTCTGAATCCACGTCCGGAAAGCCACCTTTAGCTGTACTCGTAGGGGTTATTTCAAAACTTCAGGATGAGGATCATTCAAAGGAATTTCTGGAAGAGCTTGAGTTTTTAGCCGAAACATATGGAGTAAAAACGCTTAAATGGTTTACACAAAAACTCGAAAAGCCTGATAAGTCAACTTTCATTGGTAAGGGAAAACTGGAAGAAATAAATAAGTTTGTTAAAGAAAACAATGTTGACGTTATTATTTTTGATGACGAACTCTCTCCTTCGCAACAACGGAATTTAGAAAAGGCTGTAGGCAAAAAAATTTTAGACCGCACCACGCTTATTCTTGAAATATTTTCTCAAAGAGCACAAACCGCGCACGCCAAAACACAAGTTCAGTTGGCGCAATATCAATATTTATTACCAAGGTTAACAGGGATGTGGACCCACTTAGAGCGCCAGCGCGGAGGAACAGGAACCAGGGGAGGGGCAGGTGAAAAGGAAATTGAAACCGACCGACGGATCACGCGTGATAAGATTGCAGCACTTAAAGATCACTTAAAGACCATTGATAAACAAATGGCCACACAACGTAAGAACCGTGGGGATATGATCCGCGTGGCTTTGGTTGGATATACCAATGTAGGCAAATCAACTATCATGAATTTGTTAAGCAAAAGCCAGGTTTTTGCTGAGAATAAATTATTTGCCACCCTTGATACAACCGTTAGGAAAGTGACCATTGATAATTTGTTTTTTTTATTAAGTGATACTGTAGGATTCATCAGAAAATTACCTACACAGCTGGTAGAAAGTTTTAAATCTACATTGGATGAAGTGCGTGAGGCCGATATTTTATTGCATGTAGTAGATATTTCACATCCGAATTTTGAAGATCATATTAATGTGGTTCGCGAAACGCTTAAAGAAATTGGAGCCGGTGAAAAAACAACACTGTTAATTTTCAACAAGATCGATGCTTTTACTTACGAAAAGAAGGATGAGGATGATTTAACGCCGGTTACAAAAAGAAATTTGTCGATGGACGACCTCAAGAAAACCTGGATGGGTTCACTAAATGGTCCATGCATATTTATTAGCGCACAGGATAAAATCAACCTAGACGAATTAAAATCAACCGTTTATAAAATGGTGAAAGAAATGCACGTGAAAAGGTATCCGTATAATAACTTGCTCTATTAAAAAATGAATGTTGAATTCAGATACGCGACATTGGAAGATTTGCCGTTAATAGTGCAAACCTATAATTCAACAGTTGCTTCAAGGGTAGTTACCGCTGACCTAGAGCCGGTAACCGTTATTAGTAAGTTGCAGTGGTTTAATTCGCATTCGAATACTAAGCGTCCTTTATGGATCGTGTTATGCAATAATGAATATGCGGGATGGATGAGCTTTAATTCGTTTTACGGAAGACCGGCATATGATTCAACAGTAGAGGTAAGTATATATTTGGAAGAAAATTTCAGAGGGAAAGGATTAGGTAAAATTTGCCTTCAAAAAGCAATTTATAGCTGTGGCGATTTAAAAGTTAAAAATCTTTTGGGTTTCATTTTCGGTCATAACGAAGCCAGCCTAAAATTATTTAAAGAATTCGGTTTTGAAACCTGGGCCCATTTGCCTGGCGTGGCCATTATGGATGATGTAGAAAGAGATTTGATTATATTAGGAAAAAAAATAGCCTGAGGATAAATCAGGCTATTTTTTAAAAGACTACAGTAACTATTTAGCAGTTTCTTCTTTCTTCCCTAAAAGGGCAATTTTAAACGCTACTCCGAAGTTAAATTCAATTCCGCCCATATTCCAGGTTGCACCGTCAGCTTCGGTGTAAAGCTTGCCGTTTGCGTCAATCATTTCAATATTATTGCTTAATAAATGTTTATTATAAGCTAAACGTAAGAACATGCCCACGTATTTTCCAAAGTAAAGATGAGGTGTAACATGCACGCGGATAAGCCCACCTTTAGCAGATAAGCTTTCAAGCGTTCCTGAATTTGTTTTCATACTGCTGATTCCATAGCCACCACCTATTATCAAATCAAATTTATCTTTCTTATTGGCTAAATGAAGGTTTACCATTCCAGCAATGTCATTCCCGCGTATTTTGCCTCCATTATAAGGGCCATAAGTACCACGTCTGTAATGAACGCCAACACCCAATAAACGTAATAATCCAAATTCAACATTAACTGAAGGTAGGGAGCCAACAATAGCAAGTCCTGTAATATCTTTTCCGTTTACAGGAGAATGAGATTGGATGCCATACATAGCAAATCCAACACCGGCATCGCCAGCTATTGTGCCAAAACCAAATGATTGAGCACTTAAATTGTTCTTACAATTAGCAGCTATTAGTAAAGCCGTTATGATAATAATTTTTTTCATAGGATTAAAATTTATACAACAAATGTAAAAATAGGATTTGACTTGAGTAACCTAAAATGAAAAATCCGCAAAAGGTTATTAACTGCCCATTATTGGTTTGGCATCCAGCGAACGCGAGTCTAAAGCATCACGCAAGCCGTTTCCAACTAACATAAATGCAAGAACTAAAAGCATGATGGCTACACCCGGTATAAATGCCAGATAAGCTTTATCAACCAAAACATAACCGCGGTGGGCATTAATCATTTCTCCCCATGATGGGGTAGGAGGTTGCGCGCCAATTCCTAAAAAGCTTAATCCTGCTTCAGTTAATATAGCGGAAGCGAAATTAGAAGCTGCAATAACAATTACAGGCCCCATTACGTTTGGTAAAATATGACGGATAATAATGCGCATATTTTTATAACCTAAAGCACGTCCTGCCTCCACAAATTCTTTTTCGCGGATACTTAATATTTGTCCGCGGACAATACGAGCGACATCCACCCACATGGTTAAGCCTACAGCGATAAATACCTGAAAAATACCTTTTCCTAAAACTAAAGTAATTGCAATCACCAATAGTAATGTTGGAATTGACCACACCACGTTAATGTTCCACATAATCAATTCATCAATTTTGCCACGGTAATAGCCAGCCATTGCGCCAAGTAAAATTCCTATGACAATGGAAATAATTACTGAAATAAATCCAACGCTTAACGAAATTCTTGTACCAATCATTAACCTGCTAAGTAAATCCCTTCCGGCTAAATCAGTACCTAGCAAGAATGTTTTGCTTTTTATATGATCTTTACCAATCAAATCAACTAACTCAGGTATTGTTTTTTTAACTTTTTCGCCGCTACTAATAAGCGTGAATTCAAGAGTATTGGCGGCTTTATCGTAATTTATTTTTTCATTTGGATTCACATCGTACACCACATCAGCAAGGTTGTAAGGAATCTTATTTCCTTTGTTAGGCGAATAGCCTGTGTATTCTTCAATAACGATATCGGGACCAACAAAATGATAATCGTAAATAGCAACTGATGAGAATTCACTGGTTTGACCGACAAACATTTTGGTGAAAAAATTTCCTGAGCGGATAAGCTCATTCTTTTTCATCATTAAAAGTTTAATGGTGAAACCTGGATGTTTGATGTGCAATTCAGGTTTTTGATCGTTAGCGAAAGGCGTGGAGTCAGGAGTAATCGCATAACCTAAGATGGAGACAATACTGGCTAAACCAATTATAATCAAACCCGCCATAGCAAGCCCATTTCTTCGAAACCGTTTCCAGGTTTGTTTAGAGAGAGACTCAGCTTCAAAATCGGCTATACTTTTCTTTTTAAAAAGCAATTTATTTCCAGTTTGGTTTTATTATAAAGCTTAAAACAGCGGTTACAACGGTGTAAATACTGTAAACCAGCGCGCATGGTAAAAACCACAACCAATTTACACTTACCCTAAAGTAACGTGAGGCTAAAAATAACAACAAAAAGTCAATTAAAAGCCGTGAGAAAATAAAAATTACAGCTATAGCCTCCATATGAAGGGTGCTAAAATGAAGAAAAACGATCAAAATGCTCCAAAAGTGGACAAAAAGCACTAAAAAACCCAAAAAATGATTGAATTTGTTAGGATTTTGACCAATTTTTGAGGTCCATCTGATCTTCTGGGACAACAATTCCCCAATATTATTTAGGGGGTATGTATAAACTATAGCGTCATTTTGCTTCAAGTAAGCTACCAATTGAGAATCAACTGCCTTAACGTCTTCTAAAAATAATACATCGTCACCCGATGCTATATTTTCGTGTTTTTTGTAGCCGTTTATTTTATTAAAAACCGATTTTGTAAAAGCCAGGTTGGCCCCGTTGCATAAAAAGGGCTTGCCAAAAAAGGAATAGCCACCGCTAATGATAGTTAAGGCTGCATTTTCGAAATATTGCAATTGACCTAATAAGTTATTTTTAGTCTGAAAATTAACTGGCGCAATTATGAATTCTTTTTTGCTGACTTCATGAAAATCAACAATTGTCTTAAGCCATAAATTGCTTTGTGTGAATGTGTCAGCATCGCGTGTAATAATTAAATCACCACTGCATAAGTTGATGGCTTTTGTAATAGATTTTTTCTTCCCTGTTTTTTCTGTATTGGAAATAATTCGATATTTAAGTTTAGAAGACTTTAAAATATTTTCGGCAATGAACACCGTGCGGTCAGAGGAAGCATCATCAATCAGTATCAGTTCCACCAAAGAAAAATCAAAACTTTGTTCCATTATTGAAGTTAAACAACGCTCAATGTTAACTTCTTCGTTTCTCGCACAAATGATAATACTGGTTTTGGTAAAATTTTTATGCTTAGGGTTGGATTTAAATGTTCTGGTTTTAATAAACCCTATTACGGCATAAAGCAAAACACTGGCATATAGCCAGATCATAATAGTGGTTATTAATTCTAAGACATCTTTCATTTTTTGAATAATGAAAACTCAAATTTTTCTTTCACAATAATAATGTAACCGACTATACTTGGTAAAACCACATTGAGTACCCATAGTAAAATAGCAGTTATTACCAATGCCATTTCAGGCACATTGCTGCCCGAAAAAACGAACAAAGCAATTGCTGAACGGATAGCGGCTTCTATAAAACTAATCATTGGTAAAATGGTTGTGAGTAAAAAATAGATACAAATACCGGCTACCAGTTGTGAGGTAATAGCATCAGAATAAAAAATTTTAATCAGTAATACAAACTGGAATGTGAATACAACATAACGGATGACAGAAAAAGCGAAGAGTTTAAAAATTATATTTTTTGTGAAAGTATAGGGTTCTGCATTATGCCCTAAGCTTCTTTCAAACTTCTTTACTATCCATTTTTGTATATAATGAAAACGTGTAATAAAAAACGTGAATACACTTAGCAGCACAATACAAAAGAGTCCTGTTAAAAAAGTTTTAGTGTTGCTTGTGTCTAATTTATCCTGATAAAAAACGATAACGGCCATGGCACCAAATAAAATAGTTATAGCCAATTGAAACATGCCGTTCGCAAAATGAAGCAAGGTAATTGTGGTGCGGTGTTGAGGCGTGAAAAACAAAATCTTCGCCAGGAATTCGGTGGCCCTTCCCGGTGCCAGATTGCCAACGCATAGTCCGGCATAAACTGATTTGGAAGCAGTGCCATAAGAAACCTGCTCGACAGGTGCAGTTATCATTTGCCATTTATAACTTTCGATACCCCAGTTAATGGGCACAAAAATTAAACAACAAAACAATAAAATATAGGCGCCCAGAGAAGATAGTGAAGACTGAATGACAATTAATTTTTCTGCAGTAAACTCACTTTGTAGGCGGTCGTAAATAAAATAAAAACTAAGAAGGCCAACGGCGATCTTAATAACCCAACTGATAATATTTTTGTAAGAGCTTAACAAAGGCAATAATATTCGCCTAAATTTACGTTATAATTAGCAAATGTCCACCGACCGTATCATATTAGGTATTGACCCAGGAACCATTATTATGGGATATGGCTTGATTCATATAAAAGGCAATAAACCTGAGTTGATCAGTACTGGTATTATTAAGCTGGAAAAACTCGACGATCATGCCTTGCGCTTGCAAAAAATATTTGAGCGTACTGTTGGAATTATTGAAGAATATAAGCCAGATGAGCTAGCCATTGAAGCACCATTTTTTGGGAAGAATGTGCAAAGTATGTTGAAATTAGGGAGAGCGCAGGGCGTGGCCATTGCAGCTGCTTTAAGTAAAAACATTCCAATCACCGAATACTCACCTAAGAAAATAAAAATGAGTATCACAGGTAACGGGAATGCCAGTAAAGAACAAGTGGCGGCCATGTTGCAGCAATTATTGAAATTCAACAACACACCATCACATTTAGATGCCACCGATGCTTTGGGCGCAGCCATGTGTCATTATTTTCAAAACAGCAAAGCCGTTGGCACTAAAAAATCTTATACAGGATGGAAAGCATTTTTAGCAGATAATCCTAAGAGGAAGGCGTAGTTGGTTTTTACATGTAAATTTTGTAGCTTTAAGAATAATAATGATAAGGGCTATTTTTTTATTTATTTTTTATTGGCTTAGCCAGGTTGTATTCGCGCAGGCATTAAAAGTTGGCGATGTGAATTGCAACTATAGACTCATTAATTATTATTTTAATCCTATTTGCCCACAGTATGTTAATTCAACTGATTCCTATACTATCGATGTAGATGGTGATTTAATGGCTGACATAAGAATTAACAGCTTATGTGGTTGGTATTTTGCAAATCCATTCTGGATTAATACTTCAGAAATGAACATTAATTCGCCTAGTGGTTACGAGTTTGTTCATTCTAATTTACCAACAGTATCAAACCAAACTATTGGAACAGTTTTGAATAACAGTTTAAATTGGGGAGGTTCCGGTATGTGCGGAACCCCTTCGAATATTGCTTTCAGAAAAATTTTGTTAGGAGATACAATTTATGGATGGCTAACACTGAAAGGAAATTTTCCTGGAATTGTCAATTCATACGCCTTCAAACGGACATCTGATAATTTGAGTCCGCAACCAGCAACGATTACTTCATTGCCGGCATCAATTTGCATAGGCGATAGCCTTTCTTTAACGGCCAATCCAACTGGCGGAATATTTTATGGGACAGGCGTGAGCAACAATTATTTCAAATCTAAAAACTTGTCACCAGGTGTTTATACAATCAGTTATGTTATTCCAAATTATACGGCTTGTACTACCAGCCCTTCATCTGTTGCCGTGATGGTGAATTCACGTCCAACCATTTATTTTATTTACTCACCTGCATATATTTGTGTTGACGATACCATTACATTAAGTGCTACCCCTATTGGTGGGTCATTATGGTCTTCGGGGAGTGGGCTAGTTGGCAATACTTTTATTGCTTCACAGGCAGGCTTGGGAACTCATACTGTTTCATATTCCTACACAAATACAGCTGGGTGTTCAAATACAGGAAATAAACTTATCACTGTAAATTCCTGCGTCGGTATCAACGAAATCGATAACTTAAATTCACAAATTACAATATATCCAAATCCTGCTAATGATAAGGTAAGCATTAGTATTGATGACTTTAGTAATTCAAACCAATACAGGTTTAAACTAATTTCTCTAGAAGGAAAGGAATTGAAATCAGTAGAGTTAACTGATTCCAAGACTGAAATTAGCCTTGAGGATTTAAGTAACGGAATTTATTTTGTAGAGATAGATGTAAAGGAGTCAACGCTGAGAAAGAAATTGATCATCGTCCGCTAATTAAATACACTTAAAATAATCAAAAGGCTCTAAGCAATCGTTGCATTGGTATAAAGCTTTACAAGCTGTACTACCAAATTGAGAAACCAATCTTGTGTTTTCAGATTTACACCTTGGGCATTTAATGTTTTTACTTTTTCCTGTGAGCCAGCTTTTGTCTTGTGTTGATTCCTGAGGAGGAGCAATGCCGTACACTCTGAGTTTTTCCTTGGCCTCTTCCGGAATCCAGTCGGTTGTCCATGCCGGGGAATACACCATGGTTACTTTAATATTTTCTATGCCTTCCGCTTTAAGAACTTCTACTATGTCATCTTCCATGCGCTTCATTGCAGGGCATCCACTGTAGGTGGGTGTAATTTTTATTTCTACATTCTCTCCTTCAATAACAGCATCACGGATTACACCGAGTTCAGCAATGGTAATCACAGGTATTTCCGGGTCGGGAATGACAGAGAGTAATTTTAATATTTCTTGTTTCGTTTTCATTAAATTTCAATTCCTAAAAATGTAATATCATCTACCTGCTCATTTTCACCTTTCCAATTGTCAAACTCAACAATTAAATTCTGCTTGAGGGTCAACATTGATTTAGATTGATTTTGTAAAATAATATTTTCAAGGCGCTTATACATAAATTTTTTACCTTTTTCGCCACCAAATTGATCGGGCAATCCGTCGGTTGTTGCAAAAATCCTGTCACCCTTTTTTATATTTAGAGTTGACGCGGTATATGGTTTCAGCTCTTCATGATAGAGACCCACAGGTATTTTGTCGCCTTTTATTTCGTTCAAAGTATTGTCCGTAATCTGATAAACAGAATTATTAGCGCCGCTGAACATCAGTTCATTCTTCTCAAAATCAAAACGCAGAATAATCATATCCATTCCGTCACGCTTATCTTTTCCGTCGGCTTTATTTAAACTATTGATTACGCGTTCTCTTAGTGTAGTTAAAATTGCACTGGTTTTGTAAATGTTTTTTTCGTTAACGATTTCATTAAGGAATGAAATTCCCATCATACTCATGAATGCTCCGGGTACGCCATGACCGGTACAATCTGCTACTGCAATGAAGTGGTATTGTTTGGTAATTGCCTGCCAGTAAAAATCTCCGCTTACAATATCCTTTGGCCGGAAAACAACAAACGCTTCTTTAAAGGAAGATTTAATTTCCCTTTCGTTTGGTATTAATGCTTCCTGAATAGTCTGGGCATAATTAATACTATCAATAATTTCTTTGTTTTTTGAATCAACTAATTGTTTTTGTTTAGCAATAATGTTTTTTTGATTGTTGGACTCTTTAAACCGTTTGTATAAGACAGCGGAAAATCCAGCGATAACAATTGCAATGGCACAAACCGATAATAATATTAAATTTCTTCTGGTTCTTTCAGCCTCCGATTTTTCATCTGCATTTTTCTTTTCAAGTTGAAGCAATGCTATTTCTTTTTCCTTCTGGTCAGTTTCGTATTTAGTTTGTAATTCTGTAAGAGAAGCAAGGTTAGTTGTTTGATAAATAGAATCTTTTAAGTTGATGAATTTGTAAGCATAGTTAAATGCTTTTTCGTAATCATTTAAATAGTAATAAATAATGTATTGCTGGCTGTAATTATCAATGGTTAATGCAATATCGTTTTGTTGATTGCAGAGCTCTTCTGCCTCTTTCGCTGCCCTAATGGCATTCTGAAATTCTTTTTTCTTCACGTAGCATGCCGCTAAATTATTTTTTAATATGGTTAAAGCATAATTGTCGCCAAGTTCAGTTCTTATTTTGATGGC